>Ga0308175_100002340_pt1 | contig 12961 bp, 8 predicted proteins | sample PhyCR1_3_FD_203893 | JGI IMG/M metagenome (GOLD analysis project Ga0308175, IMG submission 203893) | Soil microbial communities from UC Gill Tract Community Farm, Albany, California, United States - DLSLS.C.R1 | ecosystem: Environmental > Terrestrial > Soil > Agricultural land | place: USA...
GCCCTGAGTCCGGACAAGTCTCTTGACAGTCTGTACAGCGACTTTCTCGCTGCAACTGTTGACCGCCCACTCCCTCTGCGACTGGTGCTCGACTGCGCCAATGGATCCGCAACGGCAGTCGCGCCGGAGCTGTTCCGAAGACTGGGAGGCGAACCGGATCTAATCGGGAATGCACCCGACGGACGGAACATCAATCTCGATTGTGGTTCGTTGCACCTTGAACGCCTAAGGCAACGCGTGCTTGAAACGGGAGCGGATGCCGGCGTTGCGTTCGACGGAGATGCAGATCGTGCTTTGTTTGTTTCCCATTCCGGCAAACTGATCGATGGCGACGCGGTGCTGTATTTAGCCGGGACCGCACTCAAGCGCGCAGGGAAATTGCCGGGTTCCGTCGTCGTAGCTACCGTCATGTCAAATCTCGGGCTGGAGCAGGCACTCGCGAGGAATGACATTTCACTCGTGCGAACTCCAGTCGGCGATAAATACGTGCTCGAGGAAATGCTGAGGCGGAAAGCGGCCGTAGGAGGCGAACAATCGGGCCACGTCATCTTTGCGGATTACGCCACAACCGGGGATGGTATCCTGACGGCGCTGCGCGTTTTCGAAACGCTTCAGCAAACCGGACAGACATTGGACGATCTCACGCACGAGGTGAAGACGTTCCCGCAAAAGTTAGTGAATGTCCGCGTGAAGCATAAGCGGCCCCTCGAAGAACTCGAGTCGGTGCAGCAGGAAATGCGGGCCGCCGAGCGGGATTTTCAAAGTTCAGGCCGGGTTGTTGTTCGGTTTTCCGGGACGGAACCGCTGGCCCGGGTCATGATTGAAGCGCCTTCTGAGGAGACTGTAGAGACGTGGACAGAGCGCATTGCGAATGCGATCCGCCTCGAATTAGGAGCAAGCGAATGAGAACAATGCTGATAGCGGCCTTAGCCGCAACACTTTTGCCGACCGGAGGGTGGGCGCAATCGAAGAAGGGTCTGCCCGGCGAGGACTGGGTCTCGCTCTTCAACGGTAATGACCTGTCGGGTTGGAGAAAGATCGGCAACGAGAGTTGGACGGTGGAAAACGATTTGATTCACGGGAAAGGGTTGACGAAGGACTATGGCTACCTTCAAACGGAGAAACCGTATAAGGATTTTCAGCTGAGCCTACGGTTCAAGTGCGTCGGTGATGGAAATAGCGGCGTGTTCTTCCACACGGATTTCAAGCCGGGAACCGCCGACGTCACTCAGGGATTGCAGTTTGAGATCGATTGCAACATGATGCACCACACCGGGGGACTGTATGGCGATGGACGCGGCTGGATCGTATGGCCGGCTCCCGAGAACGAAGGCGTAGTTCGCACGGGCGAATGGAACGAGTATCTGGTAGAAGTGATCGGGAACCGGTACCGGGCGCGTTTAAACGGTGTGCCGATGGTGGATTTCACCGATCCCAACCCAAAGTCATTCGATGGGCCGATTGCGCTGCAACTCCACGCCGGAGGGCGGGGAAATATGGAATTCAAAGATATATGGGTCCGCGATCTCTCGCACCGCTGAGCCGGATGTTCTACCGATCCTAGTGGATGGTGCCCACGTGGGCAGGAGGCCAGAAGACGAAAACCGCCTTCCCGTAAATATAGTTCCTGGGCACCAATCCCCACATCCGACTATCGTTCGAAGAACTCCGGTGATCGCCCAATACGAAGTATTCGTCCCTGGGAATTTGGACCGGCGGCATGGACACGCGGTCCCTATACTCAACGGGAACATAATCTTCCCTTAACGATCGCCCGTTTACAAATACCGTGCCGTTCTTCACGACCACCGTATCGCCGGGCAGACCGATAACGCGCTTGATGTAGGACTTTGTTGTGTCTCCCGGAAACCAAAAGACCACGGTGTCTCCGCGATTGATCCCTTCAAATTTGTAACTGAACTGGTTGATAAAGAGGCGTTCCTGGTCGAGCAGATTGGGCATCATGCTCGTCCCTTCAACCTTTACCGGCCGGTACAAGAAGAGAATGATGAGCATCGCGATCAGGACAGACAACATCAGATCGCGAAACCAAGCGATCGTTGTAACCATTACCGATCTCATGCGCGGAGGCGCAGAGATCGGTGGTTCAATAGCTGCCTTTTCGACTGACACTTCGCTCATTAGATACACCTATGGCGAGCCGTAAGCTCTAGGTACTAGCTTACAAGACGAATTTCCGGTCCGCGCGAGGACCGCGGCGGTACGAATACAGAGACGAATAAGGGTGAAATCCGGTTGCCCGGATCAGTTCATCGCCCGATGAGTTCGCTTTCGGCGCGCACCCAGTCCTGCACGGGGTCTCCATGCTGATACCCACGTTCCACCCAATACAAGTAGGCGCGCTTAGCGATGTCTTCTTGAGTGACGGTATGTGGCGTTGCAGGAGTCGTAAGCTGAAGCGAATCCTCGGATGAAACCGCGGCAACGGTGCTACCGGCGTCAACTGCGGCATCCAGAACCGCGCTCTTTGCTGCGCGACGATGCTTCTTTACTGGGGAGGTACTTTCGGATGCCATAGAGGGCAGGGCCGAGCTTTTCTTTCGACTCTTGGTCATCTCTTCCGTCGCAGGAGCAACCTGTTCCGGTGCCATGGGGGCGGAGGTTTCAGCGGGTTTCCGCGTCTTCTTCGTCTTACTGGTGTTGGACTGCATCAACCCATTCTATTCGGTGACCGTTACAAATTGGCAAAAAATGTTCTATCGAGGCTATATATGACTCGATTCAAAGGACAAAGTGTCATAATTTAAGCAGCTGCCAACAGCTGTTTCGCTACATCAAATGTCCTAATGAGGTCGCAGGTGCGTAAAATTAGGTGTGGTCCGTTGTCGGATTGCACTCGCGCTTAATCCTCCGCTACCGTCGTGAGGCATTACCGGCGTGAACTGAAGCAGATCGTCGAAATACAGTGCATCATCAACGCACCAACAAACCGGGCTGGCTGGGACTGGCGGCTTCCATTTGTCTCTGGGCCGTCCTCCTGTCCGGTATCGCGGCTCCGCTGCATCATCATGACGCATCCGGGAACCCGGACGGCATGTGTCTGGTGTGTCATGCCGGTGGAGGTGTCATCATCTCCGCCGCGTCGGACGCCGGCAAACCTGTAGATCCGCCACCAACGACTTATCTGTCTGTTCGAGAAGTCAGGATGACGCTCGACGGGCTATGTCGGAACCGGGCGTGTCGAGCTCCACCTATCTAGAACTCCTTCGCTTTCATTGTTCGAAAGTTGCCAGCCCGCGTCCAATGGGCACAGGCATTTCTGCAGGTCCACTTGTTCGAAGGAAGGGCAAGTTCTGAAGGAGTCCAGCTTGAAAAGATTGTTGTTGGCCGCAGTTTGCGCGGCTTCGTTCGTTTGCTTCGAATCGCGCCTGCTAAGCGAGGGATTGCCTGGTCCGGCTAGCGCCGCGACCGGCGCCGGAACCATTGACGGTTCTGTTACCGATCCGAGTGGGGGGACTGTCGCTGGTGCAACAGTAGTTCTGAAGAACGCAGTCACAAATTTCTCACGAGATACCAAAACCGCTATAGACGGGTCTTTCCACTTCTCGAACATCCCACCCAATCAATATCATCTCGAGGTGAGTTTCCCGGGATTTCAGACCTTCACCTCCGATGTATCGGTGCGGACATCCGTTCCGATCCGGGTGGAAGCTAAACTTGTTGTGGCGAGTTCAACCGAAGAGGTGACGGTCGAAGCAGCGGGAACGGATCTGCTGGAGACTGTTCCGAGCGTACATACCGATGCAGACCAAAGCCTGATTCAGAAGCTGCCGCTTTCAGCGGCCGGCCAGGGACTGAGCGATGCGATAACCCTCACAACGCCCGGCGTTGTGGCGGACTCGAATGGTTCCTTCCACCCTTTGGGGGACCATGCTCAAACCACATACGTAGTGGATGGAATGCCGATTAGCGATCAACAGAGTAAGTCCTTTTCGACCCAACTGCCTCCAAACGCATTTCAGTCTCTCGAACTGATCAGCGGGGCTCCAAGCGCCGAATATGGGGATAAGACGAGCCTTGTGGTGAATGCGGTAACTCGGAGTGGACTGGGGCAGAAGCCGACATTCACTCTTGACACCACGTATGGCTCATTCGGCACCTACGGCGAAGATTTTACTTTCGGTACAGGAACTGCGAAATTCGGCAACTTCCTGGTAGCGAACTCGAGTCGTACGGGCCGATTCCTCGACAGTCCTGAATTCACTCCCTTCCACGACAAAGGAAACAACGCGACTATTTTTGACCGCATCGATTACCAGCCAACCGGACACGACTCACTGCACTTGAACATCTTCGGAGCGCGTAACTGGTTTCAGATCCCTAATACGTACGATCAATTGAATCAGGACCAACGACAGCGGGCGATGACCTTCAGCGTGGCGCCCGGGTACCAGCACACCTTTAGCAGTGCTGCACTGCTGACCGTAAGTCCGTTCTTCCGGCAGGATCGTATCGACTACTGGCCGAGCCGCGACGTTGCGGATGACACCCCGGCGACTGTCGCGCAAAACCGGCACCTTACAAACCTGGGCACACGTGCGGACATGGCGTTCACGAGCGGTATTCACAACGTCAAAATCGGCACACAGATCATGCAGACCCAGCTAAAAGAGAACTTCTCGTTCGGGCTGACCGATCCTCTGTTCAACGCGGTGTGTATGGATTCTTCAGGGAATCCGCTCGCACTGCCCTCGGTGACAAGCGGAAACGAGTGCTCCGGGCTTGGCTTTCAGCAAAATCCAGGACTGTCGCCCGGATTGGTGCCTTACGATCTCACGCGCGGCGGAAGCTTCTTTCAATTTCACGGCAACGCGAACATCAATCAACAGGCGGTTTATGCTCAGGATCAAATCACGTTTAAGAACCTGACTCTCGATCTGGGATTGCGTTTTGATCATTACGCCGGAATTACCACCGATAATCTTCTTCAACCTCGTGTGGCAGTGGCATATATGATCAAGCCCACCAGCACGGTTCTGCGGCTTGCTTATACCAGGTCGATGGAGACTCCCTATAACGAAAATCTCGTGCTCTCGAGTTCCACGGGCACGGGTGGACTCGCAGGGAATGTGTTCGGGGCGCAATCTCGCCCGCTTCGTCCAGGACACAGGAATGAATACAATGCGGGCTTCCAACAGGCTTTGGGTCGTTTTGCGCAAGTGGACGGCAATTACTTCTGGAAGTACACCAAAAATGCGTACGATTTCGACACGTTGTTCAATACTCCCATCACGTTTCCCATTTCCTGGCAGCAGTCGAGAATCGATGGATTTTCCGTACGCGTTTCAACCCCAAATTTGAGAGGCTTCCAGGCGTACACGACTATAGGTCACACGCGCGCCCGCTACTTTGCTCCGGAGATTGGAGGATTGGTCTTCAATTCGTCTGTGGCGCAAGGCGTTTTCCGCATTGATCATGACCAAGCGTTCCAACAGACTACTAATTTCCGTTATCAGTACAAGAAAGGGCCATGGTTGTCGTTTACCTGGCGATTCGACAGCGGTGAAGTGGCCGGGGCGGTGAGCAGCCTGGAAGACGTTCTCGCTCTCAGTCCTGCGCAGCAGGCGGCTATCGGCTTCTTTTGCGGCACCGATCGCGCGACCGTTTATCATGGCATTAACAGTTGCAGCGGCTTAAACTTTGGTGCTGCCAGGGTCCGCATTCCTGCTGCTGGCACATACGATCCGGACCACAATCCGCCCCGCATCGCGGCGCGGAATGTATTTGACATTGGCGTAGGCACCGACGATCTGTTTCATCATGAGAGCTTCAAAACGACGCTTAAACTGGAAGCGCTCAATATCAGTAACGAAGCTGCACTTTACAACTTCCTCTCTACGTTCAGCGGAACGCACTGGGTGCCCCCGAGGACTTACGAGGTAACCATGGGCTTCGTTTTTTAGATAGTTTGCGCCAGCTGTTTTAACGAGCGGGCGGCTAAGATTCCTATGACAAGACGGGCGTTTCTGACTCGTCGAGTTTCAGGCCAGGTACCAGGCGTGCGATCTTCTCTAAGAGCTGTCGTTTATTCAATGGCTTGCTGACGTAATCGTCCATACCGGCGGATAAACATCGCTCCCTGTGGCCATCCATGGCGTGAGCGGTCAGTGCAATGATCGGGACCGCACGCCGGCCGACAGTCTTTTCCCACTGTCGAATACTGTGGACGGATTCGTATCCGTCCATGTCGGGCATTTGAACGTCCATCAGGACTAAATCGTAGATATTGGTCCTAACCTCTTGCAATGCGTCAACACCGTTTGTGACTGTTGTCACCCGGCATCCGGCCTTCTCGAGTATTACCTTTGTCAATCTCTGGTTCACCAGATTGTCTTCGGCCAGCAGGACCGAAACGAGTTCTTCGGTGCCTGGCAAACGGGACGGCACCGCGGGCGTCGTCCTTACGATTGGGGCTGCAGGACCAACGGAAAGCAGGACCGCTTCCAACAGGTCCTCAGCCGTAAGAGGCTTCAACAGGTATCGAGCGATCCCAAGTTCCTTTGAACGTTGCGCAGTGTGCCGGAGATCGACCGAACTCAGCATGAGGATGGCTGAACCAGAGGAAAGGTCGGCCCGATTCAGATCCATTACGAATTCGAACCCATCGCGGCCCGGCAAATGTACATCGACAAGATACAAGGAGAACGGATCGCCTGACGTTGCTGCATCCTTGCTCGCGACGAGGGCGGTTTCCGCATCCTCTGCCACGGCCGGACGCATACCCCACAACTGGGTAATTTTGTTGAGAAGAGCGCGGTTGGTCTCGTTATCATCCAAGATCAACACCCGTTTCCCGCGAAGAGCGTCGATATCGGCGCGTTCACGAATTTCAGGTTGAACGTCCGCCGCGGCGAACGTTGACGTGAACCAAAAAGAACTGCCAACTCCAGGATTGCTGTCGACACCAATTTCCCCGTTCATCAAGCGAACCAGCTCTCGACAAATCGACAATCCCAGGCCCGTGCCCCCGAACCTCCGAGTAGTCGAGCCGTCTCCCTGTGTGAACGACTGAAATATCGAATGCTGCTGCTCCGGAGCGATGCCAATTCCGGAATCGCGGACCACAAATAGCACGCAGACGGACTGCCCTTCTGCTTCCTTGAGAGAAACGGAGACGGTGATTTCGCCGCGCTCCGTAAATTTAATGGCATTACCGGTCAAGTTCAAGAGGACCTGGTGGAGCCGGTAAGGATCTCCGGTGACCAGATCCGGCACGGCGGGATCGACATCAATGATCAGCTCAATACATTTTTCGTGAGCTTTAACAGCAAGTGTGCGGACCGCGCGTGCGACAACGTGTCTCAACGAGAAGGCAATATGCTCGAGAGTCAATCTGCTGGCTTCAATCTTGCTTAAATCCAGAACGTCATTCAAGAGCGCCAGCAAATTCTGAGCTGAATCATTCGCCATGGTCAGATACTCGCGAACCTCGCCGCTGATTTCTGAGCCCAGCGCCAAACATGTCATACCCAGCACTCCGTTCATAGGAGTTCGAATCTCGTGGCTCATATTGGCCAGGAATTCGCTTTTGAGACGGCTGGCACTTTCGGCGGCCTCTTTCGCCTTCATCAGTTCGTTCGATCGTTGAGCAAGCGCGCGAGTTTTCAGGAGCACCTGTCGTCGCAGCGCAGCAATCCAAAAGATAGCGACCAGAGCGAACGAGGCGAGCGTTCCGGCGAGACCAAGCGTGTGCTCGAGAGACCACCAGGATGCCTTCCGTACGACCGTCACATCTCGCGCGGAGCGTAGGAGAACCGAAAAGGACTTAGGGATGATACTGCCGTACGTGCTTTCAGCCTCGACAGAGCATACACCTGTAACAGAGAGGATTGATCCCTTTTGTAGGTCCGGCAACGCCGATAGTTCATCCGTGTAAACCCGAAAAACGATCCTCCCCGCGCTGAGAACAAATGTCTGCCTGGAACCGTCCAACGAACGATTGAGCAAAATGCCCTGGATTCGGATGAGCTGAGAGTCGTTGTTTCCATTAAGAGCTTCGGCAGCAGTAACATTGGAAGGCCTTGGTTGTGCGGCTCGCCCAATCTTCCTGATGTGGCCATCTTCCATAGCCGCCGTGAAACTTGCAGGACGGGCATAGCCTACAGCCTCGACCACGTCGCCCGGAGAGAGGGGAATGTGGTCACGAGCGGTAATCTCAACTCCACCGGAAGCATCTTGAACGTACACAACAGATGGATCGCTGGCGTATGTGACGACTCCGCTGATCTTTACCGGATCGTCCATGTCCAGATCAGGCGCAAATTGCATCAGAGCCGAGATAGACCGTGTCGGCATATTTTTCGGATCAGGCCCGTGTCGAACAATCTCAATGTCGCTAATACTCGGCACAAACAGAAAGACGCCCAAGAATTGCCGGCGAGAGTTGAAATGAGTACCCGCGACACCGGTCACGCGGACACGGGCATCCAGCAGATCGTTGAAGCCTTTCACTTCAAACGGGAGATTCGCCTCAAATGCGTGTGTTCCATGGCGCAATTCGAAAATCGTATGATCTCGTGCAATGTGAGCCGCTTTGATAACTCCTTCCAACTCGACACGAGAGCTGTCCAGACTGCCGGCAAAGATCTCTTCTTTGGTTGATATAGCGTCCGGCAGTGCCACCTCAGTCCCGAATGTGAACGAAGGGTTGATGATCATGGGCGCGAAGTCGCCCGGAGCGGTAAATCCGGCCAGCTGAACGCGCGCGCCTACATGAAGGTGCGTAAAGTCGGCTCCCTGCCCGTCTACATATAACCCCGGGCCCTTGTTCTGTACAAATATGAGTCCGAATGCAGGGTCGGCGTAGGTGATGATTGTGTCGAGTTCGACCCTGTATTTCTTCGCGGCTTCCGGGCCGGAGAGTCCATGAATGACGGCTGCATCACGCAGGGTTGTCTGTGCCGCAGCTTTCAGCTCCGGTGAGGGCCTTTGATCGGGGACGCTTGGGAACGATAGCCGCAATTTTCCTTCGTTGTACGTCAAAAAGGCCAGGAGGTCCGTATCGACTTGGTCGTCCAAAAACGAGTCTGGAATGCCCTCAACCGGGATGGAGCCGGTCCTGTCCACGAATTTTGGCTGTCCGGATTTCGGCTTCGCGCGCAGCGTCCCATGAAGTTTGATCCGGTGTGCGGGCAGCACTCGCGGTTCTATACGGCGTAAGGACGCGACAGTTGTAGAAGTGCCTCGCTCTATGGTTGGAGCGGGGGCAAGCGTTTTCATGTCAGATGGTGCATCCACCCAGAGGGCTGCGCCGATGGCCTGGCTCGACGCGTCATAGGAAATATCGAGGACACCAGTGACTGAGATCTCGGTGTCGACGAGCTTCTCCGGTTGGATTCCGAAGTCATTTACCACTTTCACCAAGAGGTCCGAGTCGGCAGTTCGCAAGAAGAGCGTAAGCCGGCCAGTCCTCGAGAATCCTCGAACGATCCCAACTACTTCCACCTTGCGGAACTGGTTGTCGGTCGAAGCAAGCACTGCGGCCTCGATTTTTGCTGCGTGTACGGATGCTTTTTCAGATGAGGGGTAAATTCTGGGCCTGAGCAGGCTCTGGCCTGTGCTGGAAACGGAGTAAAGGCCGTCTATGTCTACAACCTGACCCACGGGAGGGAATTGCGAGGGATCTTCCACTTTGATCCCGCCCTCGTCGGACTGGATGATGAGCACGTTCGAGGCGTCATCAGCGGCAGTGACGATACCGTGAACACGGACTTGCTTCGGGACGGTATTTTCACCAAGGTTGGTTACTAAGGTGCCCCGATTACAAGAACTTAGCGCGAGGAGACAAAACAATAGCGGCAAGCAAGCGGCTACCGCACGTCGGTCTCGCACGGAGCCGTTGCCCATAGAACCTACATATCGGATGCAACTCAACCTGACAATACAGTGGTGTTTAGGAGACGTTCAGCATACCGGAAAAAACCTACAAGGATTGCCGTCTCTGGCCTAAGCGTCTCACCACAGTAAACCTCCGACCCCGAAGCGATTATAACCTCTAAAGTCGATGAACATCGAAGCACCGAAGCGCTGTTAGGATTGAGGCGTGATTGTACGAGTGCTGTTCTTCGGGGTACTAAAGGACGTCACTGGGATTCGAGAAGAAGCCGTTTCGTTTCCTGAGGGCACCAGCCTGGCAGAGGTATTTGCGCATTATGCCCAGCGCTTCGAAACGCTGAAGTCGGCCCGTCCGTCGATCCTATTTGCGCGGAATCGTGAGTTTTGTACGCCGGACGTGGTGCTGATGCAGGATGACGAGGTCGCGTTTTTGCCACCCGTGAGCGGCGGCTCAGGCATTTTGGCTACTACTCCCGGGCAGGGAGGGAGCTTCTCACACGTGATCGAAGACCCGGCCGGCCACGTATTCGCTTTGACACGCTCGCGGCTCGAATCGCAAGTCTACGCCCATCAGTTACAACGCGGGGAAGATGGGGCGGTTGTAGTGTTTGAAGGTGTCGTTCGGAACAACACAAAGGGACGGGCCACCCGATTTTTGGAGTACGAGTGCTACGAAGAGATGGCTGTCGGGCAGATGGCGCGCATTGGACGCGAGATTGCGCTTGAGTTCCAGATTGGACGTATCGCGCTAATACATCGATTAGGGCGTCTGGGCATTGGAGAAGCGAGCGTCGCAGTTGTCGTAACCGCTCCCCATCGGACGCCTGCATTCGAGGCGGCGCTGTCCGGGATCAACCGGCTGAAACGCGAGGTTCCGATTTGGAAGAAGGAGTTCTTCGAAGACGGTGCTGTCTGGGTGGAAGGCGAATGGGATGAACGGCTGCCAGGAAGACTCACTTCCAGCTAACGGTGGGCCTTTTGTGAGGGCATTCGCATGCCTGATCGCCGTTTGTTCAATTCAAACGGTGCTGCTGGCTCAGGACAAACAACCCGCCGCTCCAGAATTCTCAATCACTTCAAATCTCGTACGATTACTCGTTTCAGTCCGTGACGCCAGTGGAGCTATCGTAAGCAGTCTCGACAAGGCGTCGTTCCAGGTCTTCGATAACGGCGTTGAGCAAACAATCTCCGCGTTTGAGCGGAACACGTCTTTGCCCCTCTCACTTGCCATCCTGGTCGATACCAGCGCTTCCACTCGCAAAGACCTGAGCTATGAGAGTGAATCGATACTTCACTTCATGAGAGCCCTGAAGCGGGCGGGCAATCCCGAGGATTCATTGGCAGTTTACAGCTTCAATTGGCAAATCCGGCTGGAGGTTGGATTCACTCGCAACGAGGCGAGGGCGGAACGGTCGCTACGCATGTTGCATGGCGAGGGTGGAACCTCTCTCTACGATGCGGTCTATCTGGTGTCTCAAGACTTAGCCGATCGCGAAGGCAGACACGTCTTGATAGTCGTGACGGACGGGGGCGACACGACCAGTTACAAGCAATTCGGAGACGCTGTTAGAGCCAGCCTGAGGGCTGAAGCGACCATTTACCCGGTCGTTATAGTGCCGATCGCAGGGGATGCGGGCCGTAACACGGGGGGCGAGCACGCCCTGGATACGATGGCGCGATCAACCGGAGGTCGCACGTTCAACCCGTCCGGTGCCGAAGAGTTGGACCAAGCGTTCGCGCGGATCCTAAGTGAGTTGCGCACTCAATACTTGCTGGCATATCACCCGCGCAACACCGGGAGCCCTCAGGACAAGTTCCACGGGGTGAATGTTCAGGTCCGCCAGCCGGGATGTAAGGTCATCACTCGAAGCGGCTACTACGAACCGTAGCTGGGCCGCCATCCCTCAGGAATTCGCTTTTCGCGACGGCGATTCGCTTCAATAGAGATATATGTCTAATTTCCTGGAAGCGGCGATCTCGATTGCACGAGAAGCCGGACGGGTTTTGATGGCCCAGCGCGGCGTCGCATTTGAATTGAAAGGACAATTCGATCTGGTGACGGCTGCGGACCGTGCGAGTGAGCAATTGATCGTTCAGCGGTTACACCAGGCCTTCCCCGATCATGGCATCGTGGCGGAAGAGGGCGGACATGCCGAGATGAAATCGGACTACCGTTGGTATGTCGACCCACTCGACGGTACGACGAACTTCGCGCACGGCTTTCCCATGTTCAATGTGACGCTGGCGCTCGCGAAGGGTGATGAGGTGATCGCCGGCGTCGTTTTCGACCCCGAGCGTAAAGAAATGTTCGCGGCCGAGCGCGGAGCAGGGGCCACTCTGAACGAGAAAAGGATTCAGGTCAGCAGCGCGCCGGTGCTCGAAGAGTCGCTGGTTTCCACAGGATTTCCCAGCCGAAGACGACATCAGAATGTAAATATCCACTTCTACTATCAGCTCGCGATGCTGACACACGGTGTGCGCCGTGGCGGGTCCGCCGCAATCGATCTGGCATACACGGCCTGTGGACGACTGGATGCATTTTGGGAATTTGGACTGAACCCATGGGATATGGCAGCAGGGACGTTGTTGGTGGAGGAAGCCGGCGGGCGGGTCGGAGATATGAAGGGTGGTCCCTTGAATCTGTATGGGCCACACTTGCTGGTCGACAACGGTCACGTGCATGACGAAATCTTGAACTTGTTCGCGGAGATCTTTGCTGGCCGTTATCAGTTTGAGATGCCAGGACTGCCGATGCGGGAGGAGCATGCAGAGGTGAATCGTGGCTGAGCTGCCTCCCGTTCCGCTGACACTGGAGGGTTCTAGCCTGCTTCATCAGATGTTTCGCTTTCGACGACGCGAGTGGCGTGGCGTGCCAAAGTCGCAACGGGACCGGATCGTCAATGAATCGGTCACATGCCTGCAGCGATTGGAGGCCGGATCGGCGGAGGGGCATCCGAATCAAAGTGCCGCCTACGCTCAACTTGGCCACAAAGGCGATTTGATGCTGATCCACTTCCGGGATTCTTTCGAAGACCTGAGTGAAGTAGAACTGGCGCTGGCCGAAACCGAACTTTCCGATTTCCTGGAGCCAACACATTCCTACCTT
>Ga0308175_100002341_pt1 | contig 12960 bp, 9 predicted proteins | sample PhyCR1_3_FD_203893 | JGI IMG/M metagenome (GOLD analysis project Ga0308175, IMG submission 203893) | Soil microbial communities from UC Gill Tract Community Farm, Albany, California, United States - DLSLS.C.R1 | ecosystem: Environmental > Terrestrial > Soil > Agricultural land | place: USA...
CGCACTCTGTGCGTCACGCGGCGGCTGATGTCGAGGGATGAGCGCGTGCATGACGTCGCGCGTGATGAGCGGCGTGAGATACGCGTGCCCCTTCATCACCTCGCGGATCGCCGTGAGCAGCTCGTCGCCGGCGGATTGCTTCAGCACATACGCCGATGCGCCGGCTCGAAAGGCTTCCGCGACGAGTTGCGGATCATCGTGCATGGTGAGGAAGACGATCCGACTGGTGCATCCCTGCACCGCGAGCCGGCGCGCGGCCTCGAGGCCGTTGATTCCCGGCATCGTGATGTCCGCGACGATCACGTCCGGACACAGTTGCATCGCGGACTCGACGAGCGCATTGCCGTCGGCGACGACGCCCACGAGGTCGAACTGATCTCTCAGCAAGCTGGCAAGTCCATCGGCCACGATGCAGTGGTCGTCGGCCAGCAGGACAGTGGTCCGAGACATCCTAGGCGGCGGAAGAGTGAATCTGTGTGACGGCACACGCTGGGACACGGATATTAATCTGGGTTCCGTCCCCGGGGTGAGCGCTCACGCGTGAGGTGCCGCCGAGCATGGTGACCCGCTCCGCGATGCTGACCAGGCCCAGGCCGGCGCGCGGACGAGGCGCCGCCATGTCGAAGCCGCGCCCGTCATCGATGATCGACATCTCGACCACGTCGCCGTCTCGCGTCAGAGCGGCGCGAACGTGCTTGGCGCGTGCATGCGTCGCCGTGTTGCGCAATGCTTCCTGCATCACGCGATAGAGACAAAGGGCGACATCCGGCGAGACGTCGTTCACTCGTGCGTCGACGAGAAGCTCGATCGGGATGCCAGAGCGTTGAGAGAATTCTGAACCGAGCGCGCGAAGCGCCGCCTCGAGGCCGGCGTGCTGCAGCACGCTCGAGTGGAGCTGATGCGACAGGCGGCGTACGTCGTCACTGAGCGCCGCGGTGCGTTCCTGCAATCGCTCGGCCTCCTCGCCCAACGTCGGCGGATCCGCTGGCAACTGTTGCCGGAAGCGGCTCAATGCGATGGCAAGCGCCGCGATGCGCTGATTCACATCGTCGTGCAGCTCGCGTCCGATGCGAACACGTTCCGCCTCCTGCGCCGTGATGAGCCGAGCGACGAGCTGATGAATCTGCTCGCGGCTTTCGCGCAGGTCCCGCATCGCCGCATCACGCGCAGATTCTGCCCGCCGGCGCCGCATGCTCTGCATGACGAGCGCGCCGATGATCGCCGTCTGTGCAAACAGCACGGCGATAATCACTCCGATCGCGACGCGGTACTGTTTCCACACCGATACGGGTTGATACTCGATGATTGTTCCCGGCGGAACGCGCTCCTCGGGAATGCCCCATCGACGCAACTGCCGCCAATCGACGGCGGACACGGTTGGATCGCGCACGCGGCGGGGCAAACTCGCGGGCGCAGCGCCCGCGATGAGGCGATTCGCGAGACCAACCGCGAGCGCGACGGACGAATCGGTAATCATCAGGTGTCCGCCGACTGCGCCGCGTCCGAACGTTCCGTTGTTCCACGCATAGAGCGGCGCGTTCGCGACCGACGTCAACGCCTCAGCGATGTCGGCCATCGCATACTGGTTGCCCGACGAGTCGGCGAACGTGGAGAGGAACAGGATGACGCTGTTCGACGGAAGCGCCGCCACGCGCCGCTCGAGCTCCCCGAACGGGCGACCCACCACCATCATGAAATCCACGCGGGGCTCGAAGACCCGCCGCAGCGCTTGAGCGCGACGCAGAAAGCTCGTGTCGAAGGGCGAGGCGCCGGCGATGACCACCACGTGCGCCGTCGCGGGCTGAAGCGTGAGGGCGAGATCGAGCGTTCCCTGGAGGTCGATGCTGTCAGTCACGATGCTGACGAGCGAATCGCGCGGCGTTCGGTCGGCGACGTCGGACGGCACCATGGAGGCGATCACGGGTGTCCCAGGGAACAGCGCGCGTCCGTAGTTTTGATAGAAGTCTAATGCTGGAAGAGCCACCGTCAGTATGAAGTCGAATTTCGTGGCCGCGTATCGCGACGCGAGATATTGGCGGAACGCCTCGGCGCGCTCGGTACGCGTGGTGTTGGGCGCCCCCGGCGGCGCGAACGTCCAGTCGTCGTCGAAGAATTCTTCGTAGATGCTGACGCCGCGGCTGGCGGGGCGCGCGAGACGCTCACGAATGAGCGTACTCGCCGAGCGCTGTACCGGGACGCCGGCCGGCGTCCCGTAGAGGACGAGGACCTTCAGTTGCCGCGGTTGGGCATCCAGGGGAGCCGTCATGGCGACGCCGAAGGCCATCGCGCACGCGAGATACGCGATGCACGTTCGACGCCGCTCAGCCACACGACGCTCCGTCGACAGCGACGACTAGGCGGGTGTCGCCGCGCCCCTCGAGAGCCGCGCACCGACCGAGCGCGCCTTGAACGCGAGCATCACGAGCAGGATGCCGAACCAAACCGCGTAGAGGCCGACGAGCCAGAGCACGGCGCGTACGCCCGCGGCTGGGCGCGCCATGAGCATCGCGCCAAAAAGAACGGAGAGAATGCCCGCGAAGATGAGACGCCATTCGCCGGTGATCTCTCGCCGAATGCGAATCGCGAGCACGATCTCGAGCACGCCACGCGCGACCGCCCATACCGCGAGATAGAACAACAGCGCCGCCGCGGTCGCGCCGGGTCGCAAGAAGGCCAATAGGCCGACGCCGATCCCGACGAGGCCCGCCAGCAGCAAGAGCCACCACGATTCGCGATGCGATCGGTCCTCGAGTGCGGTCGCGACCTCGAGAATGCCATCGACCAGCGCATACGTGCCAAAGATCAGCACAAGCGTGGTGAGCGCGATGCCAGGCCTCGTCCAGGCGAGGATGCCGAACGCAATGGCGCAGAGGCCGCGCAGCAGCACGAGAGACCATCTATGAGACAGGATGTCGGAAACGCGGGTTTCAACAACGTCCTTTTCAACAACGTCCATGACGTATTCCCCAGGTAATTCGTGTGCGAACCTACACTCGTCACGCTGGAGGCTATCGCGCGAAACGTGAATCAACCGCTGCCTGATGGTCCAATTCGCCGATGCGCTCGAAGTCGCCCGGCTTCCAACTGCCGTCAAATGCGCCCTCATCCGGTCCGTAGACGCGAAAGTAGGCGAACCACCCTTTGCCTGGGATCGTCTTGATCCAGCGCGACTCATCCGCGACCTGCGGTCTCGCCGGGCCAAAGAACAGGTCGACCGAGGTGGCACCTGGTGCGTCCTTCAGCTCGAACAACGAACGCAGCGCGGCGCGCCCCTGATCGGTTTGGATCTGGCTTCGCGTCTCGGCGTCGTACACAGTGACGGACCAGAACAGCTTGCACGGCACTGGTAGCGGAACGCTGAGCCTGTAGGTGTCGCCGCCGTCGAGATAGGCGTCGTCGCGATCCCGCAGTCCGAGCCAGTAGAGCGATCCGACACCGGCTTTCCGGCGAAACATCGCGGGCGATGCGCCAATCGCCTGATAGAACCACACCTCGCGCGCGTCGAGGTCGACGTACGACGCCGCGTTGAAGTCGCCGTCTTCCTCCCGCAGACCGACCCACTCCCATCGACGATCGCTCCAGACGACGCGATCCGGCCGACGATCCGCGAAGGACTGCGTGCGCATCTGCGCGATCCCGATCTTGGCCGCCTGCTCGAGAATGCGTGTCATGCGCTCGTCCGGCGCGAACTGCTTGCCTTTCACGATGCCGAGTGCGGCCAGCTCACCATAATAGTCGCGATAGTCGGCGATCGGCGGATCGGATTGAATCACCTCGTCGAGTGCCTTCCAGAATTCGATGTTCTTCTCCCAGATGAGCGGCGTCGTATCCTGCGGGACTGGCGTGAGGTTCAGCCATTTCGGCTCGCGCCAGTCAGCCGTGGGAATCAGCGGGTGCACATTCACTGTCTTGATGCGATCGAGCGCACCCCGCACGTCGCCGCCAACGGGCACCGAGCGAATGGCGACGAGGACACGATTACTCTCACATTGCCAGACGTGAAATCCGTGCGGCGCGACACCACTGAAGCCCGGCGGGAGGAGGAGATGTCTGGCGCCGCACCCAGCCTCGGGACCGACGATGCCCATGTCCGCTACCCATCGTTGATTGACGTCCATGGCGACCACGATGAGCGGGCCCGCGGGCAGCTCGATCACGAACGGGCCGACGTTGAGGTCGAGCATCGCGGGCCCGTACGGCGTGTCGGAGTTCAGCGTGAAGCCAACGTGGTGCGGCTTGGAATCCATCACGCCGAAGATCTTGTTCGGCATCAAGCCGATGGCCTCGTTGCCCTTGAAGATCGCGGCGCCCGACACCGTAGGATAAAAGAATCGGTATGCCTGTACCGCGCGGTTCAAGTCGGCATCGTCATAGAGCCGCTGCGTCTCGACTCGCGACGGGAAGCCGATGGGTGCGGGCCGGAGGCGCCGTTGTGTACGTGTCGGAGTTTTCATCGAAATGGCCCAATCCCGAATCCAAGGCTCACGATTGCGACGATGCCGACGCCCAGCAGCAGAATCGCAACGATGAGCGTGAACGATGCCGGAAAGGAACTCTTCGCGTGGATGAGACCTTCCTCGGCCATCTCGGAGCGTTGGTGTCGAAGACCCAACATGAACTGGATGTGGAACGCGATGCCCGCGATCAGCATCGCGACGCCGAGGTAGATCAGTGAGAGGCCGAAGTTGCGCGGGGCGTGCGCGGCACTGAGGACATGCTCTTCCTGCAGATGTTTGAAGAACTGGAAGATCGTGAAGCCGAAGCTGATGAGCGACAGCGCAGTACGGATCACGCTCATCAATGTTCGATCCGCGCTCATTCGCGTGCGCTGGAACGACATCCCGGTTCGGCGAGACGACAGTTCTATCGAGATACCATGGTCGGACGCGCCGCCTCCCACAGCGGCGGGAACGGAAATGTCCGTCATTCACACCTCTCGCGAAGCGATGGCTACGTTCGCCGGGGGGAATGCTACGATTGGCGATGCGTACGCGTCTCTTGCCCGAAAGTCGTAGGTGGTTCGTCCACTGACGGGTCCCCTTCGCGATTCGGAGACTGCATGGTGCTTCTGAGAGGGACTCCGGTGTGGCCCGAGTTGCCGCCATTGCCGCTCGCGTTGCGTGTGCCGCTGCGATCGCGTGCGGAGTCGTAATCGTTCCCGCGCCGCTCGGCGCGCAGGAAGACAACGATGCGCGTCCAGTCGTGGGCGTCGCGTTCGGTGGCGGCGGTGCGCGCGGGTTCGCCCACGTCGGCGTGATCCGTTGGTTCGAGGAACATCATGTCCCGATCGATCTCATCGCCGGAACGAGCATGGGTGGGCTCGTCGGCGGCGGGTACGCCACGGGAATGTCGTCGGCCGAGCTCGCGGGCTTGCTGCGCGGTACGGACTGGAGCGAGATGTTCGGCGCGTCGGCGTACCGGTACAAGAGCATGCGGCGGAAGGAAGATGCACGCGCGTATCCCGCGCGGCTGGAGTTTCATATTCGGCATGGCGTGTCGCTGCCGATGGCGTTGAACAACGGCCAGCAAGTCGATCTGCTGCTTGCCGGGATCGCGGCGCGGTACGCCGGGCTGTCGTCATTCGACTCGCTGCCGACTCCGTTTCGTTGCGTTGCGTTCGATCTACGGACGGCCACGTCGGTGATCCTCGACCATGGATCGCTGCCGCGCGCGATGCGCGCGACGATGTCACTGCCAGGCGTGTTTCCACCGGTGTTGCTCGACAACCAGGTGCTCGTGGACGGCGGTGCAATCGACAACGTCCCGGCCGACGTCGTGCGCGCGATGGGCGCGACCGTCGTGATCGCGATCGACGTGGGATCCGCGCCCGACACGAGTGAGGTGACGTTCTCCGTCATCGGGTTGATGAACAACACCGTCGACGCGATGACACGAGCGAATGCGCGACGGGGCATGGCGACCGCGGACATCGTCATTCGTCCGAATCTGGAGCAGTTCGACACGTTCGACTGGCGTCGTGCGCGCGAGCTCTTCGCCGTGGGATATCGTGCGGCGGAATCGGCACGCGCGGAGCTGCTCCCGCTCGCGCTCGACGACAAGCACTGGCAGCGGTATCTCGCGAATCGACGGGCGAAGCGCCGCGTGAATCCGCCGGTCGTCACGGCGCTCGACGTCGTGGGTGCGACGCCCGCCGACGAACGCATCATCCGCCACGTGCTGCGTCAGCAGATCGGACATGCCGTGAATGCACGCCGTCTGGCGATCGAGCTCACGCCACTCGATGGACTCGATCGATACGAAGCGATCTCCTGGGATCTCGCCTACGTGCACGGGACGTATCACCTCGTGGTCGAAGCGCGCCCGCGTCCCAACGCGCCGCCCATCATGATGTCGACGCTCAACGTGCAGAATCGCACGAGCGACGAGTTCACCTTTCAGCTCGCGGCGCGTTTTCTGTCGTACGACACGCCGATCGCCCGCGCCGAGTTGCGCGTCGACGGCACGCTGGGGACTGACCCTGCACTCGCCGCCGAATTGCGCCGCGCGATCGTCGGGCCGGTGTTCGTCGCATTTCTTGCCGGCGTGTCGTCGGATCGCGTGAACCTCGCGGTCGACGACGCCATCGCCGCGCAATACGGCGAATCGCGTGCAGCGGTCGAGGCGGATGCGGGGCTCACGCCGATTCGCGACGCCGAGCTGCGATTCGGGTTTCACGCGGAGCATTACTCGGGACGTGTGAAGATCGGCGCGCCGGGAATTCCGTCGCTGAGCGGACCGGAGTACGAGCTTCGCTATCGCGGCGTGTACGACGGACAGAACAGCGCGGTGCTGCCGTCGGACGGATTGCGGTTGGCAACGACGGCGCGTCACGTGTTGGAGGCGCCAGAGCCGCCTGTTCCGTTGTCGGCGGGACGCACCAACGATGGCCTCTCGCAGGCCGACGTCGCCATGTCCCGGTTCTGGTCGTGGCATCACGCGAACGAACGCGTGTTCACGGTGCTCGAAGGCGGCACGTCGTTCGGCGGCAACCCACTCATCACCGATCAGTTCGTGCTCGGCTTGCCGTTCCGTCTCGAAGGCTTTGCCGTGGGCGAACGTCGCGGGAACGACTATGCCGTCGCGACCGGCGGCTACCTCCACTCGATCGGGCAACTGCCCGACTTCCTCGGCGGACCGATTGTCGCCGGCGCGTGGATCGAGACCGGATCCGCGTTCGACCACGCGTCGAACGCGAGCGTCGCGACACAGCTCGGCATCGGCGTGCTGAGCGAGACGCTGCTCGGCCCAGGCATTCTGGGCTTCACGATCGGATCTGGCGCTCGGCGATTCTACGTCGGGTTCGGACGTCTCTTCCGCTGACCGTGGCCGACCGTGCCCGCAGGCGTGCCGAAAGTCCTATTGGGCGTGTCGCGACGAGGCGCGAGGTTGACGGCGGCCATCCACGGCGCGGAGCGATGCACTCGTCAATCGTGAAGTCCAATCAGGAACGTTCGTGACTCCGGGACACGTCGTCCTTCTCGCGCTCAAAGCGAGCCTGTTCTTCATGGTGCTCGCCGTGGGTTTGCGTGCGCGTGCCTCCGACATGACGTTCCTGCTGCGTCATCCGAGTTTGCTCATCCGGTCGATCGTGTCGATGCACGTGGTGATGCCCCTGCTCGTGCTGTGGTCGGCACTTGGCTTCGAGCTGCACCCGGCGGTCAAGGTTGGTCTGATCGCGCTGGCGCTGTCGCCCGTACCGCCGATGCTGCCCAAGCGCACCTCGTTGGCGCAAGGCCATGCCTCGTACACCGTCGGCCTGCTGACGATGACCGCGGTGCTATCGACCTTCTTCGTGCCGCTCGCGCTGTGGACGCTCGGGATGTTGCTGCATACGCATCTGTTCCTGCCACCGCATGTGGTCTTCGTGCTCGTGGGGTTCAGCATTCTGCTTCCGCTCGCGTCAGGTATCGTCATCCGGCGCTTCGCCCCCGAGATCGCGGATCGCGCGGCCAAGCCGGTCTCGATTGTCGCGAGCGTGATCCTCGTGTTGGCGGTGATTCCGCTGGTAGTCGACGCGTGGCCGTGGATGCGCATCCTCATTGGCAACGGAACGCTGGTCGCCATCATTCTGCTCACCGTCCTGGGGCTGGGTGTTGGACATCTCTTTGGCGGCCCCGATCCGAACACTCGGTCCGTGCTCGCGATCGCGACGGCCACGAGACATCCGGCAGTCGCCATCACGATCGCCGCCGCCGTGGCACCCTCACACGTGATCTCGCCGTCCGCCATCGTGCTCGCTCCCGCGGCCGTGCTGCTCGCATTGATCGTGGGTGCCATCGCGTCGGTTCCATACCTGGCGTGGACACAGCACCAGGCAGTCCGGCGATCGCGTACGTCGGCGACATCTCAGGAGAGGAGAAGATCGGCTGATGTCTCAACGCACCAAGGCAGCCCCGCTGGCTTCCACGCGCACGGGCGCGGCGAGCACCACAGCTAGCATCGCCGCCGATGCATATCTGTTCGGTTATCCACTGGTACTCATGGACGCCGCGCGACGGCGTGCAACGGCAACGACGCATGCACGCGGAGGACGCGCGCCGATCAACCAGCTTGCGCATCTCCGGCGGACGCGCTCGCCGGGACCACAGCTCGTGTCGCCACCGGACGCGGACACGCTCACGTCAGTCGCCTGGCTGGATCTCACGGACGAGCCGATCGTGCTCAGCGTTCCTCCGGTCAAGACGCGCTACTGTCTCATGCAATTGCTCGATGCGTGGACGAACGTCTTCGCCGATCCCGGCACGCGTGCGACCGGCAACAACCGAGCGGATTATCTCATCACCGGCCCGCGGTGGAGCGGCATCATTCCCGCCGGCCTCGAGCATCTGGAGGCGCCGACCCGATCGGTCTGTCTGATCATTCGCCTTCGTACGTACAACCGACGCGATTGCGCGGCGGTTCGCACGCTCCAGCAGCGATTCACCCTGACACCGCTGAGCGCGTGGGGACAGGTCCACGCGCCGCTGTCCGACGCCCCGGCTTCACCCGATGTCGACGCGACCCCCTCTCCCGTTGACGAACTTGCGAGGCTCGAAGCCGGGGCATTCTTCTCTCGTTTGAATTCTCTGATGCTGGCGAATCCGCCGTCGAGCGACGACAGTCACGCCCTGCATCGCTTCTCTTACATCGGCATCGGCCCCGGCCGCGCAGTCGATCCGCTCGGGCTCGACGCGGCGGTCGTCGCCGGCGTCGCGACCGCGCGCGAATTGCTCGAATCGGAGGCGCGGGTCGCGCACGGCGCGACGATCAACGGATGGGACGTCCCTTCGCGCACGACGGGCCGCTACGGCATCGATTACCTGTTCCGCGCAGTGTCCGCCCGCGTCTCGCTCGGCGCGGGTCTGCCGGACGACGTGAGCTGCTTTCGCTCGTGGACGGACTCGCACGGCCACGCGCTCGATGGTGCGCACAAGTATCGGTTGTCGTTCGCGCCGGGCGACCTCCCGCCCGTCCACGCGTTCTGGTCGGTGACGATGTACGATCGCCGGGGTGCGCTGGTTCGCAATCCGCTCGATCGGTACGCGCTCGGGGATCTCGACGAGATCGCCGTCGACGACGACGGCGTGCTGTCACTGCATCTCCAGCAAGATTGGCCGGGAAGCGAGAAGGAGTCGAACTGGCTGCCGGCGCCCGACGGCACGTTCAACGTCGCGCTACGACTCTACTGGCCGAGGCAGGATGTGCTGACCGGGGCCTGGCGGCCGCCGGGTATCGAGCGTGTGGGATAGCTACGACGTCGCGCGACCATCTCCACGCCCGCGCGTACCCGGATCGTGAAGCACATGAACAGCCGCTCGGGACGTGCCGGCACACATCCCGAGCGGTTGGTCATTCACATTCTCTCATCCGGGTTCAGGGCTTCCCTGCGACCGCGCCGTCGACGCGCGGCAGGAACGCCGGCGTCACGCTGCCGATGCACGACGTCGACGGTGCGTCGTCCGGCCGGCGCATGAAGGAGTCGATCACCAGCGCCACGCATGCCATCACCACGGGACGACTGAACGCCACGTGCCCGGTCATCGCGAAATGTGCGCGGCGTGCGTGCGACAACGTCTTCGCGGCGTCGTCCGCCAGGGGCGCTGGCGTCTGCGCATCGTATCCCGACGAGATGAGCAACGTTGGAATGTCGCTGGTCACCGGCGTGATCGCTTCGGGGCCCGTGAACGGAACACCGAGCGCGTCACAGAGCTGACGGTTCCCGGCTTTGGGCTCGCCCTGTGGGCGATCGCCGCACAACGCGATGTAGTACGCGAGCGGCGCGATCTGTCGCGACGCGGTCTGAAGCGACGGATCGATCGCCGCCGCGAGGAACACTCGCAGCGCGAATTCGTCGTGCAGCGTGTCCTGGTCGGCCACTTCCGTGACGATGCGCGGCAGAATGGCGCGCACTTCCTCTGAGCTCGAAGCGACGCCCAGCACACTGAGCACGGAGGCGCCCGCCACTTCGATCGTGCGCCAGTTGTCTGCGGCCGCGAACTGCGCGGTGCGGCGGAGCTTGGACTTCACCGTGTCGCTGAGCCGATCGAGCGCTTGCGAGATGTCCCCGAACTGACCGGCGCACACAGCGTCGGCGCGGCACTCGCCGATGATGCGCCTCGCGATCTCCCGCCCGGTGTTCGCCATGTACGTGGAGTCGAGAATTTGCGTCGCCTGCGGCGGTGCGATGCCGTCGAGAATCGACAGCTCGACCATGCCGGGGTGGCGACGCATGAAGTGCAGAGATTCGCGACTGCCGTACGATGCGCCGAACAGGATGACCTTCTCGACGTTCAGTGCACGCACGACGTCGTAGATGTCCTCGACGGCCGGCATCGTGGTGAAGTTCGCGGGATCGATGCCGTGCGCTTTGAGCTCGCGCGAGCGACGCTTGAGTGAATCGACGAGCGGCCCCACGGCGAGCTCGCGCCGCGCTCGCGGCTCGAACACGATCGTGCCCAGATCCGGCGATGCGCGTCCGGCGATGGGCGAGTATCCGCGGCGATCGAAGACGATCACGGGATGTTCGCGAACGAGCATCTGTCCGGTCGGTGTCTCGAGCAGCACTTTCTGCGCAGCCTCGATCGACGACTCGGCAGGTCCGCCAGGCAGAAACACGATTGGCGTGCCGTGCGCACCCGGCATGCTGTACACGACGACCGGCAGCACGACCGAGAGGAGCGATGCGTCGGTCGGCTTCGCGCGATTCTGCGGCACGGTAACGGTGCCGCAGCGCATCGAGCCCGCGGGCATCGAGGCCGAGGTGCCCCACAGATCCGTGCATGGTGTGTCGACGAATATCGGCGTCGCCGGCGTCGATGTGGCGCCGGGGGATTTTGCATGTTGCGCCTGGGCTGCACCGCTGGCGAGCACGAGGCCCACCAGCGTCGCACGCCCAACACGGGCGTTCGAACTTCCGCACACCATCCTTCACCTCGGTGCTGGAGCGCGACGCGACGGCCGCGACTATCGCGAGCCGGTCGCGAACGTGACGACGCTCGGAACGTCGACCACGCGCGCTCCGCGCTGAATTGGCCAATGAACCCACGAATCGGCGACGGCTCCGATCGTTTGCCACGTTTGGCCAATGCAATGCCCTTCAGTGATTTATGCATCGTTGGTTCGCGTGCGCGTCGTCGAGCGCTCGCGGGGACGATCCGCGACGAGGCGCGCAGCGACATGCAGCTATGAGGTGAAGTGCCATGCAACTAACGACGAACATTCCGCAACGAGCGAGGCGAGCGAGAACGGCTCGGCAAGCGCGCGCGATGTGGGTGCTGGCCGGACTCTGCGCCACTGCCAGCGCGGCGCTCCCGGCACAGACGCCGGCGTCGATGAGCGGGCGGACGGTCTCCTATACCGATGGACAGCAGGGGAAGATCACCGGCTTCATCCTGACGCGGCGTGGAGATTCGCTCCTCGTCCGCGACGAGACGACGCGGCAGATCGCGCTCGTCACGTTTCACGACGGCACCAAGATCGAGTCGCCGAGCGGCGTCTTCGATCTCGATCACAAGCGTCAGAGCGACAGCACGCTCATCCCCGGCCTCCAGATCGAGGTCAAGGGCACGGGTGGGATGCGCGGTGAGCTGATGGCCGATCGGATCAAGTTCCGTCAGAGCTCGCTCCGCGTCGCGAATCAGATCGCCGCGGGCCAGGTCGACCTTCGCGCGATGGAGCACCGCACGCAGACGATGACGACCGCGAACCGCGACAGCTTGCGGGCCGTGACGCGTCGGGCGCGCGATACGGTGAATGCGCTCAACGACCGCGTCGACAGTCTCGATCGCGCCAGCGATCGCTACGTCATGCAGTCGACCGAGACGGTGAGCTTCGCGCCAGGGAGCGCCGTGCTGTCCGATGACGCCAAGCATATGCTCGACGGTCTCGTATCGCAGAGCAGCAATCTCGACGCGACGGTCTTCGAGATCTCGGCGTATGCGGACGCGACCGGCTCCGCGGAGTACAACAAGGAGCTGACGATGCGACGCGCGCAGGCGATCGCGACCTATCTGAGCTCGCGGAACGTTCCGTTGCGCAGCATCGCGCCCGCGACAGGCTTCGGCGCGACGGACTTCGTCGCGACCAATGCGACGCCGGGCGGACGCGCCTTGAATCGGCGCGCCGAGGTGAAGATGCTGATGACTCGCGGTCCGCAGTAATCGCCCGGCGCGAGACTATTTCGAATTTCCTAAACCGCGGTCGCGACGCGGGACCGCCGCGCGCGCCGCACCGAGAGGTAGTGAAGTCATATGCGCTGCACTTCGATGTTCCGTCTGGCTCTCCGATCGCTCGTCCCCGCGCTCGCGGCGTACACCGCGGCCGCCTGCCATTCCACGCAGGTCGCCGCGACATGGCACGAGCCCACGCCGCAGCCGTTGGCCTTCCGTCGCATGGTGACGGTCTTCGCGTCCAAGAGCGAGACCTATCGCCACGTCATGGAAGACAAGCTCGCCGCCCAATTCCCGAACGCGACGCCGTCGT
>Ga0308175_100002342_pt1 | contig 12960 bp, 12 predicted proteins | sample PhyCR1_3_FD_203893 | JGI IMG/M metagenome (GOLD analysis project Ga0308175, IMG submission 203893) | Soil microbial communities from UC Gill Tract Community Farm, Albany, California, United States - DLSLS.C.R1 | ecosystem: Environmental > Terrestrial > Soil > Agricultural land | place: USA...
AAATTTGTCTAAAAAAATATAAATTTGCGCCGTTATACTCGCCACGCTGGGCGGGTTTTTCTTTATGTCTTAGACATTAAACATTCACAAACTAGTAAATACTGATTCTAAAAGAGTTCAACTTTGCTACCTTAAATTGATTCTTTACGAAATGGGACTGAAGTGGGAAAATGAATCCGGGAAGTTTTAAAAAGGAGCAAAAAAAGATGAAAGTAATTATTGCAGAAAAGCCCGATCAGGGTTCAACTTTAGCTTCTGTATTTAAACATAAAAAACAAAGCGGTTTTATAGAAATCTTTCCAAATGATACTTTTCCAAATGGTGCATATGTTACCTGGGCGATTGGTCATCTCTGCCAGCTTGTTCCTCCGGAAACGTACGAACCAAGCTGGAAAAAATGGTCGCTTGATAATCTGCCAATAATCCCGGTGCAATTCAAATATGAAGTAACGAAAGATAAGGCTAAACAATTTGCAGTCATAAAAAAATTAGTGTTGAATCCTGAGGTAACGGAGATTATTCATGCAGGTGATGCCGGGCGTGAGGGAGAATTGATTATCCGGAATATCCTAAGATTAACCAACTGTAAAAAACCAATGAAACGTCTTTGGATTTCATCGTTAACACCTAATGCCATCCGAGAAGGATTTAATAAATTATTGGATGAAACAGAGACAAAAAGTTTATATTTTGAGGCCTATACTCGTGCATGTGCGGATTGGATTGTCGGGATGAATGGCTCAAGGCTTTATAGTTTACTGCTACAAAAGAAAGGCTTCTCAGATGTATTTTCAGTGGGCCGGGTCCAAACGCCGACCCTAGCTCTGATTGTTAAAAGAGAATTAGAAATTGAGAGTTTTAAGTCTGAGCCGTTTTGGGAGATAATCGCTTATTTTTCCATGGATGGCAAGAAATATAGCGGAAAATGGCTGAATGATGGGGAAACACGCGTTAAGACAAAGGAGTTGGCAGAAAAAGTCGCAGCTTTTTGCCGAGAAAAGCCAGCTGAAGTAGCTGAGGTATTATCAGAAAGGAAAGAATTTTTACCTCCTCTTTTATATAATCTGTCTGCGCTGCAAGCAGAGGCAAATAAACGGTATAAATTATCACCTAAAGCTACCTTGGATATCATGCAAAAACTCTATCAAAAAGGGTATGTATCCTATCCCCGTTCAGATTCTCGGTATGTAACGAAGGAGGAAGCCAATACATTTCCAGATATTTTAAAAAAACTGAGTCAAATAAAAGACTATGCTAGCTTCTTCCCATTACCTTTTGCCACTATAGGGGATAATAAACGGTATGTAAATGAAAAGAAGGTTACCGACCACTATGCGATTATCCCTACGGAACAAATTCCAAATGTGGAAAGACTGAGTCCCGATGAGCGGAAAATCTATGATTTAATTGTAACGAGTCTAATCGCTGCCCATTACAACAAGGCTATTGCCGAGTACACGACTGTCACTACATTAGTCGATGGTCGTGCATCATTTATGTCTAAAGGAAAGGTACAGCTCGAAGAGGGCTGGAGGAAAGTACTGAACCAAAAGGAGCGCGAAGAGGAGCCAGAACTCCCATTATTGTCGAAAGGAGAGCAGGGGAAAACAACTAAAGTAGAAGTGAAAGAGAGCCAAACCCAGCCTCCGAAACGCTATACGGAAGGGCAATTAATCACGTTAATGAAAACAGCCGGCAGGCATATAGAGGATAAAGAGCTTGAGAAAATTATGTCGAGAACCGAAGGTCTGGGGACGGAAGCCACACGGGCAGGGATTATAACCATGCTAAAAGACCGACTCTATATCGAGGTAAAAAAGAATGTTGTTTATGCCACGGCAAAAGCAAGGATATTGATTGAAGCGATTGGCCAGGAAATCCTCGCATCGCCTGAAATGACAGCAAAATGGGAGCAGAGGCTGAAGGAAATATCGGAGGGTGTCTCGGTACCCAAGAATTTTATGGAACAGACCCAAAAGATGGTGTCACATTTAATTACCTCAAGCATGACTCAATCTACTAATTGGACCTTCTCAGAGGAGCTTACGCAAAACTTTATTCCTGGAAAACAAAAAGGGAGAAAAAGGACGGCAACAAAACTAGGTCCTTGTCAAAAGTGCGGCGGGGATATCATAGATAAAGGCAGCTTTTATGGCTGCAGTAATTATAAAAAAAATCAATGCAATTTTACGATTTCAAAGCAAATACTAGGAAAAAATATCACCCAGAAAAATGTGAAGCTTCTTTTATCAGAAGGTAAAACAGGACTGATTGAAGGATTTGCAAACAAGGATAAAACCTTTAATGCGAGATTGTTCCTTGATGAAAAGGAAAAAAAAATACGGTTTTTATTTGAGGAAACACCCGTAACCTAAAAAATAGGATGTAATCCAAAAGATAAAGAACCTTGTCACTCAATTTTTTCTATAGTAAACTTTTAGTGGAGTAACTTTTTGGAGGTCAAGGGATGCCAACACCTAGTATGGAAGATTATATTGAACAAATATATATTTTGATTGAAGAAAAAGGATACGCTCGAGTATCAGATATTGCCGAAGCGTTGTCTGTACATCCCTCCTCAGTTACAAAAATGGTGCAAAAACTTGATAAGGATGAATATTTAGTTTATGAGAAATACCGAGGGCTCAGTTTAACAACGAAGGGGAATAAAATTGGCAAGCGTCTGGTTTTTAGACATGAATTGTTAGAACAGTTTCTTAAAATCATTGGAGTTAAAGATGAAAATATTTATCATGATGTAGAAGGCATCGAGCATCATTTAAGCTGGGATTCCATTGATCGCATAGGAGACATCGTCCAGTTTTTTGAAGAGAACCAGAACAGGGTCGAGGAGTTAAGAGAAATACAAAAACAAAATGAACAGGAATAAGAAAGGGCAGGCGATAAGGCAAGCCGGCTTCAGCAGGGGTATTTTTCAAAGTACCATTATAGACAAAAAAGCACCTAGCGCTTGATACGCTAGGTGCTTTTAAAATAATGTGGGGTATTGATCAAAGGAAGGATCTGTTTCAGGGAGTATGGATAGTGTTCCATCCACATCCTGATGAGTCCTTACACCTTCAAGTAGACCAGTTTCAATATCGATTAGTGCCTTCCGGTAAGAAATTACTCGTCCTCCGGAAGTCACAAAGTTAATTATCTCTCCAAGACGATTACGATGTACGGCTGTGATTGTTTCCATAGACGACACTTCCCTTCCGGACTAGTATTACTTTTTTGAGTGGATATTAAACAAAAAAGCATCGGCAGTCGATGCTTCGTTTTTTATCCCCATGAAAATGGGGTTTCTTGATATACGTAGTAATTGAGCCAATTTGAGAAGAACAAATGGCCATGTGAACGCCAGCGATTGATGGGAGGCTGTGTCGGGTCATTGTTTGGAAAATAATTTTCAGGCAAATGAATCTCAAGCCCTTTACTTAAATCCCGTTCATATTCTTGGGCTAAGGAATCGGATTCGTATTCTAAATGACCTGTCACCATCACGTGCTTTCGATCTTTGGATGCAATCAATAATGCACCGGCTTCTTCTGAAGCAGCTAATAATTTTAATTTTGGATTGCTCAAAATGGCATCAATCGATATATCTGTGTAGCGGGAATGGGGTGCGTAGAATTGATCGTCAAATCCCCGCAATAGGAAATCATTATGCTCAAATACTTGGTGTGCATAGATTCCAGAGCATTTCCTCTGAAGCTCAAATTTACCGATACCATAATGATAGTAAAGAGCTGCTTGTGATCCCCAACAAATATGTAAAGTTGAGGTTACATTTTGATTAGCCCAGTCCATAATCTCGGTAAGTTCACCCCAATATTTGACTTGGTCAAATTCTAGAAGTTCTACAGGTGCGCCAGTGATAATCATCCCATCAAATTTTAGATTTCTGATTTGAGGGAAGGTGGTGTAAAATTGTTCCAAATGCTGTTTACTGGTATGGGTAGATTCGTAGGAATTAGTCTTTAAGAAGTTTACATTTACCTGTAATGGTGAATTTCCCAGTAATCTTAGTAACTGTGTTTCTGCTTTTTCCTTTTCGGGCATCAAATTCAAAATCAATATATTTAAAGGCCTAATATCTTGGCTGACAGCCCGTTCATCATCCATAACGAAGATGTTTTCTTCCTCAAGAACCTCTCTTGCAGGTAAAAGCTTTGGAATGTTAATTGGCAAGTGACCATCTCCTTTTCAAATAATGATACATTTTACTGAATTTTTCATGCACTTCTGCCCAAACCATAGTCAATGAATCATTCAATATTTACATTATAAACATTATTATAATTTCAGAAAAGATAATATTGTCAATATAATTTATTTGTCGGAAAATAAAAGCTTTTTTGATATAATGTATATGATAGTGAAAATACATAATACTGAATCGGAGGTTTAACATGGCCAAAGCGACAGTGAAATCAGATATTGACATTGCACAAGCTTCTAAAATGAAGCCAATTTTAGAAATCGCTGAAAATATCGGTTTAGTAGAGGATGACATAGAACTTTATGGAAAATATAAGGCGAAAATTTCCAATGAAGCATTAGCAAAAAACAGTACGAATGAAGATGGAAAAGTTATTCTCGTTACATCCATTAATCCAACACCTGCCGGTGAAGGGAAATCCACCGTTACGGTTGGATTGGGAGATGCTTTTCATCGGATGGGCAAAAAAGTCATGATTGCGATGCGTGAGCCTTCATTAGGACCGACAATGGGGATAAAAGGCGGGGCAACCGGCGGCGGCTTTTCACAGGTTCTGCCAATGGAGGACATTAACCTTCATTTTACCGGGGATTTCCATGCAATAACAACTGCAAACAACGCGCTAGCCGCTTTAATTGATAATCACATCCAGCATGGGAATGAATTGAAAATTGACCAACGGCGTATCGTTTGGAAAAGGGTTGTTGATTTAAATGATCGGGCCTTGAGAAAAGTAATCATTGGACTTGGTGGCCCACTTCAAGGTGTGCCAAGGGAAGATGGTTTTGACATCACAGTAGCTTCAGAAATCATGGCAGTATTATGTTTAGCAACCGATATAAAAGATTTAAAATTGCGATTATCCCGGATGGTTGTTGCCTATAATGCAGATAAACAACCTGTCACGGTTGAGGATTTAGGGGTTGAAGGCGCCTTAACATTATTGTTGAAAGAGGCAGTTAAACCAAATCTGGTTCAAACGATAGAACATACTCCAGCACTGATTCACGGCGGACCCTTTGCTAATATTGCCCATGGATGCAATAGTGTGATAGCGACAAAGGCAGCAATAAAACTAGCGGATTATGTCATTACTGAGGCTGGTTTTGGTGCCGATTTAGGAGCAGAGAAATTTTTACATATCAAATCTGGAAGTGCTGGGATAAAACCAGAGGCAGTTGTTGTCGTAGCGACCATCCGTGCCTTAAAGATGCATGGTGGTGTAGTAAAACAGGATTTGGCCAGCGAGAACATTCCAGCCTTAACACATGGATTTGCCAACTTACAGAAACATATTGAAACGATTAAAAGCTTCGGGTTACCTGTTGTGGTTGCGATTAATAAATTTATCACTGACACTAATTTAGAAGTTCAAACCTTGCTAGAATGGTGTGAAAGAGAGAATGTTTCCGCTGCCTTGACAGAGGTATGGGAAAAAGGTGGAGCAGGCGGTATAGATCTTGCCGAAAAACTTCTAGAAATAATCGGTAAGGAAGAAAATCAATTTCACCCTTTATATGAACTAACTGATTCGATGGAACAAAAAATTAGAACAATTGTTCAACAGGTGTATGGCGGCAAGGATGTAGAATTTTTATCAAAGGCCAAAAAACAGTTAATGGATTATGAGAAATTTGGCTGGTCTAACTTGCCTGTTTGTATGGCAAAATCACAATATTCTTTATCCGATGACCCAACAAAGTTGGGCAGACCAACCAACTTTACCGTGACAATCAGGGAACTTAAACCTTCGATCGGTGCTGGGTTTATCGTAGCTTTAACCGGAGAGGTGATGACCATGCCAGGGCTTCCTAAAAAGCCTGCAGCCTTAAATATGGACATAGATGAAAACGGAAATGCGGTAGGACTTTTCTAAAGGAGTAGAAGTGGCGAATGTTTGACCCAACAGCCTTTGATAATATGAAGGTGGTTATAGAAGGGGCTATATATGATCGGGATATTAGCGGAGATCTTGTCATTATCGATCGCAATGACATCATGAATATGGCTAAAATGTCCAGAGAGTTTGACATCACCTTCCGGTTACCTGATAGTGCGTACACTGCGAAATTCGAGATGAAAGCCATGCTTAGCAATTTAGCAGCGGAACTGGTGCCAATTATTGATACAGAGGCACTAGCCGGATGTTATGTAGGGGTGCAATTTTTTCTTGAACATGAAAAAGAGATTGATTACCAACGCTTAACAAAAATCCTCTTGGATGTATGGGGAGCATCAAGGACCATTAATATAGCCCTTCATTATGATCCATTAGCTCTAAACAAGAGAATGAAAACTGTGCTATCTGTTTCCTTTGAACGATTGATAACCGAAGACCACCTGAACGATTTAATAGGAATGACAGAGTATTTGATAAACACCCTTGAACAGATAAACAACCTAAATTTATAAGCATTTCAAAGCCAGCTTTCTCTTGAAAGCTGGTTTTATTTGTAGCAAATATTTACAATTTTTCAATTTAAAGGTACGATAATATTTACTAGATTTTTATGATCATCTATGTAATCAAAAGGGGGAGAGATTTTGGTTAAAACAGCCTGGGTTACAGATAGCACAGCACTTTTAGATGATGAACTGAAAAATCATCCAGATTTATATACAATTCCTTTAACTGTCGTATTAGATGGAGAAGAATATTTTGATGGGATTGATTTAACCCCAAAAGAGCTATTTGACAGACTGAGGCATTTGAAGACCCCTCCAAAGACTTCTCAGCCATCCGTTGGGGCGTTCCAAAGCTTATATGAACAGCTTGCAAAAGATTATGATCAAATTGTAACAGTTCTCCTTTCAGGAAAATTGAGTGGGACGGTTTCCTCAAGTAAACAGGCAGCAACGTTAGTTGAATTACCTATTACAACCTTTGATTCACAAATTCTGACGTATCCTATGTCTGCATTAATTAAAAGGGGGATGGAAATGGAGGCAGCGGGACTTACCCCTGAAACAATCATTGAGCGTCTTGGAGAAATAAGGGATACAAATGAAACTTACGTTTTAGTTGGAAGCTTAGAGCAGCTTCATCGAGGCGGAAGAATGTCAGGACTGCAATTTTTTCTTGGAAGTATGTTGAAGGTAAAACCGATTATCGCAATTGAAAACGGTTCATTAGCTGTCAAAGAAAAAGTTAGAGGTGAAAATAAGGCTAAAGACAGAATTTTTGACTACTTCCGGAAAGCATATGAAAATAATCAGTTTAAAGAAGTCTATATTTTGTACGGTTTACATGAAGAGCAGGCTGACAGATGGCGCCATGAACTCCAGCAGGAATTTCCAAAGGTAAAGATTTTTTGCTGCCCATTAGGTGCTGTTATCGGCGTACATGCTGGAGAAAATACACTTGGAATAAGCTGGTTTAATGGCTTGAAATAACTTTTTATTCTTATGAGCATACTAACTTGGCAAGCTATTTTAGAAGAAAAGGGTGTCCGCTATGAGTAAGCAAGGCAGACAAAATGCCAATCAAACAAGAGAGCAAATTGAAAAGCAGGACCACAAAAATGATGTGGAATTAGGTAATGAATTTCAGATTGGCAACAATCAGTCACAAAGTCAGAAAAAAAGCGGCCGACAGGCAAACAAAAAATAACCTCGAGCATCGGGGTTATTTTTTGTTTGCCATTCATGGTAAAATAGCAAGGATGAAGGCAGGTGCATGGGTGTTGAAAGATACATTTATAGAGCAGACGGAAATTTTTGTCCACAATGAAATGGGTGAAGATGCAACAGGGCATGATTGGTTTCATGTTGACCGTGTCCGGCGTAATGCTTTACATATTTGCAGGGAAGAGAAAATCGGAGATCCCTTTATCATTGAAATGGCAGCGCTGCTTCATGATATCCCCGATGAGAAACTAAATAAAAATGCTGAAGAAGGCCAGGCTAAACTGGATTCCTTCCTCCGGACTATTTCGCTAGATGACGAGGCGAAATACCACATAACCACGATTATTCATTCAATATCCTATAAAGGTGGAAGAAAAACGCTGCTTGAGACGGTTGAGGCGAAAATAGTCCAAGATGCCGACCGTTTAGATGCAATTGGCGCAATTGGAATTGCTAGGGCATTTGCATATGGCGGCAAAAAGGGTCAGCCCATTTACGATCCTGATGTTACAGTAAGGGAAGAGATGAGCACAGAAGAATATCGAAATGGAAAATCGACAAGCGTCCATCATTTTTATGAAAAACTGTTTAAATTAAAGGATTTGCTTCATACAAGAACAGCAAAAAAAATGGCAGAAGGCCGTCATCAGATGATGGTTGCATTTTTAGAACAATTTTATCAAGAATGGGATGGACCAGAAAAATGAAAATGCTCTCAGTTGAAAATGTTTCGAAATCCTATGGTGAGAAACAACTCTTTAACAATATTTCAATCACGATAGGTGAGAAGGAGCGTGTTGGTTTAATCGGGATAAACGGGACAGGCAAGTCATCTTTGCTAAAAATAATAGCTGGAATAGATAGTCCTGATGAAGGCCGGATTATCACACCGAAGGATTATTCCGTATCGTTTTTGGATCAGCAACCAGAATTGGCTGAGGATAAAACTGTATTGGAACAAGTCTTTCTAGGTGAAGCTCCCGTTGTAAAATTAATGCGCGAGTATGAAAAGACTTTATTAAAATTAAACAACACTCCCAATGATTCAGAAGTGCAAGAGGGGCTATTTCGCTTGCAAAAGCAGATGGATGCGTTGAATGCTTGGGATACCAGTACGAATGCTAAGTCCATATTGATGAAATTAGGGATCGTGGATGTCTCAAAAAAAATTAGTGAACTTTCCGGGGGCCAGAAAAAAAGGGTGGCATTGGCGCAGGTATTGATCGCAGAGCCTGATTTACTCATCTTGGACGAACCGACAAACCATCTTGATTTTGATTCAGTTAAGTGGCTGGAGGATTATTTAAGCAGATATAATGGCTCCATTTTGGTTGTTACCCATGACCGATACTTCCTAGACCGGGTTGCTAACCGCATGTTTGAGCTGGATGGCGGTAATCTTTACAGCTACAAAGGAAATTACGGGGCTTTTTTAGAGGCAAAAGCCATGCGCGAGGAAAATGAGGCAGCCACCTTAGAAAAGAACAAAAATCTATTCCGGCGAGAGCTTGAATGGATCAGACGGGGTGCTAAGGCGCGTTCAACGAAACAAAAGGCACGAATTCAGCGCTTTGAAGATCTGGATGATAAACTTTCTGGCGGGAAGAATTCAAGCGAAAAACTTGATATTTCGTTAAATGGAAGCAGGCTGGGAAAACAAGTTTTTGAAATGAAGAACGCATCTAAACGCTATGAGTCAAAAGTAATTTTAAATCATTTTGATTTACTGGTTAAACCAGGTGATAGGTTTGGGATCATCGGCAGAAATGGTGCGGGGAAGTCGACCTTGTTAAATATTTTAGCGCATAAAATCCCGCTTGATCAAGGGGATTTCATCATGGGGCAAACGGTTAAGATCGCCTATTACACTCAAGAGAGTGAAGATATGGATGATACCAAGCGAATGATTGAATATATTAAGGAAACGGCTGAAATTGTGGAAACATCCGATGGAAAAATGATTTCGGCTGCCCAAATGCTAGAACGCTTCCTATTTCCGCCGTTTACACATGGTACACCTATCCGCAAGCTGTCGGGAGGAGAAAAGCGCCGACTATATTTATTAAAGCTGTTAATGACAGGACCTAATGTGTTACTGCTGGATGAGCCAACCAATGACCTAGATACCCAAACACTCACAGTTCTAGAAGATTACCTGGAGGACTTTCCAGGAGTCGTTATCACAGTTTCCCATGATCGATATTTCTTAGATAAAGTAGTTGAACAGCTGCTGGTGTTACAAGGTGCAGGGAAGATTAGCTCTTTTTATGGAAATTACAGTGAATATCTAGAAAAGGAAAATGCTCTTGAGTCTCAAAAGACGATGGTTGCTAAATCCGCCCAAGCTCCTAAATCTCCAGAAAAGGAAAAGAAGAAAAGAATGACTTTTAAGGAGAAGAAGGAGTGGGAAGAAATTGACGAGGCGATTTCCCGGACCGAAGCCGACCTCGAAGACGTGACGACAGAAATGGCGAATGCGGGCAGCGACTTTACCAAAGCACAGGAATTAATGAAACAGGAAACAGCCTTAAATGAAAAGCTCGAATATTTAATTGAACGGTGGTCATATTTGGCTGAGCTTGCTGAGAATGAATGATAGATTGTGGCCCATAAAAAGAGCGTACTTTTTTAGAGAGTAGAAAGTTACAATTGAGAATTGTTAGATAATGTGCCCCAGCAACCAGTATTCCATCAATCAGGGTACTTGTGATTTTCTTTTTAGTAGCATAGTGGGTGAATATTCGATAATTAATATGTTAAACTTGTAAAAGAAAACAAATAGAATTAGGTGATTACGTTGAAGATTAAGGCTATTGAACCAACGCCGAGTCCAAATACGATGAAGATAAATCTAGACCAAGAACTCCCAATGGGAAAGAGCCATAATTATAAAAAGGAAACGGCTACAGATGCACCCACCATCATCCAATCAATTTTACAAGTTGAAGGTATTAAAGGTGTTTACCACGTAGCCGATTTTCTCGCTGTCGAACGTAACGCAAAATATGACTGGAAGGACTTACTACCCCAAGTCCGCCAGGCATTTGGCGAAAAAACGGATGACACGGTCAATGTCAATAGGGTTAATGAACATTTTGGCGAAATAAAGGTTGAAATCCAAATGTTTAAAGAGATTCCGCTTCAGGTAAAGTTAACTGACAGCACAACGGAACGCAGATTTGGAATGCCGGATTATTTTTTACAAGCGAGGGAGCGGGCGCAGCTGGCTGAAGATAATTATATATTAATGCGCAAATGGCAGAGTCAGGGTGTCCGCTATGGTGATTTGGATCAAATTGGTCAGGATGTTGTCGAAGAATTAATTGCTACTTACCCAAAAGAGCGCCTTGAGGAACTTGTTTTCAAGGCACAAACAAGTAGTCCCCCAGCAGCTCAAAAACCGAAACTGAATCGAAAAAAGGTAACCATAGAGGATTTAAAGAATGCAGACTGGCAAATACGCTACCAGCTTCTCGAGCAAATGAATGACCCGGAATTAGAGGATTTACCAGTACTTGAAAAGGCGCTGTCAGATGATAAGCCTTCTATTCGCAGGCTTGCGACTGTTTACCTTGGGATGATCAAGGAAAAAGAGGTGCTGCCACTTTTATATCAAGCGCTAAGGGACAAAACTGTCACCGTCAGAAGAACAGCTGGTGATTGTTTATCTGACTTAGGTTTTAAAGAGGCGGCTGAGGACATGGGCAAAGCACTGCAAGATACAAACAAATTGGTTCGTTGGCGGGCTGCTATGTTTCTGTATGAAGTAGGGGACGAAAAGTCTTTACCAGCACTAAAAGCTGCGGAAAACGATCCTGAATTTGAAGTGAGCTTGCAAATAAAAATGGCGATTGAAAGAATTGAAGGCGGTGGGGAAGCCAAGGGCTCAGTTTGGAAACAAATGACGGAATCAAGAAAAATTGACCAGTAATTTTGTAAACAACAACTATATATAGTATTCTATAGAGGAAGAAATGGAGTGATTGAATATTATGTCTAATGCGTATGAAGAATATATGAAACAAATGGTATTACCTATGCGTGAAGAGTTGACAAGAGCAGGCTTCGAGGAATTAAAGACTGCAGAAGAAGTTGAAAAGTTCATGGAAAACATGAAAGGAACTACTCTTGTTGTTGTCAATTCGGTTTGCGGTTGTGCCGCTGGATTAGCACGTCCGGCTGCCACACAAGCCGTGTTAAATAGTGAGAAGAAGCCTGAGCATCTTGTAACTGTTTTTGCTGGACAAGACAAAGAAGCAACTTCTAGAATGCGTGAGTATTTTGAAGGTATTGAACCATCATCACCATCAATGGCGTTAGTAAGGGATAAAAAGGTGGTTCACTTTATCCCAAGGCATGATATTGAAGGAATGCCTATGGAATCTGTGATGGAAAATCTCATGAGTGCACTTGAAGCAAACTGTTAATTTTTAGGGCGTCATTAGACGTCCTTTTCTATTTGAATTATGAAGAGAACTTGAAATGTAATAAACAAGCAAGTATTACAAGACATTTTAGTAATACACAGTAGGATGATAGCATGCTTGTAACAAGAATTGGAAAATAGTATAAAATGATTTTTCCATTTTAGTGAAAAAAGTTGTATAATAGTTTATAAGAAACTAAAAAATCAGTCAATCTCGCAGAATAAAGGTGTGACCAGAAATGAAAATGAACAAGTGGCTTCGTAAATCACTTTTTGTGACCGTTTCCATTCTAACATTTGGCCTTGTAACGCCAACACAATTAATCCATCCAGTGAATGCAGAAAATCTCCGCGACCATGATACCTTTGAAACCACAGCCGCAGATAGTAGTTTTGTCAGGTCGAATAGATTTAATGATGGGTCGGAGTTTAACAGAGAAAGGTATATGGAAGACCTGTTCAAACAGGCCGAAATTCGTTCATATGAAAAATTTGGCACTAGAATAAAACCTGTAATTGAAAATGAATTCCGCGAAATTATTATGCCTAATATTGAAAAAGCACTGAATGAAACGGCATCACAATTTCCTGAGGATGATTTAAAAAATCTTACCATCTCCGAGCAGCCCGGAACAGGACTGTCTGAAAAAATTTTCAATATAAAGAGTACCGTATCTGGGAA
>Ga0308175_100002343_pt1 | contig 12957 bp, 15 predicted proteins | sample PhyCR1_3_FD_203893 | JGI IMG/M metagenome (GOLD analysis project Ga0308175, IMG submission 203893) | Soil microbial communities from UC Gill Tract Community Farm, Albany, California, United States - DLSLS.C.R1 | ecosystem: Environmental > Terrestrial > Soil > Agricultural land | place: USA...
GAAGGCTAGTTCAAAAACAGCTATATCCTCCATGTGCTCAGCATCGTAGGCCTGAGCCATAGTCAGCTCATACAGATCTGTAAACAGGGCCGGGCTGAACTCCTGTCCCGATGCACAGTCTCTGAGTGCAGGCCTCGTTGAACTTTCGACGCATTTAGGTCTCATAAAAGATGCTCGGCTTTTTTTGAGAGGTAAACGGATCGCTGGGACGATGTAGATGAGCTGTCCGACTGCCTGGATCTATAGAGGTTTCTGGCTCAAGCCACGGAGACCTCGCCTCAAATCCGAGTACGGCAATCTGCGATCAAAAGTGATTGTTCTCCTGGAAAGGTCGGATTCTGGTGTCAGGTGGGCTCCCGCTTTGCTTTTAGCCGTCATTAACGGGGAAGCCATCCGTCTCGCCTCGTCGTCGAAACACTGCGTATGCCCGCTGGGGACCCGCCCCTCCAACTCCGTCAGTGGCTAGAGCCGGAACGGAGATTTTGCGCCGCATTCCTTTACTCTTATCATTCCAATTGGCGATATCGTCACTTCTTCTTGGTCGTCATACTGAGTGTTCTAATGAACGCACTAGGGCACAACTGTAAGGTGATCTACGACCTCCGAAACCCCGGGGGCCGCCCAAGCCGCCTCTTCTGCTTCCGCCCGCTCGAACCACGAGCGCACGTTGCCATACAAATGGACTGCGCCGTCCTGAGTGGATACCGTGATTCGCCGGGCATCTATTTCTGCACTGCGCCGTAATGCATCTTCGATCTTTGTTTGCACTTCTGTAGCAGATACCGAGGCTGCCTTAGGCTTTACTTCAATTAGGTTTGTGATTCCACGCACGCCTGCTACGTTTCGTACGCAATTCTCAGCCGCACTTCGCTGATACCGCCACTCGACATTTCCTTCCAGCGTGACGAATCCGTCACGCGCCGTGACCTTGATGTTCTCGTCAGGTACGGCGACATGAATTTTCATCGCATGAACGATGTCACGGGCGATTTCAGGGTCACTGTGATTAGCCCTGGGCTTCACCTCAATGTCGTTTGCGACTGCTCTGACGCCGTAGACTGATTTTGCTGCTTTTTCGGCCGCAAATTTCTCCGCATAGGTATGGACAAAGCCCGTCAGCGCTACCACTCCGTCTCCTACTGTGACACCAATATCATTGGACACAAGCTCCGGTACCCACCGGAGGTGCCGGAGAACAACGTCTCGCAGCGGCCTGCCAGTCTCTTTCATAGTCTGTGTCTGCACAAATACGCTCCTTCCGTTCTCGATCCCCGGCCATAGGAACAATACCCATCTTCGCTACAGGCGACCGAGCGCGAAATATCCTGAGCAACGGAAGTGCCAACCAATATAGTTCGAGGAACACTTCAGGGAGGACCGTGCTAGTTTGGGCACCCCGCTGCGCAAATTGCCAAACGTGCTCAATATCCTTCAACCATCCTGGATATTACTCCCAGGGGCTCTCCGTCACTCATACTGCCTGCCAAATTAACGGACTCCTTTGATCGTCTCGACAACGCATCGGGTCGACCGCAGATCTACGCTGCGCTGGGCCGCTTACTCATAAAGCCCCGAGTGGGTAGATCCCTTTGCTCTCGCCCTGTTCCGCGAGATAAGCCCCAAACCAATCGGCCGCTACTTGAGCGACTTCTTTAAGCGCACCCGGCTCTTCGAACAGATGGGACGCCCCACGAACGATCTTCAGTTCGCTTTTGCACGGTATCAATTCCTTTGCTTCGCGATTCATTTGGAGAACAGCGGTGTCCTTCCCTCCGACGATTAGCAGCGTCGGCGCACGAACGAGGGAAATTCCTCGACCCGCCAAATCGGGCCGGCCTCCGCGAGATACTACGGCCTTCACAAGATCCGGCCGCTCGGCAGCTGCGAGAAGTGCTGCGGCCGCCCCGGTACTGGCGCCGAACAAACCGAGTTCAAACCCATGTCCTTGAGTAGGGCTTTCGGGGCTTCCCAGCCAATCCATGATGCCCACCAGGCGCCGGGTCAGCAGACCGATATCGAAACGCCGCTGCGCGGTAAATTGGTCTTCTCGTTCCTCGTCCGCTGTTAGTAAGTCGGCCAGTAGCGTTCCTAACGAATGTTGGTTCAGGACGTCAGCCACATATCGGTTTCGTGGACTGTGGCGACTGCTGCCGCTACCGTGAGCGAATAGCACAACACCTTTTGGTGCCGGCGGTAGGGCCAAATCCCCTTGGAGTACGACGTTATCTGCAGGTATTGATACTGCAGTACGTTGACTCAGACCTTCGCCAGCGTTCATTTCGAGCCTTCTTTCTCGAATGGGAATGCAATCTGGCTGCCAGCGCAGGACGCGAGCGATCTGCCAGAGGTGTGATCTCGTATTGCGACCGTTGTTCCGCTCGCGATCAATGACAGAAGCTTGGCCGTTCTGCAGAGCTAAGTCCGACGTTCCATTATTCGGCAGCTTTCGTTCGGGACGGTCAAGGCTACCGACGTTACACTTGAATGGACCCCATTCAAAGCGGCCTGGCATCCCGATGCGAGGGCCGCTTGAAGCGAATCAAATTGGTCAAAGATCGGGAGGGATTTAAGGCGACCCGGTAGGACCGAGCTTGGGCCGGTGACGCGCCGCGCTCCCAACGAGAGATGAAACGCCGGTCTACGAAATCTTCAAGCAGTAGGACTCCGAATCCGCCCATTGGCGTCACGACCAGATCCACGACTGCCATCGTTGGAGGGTGTATTCCAACGTTTCCAATGGAAGCTTCACTGATTGGCCCAATTTCATACTGTGCGCTATAGGCCGCTATCCACGCCATAGCCTTCAGTCTGCTCCGCCAGTATTCTCCAGAAGAAGCCTCAAACTCCAGACAGCGCCCTCGCGGATCATTGACAATCTGAATGTAGCCGGCCACGGCGCCCATCATCGGATGTCCCACATAGTTGGTAAGAATGCCGTTGGAGTCATTCCACGTATGAATCGTCGAGACTGACTCGAAATAATCGCTGAAAAAGGGACCACCCAGTTCTCGACGGGTCTTGGGCTGTACCATTCGCGCGACATGTTGAAAAGACAGCATCAGACCTGATTCCATCAGGGCTGGCTTCCATTGGAACGCTTTGCCACCGCGATCACCACATACGTTTCTGCCGGACAAACTCTCACTGATCGACGGGTCCGCCGCACGTGCGGTCTGCATCTGCACAAAGCCGAAAACCACAAGGGCAATAAGGAAACGCGACCGGCCCATTCTGCCGCCTACCTCATTAGTGATCACGCGGATGTGGAGGTGCCATCTCCGACAGCATCGCTGTTTAACTATGTTCTTCGCAATCATCTTGAACCCCAAATTCTCGACCCTATCCTTAGTTCAACGTCGTGGCGACGGTCTCGCCGTCATTGCGAACCACAAGCTCTGTGGGCTTACCGCAAGCCAAATAGAGCAACGCGCTTACCAGGTTGTGGACGTACCTGGAGAAAGCCACCTTTCCGGAGCGGGATACTTGCGTGCGTGTTTCCACCCAGCTATTCGTTGGATGCCGCAGAGCGAAATGCCGGCGGCTAGATCAGGCGTGGTAGTCAAGAACTGACCCTTCCAGTAATGGCACAGTACATGCCTATACCGATGAGGCCGTAAGATTCGGATCTCGGAGATCAGAACTTACGACCAGAAGGAGATGACATCAATGCCAGAAACTACACCTGTCAAAAGCTCGACGCAGTCGGTCGCACGTCGCGGACCGACGTCCAGGCTCTTCGGTCCAATGATTCCGTTTGGGGATTTGTTCGGAGTAAATCCGATCTCGCTGATGCGAGAGTTCACCAAAGAAATGGATCGTGCATTCTCAGACTTTTCAGGCGGAGAGTTCCCGTCCAATACTTGGGCGCCCACCATAGAGGTGAAGGAGGTAGATAGCGGCATCGTCGTCACGGCAGAGTTGCCAGGCATTAAGCCCGAGGACGTCAAAATCGAGCTTACTGGCGAAAATCTGACCATCAAAGGTGAGCGTCAGCAGGAAAAAAAGGAGGAGAAAGAGGGATTCTACCGTTCGGAGCGCAGCTACGGCCGTTTTTACCGTTCGATCCTTTTACCGGAAGGTGCAAACACGGATCAGATTAAGGCAGAAATGAACAACGGTATCCTCGAGATCAAAGTTCCTGTTGCAGAAACGAAACCGAAAAGCAAACAGATACCAGTAACCGCGAGTGCAGGAGCAAAGGAGAACGAGAAAAAAACGGCTGCTGCCTGACGGCACCAGAGGCGTTCTGAACGCACTTGGTGGGGCGGTATAAACGCCCCATTCCTCATAGGATAAAGCCAATATGACCCCATCCAGGCCCTTCACGCTCTGAAAAGAGACGACGTTCTGCCCCGTCGGTCAGATTTGTTTCCGGCTTGGCAGACGCCGACTGAGCGAACCGACGCACGCGTTCCCCCCTCGTGGGTGAAGTTGCGCAGGTTGGCGCACCTATCGTTCGCCGATGTTCAATTCGGCGACAGCGATGGCGTTCTCACGCGGGCAGCCGTCAGCAAGAACGTGTGCTTGAGAATGAGCGCTTGCCAGTAAAGAACCGGTCCTTTAATCTGTAAGCTGGAACTGTTCCGTGTCTCCAATAGGACTAGGTGGCCAGGACGCCAATGGGCAAAACCACCAAAGCGAGCGTTATGCCCTGTGCCCGGTGTTGCGATAGTCCGAACAAAAAGACCAGGGCCGGGACGAAAATGATGCCTCCCCCGATCCCAATTACCCCGCTGGCAACTTCAGCCACCACACATCGAAGGACAAGGAGCACCGATTGCGCGATCATACCTGCGCTACCACCCGCTCAGGGCTCCTTAGGCGCCCTTTCTGCGCCATTCTCCTTGGCTTCCAGGTGTTTTGGTGTTTTCGTGCGTCGAGACTCGACACTACGGGAATCGCTCATTCAAGTAGGAACCCCGAGGCGAGGCAACACCCATTTCATGACCGCGAAATAGCCTGCGAAAAAGAGGAGGATCAAAAGGAATTCAGGCATGATCATTCACCTATCGATTGGTACTAGCAACAGACGCCAACCGGGATTCGCCTCGCAATTGCTCGATGTCTCTGGAGAACACAGCTTCGGAAACAGCTCCCACATAGCTGTGCGCCACGCGACTCTGGCGATCCAGCAAGAGACTGGTCGGCAGGGATTCCACAGAGCCGGGTAAAGCGGAACCGGAAGGGGGCAGTAAAACTGGATACGGCACATGGAAGGCCCGGACGAATGCAGTTATGGCACTCTGATTCTCGTCCATCGATATCCCCACAACAACGATATCGTTGGACGGTAGGTGTTGCGACAAGTGCACCAATCCTGGAGTCTCTTCTCGATACGGCGGGCACCATGTGGCCCAGAAGTCTAGAAGAACAATGTCGCCGCGGTGATCACGCAGGCGCCAATGACCGCGATTCAGTTGCGGGAAATCAAAGTCCGGCAAAGGCTCACGACGGTTGCTCTCAATCGGAACGCCAGAAGCGGACAGCCAGCGATTGGAGTTGCTAGCCAAGAGCAAAATGACTACCATCCCAAGCAAGAGTAGCGGCAGCCAGCGCCTTCGCTTAGAAGCCACCCTGTTGCTGGGCGCACGGTAGCTGGCTTCCTAGTTGTCTGGTTGTGAGACCGCCTTGGCAGCTTTGACGATGAGGCGTGCTTGGGTGATGTCGTCGGGTCCTGCTCGGCCGCGTGGTTTGGCACTGACAAGCTTGCGCCTGGCTGGGAGTCGCTCTGCGACGATCTGATTCGGTGTTTTGCCGTCGAGTACGCGCTGTCGCCGGGCGTTGTAAGCGGCGTTGAAGCCGCGCAGGAGTTGCTCCAGATCCCGGTGCGCGTAAATGGTGATGCCTAGCACCTCACTGCCGACCCGGCCGTGAAAGCGTTCCACCATGCCATTGGTTTGTGGCGAGTAGGGTTTGGTGTGTCGGTACTGGGCACCGAGTTGGGCACAAGCCTGGGCAAAAGCGGGAGTAAAACAACTGCCATTGTCGGTCAGCACATGGGTGAGGCGAAACGGAAAGGCCGCAGCCGCCTCGCGGAGGAAAGCAATAGCGCTCTTCTCGGTCTCATCGTCTTTGACAGCCAGATGCACGGAACGGGAACATCGGTCGATAGCGACGTAGAGGTAGCGCTTGCGTCGTTCTCCGTTGCTGGTCTGCAGTTTGGGCAGGTGCTTGATATCGATGTGAATAAAACCAAGATCATATTCTTTGAAGGTTCCCTTTCCCTTTACCGGCCTGGGAGGCGTAGGCGTTGGTCGGCGGTTGAGTCCCTCGGCCTTTAAAATGCGCCAGGTGTTGTCCCGGTTGAGATGCGGCAGAAAATGCGTGATGACGAAAGTGAGGTCATCCAGGGCGAAGTTGGTGGACCGGCGCAAAGCGCAGACCACGGCACGCTCTTCTTCGGTAGCCTTCCAAGGCAGCTGGTGCGGGCGGGCGGAGTGATCGAGGCAGTCCTCCGCACCACGTTTACGCCACTTGCGAATGGTTTCGGTACTCACACCGTAACGCTTGGCCAGGACGCCGGTCGGCTCTTCCGAGCCAGCGATCTCGGCACGAACGGCCGGGGTGGTACGGGCATTGGGGTGAATTTGCAGCATGGTTTATCCCTCTCCCCAGACTGAGGCCGGAAGGCCCTCGAAGCAGTAGGAGTAGTCTACGATAGCTTGCCCGACCGGATCCCAACAATGTTCCGCAACCAGACAAGTAGGTTGCAAGACCGCCCAAAGTCTCATCCCAAACCTCGCAATGCAATTTGATTGTGTGGTCGTCTTATTTACGGCGATCTAACTAAATCCGCCAGAACCACGATTTCTTATACAGGAGGTATGCCCAGAGATACATCAGCAAAGTAAAGCTAAGCGCCCAAAGCAGCGAAGCGTTTTCGACTGATCCTAGAGGCGCGAAGAACCGGCTATAAATCAGATCGTGCAGCGACGTTCCCTCACGGCCTGCATGAATGTCATCCAGCAGCTCGGCAAATATTTCCGATGCCAGATACACCGCAATGCTGTTCATGCCGACAATCAACAGCGGTTTCACAATCTTCTTATATCCGCGTTCATCTACAAACCACAACGACACCGCCAGAATAATAAAATCCAGCCCTGCCATTAGGAGCGTGAACGAACCACTCCACAGCTTCTTGTTAATGGGCATCCATATATTCCAAATCTCTCCACCGCAAAATAGAACGGCGCCAATCAAAAGCAGCCAGCCGATTCGTTTCGTAAGAGGAGACTTGAGTCGCAGAACGTAGCCTGCCATGACCCCTAAAAGCGCCGTGGCAATTGCCGGAAGCGTACTCACAATACCTTCGGGGTCCCACGTTTTAGTTGATGCATAGTTGTGCGCGCCCAGCACCATATTGTCCACATAGTGCGCAAAGTTCCCCCCCACCGTCAGGTTCCCATGACCATAGCCTGGAACCGGGCCCCACAGCATCAATGAGGTGTAAAGCATCAGTAAACCCACGATTGTGGCAATCTGGACGCGAACTCCTGTGAACAGATAAAGAAGCGACGCCACTATATAGCAAATGGCAATTCTTTGCAGTACGCCCAGTATGCGCGTATGCGACAGGTCGAAATGTGGTGCCAAATAGAGCGCAAACCCAAGCAGATATAAGATAGCCGCACGCTTAACGATCTGGGGCACCAGGCTCGAAACGGCAATACCGGCCTGTAGCCGCTTGCTAAGCGATAGCGTGATGGCAACGCCCACAATCCACAGGAACGATGGAAACACCGTATCGGTGAGGGTCCAGCCGTTCCACCGCGAGTGCTCCAGTTGTCCATAAGAACGGGGACCGCCACCATCGTTTACCAACACCATCAGCAGCATGGTGGCGCCGCGAAAAGCATCAAGAGCGGTCAGGCGCGTGGATGCCGAAACTCCGGTAGTGGGCGGCGCCGAGATTGAACTTAGGCTACTCATACAACCTCCGAATCGTGTTATTTCCAATCCTTCAATGTCTGACGTGCTTCCACCATCGATCACCGGCTTAGACGAAGTGATCGGTTCACCTGCCCGGGACAGTGTTATTGTAGACGGCCCTCTCCGAGCTAGATCGCCGGTACGAGCCAAGGGCTTAGATTCCGGTTTGCTCCTGGCCCTCGGCCATTCGGAAAATAACTGGACGCCTCCAGTAAGCCAGCTTGAGGGCCGAGCGGGCTCGAATGTTCGCGTCGAGAGCACCCACTCAGCTGTCGCATAGACCGGTATGGCCGCGCCGTGAATCACTTTGGCATCGTCGCTGGACAAAAAAGAATCACTCGCGCAATGTCTTCGGGTTTGGGCCATGATCTGAAATCGGCGGCTGGCATTGCCTTCCTATTTGCTTCGGTATCGATGATGCTCGGCAGAACGGAGTTCACCCGCACGCCGGTGCCCTTCAGGTCCTCTGCCGTGAAGCGATCATGGCCAGGCGGCCGCTTTCGAAGTCGCATACGCGGCAGCGCCTCCTGCGTGATCAACAGCAGCTTTCGATGCAACGTTCACGATTGATCCCCGTCTTCGTTTGAGCATCGCAGGGCCACGACGCGCGACAACAACAGACCGGATCGCAGATTCAGCGCCAGCATGTGGTCGAACACCTTCGTCTCCGCATCCCATAACTTTGCACCGCCTGCATATGCGCCGACGGCGTTGATCATGACATCAAGCTGGCCATACTCGGCAAGAACGCCGCCCATAAGTTGTTGCACTGCAGCTTCGTCCGTTACGTCAGCACGGTACCCTTTGAGCAATGACCCGTTCGGTCCAGCGGCGGTCCGCAATGCGACGAACTCTTCCTCATCGCGATAGGTCACCGCCACGCGGGCATGCTCCTGCAGGAATGCGAAACTCACCGCTCGCCCCAGTCCGCCCGTGCCGCCTGCCACCAGGACTATATTCCTTGTGAATCTTACGCTTACATAGTGTCTCACTCCTTAGCACCGGTTTGGCTCCTTTCTGGCATGCCGGACGCTAGGTCGACTGCATAGTTTAGCCCGGCCGATCGAGGATGCCTGAATCCGATCGTGAACGCGTGGCGCGTGATCCGGGCGTTGTGCCCTTTTGGCGTCGGGATACTTGATGCCTATGTTTCGCCAGTGCCTCGGCGCTGTCTTCGCTGCGATTTCGATGTCGCACGCCTCCGGCCCTTCCCTTTCTCGACTGGAAAGCTTGTCCATTGGAGGCGCGGGTTGTACGTATCCTCAGTCGACTGTTCGGGAACAAGTGAACGTATAAGAGACCTGGAAAGACCGCCGCAGACGAATCCCGCAGCTATCGAAGAGGCATACCATGGGCGACATCACGGGCGTGGTGATCACGCTCCGGGCAGGTGTCATACGGATGGATCTTGACTTGCCGTTACAGATGCTGGAGCGGCGCAGCGCTACTGGTGGCGAGAGCACAGGCCTACTCTCTATCCAGAGGCTGATGTCGCTTTCATTGACTAATGCGACCGCTTCATTTTCCCTCATCGCCGGACCTGCGGAAATATTGCTGGCCTGAAAACTAGTCCTGATGTGTCGACATCACGTCGACCAACTTCCGGTTTGGGCGTCGCTCGGTACAGCCGGCGAGAAGTCCACGTCTCTGACATCTCCGAGATGGCGATTGCGCGTCCAATCGACCTGCTTCCGGATCCGGAAAGCGTCGTATATGGGAGGTGTCGGTTACCCTCGGGGCGCTAGCGCAGCCAGCTATCAACGTTCTCGCGGATTAGCTTTTCGTCGCGAGCGACCAGCCGTGGATAGGCCTTCAAAACGCGATCGATCTCTTCACTCTGTCCGGGAGACAAGTCTTCCTTTGGATCCAGGCACCACCGGCCCGCCAGCAGCCCCTGCCTGCGCAACACTTCATGGATGCCTGCGATACAGCCGTGAAACTGATGCGCCGGGTCGAATATGGCTGCATTCATGTCGGTGACTTGTTGTGCCAAGGTCAAGATTGATCGCGGAAGTGTCTTCGAAGTCTTTACCTCGTTCAACAGCGACACGGCCCCGGCGGTCCAGACGGCCCAATGCCCCAGCAAGCCGCCTACGATCCGAACAGACTGTCCTCCAAAGTTAAATTCCGTCAGTAGATCGATTACGATACTGTCGTCATTGCCGGTATACAGCGCAATTTCACCCTGACGACCGCTATCGATCAAGGCCCGTATCACGTCGAGTGTGCGGTACCGATCAAACGGCGCCATCTTAATTCCCACTACATGGCGAATCTCCACGAACCGGCGCCAGAACTCATACGGCAAAACGCGTCCCCCTACCGCAGGCTGCAGATAGAAGCCCACCACGGGAGTGACTTCCGCTACCCGTTCCGAATGCGCAATTAGTCCCTCGTTTGAAGCGTCACCTAGAGCTGCCAGACCCAGCAGTACCGCATCATATCCGAGCTGACGTGCAAGCTCAGCTTCCTCGAGCGCCTGCTTGGTAGCTCCGCAAATACCCGCTATCTTTACAACATCCGCATTGCGGGTTTCTTCGATGGCCAGCTCCAGCACGGGTTTCAGTAAACCAACCTGGGGTGCGCGGATTCCGAACTGGGTGGTATGCACTGCCACAGCAATTCCACCCGCGCCGGCTGCTAGATAGTAGCGGGTCAATGCTCGCTGACGCCGCTCATCTAAACGTCTGTTGGGCGTCAGCGCCAGCGGGTGCGCGGGGATGACCAGCCCTTGGCGAAGGCGGTCACGAACGGTCATCAGAACTTACCGTCCCGCGTTTCGAAATGTGTCGGCTTGTTAAGCAGCGGCTTCTTGGCGGCTATCCACGCCGCTAACCAGTCGATTACTTCACCCGGTGTAACGCTCGGATACCCGAATAACTGGTGCGCTTTGGCAGCATTATTGAGCAATGCAGAGTCCGATTCTTCACTCGAGAACACGGGCTCGATTCCGAGTTTTTTCCCAAATCGTTCCGCGATGTACCGCACGGACAAAGTCTCCGGCCCGGTGACATTAAAGATGGCCGGAGGCGAGTCACAATATGCGAAGGAACGTAAACAAATCGCATTCGCATCACGTTGCCAGATCACATTCACCAGCCCCATGCGCAGATCCACCGGACGCCGCTCGTACACCGCCCGTCCGATATCCACCAGCACTCCATAGCGCAATTCCACTGCGTAGTTCAGACGCAGAATGGCAACCTGCGTTCCCCATCGTGCTGCTGCGTATTCGAACATGCGTTCCCGGCCAAGTGCGGATTGCGCATATTCGCCGACCGGTGAGACTGGCGTGTCTTCCGTTGCCCCACCTTGGCCGACCGGCTGCAGCGGATACACGTTGCCGGTCGAAAAAGCTACGATGCGCGATTCGCGAAACCGTTCCGCAACACGACCTGGCAGGTATGTGTTCATGGCCCATGTTTCATGCTCCGCCGAGGACGTGCCGAACTTCTTCGCCGCCATAAAGACGACATTTTGAACATCGGGTAGCCGATGCAGCGCATCGGGCTCCATCAGATCCATCGCAATCGTCTCCACGCCGGCTGCCTGCAACTTCGTCTGTAGGGTGTGATCGCTGAACCGAGCCACGCCGATAATCCGCTTTCGCGTTCCGCCGGCCTCGGCAGCGCGGCGGGCCAATTTCGCCAGGCTTGGCCCCATCTTCCCCCCAACGCCCAAGATGAGGATGTCGCCATCCAGCGCGCGCATTGCCTCAACGTCCGCCTGCATTGGATTGGAAAGAGCTTCTTCCAGCTTTTCAACAGTGGCAATTATCATTTCGGTGCCAGTCAGCCCAATTCAAATCCGGCAATCGCGTACACCGCGGCTTCTTCTGCCGGAAGACTCTCGCCCATTTGCATACGCGTCAGAGTTCGGCAGGGCGCAAACTCAAAGGACCGTGCCAAGTCCTGAGCCTCTCGATTAGCTGTTAGCAGATCCCAAAACCAACCACTCTCAGGGTTGTCGGACAATGCCTGTGCGAGCAACTCGCGCGCTGTTCGCCGATCTTTGGCTATGCACGGCCCCAGATACCCATTGAGCGAACCAGAGCGCGTCAATAGAAACCCGCCACTACGAAGATAAGTGCCGCCGTCTGGCCTCATCGCCTCGAGCCATGCCGTACGGTCGTAACCACAAGCGCTCCGATCCAACTCGGGGTTCAGTGACAACGTTGTGCCGCGCAGGTGAACCGAGGCACGCAATCCATTCCTGACCCAGCGTTCAACCGTCTGTTCTGCTCGAAAGCCCAGCTTCTCATATAGTGGTCGGCCCACATTCGTTGCATCCAACTTGACGCAGCGGGCGCCCAAATCGTGAGCGCAGTCAAGCGCATGGCGAACCAAACGCGTCGCAAACCCGTTTCCGCGATACCGGGCATCCGTCAACACCATTCCCACCCAAGCCAATTGTGTCCCATAGCAAACCAGGGTAGCCGTAGCGACTATGCCTCCTTCAACTTCAATCCCCCAGCACCCGGTAGGAGCGAGTTCGAGTACTCGCGACCAGTCAGCCGCGCTCTGATTCCATCCCGCATCTCTTGAGAGCCGCAAGAGATCCTGGATGTCGCCCGGATGCAGTTGTCGCATGAGCGCCTCGCGTTTCAGTTTACATTCCTGTCAGACGGGCAACCCAAGCCGCCCGCTAGGCGCATTTTGCAGCAACACAAGATTGCTCGGACAATCCCTCGATCAAACTCACCGTCTATTCCGTCAGTGTGCGGAGTCCCGCCACTCGCGTCCAAACCCATTTTTACCAATTGATCCGGAACTCGGCATAATCGTGTCGGGTTGTCACGCGCATCATGCCCAATTGCCGGGTAGCCCGTCACTTGTTCACGATCAGCTGAGGCTGGAGTGGAAGGTGGGCAGATTGCCGATACCGCTTCGGCCTGACCGAGCGGCAGCGTACCGCTTGGAAGGGACACATCCCGTCGCCAGTTCAGGACAGCGAACTACAGCGGTTTGCAACTGAACTGAGCTAGGGCAGACGATATAGAATGACGAAACTGGAGGTGCCGGGGTG
>Ga0308175_100002344_pt1 | contig 12955 bp, 9 predicted proteins | sample PhyCR1_3_FD_203893 | JGI IMG/M metagenome (GOLD analysis project Ga0308175, IMG submission 203893) | Soil microbial communities from UC Gill Tract Community Farm, Albany, California, United States - DLSLS.C.R1 | ecosystem: Environmental > Terrestrial > Soil > Agricultural land | place: USA...
GCCCCCCACCCAAAGCAACAACAGGTACGGCGTCGCCTGTACCTGCAAACCGTCGGCTCTCTACTGGAGCCGACCTAACCGGCGAGGGGGGGATTTTTAACGTAGAAGGGGGGGGAAATTTGGAGGCGAGTTGACAGGGTGGCATCAATGCCCGGGCGCTCCCCTACCACTGCCGCGTCGTCGCCCCCGAGTGGCTGATGATGTTGCGGCCGTTGTCCTCGAGCTTGTCGTAGGCGGACTGCACCGCCACCCGGCCGGGGCCGTGGAGGCGCACCCAGAGATAGCGGTCCCCCCACGAGCGCCAGGAGCGCCAGGTGCCGGCCGGCCGCTCGATGTGGAGCTGCATGCGCACCGAGGTGTCCTTGAACAGGAAGGCGGTCGGCTTCACCAGGATCGTCTCTCCCGGCCCCAGCTTGCGCACGAAGACGTTGCCCGCCGCGTGGAGCAGCAGCAGGCCGGGGTACTGGGGGGCCTGGAAGCGGTCGAGGAGCATGCCGAGCGGATAGTGGGTCTCCTGCTCGTCCCCCTCCTTGGTGGTGAACCAGATGTTCGACTGGAACCAGTCGTAGGTCACCGCCCCCGTCGCCACCATGAAGAGGTGCTCGCGCACGTCCACCGCCTGCCCCGGCTGGAGCGGGAGCGAGATCATCTCCCCGGGCGCGTCGCGCGAGAAGGCGATGCGCCCCGGCCCCACCGCCTGGGTCATGATCAGCGGCATGCCGGCGAGCATCCGCTTCCAGGCCCCCTTGAGGGACATGGCGCCGACCTTGACCTGGGTGTCCATCCAGAGCAGCACGTGGTGGGAGAAGTAGACCCAGTCGTTGGCGGCCAGATTCATGTCCGCCACCGGCACGTAGGTCCCTTCGATCTGGCAGTAGGAATTGCCGAACTGGATCTTCGCCATGTCGCGGCGGCCCGGCAGCTCGGACCAGCCGGAGCGGCTGACGACCGACTTGACGTCGACCGCCGCGCCGCACGCCGGGCAGGAGAGGGCGGTGCCGTCGCTCGCCATGCCGCACCAGGAGCAGGTGTAGCTGCGCCCCGAGGAGCCGGCGGCGGCCAGAGGGGAGGTCGGATCGAGGTTCGTCATCGTCGCTCCTCCCCTACTCCGTGGTGTGGTGGACGTACATGGACTGGATGCCGACGCGGCCGGGGCCGGTCATGCGGGCGAGGTTCATGCTGGTGCCGCCGAAGAAGCCGCTGGTGAGCTTGATCGCCTCGACCTCCATGCCGACCGAGGCGTCCTTGTAGAGGAAGGCCCCGGGCTCGACCAGGATGCTCTCCCCGGGCTTGAGATTCCGCTGGAAGACGTTGCCGTAGCCGTGCAGCAGCAGGATCCCCTGGGCCTGGGTGGCGACGAAGCGGTCCATGAACATCCCCTGGCCGCCGAACAGGATGTTGCGCAGCCCCTTGATCCGCAGATAGGTGTAGTCGACGGTATGGGAGCAGACCAGGAAGGCATGCTCGCGCACGTCGAGCTCCTGGCCGGGGTGGATCGGCAGCACGACGAGCTCGCCGGTGGCGTCGCGGGAGAAGGCGATGCGGCCGGGGCCGTGGGCGACACTGATGATGAACGGCATGCCGGCGAGGGCCCGCTTGGCGCCGCCGGTGAGCGGGAGGACGCTCATCCGGGTCGCATCATCCTTCCAGAGCAGCACGTGGTGCTCGAAGAAGACCGAGTCCCCGTTCCCAAGGTTGATCTCGGCGACGGGGACGATCTCCCCCTCCACCTGGCAGGTGCTGGCGCCGAACTGGAGCTCGGTCATGTCGCGCAGGCGCGGCGCCTCGCGCCACCCCGAGTCGCTGACCATGTCCTTGACGTCGAGCGGCGCGCCGCACGCCCGGCAGGTCAGCGCGGTCCCTTCGTTCTGGCTCTTGCACCACTGGCATTCGATACGGACGAGCGGATCGTGATGGGGCTGGGGCTCGGTCATGGCGGATCGCGCCTCCTGTAGGGGTAGGGGTCTCCTGTAACGGAGATGTAAGCAGAGTCTATGAGGAGCGGCCGGTATCGGCAATCCCAGGAAGCGGCCGGTTCCAAGTGGGAAGCCGGAGATTCCCGGCCAGAATCTCTGGCTTCCGCGCCAGAAGACCGAGATTCTCGTCCAGAAGCATGAGATTTTCGGCCAGATCTACATGCTTTTGCGCCAGAAGCATTAGATTCTCGGCCAGAAGACCGAGATTTTCCGCCAGAAGACCGAGATTCTCGGCGAGAAGCGTGAGATTTTCGGCCGAAATCGGGAGATCCGGCTCTATGCGCCCGGCGCCCAGCGCTGGAAGAACGAGGAGATCTCGGCCACGGAGAGGAGGGCGCTGGAGTTGCGGAACTCGCCGTCGCGCTGGGCGACCACCAGCGAGCCGTCCGGCTCCAGGATGGCCACCGAGGGGATGCCGCTCCCCACGTTCATGCCGTACTCGGCCATGAGGTCGAGGTTGCGGTCGCGGTTGCCCACCGAGACCTTGACCACCACGAAGTGGGGATCGACGATCGGCGCCACCAGCCGGTGGCCGAGGGCGCGCTTGAAGGCCTCGCAGTCGGGGCACCAGTTGGCGCCGAAGACCACCGCCACCCGCTTCCCCTCCGCCGCGGCCTGCAGGCAGGCCGCATCGATGGCGGCGCGGGTATCTTCCTGGTCCTGGGCCCGGTCGTGAGTGCGAGAGGTTTCCATGACGCCCTTATTGTGCCATTAAAAGGGCATAACGGGACTCTCACATGCAGGAGAGGCTATCCCTCCGGCGTCACGTAGGCCGCCGTGATGCCGCCGTCGACGAGGAAGGTGGCGCCGGTGGTGAAGGAGGACTCGTCGGAGGCGAGGAAGAGGGCGGCCCTGGCGATCTCGCCCGCCTCTCCGAAGCGGCCCATGGGGATGTGGACGAGGCGCCGCTGGCGCTTCTCCTCGGTGTCCAGGTACTTCATCAGCAGCTCGGTGCGCAGCGGGCCGGGGCAGAGCGCGTTGACCCGGATGCCCTCGCGGGCGTGGATCACCGCCAGCTCGCGGGTCATCGCCAGCACGCCCCCCTTGCTGGCCGTATAGGCGAGCTGCGGGGTGGCCGCTCCCAGCAGGGCCACGAAGGAGGCGGTGTTGATGATCGAGCCTCCACCGGCGCGCCGCAGAGCGGGGATGCCGTGCTTGCAGCCCAGGAACACCCCCTTGAGGTTGATGCTCATGGTGAGGTCCCAGACCTCCTCCTCGGTCGCCACCGCGTCGTCGTCGCGGGCATGGGAGATGCCGGCGTTGTTGAACAGCACGTCGAGCCGGCCGAAGCTCTCCTCGGCGGCGCGGATCATCCCCTCGGCGTCGGCCGATTTCGAGACGTCGGCGTGGACGTAGACCGCCTCGCCTCCGGCGGCCCGCAGCTCCCCCACCACCCCCTGGCCGGCATCGTCGTTGACGTCCGCGACCACCACCCGGGCGCCCTCGCGGGCGAACAGCAGCGCCGACTCGCGTCCGATCCCGGAGCCGGCGCCGGTGATGAGGGCGACCTTGTTTGTAAGACGCATTCGATCCTCCTATGCCCGTTCGAAATACCGCGCCCGTTCCCAGCAGGTCACCACCTCGTCGAACTTGCGCTGCTCGGTGCGCAGGAAGTGGAGGTAGTGCCCGGCCACGTCCTCGCCGAAGGCCTCGCGCGGCAGCTCGCTATGCTCGAATTCGTCGATCGCCTCGCGCAGGGTGCCGGGGATGCGCGGCAGCTCGCGGGCGGCGTAGAGGTCCCCCTGGAAGATCTCCGGCGGCTCGATGCGCTTGCGGATGCCGTCGAGGCCGGCGGCGAGAGCCGCGGCGTAGACGATGTAGGGGTTGGCGTCCGCTCCCGGGATGCGGCACTCGATGCGCAGCGACGGTCCATGGCCCACCACGCGGAAGCCGGCGGTCCGGTTGTCGTAGCTCCAGGCGATGGCGGTCGGCGCCCAGGAGCGCGCCTGGTACCGCTTGTAGGAGGCGACGTAAGGGGCGTAGCAGGCGGTGAGGGCGCGCGCGTGATGGATCCAGCCGCCGAGGAACCAGCGGAAGGTGTCGCTCGCCTCGACCGGCCCCGTCGGCCGGTCCCCCGGAAAGGCGTTGCCGCCGCCGTCCGCGCCCCAGAGGCTGACGTGGACGTGGGCGCTCGATCCGGTGTGCTTCTCGTCCCACTTGGCCATGAAGGTCACCGCCTTGCCCTGCGCCCAGGCGATCTCCTTGGCCGCGTGCTTGTAGATCACGTTGCGGTCGGCCTGGGTGAGCGCCTCGCTGTAGCGGAGGTTGATCTCCTGCTGGCCGAGCCCGGCCTCCCCCTTGCTGACCTCGATGGGGACGCCGCTGCGGCCGAGGTGCCGCCGGATGGCGCCGATCAGCTCCTCCTCCTTGGTGCCCTGGAGGATGTGGTAGTCCTCGTTGTAGGCCCCCATCGGCTTCAGGTCGTGGTAGCTCTTCGCCCGCGCTCCCTCGAAGCTGTCGTCGAAGGCGTAGAGCTCGATCTCCGTGCCGCCCATCACCGTGAAGCCGGCCTCGCGGGCCCGCGCGAGCTGGCGCTGGAGCATGCGGCGGGGCGAGACCTCGACCGGCTGCTCGTGGCGGTCGAGGAGGTCGCAGAGGACCAGGGCGGTCCCCGGCAGCCAGTCGGCCCGGCGCAGGGTGGCGAAGTCGGGGACGCAGTGGAAGTCGCCGTAGCCGGTCTCCCAGCTCGTGTACTGGTAGCCGGGAATGACGTCCATCTCCATGTCGCAGGCGAGCAGGTAGTCGCAGGCGTGCAGGCCGCCGCGGGCCACCTCCTCGACGAAGAAGTCGCCGGTGATCCGCTTCCCCATCAGCCGGCCGTACATGTCGGGGAAGACCGCCAGCACCGTCTCGATCTCGCCGCGCTCGACGAGGCCGCCCAGATCCTCGAGGGTCAGCATGCCCTTCTCGCTCATCCGTCGCCCTCCTACTCAGCCGCGATGGTCATTCCATGGAGATAAACACGCTCTTCCACTCGCTGTAGTGATCGAGCGCCACGGGACCCAATTCACGTCCCATGCCGCTGCGCTTGACGCCGCCGAACGGCATCTCCAGGTGGACGCTCCAGCTCGAGTTGACCGAGATCACGCCGGTCTCGACGGCGCGGGCCACCCGCAGCGCCCGGCCGACGTCGCGCGTCCAGAGCGAGCCGGAGAGGCCGTAGATCGAGCCGTTGGCGAGCCGGATGGCCTCCTCCTCGCTGTCGAACGGCAGGATGGAGACCACGGGCCCGAAGATCTCCTCTTGCGCGATGGCCATGTCCGGGGAGACGTCGCGGAAGACCGCCGGCTCGTAGAAGCTGCCGCGGTCGTAGGGGTCCCCCGCCATCGCCCGGCCGCCGGTGCAGAGCTTCGCCCCCTCCTCGACCCCGCGCCGCACCCAGCCGTCCACTTTCGCGCGGTGCTCGCGGGAGATGAGCGAGCCCATCTCGGTCGAGTCGTCCAGGGGGTCGCCGACGCGCAGGGCGCGGGCATGGGCCACGAAGCGCTCGACGATCTCCTCATAGACGGGGCGCTCCACCAGCACGCGGCTGCGGGCGCAGCAGTCCTGCCCCGCGTTGCCGAGCGCGCCGGAGATCGACTTGCCGGCCTTCTCCAGATCGGCGTCGGCGAAGATCAGGTTGGCGGACTTGCCGCCCAGCTCCAGCGAGACCCGCTTGATATCGCCGGCCGCCGTGCGCATCACCTCGCTGCCGACCGCGGTCGAGCCGGTGAAGGCGACCTTGCGCACGTCGGGATGCTGGGCGAGGGCCGATCCGGCGGCGGCTCCCGGTCCCGGCACCACGTTGAGCACGCCGGGGGGCACCCCGGCCTCGGCGGCCAGCTCGGCCAGCCGCAGCGCGGTCAGCGGGGTGTTGGACGCCGGCTTGACCACCACCGAATTGCCGAGCGCCAGAGCCGGAGCGACCTTCCAGGTGGTGATGGCGAAGGGGAAGTTCCACGGCACGATGAGGCCGCAGACCCCGACCGGCTCGCGGAAGGTGAGGCCGGTGCCGGGCGCGCCGACCGGAACGGTCTGGCCGCCAAAGGCCGGGATGAGGCCGGCGTAATATTGGAAGCAGGCGGCGCCCATCTCGATCTCGCCGCGGGCCTCCTGGATGGGCTTGCCCACGTTGCGCGATTCCAGCTTCGCCAGCTCTTCGGCCTCGGCGCGGATCCTCTCCGCCAGCCGCAGCAGCACCCGCGCCCGCTCGGAGGTGGTGGCCCGCCGCCACTCCCCCGTCTCGAACGACCGCCGGGCCGCGGCCACCGCGGCGCCGACGTCCTCGGGCCCCCCTTCAGCCACCCGGGCGATCACCTCGCCGGTGGCGGGGTTGAGGACCGGGTCGTACCGGCCGGAGCGGGCCGAGGTGGGTTTGCCGTCGATCCAGAGATTTGCTTGGGGTGAGTCGTGATCGGCCATGGCGGGCCGATCATAGCGCTTAGAGGCCTGCTCCTAGCCGGGGAAGATCTCGGAGACCGCGATCCGCAGGCCCGGCAGGACCCGCGAGGTGACCGACTCCTCGCGGCCGCCACGGCTCAGCTCCAGCGGTCCCTTAAGTCCCTTTCTCTACCGCTCCCGCCGCAGCAACCCCCGAATCAACCGCAACCCCGGACGGGTGTTGTACCTCTCCCGCCAAGCGCGGTGGGCGGCATCGTCCGGGAAGTGCTCGGAGGCCGGGTAGGGGTAGCGGCTCATGCCGTGGAAGGGCAGCGGCTCGACCGACTGGCCGAAGGCGGTGTTGGCGTCGGCGTCCTTGGCCCAGCCGTCCACCTTGAGCAGGAAGTCGCGGCGCCAGCCGGATGGCAGCGGCGGCAGGGTCTTGGCGTCGAAGCGGAGCCGGATCTCGTCGCCGGAGCCCATGACCACCATCTGATCGTCCACGTCCGCGAGAAGCGGCTTCACGTCGCCGTAGCGGGTGTAGAGGCCGGCGGTGGGGTTCCACTCCGAGATCGGCATCCAGGTCTGGTAGTCGAAGCTCTCGGGCTGCTTGCGCTGGGGGTCGATCACCGGCCGCGAGAACCCCCGGAAGCGCAGCTCGGCCGCGGCGGGAGACTGCTCCGTGAGCGCCACCGGCGGCTCCCCCGTGGTCTCGGAGAGGAAGATCTCATCCCAATAGACGCAGAGGTTGGTCTCGATGCGCACCTCGCGCGAGGCCGAGCGGAATTTGCCGGTGAGGTCATAGACGATCGTCTTCGGCTTGCCCGCGGGAATCCCCATGTCCTCGTCGACCGTCACCCAGCGGCCGGCCTCATCCTTGACCTGGAGGCGCGGCATCACCAGCCCGCCGGACCCCTGGGCGCTCCCCAGGAAGGTGCTGCCGTCCGCCCAGTCGACCCAGCCGGAGAGGACGAGCACGGCGCGGCCGTCCGGCGCCGCCTTGCCGAAATCGAGGTCCAGGTGGTGCATTTCGGCCACCCCGGCGGCGTCGCGGCGGAAGCCGTCCGGATAGCGCCGGTCGCGGGCCAGCAGGCGGTCGAGCACGTCTTGCCCCTCGGAGTCGCGGGCGGCTTTGGGATAGATCCGGCGCTCCACGCGGAACAGCCGGAAATCGGGGAACGGCGGCCCCTTGAACTTGTCGTTGGTGAAGATCTCGACGTCCGACGGATGATCGACGGCGAGCAGGTGGATCTGATCGAGGAAGGCGACCTCGCGCAGCTCCTCGGTGATGCGGACCTGATAGGCGCCGTCCGTCTCCACCAGCGCCTCGCCGGGGATCTGGACGTACTCGTCGTGGTCGACCGGGAAGTACTCGCCGTCGCCGGCCGAGGCGCCGAGCGGGGCCACGCCCAGCACGTCGGTGATGAACTGGAAGCGCTCGCCGTTCCAGGTGAAGATCATCGGGCAGGAGCCCGAGAGGCGGGGCGCCTCCTTGACGGCGGCGAGCTGGCCGGAAGGCCGCTTGGTCTCGTTCTGGATCAGCCCGTTGGGCCAGGTGATGCGCACGGTGTCCGCCTCCGCCTGGCCGCCGAGGCCGAAGACGAGCGGCACCCCTTTGTAAAGCTTTTTCTGGTAGATCTTTCCAGCCTTGACCTCGACCTCGGAGCCCGGCGCGAGCTTCAGGTTCTTGACCCCTTCGAGCGACACGGCGAGCCAGTGATTGCCGATAGGAGTGACATTGCGGAAGAGCCGGAGCGTGCCGTCCTTCCCCACCGCCGCGAGGTCCGGCTTGCCGTCGCCGTCGAAATCGGCCTCGGCCAGCGCCACCGCGGGACCGGCGGGGGCCGCGACAGGCGCGGAGGCGCCGCGGTTGGCGGGATCGGCGAAGACGAAGGGCGGCGACACGGCGGCCTTCTCCACCTTCCAACCCTTGTCCTTCTGATTGATCAAAAGGGAGCCGCCCGCCGCGAGATCGGTCCAGCCGTCGGCGTCCGCGTCGAAGGCGGCGAGGGGGACCGCGACCGCGGGCAGCTCCGGGGTGGGCACGGCCTCGTAGGTGCCACCCAGGCGGTCGCGATAGATCACGCCGGGGTGGTCCGCGTAGGCCACGGCCAGATCGAATCCTTGCGTATCCGAATGGACGTGCAGGATCGCGGCATCGAGGGCCTTGCCGGGGACGAACGGGAAGCGGGCGGTCTCGTCGTGGAAGCCGGCCGTGCCCTCATTGCGGATCAGGGCGGCCGAGTCGCCGAGCAGCAGGAGATCGAGGTCGTAATCGTGATCGAAGTCGAGCCAGACAGCCTTACGGAAACGGCCCGCGGGGAGCTGCACGGCGGTCTTCTCGAAGCGCCCTCCGCCCAGATTGCGGTAGAGGGCCGCGGCGCCGCCGGCCACGATACAGAGATCGGCGCGGCCGTCGTTGTCGAAATCTCCGGCGGCGACGGCGGTCACGTCTTTGAGACTCTCCAGTCCGGTGGCGGCCACCCGGTTGGCGCCGCCCAGGTTATTACCTAGAAATAATGCCGCGCCGGCGGCCGAGGCCACGAGGAGATCGGGCTTGCCGTCGCCGTCGGCGTCGAGCACGGTCAGGGAGGCGGTGGCGGGATCGATCCCGGAGGTCAGGTCCTTCGGCTCCCACTTGGGCGTCACGGCGGGCGCGGGGCCGCCGCCCGGCTCGGGCTCGTCGTAGATCTCGGAGTACCAGCTCCACTCCAGATCCTCGGGGACGGCGGCCCCCTCCTGGCGCTTCTTGATCGCCTGGAAGGTCTTCAGCTCGCGGTCGGCATCGGCTGCGCGGCCGGCGGCCTTGTAGGCGCTGTAGATCTGGAAGTGGGGACCGGCGAGCCCGGGAGCGATCCGCTCCGCCGCCTCGAATTCCTGGAGCGAGAGGTCGGGCTTGCCGGTGAGCTTGTAGAGCATCCCCAGATTGAAATGGGTGACCGGCTCGTCCGGCACCAGCTCGGCCATCTTGCGGAATTGGGCGATGGCCCGCTCGTAGTCGGCGTCGCGCTTGTAGGCGATGCCGAGATTGAACCAGGTGTGCGGGATGCCGGGGTCCTGCTTCTGCGCCTTCTCGAGCTCGGCGACCCCCTCGGCGGTCTTGCCGGCCTTGAGCAGAGCGAGGCCGTAATTGATCCGCTCGCGGACGGAGTCCGGCGCCAGGTCGAGGGCGGCCTTGAATTCCTGCACCGCCTGATACTGGGTCGTGGGGTTCTCGTAGAACGCCTTGCCCAGATTGCGGTGATGCCAGAGGAGGTCGGTCTTCGAGGGCCCGTCCGGCGGTGGGACCGCGGCGAGCAGCAGCGCGAGGAACAGGGCCCTCACTTGACGACCCCCGCCCCCTCCTTGATGGTGGTGACCTTATCGATAGGAACGGTCACCTTTTCGATCCTGCCGCTGGGCCAGCGGATCTCCAGCGAATCGATCGCCGCGGCCTTGCCGAGGCCGAAGTGGAGCCGCGCCGTGCTCTGGCCGGCGTAGCCGTTGCCGCCGTTGACCTCGCGGATCATTACGCCGCCGCCGGCCTTCAGGGTGGCGCGGGCGCCGATGGCGTCGCGGTTCGACTTCGTGCCGATCAGCTTCAGCTCGATCCAGTGGCCGGCGGACGCGGAGACGTTGTGATAGAGCAGGGAATTCTGATTGGCGTTCGTCTGATAGATGTCGAGATGGCCGTCGTCATCGAAATCGGCCAGGGCGATCCCACGGCCATCGAGGTCGTTGTCGATGCCGGCCTCGGCCGCCATCTCCTTGAACGCCTGGGTGCCGAGATTGCGGAACAGCTTCTTGCGCTGGTAGCCGCTCCAGCTCATCTTGCCGATGGCGGGCCAGTTGTTGACGTCGGTGAAATCGATGTTGGGAGTGATGATCATCTCCAGCAGGACCGGGATGTAGTTCTCCTTGCTGGCCGAGCGCAGGCCGTCCACCGCGAAGAGGTCCTCCCAGCCGTCGTTGTCGAAATCGCCGAATTTGGCGGCCCAACCCCAGAGCGTGTTGCACGTGCCCGTCTCCTTGGAGAGGTCGGTGAACGTGCCGTCGCCGTTGTTGTGCCAGAGCATGTTGCACTCTTTCATGTATTCGTCGGTGATGTTGGTCACGTAGACGTCGAGCCAGCCGTCGCGGTCATAATCGGCGATGTCGACGTTCATCCCCTTCTTGGTGTCCAGCCCGCCCAGGGCCTGCTTGGTGGCGTCGCGGAAGGTGCCGTCGCCATTGTTCAGATAGAGGCGGTCGGTGCCGTAGTCGTCGGCGAGGTAGATGTCCTGCCAGCCGTCGTTGTTGAGATCGCCGTGGCCGAGGTCGAGCGTCCAGCCGGTGTGGCCGGCGAGGCCGGCCTTCTCCGTCACCTCGACGAAGCGGATCTTGCCGGAGCCCGGCGCGGTGACGTTGTGCCAGAGCGTGACACCGCCGCCGTTGACGGCGTCGTCGAGATTGTTGGGGAGCACGTGGGGAGTGGGCAGATCGATCAGATTGACCGGCGGAAAATAGTTGCCGAGCAGCAGGTCGAGGCGGCCGTCGTTGTCGTAGTCGAAGGCGATCGCCGCGATGGTGTTGCCGAACTTCGTGAGCCCCGCCTCCTTCGAAACGTCCTTGAATTTCCCGTTCCCCAGGTTGCGGTAGAGGATGGGCGTGCCAAAGCGGGCCACCAGCAGGTCGCGCCGGCCGTCGTTGTCGGCGTCGAGCCAGACCGCGTCGGCGACGATCGACTTGGGATCGTTGCCGCCGTCCACTCCGGCCTCCCTGGTGACGTCGGTGAAGGTGAGCTTGCCGGTGGGGTGGAATTCGTTGCGCAGCAGGTGGCAGGGTTTTCCCGCGTCCGAGTCGGTGACAAAGAGGTCGTCGTCGCCGTCGCCGTCGAAGTCCCCCACCGCCACCGAGGCGCCGCCGGAGGTGAACATGCCGAGCACGTCCGCGCCCTTGCCGTGGAAGACCCGCGTGTGGTGCATCAGCCGGGCCCCCGCTTTCTCCGAGATCTCCTCGAAGCGGATGGGAGGAGAGGGCTTCGCCTCCTGGGCGGCGAGAGGCACGGCCGCCAGAAGCAATGAAAACAGAAAGATCCTCATCTCACTCCTCCCACAGCGGCGCCAGATTGGTGTCCACTCGCTTGTTGGGATCGAGCTGATCGTAAATGTACTTCTCCAGCTCCTCGCCGTCGCGGGCGAGGCGGGCCTGGAGCTGCGGATCGCCCGGGAAGAGCTGCAGCCCCTCCCGCCAGGTCGCCTTGGCCTTCTCCGCCTGCTCGGTCTTCCAGTAGCCGTCGCCGAGGGCGATCCAGGCCCGGACGTAAACCTTTCGCTTCTTGACCTCGGCCTTCGCCATCGCCACCGCAGCCTCGAGGTCCGCGACGCCCAGCGGCGCGCGGCCGAAGATCTTCGGCCAGTAGAGATAGCTGTTCCCCCGCGTGTAGAGGGCGATCCAGCTCTTCTTGAGCTCGATCGACTTCGAGAAGTTGGTGAGCGCGTTGTTGGCCAGGATCACCTGGGTGATGGAGCCGGCGTCCGGGATCTTGTCCACGTAGGTATAGCCGTAGTTGAGCCAGGCGAAGGGGGCCTGCGGATGAGCGGCCGTGAGCTTGCCGTAGAAGTCGATGGCGCGGTCGTATTCCTTGGTACGGATGACCGCCCTGCGGTATTCGTTGGAGAACGGCAGGCTGTCGGGATCCTCGTTGAGCGCCTTCTCGAACAGCGGCAGCGCCGCGGCGTCGTTGTGGGCGGCGACGGCCTTCATGGCGTCGTCGAAGGCGGCGGCGTGGAGAGCCGGCGCGGCGCAGAGGGCGAGCAGCAGCAGCGTGCGGAGACGTTTCATTTCTTCCTCGGCTCAGCGATAAAAGGTTTCGGATCCGGCTCCCCCTCCACGATCCGGTAGAAACGGCCGGCCGGGAGGTTGGTGAAGGTCTGGCGGAGACCTGAGGGCCAGCGCACCTCCAGGCGGTCGATCGCGGCGGCGCCGCCAAGGCCGAAGTGGACGCGGCGGCTGCTCTGGGCGGCGAAGCCGTTGCCGCCGTCCACGAAGTGGAGCTGGGTGCGCCCGCCCGCGGTGGCGCGGAGCTGCGCGCCGATGGCGTCGCGGTTGGACTTGCGCCCCTCCAGGAGGAAGGTGGCCCAGTGGGGACCGGCGGGGCGCACGTTCCGGTAGAGATAGGGCTCGGCGTTGGCGTTGGCCACGAACAGGTCGAGCCGGCCGTCGTTGTCGAAGTCGGCCACCGCGATGCCCCGGCCGTCGCGGGTGGAGTCGAGGCCGTGGCGGGCCGCCACCTCGCGGAAGGTGCCGGCCTCGTTGTGGAAGAGCCGCTTCTTCTCGTAGCCGGAGAGGCTCTTGTTGCCCATCGGCGGCCAGTTGCGGGCGTCGGCGAAGTCGACGTTGGGACGAGTGACCATCTGGAAGACGTCGGGCACATAGCTCTCCGGCCCGGCCGAGACCCAGCCGTTCACTACATAAAGATCGAGCCAGCCGTCGTCGTCGTAATCGAAGAACTTGCCCCCCCACCCCCAGCCGGTGTCGTAGGTGCCGGTCTCGCGGGCCACGTCGGTGAAGCTCAGCTTCCCCTTCTCGTCCAGCCCGTTGTTGCGCCAGAGGAAGTTCCCCTCCCGCATGTAGTCGTCCGTGATGTTGGTCACGAAAAC
>Ga0308175_100002345_pt1 | contig 12954 bp, 5 predicted proteins | sample PhyCR1_3_FD_203893 | JGI IMG/M metagenome (GOLD analysis project Ga0308175, IMG submission 203893) | Soil microbial communities from UC Gill Tract Community Farm, Albany, California, United States - DLSLS.C.R1 | ecosystem: Environmental > Terrestrial > Soil > Agricultural land | place: USA...
CGAAATTATGGTTGTAAACAGAGCTTTGAATCGCTCGTTTGCCTGTATTCTTCAGGCTGTGTTCAATCACCATCTCCGGCTTCCCGTCGGTAAGGCGCACGATCTTGCGGTAGAGATACCCGTAGCCGGACCCTGCGTCCGAAAGCTCCTGTGTGAACACGACAGCATTGTGTTGTGTGCTGACCGACCACTTGCCGGAATTTAGAACATCGTATGGAAAGTAGCGGTTGTACTCCCCATCGGTCCTTCGGAGAACACCAACTCCAATCTTTATGAAACTACCGCCCGGCTTCGAGTCGTTCCATCCAAGCGGGGTGGCAAACTCGTCCACCGGTCCCATCAACGCGCTACACGGCCCGGATACAATTTCCGGCCCCTGATGCACCCAGTTGATTACCTTAGGGTCAACTCTGTCGTACCAGGGTCCGTAAAAGTTGTGGCCTCCGTAGTGAAGGCTGTTGACAGCACCCGACCAGTCGAACCGGGTGGACCGATAGTATCCGTTTTGCGGGTCGGGTAAGTAGATGCTCGCCGTTACCTGCCCGTTCGAAATCTCTGTCTGTGGGAACTCGGCTCCATGGATGGTCGTAGCAGCGAAAAGGGTCAAGACCAACGCTGACGTGATTACTGGAATTGCGAAGAAGAAGTGCGAAGCTTTCATATTCACGCGCATGGCTCTCTTCTTTGATCGGTGTACGTGACTTCGGCGTTGTAGCCGTGAAACCCGGATCCCGAAGCTCAGAACAGGCCTTACACTAGCTCCCTTTCTTCGACTTGGCGTGTATGCAATCTTTGATCTCGCAATGAGTCTTGTGGATTATATACCTCTCGATTGCGGCTTCTAACCACTTTGAGGTGAGCTCGTTTCTCGCTTAGGCGGTTACAAGTATCTCCAGATTTGATCCTGCACATTCCATGAATCAGGGAGTCTTACGCCGAAGCCGGAAGCATTTTGTCCGTACGCTTCTCTCCCTCGCTGTCGCAGCGCGCGTTTTGATCGCCCAGCAGCGTCTTTCAGAAAGCACGGGAGGTTCCGGCGCAAGATCTGAATCCACGATCCCGGCCCATACGGACCTGCTGTCAGGCGTCGGCTCGCAGTTTCAAGTGACGGACCTGAACGGGGACGGCTCTTTGGACATTGTTGAGTCCGGCTTGAAACATACGTTCATCTTTTGGAACCGGATGCATCCATCGCACTCGAACGGCGATCGCTCGAGTAGCCAGATTCCTCGGTAACCGAATCGCTGGATCAAACTCGATCCGCCCAAGCATCGATTTGTTGTTCTGGACCTTTGCTGTTGTTTGATCGGTCACCGCCACGCCCAGAACTCCGGTCTTACTTGGAAGGATCACGTCACAGGGTCCGGCAGCCTTTTACCATTCGTCCAGGAACGCGCATCGGTGGTTTGCTCAAGTTCTGGCTAGAACCGCACGCGAACGCTCATTACGATTTGACGGGGATCGAAGGAGGTAATTGGGATTGTGCCGAACGTATCGGATGTTCCCATCCCGGGCACAAGCCCTTTCGCCGCATTCCTCACCGTGTTTGTTGAGCCGAGATCGCCGATAAACGCACCGCTGAGTTGGGTATTGTTCAGCAGGTTCGTAGCATCCGCAGCGATCTGAAGGTTGAATCGCTCATGAATGCGGAACTCGCGGCGGAGACTGAGGTCCAAATTGAAGCGGCCCGGATTGCGCAAGCCGTCCAATGTTTGTGCCACCGTGCCGTACCAGTAAACATCAGGCACGACCGTTCCGTTCGGAGTGGTTACTGTTCGACCCCTAAACGCACCTTCGTAGTACTTCAGGAACGTATTTTTGGGTGGGGTAATGACACGCCCGTCTGGCAAGGTGACAGAAGTTGATCCGTTATACCAGCGTTGAAGCTCCTGTGGCACCTCGACCGGCACGCCCGCGACCGAATCTGGGTGACCGTAAGCCGCATTGGTGTTGGCGCCTCTAATGTTGAACGGCATGCCGGATTGCGCGGTAACGACCCCGCCAAGTTGCCAACCGCCCAGCAAGGCATTGGCAAACCCGTTTCTCAGATCTACGTCTTTGGCTCTGCCAAAAGGCAGGTTGTAAAGCGCAGTCACAACGAACCGATGCGGCACGTCGCTGAACCCGAGATGGCGGTTATTCGCTAGATTGATCACGTCGTAATTAGCTGCCGTGCCGCCGCTGTTGAATCCTTGGTTGTCTTCAACCGTGTCGGTATTATCGATTTCTTTCGACCAGGTGTAGTTCGCGTCGAATTGGAGACCATGGGTCATTGCGTGGCTAAAGCGAACTTGCAGGGATTGATAGTTCGCCCAGGCTCGTGACCAGGTGACGCCAGCTCCGGCGAGCAGCGGATAAGTGAAGAGTGTACTTTGTCGCGCAATCTGCGCGGCGCCCAGGGCGCCAGTGAATCCGAGAAGCGGGCCATTGGCCGGCTGGAAAGGATTCGGAACCAGTACGGTAGCCGGATTCGTTACACCGTTGCTTGCAATGTACTGACTGCGCCAGTCGGCCAGAGTGGAAGCTGGGATTTGCTGGACGCTGGTGAGCGGGAACTGGCGATTCTCTAAGTTGTTACTCTTTGAGGCGCTATAGCCGAGGGAAACAAACCATTGCTTCGCGAGCGTCTTTTCGAGAAAGATATTCCACTGCATGGCTCGGCCGTTCTTGAAGTGCCGATCGAATTTTGCCTCGGCAATTCCGTAGTTGATGGGCGCCTGAGGATTAGCGCCCGTCGCGATGGCAAGCGGTGTCGGATCCCAGAAATGGCCCACTGGGACACCGTTCGGGTTGGGACCATAGGGTTGCTGTAGCGTACCGGACGAAAACATGCTCGTTCCGTAGTCGGTCGGACCCGCGAAATACCCCGTATTGCTCGGCAGATAAGTGACGCCGAAACCGCCGCGTACGACGAAAGATGGACTAACCTGATAAGCCGCGCCGACGCGGGGCCCCCAATTGTTGTATTGCGTGTCCCAAAGGTTACGGCTATATCCGCCAATCCCTGGGAAAACGATCGCACCTAGAGGTCCGAAATAACTTTTGGCTGTCAGATCAACTCCGGACATGCGGTTATAGCGTTCCGTCGGCCCTGGTTGTAGATCCCAGCGCAGGCCTAGGTTAACCGTAAGCCGGGAGTTCACGCGCCAGTCATTCTGTGAGTAAAGTGCGAAGTACTTCTGGGTGAGAGCAGGTTGGACGTTAGCGCCGGGGCGAATCCACCACAGGCCGGCTCCCAGTAACGGACCCGCACCATTCACGCCGAGTTGGTTATTGTTTACGTTCTGGGGTGCCACACCGCCGTTCGCGTTCAGGTACTGGAAATTGAAATTCCCGCCCACCTGGAAGAATTGTGAAGGGAGCATGGCCGAGGGCTCTTCGAGATCCGTGTAATTAGATTGAAGGTCGCGGAACTCGACACCGGCTTTGTGGGTCCAACTGCCACGAACCTTCGTGATGCTGCCGCTCAGGTTGTAACTCGTGGAATGACCAATCTGCGTTCCGAAGTTCCCTTGCGAGACCTGAGTCCAATTGCTGCCTCCGCCTTGGCCACCGGCGTAGAAATTCGGTGCAACCACCGGCGCGCTCCCATAAATAGCGAAGTAGGGAATGATGTTTGAAGGAACGCCTAAGCTGGCGTAATCGGTGAAGCCAGTTTTGTCTCCGTTCACAATCTGTGTATTAACCCGGTTCACCCCGAAGCGAAGGTCGGCAACAAGGCTGGGGCTGATGACCCAGGTGTCGCCGATTTGGCCGTATGGATCGTTATCTTTGGTCAATCCCGGCGCTCCATTGAAGGGCGAAACGCCAAATGGCCGGGGTGTAACGATCGTGGCGTACGAAAGACCACCGCTCCCGTAAATGGAATGCGCACCCAGCTTGTAATCCACTCGATCGTTCAAGCTATGCCGTCGGACGGCGGTCACTGTATAAGATTGGAAATTGTTTGTGTTGAAGGCATCATCCGGCCGTCGGTTCGGCAGTGGGTAGAAGCTGTACATCTTGAGAGCGTACGGGTTCGGATTGGGAATGACCGCATTCGGTATTAAGGCCCTCTGGTAGAGATTGGGGCCGATCTGAGTCACGGTGAACGGATCGAAGATTTGCGCCGGTACCGGCAAGCCGGTTGCATCCCGGATGTACGTTTGGCTGAAGTTGCCAGCTCTCTCCAGCTGCGTTGGGACCGTAAGCAGGTTGGCGTTACCCCGATTATGCATGAGGTAGTGATAACTGCTAAAGAAGAACAGCTTGTTCTTCAGGATCGGGCCGCCGATTGCGCCGCCGAACTCATTCACCTTGAAAGCAGGCCGGGCAATCCCGTTCGCGTTGTTGAAATTGTTGTTCGCATTAAGGGCTTCGTTGCGCAGCCGGTAGTCCGCCTGGCCATGGTACTGGTTCGTGCCCGACTTCGTGTTCATGGAAATGACGGATTGACCATGGCCGTATTCGGCGCTGAAGTTGTTCGCAATTACGCGCACTTCCGACAGGCCCTCGGTGTTCGGGACGACGGACGATTCGTTATAAGCGCCCCCCATCACGGGAAGTCCGTCTAACTGGATGTCATTGGTGAACGCCCTCCCACCATTGACGCCGATCGCCGAATACTGTCGTCGCCCGCCCGTTCCAATCCCGAAAGAGTTCAGTGAGGTCGTATCCGCAGTCGCGTTACGAGGCGCAACACCCGCCTGGAGGGTGGCGTAATACAGCGGATTTTGGCTGGGATTGGGAACAGCGGCAATCATAGCGGCTGAGACGGCGTCCTGCACCGTAGCGCTGTCCGTTTGAATCTGCGCTGCTGCCGCCTCAACTTGCACGGTGGAAGCAACTGAACCCACTTGGAGCGCCACATTGACGCGGGTCGTTTGCGCTGTGTTCACTGTGATGTTCGTCTGTTTATAGGTGTTGAATCCCGGCATCGTGACGTTCAGGGTATACTTGCCCTCTTGGAGATAAGGCAAAGCAAACTCACCGGCATCTGTGGATTTAGTCTTGCTCTCCACGTTCGTTTCGTTGTTCTCGAGAACAACCTCTGCTCCCACCACAGCGCCTCCCGACGGATCTGTTACCGTCCCCGTTACGGTGGCGGACCTGATCTGGCCATAGGAAAAGCGACAGAAGAGGAGCAGCAGTGCAAGTGCCCAAGCGCAAGCGGACGCTCTCCATCCTTCGTGTTGAGGTGTTCGCATTCGCTCGCCGGGAACACAGCGTCGTACGTTCAGTGAAGCTGAAGTCAACATGGATATTCGCTCCTGGGCAATGAAAAGGGAAAGAACTCTCTTTACAAACCTACATCTAGTGTTAGCCCGATCTAGTGGCGCCATTTAGGCCGGGGCCGCACCGGGCTAGAAACAAGGAAAAGACCTGTGCAATCCGTTTCGGGAACGCTCGAAAGGCTTAACCTGTCTAATTCTACTGCCGAGTTGATGGAAGCGGATGAGTTTCTCCCGGCGAAAAACGGCTGCCCGGATATTTTCCTAGTGTCAGGTGGTTCATCGTGTCGGAAGAGAGTTCCGCCAGGCGTTCGTTGGCTGCGCTCGCAATAAGCCGGTTGTATTCGTTCGAATACTCCGCGCCTCATTTATGCGCCTGCTGCTTCAATGTCAGAGTGCGAACCTAAGGCACGAGCCGGTTACAAGAACCGCGTTTCTGGACCGAATTCAAAATTGCCTTGCTGTCATAATCCCACCCAGCTGGCGCCATGAGATCGCGTCGTACTCATCGATCCGGACTGCGGCCTTGTATTCGCCTTCCGCTTGCGCTTGTGAGGAATCGCAGCGGCATAGCTGCGCAGAATAGAGCAGAACTCCGAGATTTCCCTCCGCATTCAGTTCTCGGATCGAGAGTCACCATTCCCTGGAGAAGGGGACTGGCAAGTTGAGGCTTCTGTTCCTGGAAATATCTCTGCGCTTGCCCTTCGACAGCGATGATCTTGGTTCGAACGTCCGAGCCATCCTGCGCGATAAGAGGCACCCGGGCAGCTACGAACGGAAGCTGACGCCCTGCTTCTCGAGGTAGGTCTTCGCGATCTTTGCGTTTTCCAGAGGTGGCGCAGGTTGAGGTGGCGGTGAATCGAGTTCGACCATGACCAGTCCTGCCGTTTTCCGTCCGTCCATCATGGCGAGGATCGCCGGGATGTCCACCTTCCCTTCCCCAAGCGGGCAGTAGCCAAGATAGTTTGGGCCGCCCACGAAATCCTTCAAGTGCATATGCTGTACAAGAGGCAGGAAATCCTTGACAACCTGCACGGGATCCGAGCCACCCTTTTGGAGTTGTCCGATGTCGGGTCCGAACTTCATGACTCTGGTGTCCACGGCTTCCAACACCGCGTAGGTCTCTTCGCGAGTCTCCACACAAGTTCCGGTGTGCTGATGAAGAACCGGAGTAAGCCCCCCCATGTCCATCACCGCCTTCCCGAGCTCATTCAGCGTAGCCACTATATCGTCTTTGTGAGCTTTGAAATCGTAACTGCTGCGATTCACCCCGTTCGGCCCAACGACGATCACTTTGCCGTTGTATTTCTTTACTAACTTGGCCCAACTGAGTGTTTTCGCAATGGAATCTTTTCTCTTTTCCGGTGCCGACAGATTGGTTCCGCAGTAAGCCGAGATGAGCGGCAGATTGTGTTTCTGCAGAAGATCGCCGACCCCGCCCTTCGCCTCCATTGCCTCGATCTGGTTCCCAAACAGTTCGATCCCGTAGAAGCCAAGTCCAGCGATGTCCCGGATCGCCGCTTCCACGTATTGTGGATCTTCCATAGGATTGATCGCGGGGCGCACACCTCCAGCCGGAGGACCTAACGGGATCCAGGTGAGACCCGTGTGTCCGATAGGAAGGCTAAGATGCTTCGCGGCAAATCCTTGTGAAGCGAAGAACGCCGCAGAGAGCGTTCGGTTGAAAACGCGTCGGTTCATAACTCGCCTTAGTCTAACCATTGAAGCGCAGCTGCGCATACAAATTGTGCCTTATTCATGGGTACCGCGCCGGTTCTTGGACGAGCTCAGCAGCTTTGGGCGGCCGCCGCTTGCGCCTGTCTTGTTCCAGAAGATAAATGTTCCCCGGTTTGTAGAAGTCACGACGTCTGGTGCGCCATCTTTGTTGAGATCGACCGCAAGCACCGTTGATCCTGCCCCTGAGAAGTTGTGAATCAGCTCGGGTACGAACTTTGCACCCCCTGGTGCTTTCGAATCGCGGACGGTGCGGAACCAGTACAAAACAGCCGGCCCATACGGATCGGGATCCACGTAGCTTTCTTGATGGGAGAAGACCCGTTTACCCACGACGAAGTCGGGAATTCCGTCTCCGTCGATATCGGCAACCGTCGAGCCATGCAGTTCTGAAAACGTGACGTCCCCGGCATTCTTAGTGGAGTAATCATCCATGATCATGTGTTCGACAAACGAGATATCACCGCTTTTATCGCGCTTCTGTTCGAACCATGCCAGTCCCCATCCGTGTGCCCCAAGACTGGTTACGATGTCATTCAGACCGTCTCCATTGACGTCGTACACTCCCATTTCTGCGCCACCTACGCTGCCGCCCGCTCGAGGCCAGCGGCCCAGCGCGACGGAATGGTAGGGCCAAGGTCCTTCGGGCGTTCCTTTCGCCGGTTGCTCCCACCATCCGTGCGGCGAAACAATGTCCATCCGTCCATCACCGTTGATGTCTCCGACGCCGATCCCGTGCTGGGCTGCCACACCGTAGCCCTGTTGCGAGACTTGATGCACGATCCAAGGGGTCGTCGGGTTTGCAGGGTCGGGGCTGGCCCAGCTAACTGCACCTGCACCCACGAACACAGCATCCGGCTTTCCATCTCCGTCCACGTCCCGAAACACGGCAATTTCGGAAGAGATCATGGGCAGCACGTTGTACTTATCCCAGCGGCGGGCCTCGCCCTTGGGGTTGACATAAAGCGACATCGGTCTGCCGCTCGCGATCAGGACGTCGGGCCAGCCGTCGCCGGTGTAATCGTAAGCGAAGTTGACCATCGCCGAGGTCAATTGCGAACTGACGTCAGTCGTCTTGCTGAAGTAGATCTCGCGCGAAACCCGGTAATCAGGGCCCAGGTAATAGAAGGGGCCCGAGACAATATCCAGGATGCCATCATGGTTGATGTCCGCAGCTGTGGCGGACCAGCCGTAATAGAAGTCGTTGATGCGCTGCATGCGGAACCGATTTGAAATCTGCTCCTCCGAGCGCACACGTCGACCAAGGTCCTTGACTTCCACCTGTTTGAAGCGAACTTCGCCCGATCCACCTACGTAAAGCGCAACAGGTCCATACTTTGCGATATCCTCGTCAGCTTGGCCGTTAGTCGTTCCGGCTTCAGGACCATCGTTGACCCAGACCCGCAGGATGTTGGCGTCGAGGATTACCTCGAGCGGGTTCCATTCGTTGGGCTTGTAAGAATAATCCGGACGCGTGTACGGGGAGTCTGGCGGCAACCCACGGGCTGGCATGCGAACTTGGCCGCCGGCTCTTACAGGCGGTCTTCCCATTCCTACCGGACCTTGTGCGTTCGCTGGGGGCGGGGTGATGAGCCGGACCATTCCGCCCCCTCGCTTCAGAGGCTCGCGCTTCAGCTCACGACCCTGTGAGTTCAAGCTGAGCGCGAACGCACCGGCAGGATTTTCCCCATCGGGCAGCGCAACGTATACTCCCTGGAGCCCGTCGGGCGTTGATTGTGAACGCAGCATCACGCCGGTCCGGCAGCCGCCTGTGCAGCGGTACGTCGAAGCGAACTCTACATCCTGCAAAGGGTGATCAAGAATCAGCCATCCCCCGGCCGCTGATCGTGGCGTTCCCACAATTTCGCCGTTATCCGCGCGCCAATCCGCGTCACCAAGCGTGCGGAACGAAGAGATGGACGAGCCTTTGAAGGTCCAGTCAGGAATAAAGTTCTTGTTTGCTGCGGCTGGACGAATCAGTATGCCAATACCGAGGGCCGCGAGTATTCCACAAACGACGTGTTTTCGCATCGTGTCTCTGTTTATCTGTTCGGCAACGCAATAGCAACGTAGGCCTTGGGTCCCGGAGGCGGATTCATACCCCCAGGCGGCATTTTGGCTCCGATCGGAAATCCCGGCCCGGCGAGTAACGGAAACAGGATGTACTCGCGGCCATTCACTTCATATACCGCGGGGACGCCAATTGCACCATTGGGCATGTCTTTCGTGAAGATCACCTTGCCCGTATTCTTGTCGAGGGCATAGAGCTTTGATTCGTTATCGACAAAGACAATGAGTCCCGATGCGAGCACGACGAAGCCGCTCTTCGGGAACACGTTGCCTCTCAGCTTGTCGCTTGGTCCTGCCTGCGGGAGATCTCCATATGGTGTCTGCCAAATGATCTTTCCGCTATTGAGATCGTATGCGGTGATGGTGCTCCAGGGTGGGGTGATGATGTAGCCTTCATCGCCATAACCCGTCTTGTACCGGGAAGGAGGCGGCTTAACGCCCGCCGGGTAATCCGGCTCGATCCGCTCCGTTAGCACATTAGCAGGAACCCCGGACCCCGGAGGTGCAGATTCGGGCTTGCTCAAAAACGCAAGCAGATCCGTCAGCGCCTCTCCTCTGATCGAGGGGAAAGGCGGCATTCCACCTCTACCGTTGTTGATCGTGCCACGCACGGCGTCAACTCCCAATCGGTCCACGGCTGTATCGATCTGAGGGCCCCGATCACCCTTGAGATTCGGACCGTGACAGACCTGGCAGGACTGCTCGTAGATGGTCCGGCCGATCCGTACGGGGAAAGGTGGACCATCGCCCGGGCTCCGTGGGGGCGTCCGCTCCCGGGAAGGAATCAACCCTCCAGCATTTGCCGATGTCGATTCACCGGCGGGAACCATCTTGATGATGGAGGGCACGTCCTTCGATTCAACGTACACAATTCCGTGTGCCGGGTCCGCAGCGCTGTCGAAATAAAGAGCGCCTCCGTTCACGCTCGGCATTTCAATAGTGTCGGTTAGGCCGGGTGGCGTGTAGAGGCCGTGTTTTGCCTTCGAAAGGCGCTCGGTCCACCAGACCTTCTCTTGCGGGGTCATGAAGCCGTCGTACATGTCTTTAACGGTCATGTCCTGCCGCGCGAACGGAGGAACTACTGTGGGGAAGGGCTGTGTCGGCGACGTCCACTCACCGGGCACTTCCGACCGAGGTACAGGTCGCTCTTCAATAGGCCAGAGCGGTTTGCCCGTTACGCGGTCAAACACGTAGAGAAAGCCGTTCTTCGATGCCAAGGCGACAACGTCGACAGTTTTCCCGTCGTGTTTCACCGTCGCGAGTTGAGGCGCTGCCGTTGGATCGTAATCCCAGATGTCGTGGTGGATAGTCTGAAAATGCCAAAGGTATTTGCCCGTGCGGGCATCCAGAGCGAGGAGAGAATCCGCGTACAGATTGTTGCCGGGCCGGTCTCCCCCGTACAGCTCGTACTTTGCCGACGCGACCGGCAGATATACAATTCCGCGATTCACATCAACAGTGATTTCGCCCCATACGTCAACGCCGCCCATGTATTTATAAGCATCGGGAGGCCAGGTATCGTATCCAGGCTCGCCGGGCCGCGGGATCGTATGGAAAACCCAGACCAGTTTGCCCGTGCGGACATCGAAGGCCCGAATGTCTCCGGGAGGTGCGAGGTATCCTTCGCCGGTAAAGCTGCCCACGATGATCAGGTCTTCGAAGATCCGACCTGGCGTGCGCGAGGCGAGCGGAATCGGCGCGCGGTCGATGCCGGTTTTCATATCCAGCTTGCCGTGATCTGCGAAGCTCTCGATGAGTTCGCCGGTGGTGGCATTCACGGCGTACATATTTCCGCCGCCATTTACGAAAATCCGGCGGTCAGAGTGATTCTTGCTTTCCCAGTAGTTCGCTCCGCGGCTGCCGATACGGCCAGCCCTTCCAGTACCGAACCGCCGGACCCAAAGTTCTTTGCCCGTAGATGCATCTAATGCGACTAGCGCACCTTGTTTGGCGGCTACATACGCAACGTTGCCAACCACGAGCGGACAAAAACTGAAAGATGAGCCTTCGCCCGCCTCATAGGTCCAAGCGATCTCGACGTTGTTCACATTGTCAGGCGTAATTTGCTTTAAAGGCGAATAATGCGAGCCATCAGGGCCGCCGAGGTAATCTGTCCATCCGGTACTCGGGTGCTGGCCCTGGCCGATTGCCAATGGCAGTGCAACTAGAGCAAGGGCCGCAAAAGAGGATGGTAGTGACGTTGCTTTCATACGTGCGCGTCCTTTCGTGGCAAGTTCGTTCGGGCGCTCCCTCGAATTGCGCACTGCGCAACGATCATTGCGTTTCGAAGGTTGCATCAGATCCTATCACAACGATCCGTATGCGGCGGTTAACGCCTTAGATGATGGGTATCGAATATTGGGAACAAAGGATTTACCGATCACGTTAACGATTTTCTTGACTTCGGGCAAAACCGCTGTTAGATTCTGCATAATACGCAAGGGCTATTGCGCCGTCCGCGGCGCCCCGGGTCGCCGCAACATACGCAGAGCTTTGAACTCGACCACGATGTGGAGGTTGGAATGAGTAGAACGAAATCGGCAATATTTGCCCTTGTTGCAGTCTCAGCACTCACCGCAATCCTGAGCGCTTCTCTTCTGGGGCAGGCCTTCTACGGATCTATAGTCGGTACAGTCACTGATCCGTCCGGTGCCGCTCTTCGCGGCGCGAACGTCACGCTGACGAATACTGGGACTGGCGAACGACGGCAGGCGCAATCCGGAGATGGAGGGGAGTACCAGTTTCTGAACTTGGTTCCCGGCAAGTACAAAGTTGAAGTAGAACAGAGTGGCTTTAAAAAGGCCACGAGCGAAAACATCGAAGTGAACGTATCTGGTACGGCTCGTGCCGACGTAACGATGCAAATCGGCGACGTAACGCAGAACATCGAGGTCACGGCCGCACCGCCAGTGCTACAGACCGAAAACGCCAATCTGAGCCAAGTGGTGAACAGTCGGGCCGTCCAGGAGCTGCCGGTGAACGGCCGCAACGTCCTGAACCTTACGGCCTTAGTGCCGGGCGTGGTGCCACAGGGTTCGACCGAAGGAAACGCGCTGACCGGAAAGAACATCTTTGCAGCGGGTAATTACCAGATTGGTGGCGGCTTCGCAAACCAGGGCGCCGTCTATTTCGACGGTGTTCCCGCGAACTCTGCTCTCGGAAACCTCGTCAACATGGTGCCGAGTCCAGATGCTGTGGCTGAGTTCCGCGTTCAGACCAACAGCAACAGCTCCGAATACGGGCGCTACTCCGGCGGGATCATCAACTTGTCTTCCAAATCCGGCACTAACGAATTCCACGGCAGCGCGTACGAGTTTTTCCGCAACACGGTATTGAACGCAAACAGCTTCTTCGCGAACGCGAACAGAACAGGAAAGCAACCCTTCAAACAGAATCAATACGGTATAACCGGTGGCGGGCCCATACAGAAGAACAAGATGTTCTTCTTCGCCGCCTGGGAGGGCTTCAGGTCGCGCCAGGGATCCAATTACACCGCGACCGTACCGCTCCCGGAGATGTACCGGGGCGACTTTTCCGGTTACCGGAACGCTCAAGGTGCCGTTATCCCGATCTATGATCCTTTAAGTCAGTGCGGCACTCGCAACAACAATGCATGCGCCCCCGGGCAGGTGATTCAACGCACGCCGTTCCCCGGGAATATCATTCCCGCCAGCCGGATTAATCCCGTTTCCGCAAAGCTCCTGGGCTTTCCGCTCATGGCCTTGCCGAACCTACCGGGGCAGCCGTTCACGCATAACTTCAACTTCAGTGCGCTGGCTGTTCAGGGCGGCAACAACGATCAGGTCAACGGTCGCTGGGACTACAACGTGAACGAAAAGCTCCGGGTGTTCACACGGTTTTCGCGCTGGTCTTCTCAGACCTTGCCTTTCGCACCGTTCGGGAACGGGATCTATGCTAACGATCCTTACGCTCCGGAGTT
>Ga0308175_100002346_pt1 | contig 12953 bp, 11 predicted proteins | sample PhyCR1_3_FD_203893 | JGI IMG/M metagenome (GOLD analysis project Ga0308175, IMG submission 203893) | Soil microbial communities from UC Gill Tract Community Farm, Albany, California, United States - DLSLS.C.R1 | ecosystem: Environmental > Terrestrial > Soil > Agricultural land | place: USA...
ACCTTGGCACGCCCTGCTCCGGCGCAGTTGCGTAAATGGGTGGCGGAGCTGGCGGATGCCGACCCGGACGTGCGGGAGCGGGCGTCGATCGACCTGATGGGCATCGATCGCGGCGACCTGCCGGACCTGCGGCGGGCGGTGGAGGAGAGCCGGCCGCTGCACCCGAACCAGTCGGCGGCGCTGCACGACGTCGTGATCCAGGTGTACCTGTCCGGCGAGGCGTACGCCGGCGACGGGGACCTGGGCTTTCTGGGACTCCGTTGGTCGGGGGAATCGGAGTCTTCGCCGGTGATGCCCGGCATTGTCGTGACCGAACGGTTCCCGGGTTTTTGCGCGTACCGGATGTTGCAGGAAGGCGACGTGATCCTCGCGCTGCGCGAACGGCCGAAGCTCGTGCTGCAGGAGCGGAACGATTTGATCCACGCGTTGCTGCCGGTGAAGGCGGGGACGACGCTTCATTTCAAGGTCCTTCGCCGGGGCGCGGTGCGCGAGGTGGCGATTACGCTGGACGTTCGGCCGGCCGGGCCGGCGCTGGCCAGCGTCACGGAAATCATGAACAAGCGCGTGAGGAACGCGGAAGATTACTGGGCGAATGCGTTTTTGCCGCTGATCCAGGGGCGCGTTTCGTAAGCGGCGGGCGGGGTGGTCTTTCAATTCGTGTTTCTTCGCCTAGAATCCGTAGTTCTCTATGGATTCTCCGGTTACATCCACTGCCGAATTGGCGGGCGACGGGGGGGCTGATGCGCCCGCGGCGCCGGTATTCCTGGACGTGCAGGCGCTGTTGGAACGCAGCCAGCCGCGGCAGTACCCGAGATTGTTCTGGTACGTGCTGGGGGTGATGCTGCTGGCGGTGATGCTCAGCACGTACCTCGGGCAGCAGGGGCGGGGGATGCAGATCTTCGTCGAGCTGATGTCCGGGCTGGTCATGATCGGGCTGATGGTGGGGATGGCGGCGGTGACGTACGTGATGGCCGGCCGCCAGCGGGCGGAAGTCAAGCAACTGGAGGCGGTGGAGGAGCTGGTGCAACTGCGGCGCTGGCCGCAGGCGGCGGTGGCGCTGGAGGGGCTGCTGTCGGCGCCGACGCGCACGCCGCACGCGCGGGTGCAGGCGCTGATCTATCTGACGTCGGTGCTGGCGCGCTACCACCGGTTCGAGGAAGCAATCGCGGTGCAGAATTACCTGCTGGAGAACGTGCGCATGGATGCCGGGACGGAATACGCCATCCGTCTCGGGCGGGCGATGGCGATGCTTCGCGAGGACCACCTCGTCGATGCGGACCGGGCGTTCGGTGTGCTTCGGCGGATGGCGGCGGCGGGGGGTGACGCGGAGGCGAGTGCCGCGGACGGGTCCGGCGGCAGGGGGCCGGGGCGCGAGTCGGCCGGGCTGGCGCTTCTGGAAATCTATCGCGACGTGAAGACCGGGCATCCCGCGGAGGCGGTCGAGATCTTTGAACAACGTCTGGCGGCGCTGCGGGACCAGCTCGGGCACCGCGTGGCCGACGCGTACGCACTGGCGGCCAAGGCGTACGACCTGCTGGGGCGCGACGGCGAGGCACGGGCGGCGTACGAGAAGGCGACGCTGCTGTCGCCGGCGGACGAGCTGCGGCGGCGTTACCCCGAAATCCAATCGCTGGCCACCAAGTACCGGGCCGCCGAAGCTCCGGCGGCGTGAGGGATTCTTCGGGTTTTTTCATCAGGTTTTCTGCATGCTCTCGGTCGAAAGCGCCATCCACCTGCTCCGCCGCGAGCTGACCGTCGCGTCGCTGGTCAAGGGCGCGTTGATCGGCGGGGTCGTGCTGTGCGTGCTGGTCGGGCCGCTGGTCGGGTGGCGGAACAACGCGGGGGTGGTGCTGCTGGGGATCGGGGTGGCCTGGCTGGTGCTCAGTTACCGCAGCATGAAGGGATCGCGGTGGGCGGCGACTTCGCCGGGGCTCATCGCGGCGGGGCAGTTCGAGGAGGCCGAGCACCACATCGAACAGGCGCTGCGCAGCTTTTCGCTGTTCCGCACCGTGAAGCTGCTGAGCGTCCACCACCTGGCGGTGCTGCGGCACGCGCAGCGGCGGTGGCAGGACTCGGCCGTACTCTGCCGGGCGCTGCTGGGGCAGCGGCTGGGGGCGCTACAGGGCCTTTCGCGGCAGAGCCGGCTGATCCTGGCAGACGCGCTGCTGGAAATGGGCGACGTGCGCGGCGCCTACGAGGCGATCGCCGGGCTGTACGAACAGCGGCTGTCGCTCGGCGAGGCGATGAACCTCCTGGTGGTGCAGCTCGACTACGAGGCGCGGGTCGGGGCGTGGGGGCGCATGATGGAGAACGTGGCCGCTAAGGCGCAGTTGTGCGAGTTGATGCCGGCCGCAAACGCCGCACGGGCGCAGGCGCTGCTCGCGCTCGCCGCCAAGCGCACCGGGCGGGACGACTGGGCCCAATGGCTGCGGCGGCGGCTGGAACTGCTGGCGGACGTGCAACGGCTGGCGTCGGAGCGGCCGATGTTATGGGAGATCTGGGAAACGCCCATTCGCCAGCAACCAGCAACTAACAACTAGCAACTGCTTAGACACGGAGGTCGCATGTGGTCGAAAGTGTTCACGGTGTTCGGGGGGGCGGTTGGGGTTGCGATGGTCGTGGCGTCGCTGTGGTGCTGGCAGAACGCCGCTCACCTGGTGCGGGCGTGGGACCCGGACAAGCCCGACGTGGCGGCCTGGGCGGTGCGCAGCGCGGCGGTGGCGGTGGCGGCGCTGGCGCAGGTGGTGCTGCTGACGTTTGTGGCGGCGGCGGTGTTCGAGCCGGACGCGCCGCGACGCGGCGGGGGCCGGCTGCCGGACGTGCTCCGCTGGTCGGCGGCGACGGTGGCGGTGCTGGCGATCGCGAGCGCGACGGCGCTGGCGCTGGCCGGGCGGTAGTGGCTTGGTCTAGCTCGATCGAGGAACTTTTCGGATGCTCAAACGCAACGTCTGGGTCGTCTTGGTGGCGGGGTGCGCGTTGGCGGGCGGTGCGGCGTTCGCCCAGCCGGCGGGGCGGCGCGGCGGCGAAGACGCCGCCACTGCTGGCGAGAGGATGCTGGCCGAGGACTTGAGCGTCATGGCCCAGAACCTGCTGCGCAACGCCGCGGTCACCCCTTCGCGCCTGCGCCAGACCGGGGCGCTGCTGGAGGGCGCGGCGCGTCTCAACCCGGCGGAGGCGCGCTACCCGCGGCTGCTGGTGGAGGCCATGCTCCAGGTGGGGGACACCGCCGCGGCGGCGGACGCCCTGCGGATGGTCCTGAAGGTCGAGCCGACCAACCGCACCGCGCAGATCCAGTTCATCGACGTGATCGCCTCCCGGCGGGAGACGGTCGAGTCGCGGCTGGCGTACCTGAACGACCTCCTGGCCCGCGAGGGGATCGCGCCGGAGGTGCGGTCGCACGTGGCGGTGCTGGTCGCGCGGCAACTGATCGAGCGGTCGCTGCGGGACGAGGCGGAGACGATGCTCGTGGAGGCGTTGAAGCAGAACCCGTTGAACCCCGAGGCGCTGCGCCTGCACTACGACCTGTTCGGCCAGCGGGGCTCTCCGCCGGACCGGGTGCGGGACCTGCTGGCGATGCTGCGGGCCAACCCGGCGCAGCCGCCGGCGCTGGCGAGCGTGGCGCGGGAGGTGGCCGAGGCGGGGCTGGTGAACGACTCGACGTCCTGGTACGCGCAGGCGGTGAACGTGACGGGGCTGTCCGGCCAGCCGGCCGACTGGGGCGTGCTGGTGGATTACGCCTCGAACCTCATCGTGGCCGACCAGGCGCAGTTCGCCGCCGACATGCTCCAGCGGATGCTCAAGGCCGACACGTCCAACGTGGACGCGTGGCTGCTGACGCTGGCGATCCTCAAGGACTCCAACAACAAGGACGCGTACGACAACGTGCGGAAGCAGGCGCTGGTCGTTCTGACCAACCGCCTGGCCGAGGCGCGGCAGGCGATCGGGGTCGCCGGCGCCACGACGCGTCCGGTGGCGGCCGCGGACGTGCCGGTGCCGGACGTCTCCGGCGACGTCAAGCTCCTGACCGGAGACGCGGGCGCGCGGGTGGACGAGAGGGCGCGGGCAGCGTACGTGTCGGCGGCGTCGGACCTGGCGTGGTTCGAGCTCTATTTCAACAACCAGCTGGAGGAGGGAAAGAAACTGACCGACGTGCTCCGCCAGATCACCCCCGAGGGGAACGTGACGGTGGCGCGGCTGGACGGCTGGGCGTACGTGCTGGCGGGGCGGCAGGAGGAGGCGCGGGTGAAGCTGTCGGCGGTGGCCGATCGCGACCCGCTGTCGGCGCTGGGGCTCGTGAAGCTCGGCGGGCCGGACGCTCAGGACCGGGCAAACAAGCTGGTCAGCCGCTACCCGTCGGGCCTGCTGGGGGCGATCCTGTGGGCGGGGACGCGCGACGTGCAGGCCAAGATCCTGCCGTCCGCCGACGCCGCCGAGATCCGCAAGGAGCTGGACGCGTTCCCCAAGGAATGGCTGGACGTCGTGGACCACCCGCAGAAGTTCTACACGCTGGGCGCCCAGCCGCTGGACGGGAAGCTCTGGTACACCTACGCCGAGCCGATCCTGACGCGCATCACAATCCGCAACGAGGGCATCTTCGACCTGACGATGGGCGCGGACGGCGTTCTGAAGCCGGACGTGTGGATCGACGCGCAGCTCAAGGGGCTGTACCAGCAGGCACTGCCGGGCGTGGCCTTCGACCGCATCGGCGGCGAGGTGGTGCTCAAGCGGGGCGCGACGGTGAGCCAGGTGGTGCGCCTGGACCAGGGGGCGCTGGCGCAGATCTTCTCGAGCCGGCCCGACCTTTCGATCCCGGTGGCGGCGCAGGCGGTGACCAACCCGGTCTTCACGCAACAGGCCGTTCAGCCGGGGCCGGGCGGGTTCCGAGCCTCGTTCGACAAGATGTACCAGCGGGACTCGTTCAGGCTGAACGACCAGTCCCGCAAGGACCTGCTGGACACGATGGCCGGCACCGACGACGCCAAGAAGATCCGTTACCTGGAGATGGCTCACGTGTACATCCAGGTGATCCAGGCGCAGAACGACCCGCAGACCCGGCAGTGGGTGCCGGAGCTGGGCGACCTGATCAACCGCGCACGCGGGGACCGCTCGCCGGCCGTGTCGGCGTGGGCGACGTTCCTGACCGGCACGCTGCTCGTCGAGCAGGACCGGCCGGTGCTGGTCAAACAGATGACGCAGGACAAGGACTGGACGAAGCGCCTGCTGGGGCTGGTCCTGGCGCAGATGCTCACGCCGGGGCAGCAGAAGGAGCTGGCGGCGCCGCTGGCGGAGAAGGACGAGGAGCCGGCGGTGAAGAAATACGCGGCGGCGGTGGTGGCGGCGGTGAACGCCGGCGAGGGGGCGGCGCCCAGCGCGATTCAGGCGGGGACCCGGCCGGCGAGCATGCCAACGACCGTGCCCGTGGCGCCCGCGGCGACGATGCCAGCGGTTCCGGCGGCGCCTGTGGGAAAATGAGTCCGCGTCCGCGGGCTGCCGCCCGCGGCTATGACGTCGCCAGGGCGGGGGCGGAAACGAGGGTCTGGATCTCCTGGTGCTTTCGCGGGCGGAGCAGCGCCGACAGGACGTAATACACGATCGCGATTCCCAAGAGGTAGTTGAAGCCGAGGACGAGTGAGAAGTATTCGCTCAGCCCGCCGAGGATGATGCCGGCGACGTTGGACCCGAAATCCACGTCGGGCTGGGCGGAGTCCCGGAAGACCGTCGCGAAGATTACCCCGGCGAAGAAGATCGGCAGGAACACCACGGTGCAGGATAGCGCGGTCCTCACCGGCAGCGAGAACGACAGGAACCTGGTCATCGGCACCAGCGCGTTCACCGCCAGCGCCGCCACCAGCAGAACGTAGTACGGCAGCAATTTCCGCGGCTTCACCGCAAGCACGAACAGGTTTGCCACCAGGATCATCAGCAGGATCGCGAAAAACACCACCGAGTTCACGATCCACGTGGCGCCGAAGAGCAAGGCCATGTGCACGACGCCCTTGGTCTCCAGCAGCATGAAGCCCGCGCCCAGGAAGAACATCTGCGCGTTCGGCCGCCGGCCGGGGCGGAACGCGACGGTCCCCGGCGCGAAGGTGATCAGGATCACCAGCGAGATCGCGGCAATCGTGAGCATGCCGTACACGCTGGGGTTGGTCGGGATGGTGTGGGACTTGAGGTAAAGGAACGGCCAGTTGTCCGTGGGCAGGATCGCGGCGGCGGTCTTGCCGGAAGCATTGCTGCCGGCAAAGTCGATGCTCGTGGGGGCGATCTTTCGCCAGTCCTTCTCGTCGGTGCCGTTCACCGGCGGCGGCTCGGGGTCGTAGGCGTTGACGGCGTCGTTGTACCTGGGCGCCTCGTGCACCCAGAACGACTTTTTCGCGTCGAACTTGCCGCGGACCGAGTTCACCACCGCGTTGTCCTTCCCGCCGATCATGAAGTACGTGATGTGGTTGAACTGCTCCTGGTCGAGGTCGATCTTCTCCTGATACGGCATGGAGATGACGACCGGCTCGGCGTCCTGCCCGAACGCCTTCTTGGCCATCTGGTACAGCCGCCCCACCACCCACCCCTGGCGGAAGTAGTTGTACATGATGAACGTCCCGCCGGGCTTCAGCCGCTCGTGGATGTCGTGGAACGACTGCTCGGTGAACAGGAAACTCTCCAGGCGGATGCTCGAGTACCCCGAGTGCAGCACGAGCGAGTCCACCAGGGCGTACACGATCAGGTCGTACTTCTTGTTGCGGTCGATCTTGCCGGTGAGGTACTTGAGCGAGCCGCCTTTGAGGAACGAGCGCCCGTCGTCGTAGTGCACCGACACGCGCGTGTCGTTGTAAGGCTTGTTGGGGTGGTCCTTCCAGCCGATGGTGTTGATCACCGGGTCGATCTCGACGGCGTCGATGTGCGTGTGCTCGTCCCCGTAGGCGAGGGCGGCCGACACGTCGTTCCCCGAGCCGGCGCCGATGATCAGGATGTCGTGAAACGGCGGGTTCCCCGCATCCCGGTTGAGCAAATGCGGCAGCGCGTACGCGGGCCCCGCCTCCTTGATGTCGAGCATCCGCTGATGCGCGATATTGTTCGTGTCAATGTCCCCGGTGCGTGGAGCGTACTTAACTTTGTAATACGGCGACCAGCGCAGCGTCACGTCCTCGTTGTGGTCCCATCCCCCCTTCTCGAACACGCCGTACGCCGTCGCGGCGACGACGAACAGGATCGCAAGCTGGCAGAAGATCTGCGTCCGCGTCCACGCCGGCAGGAAATACAGGCACAGCAGCACGGCAATGGCGAACCACACATGCGGGTTGGTGTGCAGGAACGAGAGCCCGCCAAAAATCGCGATACCGGTGAGGGATCCGAACACGTCCACGGTGTACGCCATCACGCGGTTCGGAATCGCGTCGAAACACCGCCCCATGGTCTGCCCGAGCCCGATGAACATCAGCGAAATCAGCGTGAAGAACACGCCCGCGAAGACCGGCATCGGCACGTGGACCTTGGCGTCGCGGTACTCGGTGCCGAAGAAGATGAGCTGCGGCGACTTCTGGTGGCCGACGTCAATCGACACTTTGTCGGCGAAGAGCCGCGACTCGTACGCCCAGAACGTGCCGGCGGCCAGGACGACGGTGACCAGCGTGAGCGGCAGGACCCAGGTGATGAAGTTGGCTCGCCGCGAGGCGGTCAACAGGCCGACGGACATGCCCAGGAAGCAGGCGAGCAGGACGATGTTGGTAAAGAACGTCAGAAAGACGACCATCGACCCGAACCAGCGGATGCAGGCGAGCTCGAAGAAGAGGATGAAGAAGGAGATGAGAAAGAGGGAGAGGCGCGGGCGGGGGAGGGCGGGATTTTCGAGTTGCGATTGCCGATTTGCGCTTGAATTGTCTTCGCTGAGCGGTCCGTTCGTCGGCGCGGGCTCGGGCGACACGGGTTGGGGCGCCGGCGTTTCTGCGGTTGGGGCGGCGGGGGTTACTTCGTCGATGCCGGACATACTCATGAGGTCTCCAAAGGGACAAATCGCGCAGCCTTGGCGAGATGCGGGATTGTAAGGCCGGGGGTAAAGTTGTCATAGGCGATCGGCGGCTCGATTTGCAACGGGAGGCGGTCATGCGCGGCAGGATCGAGGTGGTGGAAGGGGACATCACGGAAATGCAAGTGGACGCGATCGTCAACGCGGCGAACACGTCGCTGCTCGGCGGCGGCGGCGTGGACGGCGCGATCCACCGCGCGGCGGGGCCGCGCCTGCTGGAAGAATGCCGCACGCTCGGCGGGTGCGAGACGGGGCAGGCGAAAGTCACTAAGGGCTACGACCTGCCGGCCAAGTGGGTCATCCACACAGTCGGCCCGGTGTGGCACGGCGGCGGGCACGGCGAGGACGAGTTGCTGTCGAGCTGCTACCGAGAATCCCTGCGTCTGGCCGTGGAAAAGGCAGCAAAGACCATCGCCTTCCCAGCGATCAGCACGGGGGCGTACCGGTTCCCGCTGGAGCGCGCCGCATCGATCGCCGCGAAGGAAGTGGCGGCGTTTTTGAAAGCGGACCGCACGATCGGAAAGGTATACTTCGACTGCTTCGACGGGCGCGCGCGAAAGAGTTTCGAGCGGGCGACGGACGAGGCGATCGCTTGAACGAATCCGCCATGACACAGCAGACGCCGGTACTGGCGTATTTCCACGGCAAGGGGCCGGGGTTGCGCGCCATCTCCGACGCCGGCGGCGACGCCATGTACTGGGTGCAGAAGGGCCTGCTGCGCGGCGGGTACGAGCCGCGATGGGGCGCTGTGGGGCAGGACGGCGGAAACGGCGGTGCCGACGCGCGCCCTCTCGCCCGCTCCCCCGGTAATCCTGGTCAATTCAATTCTGCCCGACCAGAACCCACGATACTGCACGTCCCACGGGCCCGCCGGACGCGGGGGACCTCACTGGGAACCGGCATCTAAGGGTAACCTGCGGCCATGGCCAAGCGCGCCTCCTCCGTCCGCATCGGAATCTCCGGCTGGCGCTACGTCCCGTGGCGCGGCGTCTTTTATCCCAAGGACCTGGCCCAGAAGCGCGAGCTGGAATACGCCAGCCGTGTGTTCAACACGATCGAATTGAACGGCTCCTTCTATTCACTCCAGCGGCCGGAGAACTACCGCGCGTGGCGCGAGGCAACGCCGGAGGGCTTCGTCTTCTCGATCAAGGGCAGCCGCTTCATCACGCACATGCGGAAACTGAAGGACGTGGCGACGCCGCTGGCGAATTTCCTCGCCTCCGGCATTCTCGCCCTGAACGAAAAGCTCGGCCCATTCCTGTGGCAGTTCCCGCCGCAGTTCGGATTTGACGAGAACCGGTTCAAAGATTTCTTCCGGCTGCTCCCGCGGACGACGGCGGAGGCCGCCAAGCTGGCCCGCCGCCACGACGAGCGCCTGAAGGGCCGGGCGTGGACGAAATCCGACGCCGATCGGCCGCTTCGCCACGCGGTGGAGATCAGGCACGAGACGTTCCGCGACGAGCGGTTCATTCGCCTGCTGCGCCAATGGAACGTCGCCCTGGTCGTCGCCGACACCGGCGGCAAGTGGCCGCACATGGAGGACGTCACGTCGGACTTTGCCTACGTCCGCCTGCACGGCCCCGAGGAACTCTACGCCAGCGGCTACACCGACCAGGGACTCGACTGGTGGGCCGATCGCATTAACGCATGGCGGGAAGGCGGCGAGCCGCCGGACTCGAAAAAAGTCTCGCCCGCCAAGCCAAAAAAGATCGCGCGCGACGTCTACGTCTATTTCGACAACGACGTGAAGGTGCGGGCCCCCTTCGACGCCGCGGCCTTATACCCCCGCGTCGGCCTCCCCGACCCGGGCATCGGCCGCAACCCCCTCGAACTCGTCCCCGACGTCCCGCGCGGATATTGGCCCGCCCCGCGCAAATAGCATCCCATTTCGCCGAACCCCCACCGACCAAGCTTGCCCACCGCGGCGGTTTCCAGTCAAACTACGCCCACAGCAGAAAGGAACACCGAATGCCCGACACCCCCATCGGCATCGCGATGATCGGCACCGGCGGCATCGCCCTGGCCAACCACCTCCCCGGCTTCGGCATGTGCCCCCAGGCCCGCGTCGTCGCGCTGTGCGACTCCAGCCCCATCGCCCTGCACCGCGCCGTCGAGCAGACCGGCATCGACGCCGGCTTCAGCGACTACCGCCAGGTGCTCGCCCGCGACGACGTGGACGCGGTGGTCGTCGCCACGCCCAACTACACGCACGCCGAGATCGTCCTCGCCGCCGTCGGCGCCGGGAAACACGTCATGTGCGAAAAGCCCCTGGCGATGAACCTCGCCCAGGCCATGGAAATGTACCGCGCCGCCGAGGCCGCCGGCGTGCGCCACATGACCGCTTTCACCTACCGCTTCGTCCCCGCCATGCACTACATGGCCCACCTGGTGAAATCCGGCAAGCTCGGCAAGATCTACCACTTCCGCGCCCAGCGCTTCCAGGACTGGGGCTCCCGCGGCCTCGGCTGGCGCCAGGTCAAAAAACTCGCCGCCACCGGCGAGCTCGGCGACATGCTCTCCCACCGCATCGACTTCGGCCACGTCCTCGCCGGCCCGATCCGCCGCGTCGTCGCCGACCTCAAGCAGTTCGTCGAAACCCGCGACGGCCAACCCTCCGACCTCGACGACTGGGTCGGCATGCTCGCCCAATTCGAGCGCGGCGCCACCGGCGTCCTCGAAAGCACCAAGCTCGCCACCGGCCGCGGCGAAGGCGGGCAAAGCCGCGACTATTGCGAAATCAACGGCACCGAAGGCTCCGCCGTCTACCTCCTCGGCCGCCCGACGCGTATCGAAATCGGCAAGAAAGGCGGCGCGGGGCTCGAAGAAGTGGACGTGCCCCCCGAATTCCTTAAATGGCCCGGCTCCCCGCGCGACCCGCGCCAGGGCGACCCCATTCAGACCTTCCGCTACGACCAGGACTGGGAATTCGTGCAGGCCATCCTGGAGCAGCGCCCCTGCCGCCCGTCCTTCAAGGACGGCGTCATGGTCCAGGCGGTGATGGAGGCCGCCGTCCGCAGCGCCGAGCAGAGCACCTGGGTCGACGTCGAAAAGGTCGATTAGGCACGCGAACCGTAGCACGGGCTACCAGCCCGTGTTTCGAACCATAGGAACCGCATGCCCGAGAATGTCGAAATCAAGGCGGTCGCGCGCGAACCGAACACGATCGGGAGCCGCGCGGAGGCACTGAGCGGATCGCCCGGTGAGTTGCTCTTGCAGGAAGACACGTTCTTCCATACACCTCATGGCCGACTGAAACTCAGGGAAACCATCCAGTCCGGCCAGCGCAGGGCCGAGTTGATCCACTACGTGCGCCCGGACGCGACGGGGCCGAAGCTCTCCCGGTATGAGGTCGTACCGCTGGCCGATCCGGTACCGCTAAAACGAGTGCTCACGGCGTCGCTGGGCATCAAGGGTGTGGTCACGAAGCAGCGACGGCTCTACCTGGTCGGCCAAACCCGCGTGCACCTGGACCGGGTTGACACGCTCGGCGATTTCGTGGAACTGGAAGTGGTCGTGCGTGCAGGTCAGAGCGCCGAGCAAGGACAGCAAATCGCCTCCGAACTGATGGCGAAGTTGGGAATCCGGCCCGCCGATTTGCGGGCCGGCGCCTACCTGGATCACATGGAGAACTCCTGACGGACCCGACCACGGAGCAACCATGGCAAAAACGGCGGTAGTCACGGGCGCGGGCAGCGGCGTCGGCCGGGCGGTGGCCATCGCCTTGGCCAATGATGGATGGGACGTCGTCCTCGTCAGTCGCACGGAATCGGCGCTGGCCGACACGATCCGCGCCGCCGGCGAGGCGGGCTGCCGCATGAACCCCCGCGCCTGCGACGTCGGCGACGAATCCGCCGTCGCCGACTTGGGCCGCTGGGCGTCGTCTCAATTCGGCCTCATCGAAGTCCTGGTCAACGCCGCCGGCGTCAACGTCCCGCGCCGCAGCCTGCAAGAGCTCAGTTCCGACGACTACCACCGCGTGATCGACACGAACCTCAACGGCGCCTACTACTGCGTCCAGGCCTTCCTTCCCGCCATGCGCCAGGCCGGCCGCGGCACCATCGTCAACGTCATCTCCGACGCAGCCCTCGCCGCCAGCCCCAAGGCCGGCCCCTCCTACGTCATGAGCAAGTTCGGCCTCCGCGGCCTCACCCAGGCCATCAACGCCGAAGAACGCGTCCGCGGCGTCCGCGCCACCGCCATCCTCCCCGGCGACATCGACACCCCCCTCCTTAACCAGCGCCCCACGCCCCCCACGAAAGAGCAGCGCGCCAAAATGCTCCAGCCCGAGGACGTAGCCGAGTGCGTCATGCTCGCCATCCGCCTGCCCGAGCGCGCAATCGTCGAGGAACTGCACGTGCGGCCGAGGTAATGCGGTCGCTCAGAGGCGATCCAATTTAGCCGCCGGGCTTGCCGGGCGCGTTCTTGCCACCAATTACAAGCGGCCGCTGTGTAAGGTCCACCATTCTCGCGCGTCTAACGGGGCGTGTTGCATGTCGGCACGGATGACACTGGCGACCGAGGTGGGCTTGGGCAAAGGCGTCGGCAACGGCGTTGGCGACGACGCGAGCCTGGTAGATCGCTTCGTCCGCCGCGAAAGGGCGGCGTTCGAGTGCGTCCTCGCCATGTACCAGGGCCGCGTGGCCAAGCTCGCCCAGCGGCTCCTCGGCTGGGACGCGCCCGCCGCCGACGTGGACGACGTCGTCCAGGAGGTGTTCCTCGCCGCCTGGGAAAAGGCCGCCCGCTTCCGCGGCCAAAGCTCACTGTGGACCTGGTTGACCGCCATCACCCTCAACCGCTGCCGCACCCACCAGCGCAAGCGCTGGCTGCGGAAGGCCGTTGGCCTACCCGCCGCCGGGATCGAAGCGCCCGCGGCCGGGCGGCCGGCGGAGGACGATGAAGAGGCCGCGCGCGTAAGGCGCGCCGTGACGCAACT
>Ga0308175_100002347_pt1 | contig 12950 bp, 10 predicted proteins | sample PhyCR1_3_FD_203893 | JGI IMG/M metagenome (GOLD analysis project Ga0308175, IMG submission 203893) | Soil microbial communities from UC Gill Tract Community Farm, Albany, California, United States - DLSLS.C.R1 | ecosystem: Environmental > Terrestrial > Soil > Agricultural land | place: USA...
TCGACCACGCGCAGGGTTTCCAGCCGCCTGCTCAGGTAGCGGACGCGCCGGTCGATCTCGCCGAGCTGCTTCTTGCGATAGGTGTATTCGGCGTTTTCGGAGCGGTCGCCTTCCGCGGCCGCGGCGGACAGGGCTTTCACCACTTCCGGCCTGCGCACGCGCCAGAGGTCGTCGAGTTCGACCTTCAGTCGCGCATGTCCGTCAGGCGTGACCAGCGCCGTGCTTTTTTCGGCGGGCGGACGCCAGCGCGACATGCGTCCTCGTCAGCGCCTGCCGCCGAAGATTCCCCCGAGCACGCCGCGCAGGATCTGTCGTCCGACCTGGCTGCCGACGGTGCGCGCGGCCTGCTTGGCCATCGACTCGACCATGCCCTGGCGGCGGCTGGTGCCGAATACCGCGTCCTTCACCGCCTGTCCGATGCCGCCGTCCGCCGCGGCCACGCCACCGGCCTTCACCGGCGGCGCGCCCGCCTGCGCCGTGGCGATTTCGGTGCGCGCGGCGAGTATTTCCGCCGCCGACTGGCGATCGACCGCCTGGTCGTATTTCTCACCGACCGGACTGCCGGCACGCACCTGCGCGCGCTCTGCATCGGTGATCGCGCCCATGCGGCAGCGCGGCGGCGCGATCAGCGTGCGCTCGACCGGCATGGGCACGCCCTTGTCCAGCAGCATCGAGGTCAGCGCTTCGCCGACGCCGAGCTGCGAGATCGCCTGGGCGACATCCAGGTGCGGATTGGGAACGAAGGTTTCCGCCGCGGTCTTCACCGCTTTCTGGTCGCGGGGCGTGAACGCGCGCAATGCATGCTGCACGCGATTGCCGAGCTGGCCGAGGATGTTGTCCGGCACGTCATCCGGGAACTGCGAGCAGAAATACACGCCCACGCCCTTGGAACGGATCAGGCGCACGACCTGCTCGATGCGTTGCTGCAGGGCCGGTGGCGCGTCGTCGAACAGCAGGTGCGCCTCGTCGAACACGAACACCAGCTTCGGCTTGTCGAGGTCGCCGACTTCCGGCAGCTTCTCGAACAGCTCCGACAGCAGCCACAGCAGGAAGCTCGAATACAGCCGCGGCTTCAGGACCAGCTGGTCGGCGGCGAGGATCCCGATCATCCCGCGCCCGTCCTGCGTCGTGCGCATGAGGTCCGACAATTCCAAGGCGGGCTCGCCGAAGAAGCGATCGCCGCCCTGTTGCCCGAGTTGCAGCAACGCGCGCTGGATGGCGGCGATCGACTGCGTGCTGACGAGGCCGTACTTCGCCGAGATGTCCTTGCGCGCATTGCTCACGTGGTTCAGCAGCGCGTGCAGGTCCTCCATGTCCAGCAGGAGCCAGCCGTTGTCGTCGGCGAGCTTGAACACGATCTCAAGCACGCCTTCCTGGGTGTCGTTGAGTTCGAGCATGCGACCGAGCAGCGTCGGGCCGATCTCGCTGACCGTCGCACGCACGGGATGGCCGAGCTTGCCGTAGAGGTCCCAGAAGATCGTGGGGTTGCCTTCATTGACATAGTCGGGAACGCCGATTTCGGCGACGCGCGCCTTGAGCTTGTCGTTCGCCGCGCCGGCGACTGCGAGTCCGGCGACATCGCCCTTGACGTCGGCGAGGAACACCGGCACGCCGATGCGCGAAAAACCTTCCGCCAGCGTCATCAGCGTCACCGTCTTGCCGGTGCCCGTCGCGCCGGCGACCAGCCCGTGGCGGTTGCCGTATTGCGGCAGCAGGACGACCTTGCCGCTATCGGGAGTGGTGACGGCCTTGCCGACGAGAATCGTGTCCATCGATTGGGGGGCGCCTTCGGTTGAATCGGCCGATTCTATGCCAGCGCCCTGGCGCTTCCCGCAAAACTGAATTGGGTGAAAGGATTGGCGCAAAAACCGCTGCGCATGCCGATACATCGATTTTCTGCAACGCCGTTGGTGGATCGTCGTGTACGCGGTTGCCGCCTGCGCGATGCGGGGGCTACCCTGCGGCAGTCTTCACTGTTCCTTGCCGTCCATGAATGCACTTGCCGTCCTGTGGCGCGCTGCGCCGATCACCTGCTTTGCCGTGCTGCTCGGGTTCGCGCCCAATGCCCAGGCGCTGTCGCGCCGCGACCAGGCCGGTGTCGACGCGTTGAACCAGGCCATGGCCGCCGCCGAAGCGCACTACCGGCAGGCATTGGTCGAGATCGGCAACAGCGATCCGGACGGCCAGAAGCATGGCGATGCCGCGCTGGAGGACATGGAAGACGCGGTTGCGGCCTGCAGCAGGCAGAAGGGTTGCCAGGTGTCGACGCTGATGGCGACCTACAAGCGTCTCCTGAAGCTGCGCGCCGACGCCGAGGCCCCGGAGGACGCCGATCCGGAAATCGATCCCAACGATCCGGACCCCGACCATGCCGGCGACGTGGCCTTCAACACCGCGGTCCCGCAGGCGGCGCAGGCGGCGAGCCTGCTCGATTCGCACAGCCACCGCTTCGACACGATGGTGCAGTACAACCCGGCGGTGCAGGCCGCGATCCGTCGCTGGCTGACGGACATGCGCGGCGCGCTGCTGACCAGTTACGAGAACTACGGGTACATGCGCCAGGTGATGTGGCCGTCGTACGAGCGCGCCGGCCTGCCCGAAGCGCTGCTGTTCGGAATCATGGCCAAGGAATCCAACGGCAAGGTGCATGCGACCTCGCGCACCGGCGCGGCGGGACCGATGCAGTTCATGTATGCCACCGGCAAGCGTTTCGGCCTCGGGCCGGACGCCACCGGTTTCGACACGCGCTACGACCCGCGCGCCGCGGCGGAAGCCAGCGCGAGTTATCTCAACGAGCGCATGGGCGAGCTCAACCGCAGCATCGAGTTGTCGCTGGCGGCGTACAACGGCGGGGAAGGGCGGGCACTGCGCGTCTACCAGGGCTCGGGTGGCAAGGGCTTCTGGGACGCGTCGATCTACAACCAGTTCCCGCCGGAAACGCGCGATTACGTGCCGATGGTGATCGCCGCGGCGTGGCTGTTCCTGCATCCGAAGCAATACGGCCTGAGCTTCCCCAATGTCGAGGCCAAGCCGGCGCCACTGACGCTGGCGCAGCCGGCGTCGATCTACGAACTGGCGATTTGCCTGGGCAATCGCGGCGTGCGCGAGGGCTACATGCGCCCGCTGCGCAACCTCAATCCGCGTTACGAGGCCGACAGCTGGATCCCGGCGGGGGCGACCTTGAACGCGACCACGCGCATCGTCGGCCTCTACAACCGCTACTGCCTGCAGGGACCTCGGGCGCAGTTGGCGGCGCAGCTGGTGCGCAGCGATCCGAACACCGCGATCGTGCGCAGCGACGCGGGCAACCCTGCCGACGCCGACGCGGCGCAGCCGACGACGGTCGCCACCGGCATCCCGACCCGCATCGTTGCGTCGAAGCCCGCGGCCAAGGCCGCCATCCGGCGCCATTACAGCGTGCAGCGCGGCGAGACGCTGACCTCGATCGCGGAGAAATTCCAGTGCGATACCGGCGACCTGGCCGAGGCCAACAAGATCAAGGGCCCGCGCTATGCGATCCGGCCGGGGCAGCGGTTGAAGCTTTCCGGCTGCCAGGAATAAGGAGGCGGGCTTGGCCGTAGGATGGGTTGAGCGCAGCAAAACCCATCACGCGCACGCGTCGCGCCCTCTTGCATCGGCGACGATGGGTTTAGCCTTTGGCTCAACCCATCCTACGGGAGCAGTGTCGCCAGGCGCTCGCCGAGCCTCACCGGACTTTCCGCAGCCAAGCCTGGTGCCAGCTGCGCCACGCCACCGGGCAACAACACGATCACGGTCGATCCGTAGTTGAACCGCGCCATCTCGGCGAAGCGTTCCAGCGTGATGTCCGAACCGCGGTAGTCCTTTACGGTGACTGCGTCGCCGTAACGCGGAATCTCGACGCCGTTCCAGACGGTCTCCACGCCCGAGACCAGCAGCGCGCCGACCATCACCACGGCCATCGGTCCGAAGTCGGTGGCGAAATGACAGACCAGCCTTTCGTTGCGCGCGAACAGGCGCGGCACGATCCGCACGGCCGCGGGGCCGACGCTGAAGAGACGCCCCGGCACGTGCACCGTTTCCAGCAGCTTGCCGGTCCACGGCATGTGTACGCGGTGGTAATCCTTCGGCGACAGGTAGACGGTCGCGAACACTCCGTCCGCATACGGCTCCGCCGCGGCGTCGTCGGCAAGCAGTTCCGCGGCGGTGAACGACTGCCCCTTGGCCTGGAAGATGCGGCCGCCGTCGATGCGGCCGCACTGGCTGATGCGGCCGTCGGCGGGCATCAGCAACGCACGCATGTCGGCATCCGGCGCGCGCGCGCCGTTGCGCAGGCCGCGGGTGAAGAAGGCATTGAAGGACGGATAGCTGCGCGGATCGGATCGTTCGGCTTCGGACAGGTCGACGCCGAATTTTTGCGTCACCGTGTCGATCAGCCATGCGCTCAGGCGCGGGTGGTGCGAGTACGCCAGGCGCCGGGCCAGCGACGACAACGCGCGATGCGGCAGCGCATAGGTCAGGCGCGTCGTCCAGCTCACCGCGACGATGCCTGCGTCAGCGCCGCCATGTCGGCGGCGATCGCGCGCGGATCCAGCGGCGGCATGATCACGCCGGCCATTCGCGCCTGCGGATCGAGCACGGCGATCGAGGCGGAGTGGTCGATGCTGTACTGATCCGGCGGCGCTCCCGCCGGAGCCGGCACTTTCGCGAACACCATCGACAGCGAGCGCGCGAATGTTTCCAGCGCCGGCACATCCGTGGTCGCGGCGAGCGTGTCGTGATCGAACCCGTGCGCGTACTCGCCGATCGCATCGGGGCTGTCGCGTTCGGGATCGACCGACACGAACAGCACGCGCGGGCGGGTCGGATCGGGCAGGGCGGTCCACTGCTTCTGCGCCTGCGCCAGCTGCGCCAGCGTCGTCGGACAGACGTCGGGGCAATGGGTGAACCCCAGGAACACCAGCGTCCAGTGGCCCTTGAGTTCGCCGGGAACCAGTTGCGTGCCATCCGACTGCTGCAGCGAGAACGGCGGCAGTTCGCGTGGATGGTCGAAGAGTTTCACCGCCTGCAATGCCGGAGCCACGGGCGTGTGTGCCGCGAACCAGCGTTGTCCGGCCCACAGGCCCAGGCCCGCGGCGAGTGCGGCAATGAGGATCCAGGCGGTGGTGCGATTGAACATGGGGGCTCGCGAAAGGACTGGAAAACTGCGCCGTCAGCTGCGCGGGCGGGCATGATAAGCGGCCGCAGCGTGGGGCGTCGTTATAATCGGGCGCCTCCCGATCGCCAGAGCCAACGCGCGCCGCCATGACCGACGAGCTCCAGACGATCATCGACCTGATCCGCTATGGCGCCAGCCGCTTCAATGCCGCCGGACTGACCTTCGGGCACAGTTTCGACAATGCCATCGACGAAGCCACGCAGCTGACGCTGCACGCGCTGCACCTGCCGCACGACATCGGCCCGGTCTACGGGCAGGCGCGGGTGACGCTGGCCGAGAAGGAGGAGGTGCTGGGATTGTTCCTGCGCAGGATCGAGGAACGCATTCCGGCCGCCTACCTCACCGGCGAAGCGTGGTTCGCCGGGTTGAGTTTCAAGAGCGATCCGCGCGCCCTGGTGCCGCGATCTCCGATCGCAGAGCTGATCGAGAACGGCTTCCAGCCATGGCTCGGCGACCGCGAGGTGCTGCGCGCGCTGGACCTGTGCACGGGTTCGGGCTGCATCGCGATCGCGATGGCGCATTACAACCCGGAGTGGCATGTCGATGGCGTCGACCTCAGCGACGACGCGCTGGCGCTGGCGCAGGAGAACAAGGCACGCCTGCACGCGGACAACGCGCGGCTGCTCAAGTCCGACCTGTTCTCGCAGCTGCAGGGCGAGCACTACGACCTGATCGTCACCAATCCGCCGTACGTGACCAACGCGGAAACCGACGCGCTGCCGCGCGAGTATTCGTACGAACCCGAGCTCGGCCTGCGCGCCGGCGACGACGGCCTGGACCTGGCGTTGAAGATCCTCCGCGACGCGCCGCTGCATCTCACCGACCATGGCCTGCTGGTCTGCGAAGTCGGAGAAGCCGAACAGGCGCTGGTGAAACTGCTGCCGGAGCTGCCCTTGGCCTGGGTCGAGTTCAAGGTCGGCCAGATGGGGATTTTCGTGGCCGAACGGCACGACCTCGTCACCCACAACAAGCGCATCCGCAAGCTCGCCGACGCGCGCCCATGAGGCCGGACTGAACACCTTCGGCCAGCTGCTGCGCGTCACCACCTTCGGCGAATCGCACGGACCGGCGATCGGCTGCGTGATCGACGGTTGTCCGCCAGGCATCGCCATCACGCCGGAAGACTTCGCGCGGGATCTCGCGCGCCGCGCGACCGGCAGGACGCGGCACACCTCGGCGCGCCACGAGGCGGACGAGGTCGAAATCCTCAGCGGCGTCTACGAAGGTCGCACAACCGGCACGCCCATCGCCCTGCTCATCCGCAACACCGATGCGCGCAGCAGGGATTACGACCGGATTGCCGAGCAGTTCCGGCCGGGCCATGCCGATTACACCTACTGGCAGAAGTACGGCACGCGTGACCCGCGCGGCGGCGGCCGCAGCAGTGCCCGCGAAACCACGATGCGGGTCGCCGCGGCGGTGATCGCGAAGAAGTGGCTGGCCGAACGCGGCGTGCATGTGCGCGGTTATCTCGCGCAGATTGGTGATGTGCTGCCGCGATCCAGCGACTGGGCAGCGATCGAAACCAATCCGTTCTTCTGGCCAGACGCCGCGCAGGTGCCGGAGCTGGAGGACTACATGGACGCGCTGCGCAAGTCCGGCGACTCGGTCGGTGCGCGCGTGACCGTGGTCGCGACCGGCGTGCCGCCGGGCTGGGGTGAACCCGTCTACGGCAAGCTCGACGCGGAGATCGCCGCCGCCATGATGTCGATCAACGCGGTGAAGGGCGTAGAGATCGGCGACGGCTTTGCGTCAGTGATGCAGAAGGGCAGTGCGCACCGCGACGAGGCGACCGCGGCCGGCTTCCTGTCCAACCACGCCGGCGGCATCCTGGGCGGGATCAGCAGTGGCCAGGCCATCGTCGCGTCGGTGGCATTCAAGCCGACCTCGAGCCTGCGCCTGCCCTCGCGCGGGCTGGACGTGAATGGCGCGGAGGTCGAGATCACCACCACCGGCCGCCACGATCCCTGCGTCGGCATCCGCGCCACGCCGATTTGCGAAGCGATGCTGGCGCTGGTGCTGATGGACCAGGCGCTACGGCATCGCGCGCAATGCGGCGATGTCGGCGAAGTCTTCCCGCGCATTCCGTCACAAGCGACAAAATGAAGGTCTTGCCGGAGCGATGCGAGTCGCGACCCGCACGCCAGGCACATCGCGACTCACGTCGCCCCTGAAAAAATCCCATCGAAGGCTTATGGACAGGAAGTACAAGGTTGCAGTGGTGGGCGCCACCGGCGCGGTCGGCGAAGTCATATTGTCGGTGCTGGCCGAGCGCAAGTTCCCGGTCGGCGAACTCGTGGCGCTGGCGAGCGAGCGTTCGGCCGGTGGCACGGTGTCGTTCGGCAACCGCGATGTCGTCGTGCGCGACCTGGCGACGTTCGATCCGACCGGCGTCGACATCGCGCTGTTCTCCGCCGGTGGCGACATCTCGAAGGAATACGCGCCGAAATTCGCCGCGGCCGGCGCGGTCGTGATCGACAACTCGTCGGCCTTCCGCTACGACGACGACATCCCGCTGGTCGTCAGCGAGGTCAACCCGGAGGCGGCGAAAAACCGGCCGCGCGGGATCATCGCCAATCCGAACTGCTCGACCATGCAGATGCTGGTCGCGCTCGGGCCGATCCATCGCAAGGCCGGCATCGACCGGCTCAACATCGCGACCTACCAGTCGGTGTCCGGAACGGGACGTCGCGCGCTCGAGGAACTCGGCCGGCAGACGGCGGCGCTGCTGAATTTCCAGCCGGTGGAAGCCGAGGTCTATCCGGTGCAGATCGCGTTCAACGTCATCCCGCACGGTGGCGATTTCAAGGACAACGGTTACACGTCCGAGGAAATGAAGCTCGTGTGGGAGACGCGCAAGATCCTTGGCGACGAGTGCATCCGCGTGAACGCGACGGTGGTGCGGGTGCCGGTCTTCTACGGCCATTCCGAAGCAGTCAACGTCGAGACGCGCGAGAAGTTGCCCGCCACCGAGGCGCGCGAGCTGTTGCGCGCGGCGCCGGGCGTGGAAGTCGTCGACGAGCCGGTGCCGGGCGGTTATCCGACGCCGGTGACGCACGCCTCAGGCACGGACGCGGTCTATGTCGGACGCATCCGCGATGACCTGTCGCATCCCCACGGCCTGAACCTCTGGATCGTGTCCGACAACATCCGCAAGGGCGCCGCGCTCAACGCCGTGCAGATCGCCGAACTGGTCATCGCCGGCGGCTGAGCGTTGCGGTCGGCGGTCGCGGGCGGCTAGAGTCGACGCGACGCGCATCGGTGCGGGGGATTCCATGGGGGCGGGCGTGAGCAGCAGGTTGCCAATCGCACTTTCGTCGACCCTTGCGCTCGCGCTGGCGATCGCGGCCGGTCCGGCCTCGGCGCTCGGGCTCGGGCAGTTGCAGGTCAAGTCCAAGCCGGGACAGCCGCTGGTGGCGGAAATCCCGATCATCTCCAGCGATCCAAGCGAGCTGCAGGGTCTGCAGGTCCAGCTGGCCTCGCCGGAGACCTTCCGCCGGGTCGGACTGGAACCGCCGCAGGGCGCCGCGTCCTCACTGCATTTCGAACCGGCGCTGGACGCCGGCGGGCGCCCGGTCATCCGCGTCACCAGCGCGGCGCCGGTGCAGCAACCGCTGCTGACCTTCCTCCTCGAAGTCGACTGGGGCCAAGGTCGCCTGGTGCGCGAGTATTCGGCGCTGCTCGACGCGCCGCGTACGGTCGCAGCTCCGGTGCAGGCGCCGATCGAGGCGCCGGTCGTGGCGCCTTCCAACACCATCGTTCGCCAGCCGGCACCGCCGCCGGTCGCGACCTTGCCGCCGCCCCGCGCCACGTCAGTGCAGGCCGCGGCCAAACCACCGGCGCCTGCCCCGCGCCCCGTCACCCCCGCACCGCCGCCGGCCGCGCCGGCCTCCGCACCCGTGGCTGCCGCAACGGCGCCGGAGATTCCAGCGCAGCGAACCGCGAACGAATACGGCCCCGTGCGCGCCGGCCAGACGCTGGGCCAGATTGCCGCGACCCTCGGAAGCACGCAGGATTACAGCCTGGCGCAGACGATGCTGGCGCTTTTGCGCGCCAACCCCGATGCCTTCATCGGCGGAAACATCAACCAGCTCAAGCGCGGCGCGGTGCTCCGTATTCCGGCGAGCGACGAACTCGCGCGCCTGGACCAGCGCCACGCCGCCGCGCTGGTGCACGAACAGATCACCCAATGGCGCGAATCGCGCCGTCCGCTGGCGCAGCCATCGACGGTGGCCGCCAATGCGCAGCCAACGCCGCCGGCCGCGCATCCGACGGCCGTCGCATCGACGAAAGCCGCGCGCACCACCGACGCGCGGCTGGAAATCGTGCCGCCATCCAGCGCGGCCGGCCGCAAGGCGGGCGCGAACAACCAGACGAACCGATCCGGCATCGAAGCCGGTGGCGAGGGCGACATGCTGCGACAGCAACTGCAGGAAACGAAGGAGACGCTGGCCGCGCGCGACGCCGAGGTCGGTGAACTCAAGTCGCGCGTCGCCGAGTTGGAAAAGCTGCAACAGCAGCAGCAACAGCTGCTGACGATGAAGGACAGCGACCTGGCGGCCGCGCAGCAGCGGTTGGCCGCGGCGAACCAGAAGGCGACGGCGCCCCTCGCCACTACTGCGACCTCGCAGACGCAGCCTTCACCGGCGCAGCAGCCGCAGGCCGGAGGGGCTTCGGTCTGGCTCTGGGGCGGAGTCGTGCTCGTGCTGACGGCGTTGATCGGCTGGCTGCTCACGCGACGCCGCCCGGCGCCCGTCGCGCCGCGCCGGAGTTTCGATACCGAGGCCCTTGCTGCCGGGATGGTTTCAACCAGCCCCGGCGCGGTCGCTGCCGGACGCGTCGACAGGGATGGCGACGCCGGATCCGCGGCGCCGCCGAAGACCGGAGTCGTGGTACCCCCGTGGCACGAGAATGCGGCAGCGTCCGAGGTGGCGATCCCGCCTCCGTCGGATGCTGGCGCGCAACTGGAGCTGGCGCAGAAGCACCTGGCCCAGGGTGACGAGGATGCCGCGCGTGCGCTGCTGCGCGACGTGCTCAACGGCCGCGATCCGGCGGCGCGCGATCGCGCCGCACGCCTGCTGCGCGACCTGTGACCGGGCGGCGATGAGTCGCCGGGCGCGCGGAGCCTAGCGCGATGCGGTTCGCGCTGGGCGTCGAATACGACGGCAGCGAATTCTCCGGCTGGCAGCGCCTGCACAGGCCCGGCGAACCGGATCGGCGGGGCGAGCCGACCGTGCAGGCTGCGGTCGAGGAAGCGCTGTCGTTCGTCGCCGGCCATCCGGTAGAGGTCACCTGCGCCGGTCGCACCGACGCCGGCGTCCATGCCGCCTGCCAGGTGGTCCACTTCGACAGCCTTGCCACGCGCGACCCGCGCGGCTGGGTATTGGGCGCCACGACCCGCCTGCCGCCATCCGTCTGCGCGTTGTGGTGCGTGCCGGTGGCGGATGGCTTCAATGCGCGCTTCTCCGCGCGGGCGCGCCGCTATCGCTACCGCATCCTCAATCGCGCGGTGCGGCCGGCGCTGGAGCGCCAGTACCTGTCGTGGGAGCGGCGGCCGCTCGACGCCGCCGCGATGCACCGGGCGGCACAGGCGCTGGCCGGCGAGCATGATTTCTCCGCCTTCCGCACCGTGCACTGCCAGGCGCCGCACGCACGCCGGGACCTGCACGACATTCGCGTGACCCGCACCGGTGACGTGGTAGAGATCGAGGTCCAGGCCAACGCCTTCCTTCATCACATGGTGCGCAACATCGTGGGTAGCCTGCTGCCGATCGGCCGCGGAGAACGGCCGGAACCCTGGCTGGCCGAACTGCTGGCCGGTCGCGATCGGACCGTCGCCGGCCCGACCGCTCCTCCCGACGGCCTGGTGTTCGTCGGCCCGCGCTACCCGGCCGAATGCCGGCTTCCCGACGAGGTGACGCTATGACCACGACCGATGTCGGCGCCCATCCCAATCGCCGGATCCTGTTCCGCACCCGCGTGAAGTTCTGCGGCATGACGCGCGCGGGCGACGTGCGCCTGGCCAGCGAACTGGGTGTCGATGCCGTCGGCTTCGTGTTCTCGCCCGACAGCCCACGCCGCATCCGGCCGGAGGAAGCGCGGCTGATGCGCAACGCGCTCGGCCCGCTCGTCGATGCGGTCGCGCTGTTCCGCGACAACAGCGCCGACGAAGTCCGCGAAGCCGTGCGCCAGGTGCGGCCGACGCTGCTGCAGTTCCACGGCAACGAGGACGACGCGTTCTGCCGCGGGTTCGGCGTGCCCTGGATCAAGGCCGTGCCGATGGGCGATGGCCAGGCCGCATCGGCCACCGCGCTCCAGCTGCGTTATCCAGGCGCCTCGGGCTTCCTCTTCGACAGCCATGTCGTCGGCGGTTCCGGCGGTTCCGGCAGGACGTTCGACTGGTCGCGCCTGCCCAGGACGCTCACCAAGCCGGTGATCCTCGCCGGCGGACTGACGCCGGACAACATCTTCGACGCGATCATTTCGACGCTGCCGTGGGGTGTCGACATCTCCAGCGGCATCGAAGTCGAACCGGGCGTCAAGGACGGCGAGCGCATGCGCCGTTTCGTCGAGGAAGTGCGCCGCGCCGACTGCCACGTCGAACACGAGCCCGCCGCCACTGCCTGAGCGCCGCACGGCGTTTCGCTACACTGCGCGGCCGTTTATCGTCGTGCCACCGATGGATCGCGATCCCGTCATCGATTTCCACGCCTATCCCGATGCGTCCGGACATTTCGGTCGGCACGGTGGCCGCTTCGTCGCCGAAACGCTGATCGGCCCGCTGGAGGAACTGGCGGCGGCCTACGACGCCGCGCGCGTCGATGCGTCGTTCATCGCGGCATTCGACGAGGACCTGGCGCGCTACGTCGGTCGCCCGAGCCCGATCTATTTCGCCGAGCGGCTCACCCGCGAAGTCGGCGGCGCGCGCATCCTGCTCAAGCGCGAGGACCTCAACCACACCGGTGCGCACAAGATCAACAACACCATCGGCCAGGCGTTGCTGGCCTCGCGCATGGGCAAGACGCGGATCATCGCGGAGACCGGCGCCGGCCAGCACGGCGTTGCCAGCGCGACCGTCGCGGCGCGCCTGGGCATCGAATGCGTCGTCTACATGGGCGCGACCGACATCGAGCGGCAGAAGATCAACGTCTACCGGATGAAGCTGCTCGGCGCGACCGTGGTGCCGGTGACCAGCGGCTCGGCGACGCTCAAGGATGCATTGAACGAAGCAATGCGCGACTGGGTCACGAATGTGCGCGACACCTTCTACATCATCGGCACCGTCGCAGGTCCCGATCCGTACCCGCGCATGGTGCGCGACTTCAACGCCGTCGTCGGCCGCGAGGCGCGCGCGCAGATGCTGCAGGAATACGGACGCCTGCCCGACACGATCACCGCCTGCGTCGGCGGCGGCAGCAACGCGATCGGCATCTTCCACGCGTTCCTCAACGACCGTGGCGTGCGCATCGTCGGCGCCGAGGCGGCGGGCGAGGGCATCGCCAGTGGCCGCCACGCGGCATCGTTGTCCGCCGGCCGGCCGGGCGTGCTGCATGGAAACCGCACCTACGTGCTGTGCGATGACGATGGCCAGATCGTCGAAACGCATTCGGTGTCCGCCGGCCTCGATTACCCGGGCGTCGGTCCGGAGCACGCGTTCCTGAAGGACACGGGTCGCGCCGAATACGTCGGCGTGACCGACGACGAAGCGCTGGCTGCGTTCCACCAGCTGGCGCGCACCGAAGGCATCCTCGCG
>Ga0308175_100002348_pt1 | contig 12950 bp, 16 predicted proteins | sample PhyCR1_3_FD_203893 | JGI IMG/M metagenome (GOLD analysis project Ga0308175, IMG submission 203893) | Soil microbial communities from UC Gill Tract Community Farm, Albany, California, United States - DLSLS.C.R1 | ecosystem: Environmental > Terrestrial > Soil > Agricultural land | place: USA...
AAGAATGCCGATGGAGGTAATGCCTATCTGTATGGTGGAAAGGAACTTGTTGGGGTCGTCACCCAGCAGGATCGCGGCCCGGGCCCCATTGTCGCCCGCTTCGGACATCTTTTGCAGCCTGGCCTTGCGGGCTGTCATCAAGGCGATTTCAGACATGGCAAACAGTCCGTTGATCAGGACCAGTCCAAGCAGTATCGCAATTTCCATTATGTTGGCGCGTTCAGGATCGAACGACCAATTCTACAGGCGCTTTCCCGGCCCGGCGTTGAATCCAGGCGCCGGGCTTGATCCGACACGGCATAAGGCCGATTCAGTCGCTGACTACGTTATATGCAGAAATATTGTCCTCCAGCCAGCGGCGCGAGCGGTCGCTTTCCTGGTGGCAGGGATGGAAGTCGCGGCGCAGGTATTCGCGCCAGGGCCGGTAGGTGTTGCGTATCAGGCCGCGGCGACCGAACAGATAGCTGGCTGCGCTTTTCCAGGTTCGCCATTTCCAAAGCGTGCCGTCCTTCCGAAGATTGGCGACCGTCTGACGCAGGGCATCGCCCAGGAACATGAAAGTAACACGGCGGAACCACTTGATGCGCCAGGAATAGTCTCCCCCCAGCGCCTGGTAAAGGTCGAACGCTGTGCTCTTATGTTCGGCCTCCTCGGCGCTATGCCAGAGCCACATGGTTTTCAGGCGTGGCTCGGCGCCGTCGAGCAGTTCGCTGTTTTCCAGCAGCCATTCAGCAAAGATTGCGGTGAAATGCTCATTGGCGGCCGTAATGCCCAGCCAGTGGCGCGCGTCGGCACCTTCCATCATTTTCAAACGCTGTTGCGCCCTTGGCGCCCATTTGTTGAGCAAGCCTTGTTTTTCCAGGTGGGCATTAAACAAGGCATGAATGCGCCGGTGCGTGGCTTCCTGGCCAACGAAACCCTGCACTTCGGCTTTATACTTCTGCTGCTCCGTGGCAGACAGTTGCTTGTAGCCATTGCGTACCGCATCAATAAAAAACTGTTCGCCGACTGGAAAGCTCATGGACAGCGCATTGAAGAAAGCAGTCCTGAAAGGGTCGCCGTTACACCAATGACGGGAGAACGGTGCTTCCAAGTCAATCAAGAGGCGGCGGACGACAAGATTGGTCATGGCACAATTTGGTTAAAGAAATATTGTGTAACTGGAATTGCCTGGTCGGCACAGAAAGGTACCGGCAAATAATGTCTTCTATATTAGGTACTGTCAAGTACCAGCAGGGATCAAGTTATGAGAGAAGGAAAACCAACTGCAGCCGGGAACGATAGCGAGCATCGTCGGCGCCTGCTTGAAGGTATGGGACAAGCGGTTGCCGCAAAAGGCTACGCGGACGTGACAATTGCCGACATTGTCGCCGCGGCCGGTGTATCGCGGCGCACTTTTTACGAGCACTTCAAGACCAAGGCTCAGTGCCTGATCGCCTTGTATGGGGCAGCCAGCAACAATGCGCTGGAGGTGCTGCGCCAGGCGATTGATCCAAGTCATGACTGGGAGACCCAGGTTGAGCGTGCCATTTCCGCTTATTTCGACTGCCTGGCCCAAGACCCGGTGTTGCTGCGCACGCTGTTTATAGAAATCCTGGGACTGGGCGTGGAAGGACTGGCGGCCCGGCGGCGGGTAAATCAGAGAATTGCCGACTTCATGCTGCAAGTGGTCAACGTGCCAGCGCGTGCCCGCAGGCATAAGCCGCCGCTGCAGCCGGAAATCGCGATGGCGGTAGTGGGCGGCATCAATGAGCTGATACTTGAGGCGATAGAACGCAACCGCACCGATCGCATGCAGGAACTGGTATCACCGTCGCTGCAACTGCTGCGTGCAGTCACCTGAAGCCTGGGACTGTAAGCTAATCCTGCGACTTGCGGTAGTCACGGCGCTGCGCGGCTTCACGGAAACGCCGCTTCTGCTCTTCGGTATCGGTCTGCAGCGGCGGCACCCGCACCGGATTGCGGTTTTCGTCCACCGCCACCATGGTGAAATAGCAGCTGTTGGTATGCCGCATCAGACCCTGCTGAATATTTTCCGTCACCACTTTGATCCCGATTTCCATCGATGTCGTGCCGGTGTAGTTCACGGATGCGAGAAAGGTGACCAGTTCACCGACGTGGATAGGCTGGCGAAACACCACCCGGTCGACCGACAGTGTGACGACGTAACTGCCGGAATAACGGCTGGCGCAGGCGTAGGCGACGCTGTCGAGGTATTTGAGGATGGCGCCGCCGTGGACATTGCCCGAAAAATTGGCCATATCCGGCGTCATCAGCACCGTCATCGATAGTTCATGCTTCAGATTATTCATACTCGATGTGCTCAAACATCTTCGTCCGGTATCCAATGCCCCAGTTTGGCGGCCTTGGTCTGCAGATAGCGGCGGTTGAAGGGATTGCGGTTGACAATCAGCGAAACCCGTTCCGCGATGGCGACGCCGTACTGCTTGACTGCGTCTATCTTGCGCGGGTTATTGGTCATTAGCCGCAGGCTGACTATGCCCAGCTTTTCCAGCATCGGCTTGCAATGGCTGTAGCTGCGCTGGTCGGCCTGGAAACCCAACTCGTGATTGGCCTCGACCGTGTCGGCGCCGGCGTCCTGCAAGCGATAGGCGCGGACCTTGTTGATCAGGCCTATGCCGCGGCCCTCCTGGCGCATGTAGAGCAGCACGCCGCGGCCTTCGGCGGCAATGCTGCGCAGCGCGCTTTCCAGCTGGGCGCCGCAATCGCAACGCTGGCTGAACAGGGCGTCTCCGGTCAGGCATTCGGAATGGATGCGGGCCAGTACCGGTTTGCCATCAGCCACGTCGCCCAAGGTCAACGCCAGATGCTCTTTGCCAGTCTGCGACTCGACAAAAGCATGCAAGGTGAATGTGGCCCATGGCATTGGCAACTCGCAGGAAGTGACGTATTCCAGCGGCTCCGGCCCGACGTCGGCCGCAAGAGTTTCTTCTGGTTGGGGTTGCATGGCGCTTTACTGAATGATTAACGTTAATCTGGCGAAACCATTAATGGTAACCGATCTCAGCACTGCTCTCGTAACTGCGCCGCAATTTCGAAAGAATGCAGCCGAGCCGCATGGTCATGGATCAGCGCGGTCAGCATCAGCTCGTCGGCGCCGGTGCGGTCGCGGATGGCGCGCAGTTGCGCCGCCACGGTCTGGGGCGATCCGACAGCGGAGCAGGCAAGCGAGCGCTCGATATGGCTTTTTTCGTCCGGCGCCCACAGGCTGTCCATGCTGTCGACCGGCGGGCTGAGCTGGCCCGGCATGCCGCGCACCAGGTTCAGGAACTGCTGCTGCAGCGAAGTAAACAGCCGTTTCGCGGTGGCATCGTCATCCGCCGCAAACAGGTTGACGCCTATCGTCACATACGGCCGGTTCAGGGCCGCCGAGGGCTTGAAGCGGGTACGGTACAGCTCGATGGCCGATTGCATGTAAGCTGGCGCGAAATGCGAGGCAAAAGCGAACGGCAAGCCCAGTTCGGCCGCCAGTTGGGCGCTGAACAGGCTGGAGCCGAGCAGCCAGATGGGGACATCAAGGCCTGCGCCGGGTACAGCTCGCACCGCCTGTTGCGGCTGCGCCGGCTGGAAGTACGATTGCAGTTCCAGCACGTCCCGCGGAAAGGATTCCCCGCTGTCTCCCAGGTGGCGTCGCAGGGCGCGCGCGGTGCGCTGGTCCGTGCCGGGGGCGCGGCCCAGACCAAGGTCGATGCGGCCCGGGTAAAGCGCAGCCAGCGTGCCGAACTGCTCGGCAATCACCAGCGGCGCATGATTAGGCAGCATGATGCCGCCGGCGCCGACGCGGATGGTGCTGGTGCCCGCCGCGATATGCTGGATCACCAGCGATGTGGCGGCGCTGGCGATACCTGTCATATTGTGATGCTCCGCTACCCAGAAACGACGATAGCCCCAGCGTTCGGCATGCTGCGCCAGGTCGCGGGTATTGTTGAGCGCCAGGGCGGCGGTGCCGCCCTTCACGATGGGCGACAGGTCGAGTATGGAAAAGACAGCCATGCCTGATCCCTTTCAAAATAAGTAAAAGCCATTATTGGGTAGCGCTGCAAGCCGTGCCCGGTGCGCATGCGCTCAGTCCTTGTCGGCGGATATCTGCAAAGCGCCAATAAAAGCGGCGATTTCCTCCAGCGCAGTGCGCTTGCGGGCGCAGCGGCAACGCGCCAAGCCATCCTGCAGGGGTTCCGGCGGCAAACGCCGCACCACTGTCCTGGCGCCGGCCGCCGCCAGTCGCGCGCCGTATTGCTCCGCCTCGTCGCACAAAGGGTCTCCCTCGGCTGACAGGATCAGCGCCGGCGGCAAGCCCTTGAGCCGGCTGGACTGCAGCGGCGACGCATACGGATGCATGCGGTCAGCCACCCGCGGCAGGTAGCTGCGATAGCCGGCGGCGCAGGCCTTGACCACACCGGCGATTTCCGGCGTGCTGTTGAGAGCGCGCATGGAATTAGTGGTCAGGCCGGGGTCCAGCATGGGCATGATCAGAATCTGCCCTGCCAGCTCGGGACCGCCACGGTCACGCGCGACCAGCGCCGCCACCGCGGCCAGGTTGCCGCCGGCCTCAATGCCGGCGGTCAGCAACCGTGCGCCGCTCCATCCCAGAGAAGCCGGACGGCGCGCAGCCCAGCGCAGCACCGCATAGGCGTCCTCCACTGCTGCCGGGAACGGTTGCTGGCATGCCAGCGTATAAGTCGCGGCCAGCACCGGCAAGCCGGTGCACCGAGCCAGGGCGCGCACGAATTCGTCTGATTCGTCCAAGCTCCCGCCGATAAAACCACCTTGATGAAAGAACACAATGAGGCCAGGCGCCAGCGTCCTGGGCGTCGTCGGCCGGTACAGCCTGGCCGGCAAGGGCCCGAGCGATCCCTGGACTTTTAACGCCTTTATAGATAGCGCGGCGTCGTCGCTAGCCTGGCGCAATGTCATTTGCCTGCGAGTGTCCTCGCCTGACCGCAGAACAGCTGATGAGCGAGGGCGTCAAAGCCCGTGTATTCAGCTTGTACCTGCACGCTGCCATGCATATTGTCCGTCATTGCGGCCAGCAGGAGCAGGCTGGCCAATACGATGACGATGGCAAGGAGGGCGGCAACGGGTTCGTGGTCGGAAATCATAGCGGTGCTCCGCGGTCGGGATATTTGCTGCAGAGCACAAACTATAAGATTATTCTATGATTGAATAAAGGGTAATTATTGGAACTGACTGTTCAGTCATATGAACAATCACAAAATAATGAACAAGTTGCAGGCAATGGAAGTGTTCGTGCACGTCGTCGACGCCGGCGGATTCACGCGCGCGGCGGAGCAACTGCACATGCCCAAGGCCACAGTGTCAACCCTGATACAGGGACTGGAAAACGCGCTGTCGGTCAAGCTGCTCAACCGCACCACGCGCCAGGTCAACGTGACCACCGACGGCGCTGCCTATTATGAACACTGCCTGCGCATCCTGGCCGACATTCGAGACGCCGAGGATTCTTTATCCCGCACCCATGCCAGTCCCAGCGGCCGGCTGCGGGTGGAAGTGCCGAGCGCGCTGGGACAGCGGGTCATCATCCCCTCGCTGCCGCAGTTCTACCAGCGCTATCCGGACATTGCGATGGAAATGGGCTGTGGCGACCGCCCGGCGCACCTGATCGAGGAAGGTGTGGATTGTGCAGTGCGCAGTGGCGACCTGCCCGATTCAACCCTGATCGCGCGCCGGATCGGCGTCATGCATTTCACTACCTGCGCGGCGCCCGCCTACCTCGCGCAGCATGGCCGGCCATCACATCCCGATGAACTGCCGCAGTACCAGTGCATCAGTTACATCCTGCCCAACAAGCAGGTACTGGCCTGGGATTTCGAGCGCGCCGGCAACAGCATACGCAGAACGCCGCCTGGCCGCTTCGCGGTCAACAATGCCGAAGCGCTGATGATGGCCGGGCTGGCCGGCCTGGGCATCATGCAACTGCCCTCGTTTCTGGTCGACGACTGCCTGCGCAACGGCCAGCTGGAGCGGGTGCTGGACGACTGGGGCATCGATCCGGTGCCGCTGCACGTGGTCTATCCGCAAAGCCGCCATCTGTCGGCCACGGTGCGCGCATTCGTCGAATGGGTGTCGGAACTTTTTGCCGGCGATGCCCGGCTTAATCCGCTCTAGCCGGCAGTCCTGAGCGCGATGTCAAGCACCCGGCTGGCCATGCCCTCGGCGATTTCGCGCTCGCCCATGACGGTATGGTTCGCGCCCTGCTTTTCCAGGTGCAGCATCTCGGCATTCGAATGCGCACGCGCAACGATGTCGATACCGGTGTTGACCTTGCGCGCCCGGGCGATGACCTGCCCGGCCTCCAGCGCATCCGGTATGGCCAGCAGAAGCCAGCGCGCGGTGCCGACCTGGGCCAGTTCCATCATGCCGGGCGCCGCCGCATTGCCGTAGACCGCCGGTATGCCATCGCGGCGCAGCGCCTGTACCACGTCCAGCTCGTCCTCGATCACGATGAAAGGCTGATTGCGTTCACTCATGGCCATCGCCACCAGGTACCCTACCCGACCAAAGCCGACCAGCACCGCATGACCGGACAGACGCGGCAGCGGCGGCCCGGCGGGATCGGCCGCATGCGCCTGTTCTTGCGGACTGCCTTTGCGATTGCGCATCCGTTCCAGGGCCACGAAGAGCAGCGGATTGACCAGGATGGACAGGATGGCGCCGCCCAGTATCAGGTCGCGACCGGTCTGCGGCAGCAGGCCCAGCGACACGCCCAGCGTGGCAAGAATGAAGGAAAACTCGCCTATCTGGGCCAGACTGGCGGCGATCGTCAATGCAGTGGCTGGCGAATGGCCAAAAGCGCGCACGATAAGCAGCGCCGCAAGCGACTTCCCGACCACGATGATGCCCACTGTCGCCAGCACCAGGAGCGGCTCGCGCATCAGGATGGATGGATCAAACAGCATGCCGACCGACACGAAGAACAGCACTGCGAATGCATCGCGCAGCGGCAGCGATTCCTCGGCGGCGCGATGGCTGAGGTCGGACTCGCCCAGGATCATGCCTGCGAAAAAGGCGCCCAGCGCAAACGACACGCCGAATACATAGGCGGCGCCCAGCGCGAAGCCGAGCGCAATGGCCAGCACCGCCAGCCGGAACAGTTCGCGCGAGCCGCTGGCCGCGACACGCTCCAGTATCCAGGGAATCAGGCGGCGGCCGATCACCAGCATGGCGACAATAAAAGCCGCCACCTTGCCCAGCGTCGCGGCCAGCATGAGCAGAAGCGCATTGGTGGACAGCGATTCGCCGCTGCCGCCCAGGATGCCGCTCAACGCCGGGATCAGCACCAGCGCCAGCACCATGGCGATGTCTTCCACGATCAGCCAGCCGATGGCAATCCGGCCGCGCCGGGTTTCAAGCAGCCGCCTTTCCTGCAGGGCTTTCAGCAGAACCACGGTGCTGGCCACTGACAATGCCAGGCCGAATACCAGGCCCTGCCCGAATGGCCAGCCGATGGCCCAACCCAGGCCCATGCCCATCAGCGTGGCGATGACGATCTGCGCCAGTGCGCCGGGAATGGCGATGCCTTTCACCGCCAGCAGGTCCTTCAGCGAAAAATGCAGGCCAACGCCAAACATCAGCAGGATGACGCCGATTTCCGCCAGTTGCTGCGCCAGCCCGGTATCGCCGACAAAGCCTGGCGTGAACGGGCCAATGGCGATTCCGGCCAGCAGGTAACCGACCAAAGGCGGCATTCTGAGCCTGTGTACGATGGCGCCGAAGATGAACGCCAGGACCAGGCCGCCGACGATAGTGGTGATCAGGGGGGCTTCGTGATGCATGAGCGGGGCATCCTTTCTTGGGAGCGGAAGCCCGAATTGTAGCGGCAGGTCCGGATCACAAGGCCGCCATGGGCGATCGGTGGCGCGGCGCCGGTCCGGGACAAGCGCCTGCCTGGCAAGGCCAGCGGCGGGAACTCAGGACAGCGCCGGATAACCGGCGCGTATCAGCCAGGCGTGGATGGGCAAGGCCTTGACGAAGTTGATGGCGTGGACGGTGTGGACATCATCGAACCACACATGGTCGCCCACCATGAAAGCGGCCAGCCATGCGAGCGCGACGATGATGAAGTCGCAGCGCCCGCTATTCCAGAGATTGAGCGAATGGCGGGTGGCGATCCATGGCACGCCGAGCGGGTTCGGCCAGTCGGCCACCAGATGCATCAGGCCACCGGCGGCAAAGCCGAAAGCCGGCACCGCCATCACATGGGAACCGAGCGCATGATAAGACCAGTACAGCAGCGCCACCCAGCCTATGCCCCAGTGGGTCAGGCTGCGGTGCGCAATCCAGAGTCGTTTGCGCCGCGTCCACCAAGCCACTTCGAGCCAGTCGGGCGCGGTGCCGCCGCAAATGCCCATGCAAAATGCGAACAGAGTGCCGATGTGATAACTGCCCTCCGCGCCGGCATGCTCCACCAGCGCCGCAGCCATCAGTCCCGCGGCCCAGCCAGTGGCATGGTGTGCTTTGTTGGAAGCCATGGCGCGCGAACAATGTCTATGGTTGGGGTTGAAGAGGGAGTGCAATATTGGCAGAACACTGCATAAAAATACAGCAGTAGAAGCTTTAAATCGCAAATATATTTCACAATTGCGCCGCTTTCAGCGCCGGCGCGAAGGCGCGTGATTGCGGTCGAAGTATTCCGGGTCCTTTTTCCTGACCCAACTGACGAATTTGCGTATCTCTTCATGTTCCAGCAGGCGCTCCACCGTGTGGTAGTAGCTGGCCAGTTCGCGCTCGCTGAACACGGTGTGGATCTTGCTATGGCAGATGCGATGCATGGTGACCGTGTCGCGGCCGCGATGGCTGCGCGGCACCATGTGGTGCTCATTGACGGACGGACCGGGCACCAGTGGGCGGCCGCACAGCGGGCAGCGCGGCAGATCGGGTTCAGGCTGATTCATGACAATTCACACCGTGCGCTGCCGCATTGGCGCCGGCGCCGCTTACTTTGGAATGGCGTATTCCACCGGCATCCATATATAACCGCGGCCATTGGCGCGTAACCGGCCTATGCCGGGAAACGACAGGTGGGCGCCGGCGACCAGGTAACCGTGGGTGGCCGCATCGGCATAAGCCAGCTTGCGCTGGGTGGCGGCAATGCGGGTATTGCCGTCATAGGCGATGGTGACCGCGGGACTGTCGAACTGCACTGCCCCGACATGCACGAGATCGCCCCACAGCACCAGGCTGTGCCCGCTGCTTTCAACCAAATAAGTGGTATGGCCTGCTGTATGGCCCGGCCGCGGCAAGGCGCTGATGCCGGCAGCCAGCGGGGTGCGGCCGTCAAATGGACGGAAACGCTGCGCTTCGATATACGGATGCAGCGATGCCATCGCGCCTTCGAACGAGGATTTGTCGTCCTTCTTCGCACGCGCCAGGTTGGCGTTGCTGAGCCAGTAGTCAGCTTCAGCGCGGGCGGCGCGCACGATGGCATTAGGGAAAGCCATGCGGCCGTTGACCGTCAGCCCGCCGACGTGGTCCGGGTGCATATGGGTCAGATAGATTTCGTCGACCTGCTCAGGCTGATAGCCGGCGGCCCTGAGATTGTCGGCCAGCTTGCCCAGCGTAGGGCCGAACAGGCCGGCGGCGCCGGCGTCAACCAGCACCAGCTTGTCGCCGGTATTGATCAGGTAGGCATTGACCGAGGTTTCCAGCGGGCTGCGCAGTCCGGCGCGGGCAAGCGCGCGATCGACCCGGGCCGGCGTGGTGTTGGACAGCAGTTGGTTAACCGGCAGCATCACGGTGCCATCCGACAAGGCGGTGATTTCAAAGTCGCCCAGCATCATGCGGTAATAGCCCGGCGCCTGGGTCTTCACCATGGGCGCCGCGGCATGCGCGGCGACGCTGCCGAAGGACAAGGCGGCTGCGATACACAGGCGCAGCAGTCGGATATGTATCATGAGCATTTTCTCCTGATGAAGAACCGGACAACAAGCCGAGCAAGATTATGCCGCGAAGCGGGCCGGCTCGTGGCGCCGGCCGCCGTTTTCGAATGGCAAGAGGAACGTCGCCACCGGGCTCATGTCGAATCATCATTCATTTCAGGAGAACAACATGAACACTGTTTACGCTGCGGGTGATGCCATTCCCGCTCCATCCGCTCCGTCCAGTCAGCGCAATCCTGGCGATGAATCGGCGCCTGGCGCACCGCAGACCGGCGAGGATATCTGCCCGGAATGCCAAGGCAGCGGCAAGCAGGGCCAGAATGCCTGCCCCAATTGCGGCGGCACCGGGCGGGTGGTCAAGATCATCGGCGACGCCTGATGATTTAAATAGGCATTTTTGACGCATCTTTGATAGAATGGCGGCCGTTCAAGCGAGCGCCATCCGGCGCTCTCTCACCCGCTTTCGAGCGTCGGGCCGCGCGTCCTGATTACGACGAGCCGCGCACTGCCGGCCTGGCGCCGCCGATACGGGCGAACAATTCGTGCGCATGCACGGGATTTCATCGCTTCAGCCTTGCCGGCTGCTATCCAGACCTGAGATGAACTGAGCAGAACTGAATGCCGGCGAGTTTTTTTAAACATGCATTTGAAATGCAGCATATACAGGAGTTCTTGATGGTTACCCCCGCTTCCCGCCCCTATATCGATGCCAGCGTCCCGGTCCTGCGCGAACATGGCGTGACGATTACCCGGCGCTTTTACAGCAATATGTTCGCGGCCCACCCTGAGCTGACCGACCTGTTCAACATGGGCAATCAGGCCAGCGGCGCGCAACAGCAATCGCTGGCGGCGGCGGTATTTGCGTATGCCGCCAACATCGATAACGCGGCGGCGCTGGGTCCGGTGGTCAAGCGCATCGTGCATAAGCACGCATCGGTGGGCATACGCGCCGAGCACTATCCCATCGTCGGCCATCACCTGCTGGGCGCGATCAAGGAAGTGCTGGGAGAGGCCGCCACGCCGCCTCTGCTCGCGGCCTGGGGCGAAGCCTATGGCGAACTGGCCGATCTGCTCATAGATGCCGAACGCCAGATGTATGCGCAGGCTGGCGTGCAGCCGGGCGAACTGCGCGACATGCGGGTCACCGACGTGCGGCAGCAAAGCGAGAATGTGCGTTCATACACCTTGCAGCCGGCCGATGGCGGCGCGGCGCCGGATTTCAGGCCGGGTCAGTACATCAGCGTATCGGTCACCTTTCCCGATGGCCATGTGCAGTTGCGGCAATACAGCCTGTCGGATGCGCCCGCCTCCGATCACCTGCGCATTTCGGTCAAGCGCGAGCCGGCCGGCCACGAGACGCCGCAAGGCGAAGTCTCCAACTGGCTGCATGACAATGTGCAGCCGGGCAGCGTGCTGCGCGTTACCCATCCGTTCGGGGAATTCACGCCGGATGCCGAGTCGGACCAGCCCATCGTGCTGCTGTCCGCGGGCGTTGGCATCACGCCCATGGTGTCGGTGCTGAAGCGCATTGCCCAAGTTCACCCGGAGCGCAGCGTGGTGTTTGGCCATGCCGCGCGCGATGCGCAACATCATGCCCATCGGGAAGACATCGCCGCCGCCCAGGCAGTCATGCCCAATCTGCGGGTCGCCACTTTCTATGAGCACATGGCGCAACCGGACGGCGTCGCCCAGCCTGGCTTCATGCGGGTCGAGGCGCTGCCGCGCTGGCCTGTGGGGGAGGCCGAGGTTTACATGTGCGGACCGGTGGGCTTCATGCGGGCTCAATGGAAGAACCTGCTGACGGCCGGCGTGCCGGCGGCCCGGCTGCACCGGGAAGTCTTCGGCCCGGAGATGCTGGATTACCTGGGCTAGGAAGTCCCGGCCCGGAGCCGCTTGATTGAAGTCAACAGGGTTCCGGGCCGCGCTCGTTACAGTAGCGCATAGTCTGTCATGGAGCCGATATGGAAGCACTTACGAAAGAGCAGCTCTCCGGGTTGGAACAGCAGTTGCGGCGCGACCGCGCGGCCGCGCTGGGCACAGTCCAGGATGAAATACAGCGCAGCGGCGACCCCGACGATGTCTCCCTTGAAAAGTACGCTCACGATGCGGGCGACAGCTCGGAAGCCGACCTTGAAACCGACACCACCATTTCCATGGCCCAGCGTCACGCCGCTGAACTGCAGGAAATCGACGCGGCGCTGGGCCGCATCGCGGACGGCAGTTACGGCGAATGCGGGGAATGCGGCGGCGCAATAGGACTGGCCAGGCTGCAGGCGCAGCCTACAGCGCGGCTGTGCATCGCCTGCCAGGAGCGGCTGGAGCAGCGCCCCGGGGCGCCGGCCAGGCCGACAATGTAGCCATGAGCGCCAGCAGCGCCGGCCCAGCCTTCAGGACCCTGCTGGTGCCCGTCGACGGTTCTCCGCTGTCGGACAAGGCGGTCGCCGCCGCCATCGAATTCGCGCGGCCATTGCACGCGAAGATCATTGCCGTATCGGTGGCCGAGCCCTATCCCGACTGCCTGGAGCCGGTAACCGAGGATTTCGACGCCAAAGCCATGGCCAACGCGCGCGGCCGGGTGATGAGGGCCGAGCAGGCGATACGCCAGGCCGGACTGGATTGCGACGGCGTCGCGGTGCGCTCCTTCGAGCCGCACCAGGAAATCGTGGAGACGGCCGCGCGGCTGCGCTGCGACGCCATCTTCATGGGCATTCACGGCGGCAATCCGGTCGGCAGCTTCTTCTTTGGCAGCCAGGCGCAGAAAGTGCTCGCGCACAGCACGGTGCCGGTCATGCTGCTGCGCTAGCTTATCTTTCCAGCACGTAGCTGCCAGGCGCATCGCACAGCGCATGGCCCATCGGCGGCGGCGCGCTCATCTCGCCGGAATGCCCGGCCAGCCAGTATTCCCAGGCCGGCCACCAGGAACCCTCCTGCACCGCCACTGTCGTCATCCAGGTCTCGGGATCGATATAGGAGTCGTGATGCCCGTGCGTGGCGATCTGGTAGCGCCGGTTGGCCTTGCCGGGCGGCGAGACC
>Ga0308175_100002349_pt1 | contig 12948 bp, 10 predicted proteins | sample PhyCR1_3_FD_203893 | JGI IMG/M metagenome (GOLD analysis project Ga0308175, IMG submission 203893) | Soil microbial communities from UC Gill Tract Community Farm, Albany, California, United States - DLSLS.C.R1 | ecosystem: Environmental > Terrestrial > Soil > Agricultural land | place: USA...
TCCTTGATGCCGTCCATCATCGCGTGGAACATGTCGAAGCCCTCGCGCTGGTACTCCACGAGCGGGTCACGCTGGGAGTACGCGCGCAGCCCGATGCCCTCGCGCAGGTAGTCCATCTCGTAGAGGTGCTCGCGCCACTTGCGGTCCAGCACCGACAGGAGCACCCGACGCTCCAGCTCGCGCATCACCTCGTCGCCGAACTCGGCCTCCCGGCGGTCGTAGGCCGCCTGGGCGTCGGCCTTGAGGTCCTCCACCAGCTGGTCGCGGTCCATCCCGTCCCGGCCGCCGGTGTCGGCCTCGACCTGCGCCAACGTGCGGGACACCGGGTAGAGCTGCTTGAGCGCGGTCCACAGCGCCTCGAGGTCCCACTCCTCGGGGAAGCCCTCGGTGGCGCCGAGGACGTAGCCGGCGACGACGTCGTCGACCATCGAGCGGATCTGCTCGTGCAGGTCGGCACCCTCCAGCACCGCGCGCCGCTCGCCGTAGATGACCTCGCGCTGCCGGTTCATCACGTCGTCGTACTTCAGGACGTTCTTGCGGGAGTCGAAGTTCTGGGACTCCACCTGCCCCTGGGCCGACGCGATCGAGCTCGTCACCGACTTGTTCTCGATCGGCTGGTCGTCGGGGACCTTGAGGGTCACCAGGACCCGGTCCACCCAGTCGGACTTGAACAGCCGCATCAGCTCGTCCTGGAGGGACAGGTAGAACCGCGACTCGCCCGGGTCGCCCTGGCGGCCGGAGCGGCCGCGCAGCTGGTTGTCGATCCGGCGGGACTCGTGGCGCTCCGTGCCGAGGACGTAGAGGCCGCCGGCCTGCTTGACCTCGTCGTGCTCGGCCGCCACCTGCCGCTTGATCCGCTCGACCATCTCGGGCCACTCGGCCTCGTAGGCCTCGCTGTCCTCGCCCGGGTCGAGGCCCTGCTTGCGCAGCTCCTGGTCGGCGAGGAACTCCACCGACCCGCCCAGCATGATGTCGGTGCCGCGCCCGGCCATGTTCGTCGCCACCGTGACCGCACCCCTGTGGCCGGCCAGCGCGACGATCTTCGCCTCGCTGTCGTGCTGCTTGGCGTTGAGCACGGTGTGCGGGACGCCGCGCCGCTTCAGCATTCCCGAGAGCAGCTCGGACTTCTCGACCGAGACGGTGCCGACCAGGACCGGCTGGCCCTTGTCGTGGCGCTGCCCGATGTCCTCGACGACGGCCTCGAACTTCGCCTCCTCCGTGCGGTAGACCAGGTCCGGCTGGTCGATGCGCAGCAGCGGCTTGTTCGTGGGGATCGGCACGACCCCGAGCTTGTAGATCTTGTCGAACTCCGACGCCTCCGTCATCGCCGTGCCGGTCATCCCGGACAGCTTGGTGTAGAGACGGAAGTAGTTCTGCAGGGTCACGGTGGCGAGGGTCTGGTACTCCTCGCGGATCTGGACACCCTCCTTGGCCTCGATCGCCTGGTGCAGTCCCTCGTTGTAGCGGCGCCCCGCGAGCATCCGGCCGGTGTGCTCGTCGACGATCAGGACCTCGCCGTCGAGGACGACGTACTCCTTGTCGTTGCGGAACAGCTCCTTGGCCTTGATCGCGTTGTTCATGAACGAGATCAGCGGCGTGTTCACCGAGTCGTAGAGGTTGTCGATCCCGAGGTGGTCCTCGACCTTGGTGATGCCGGGGTCCAGCACCGAGACCGTCCGCTTCTTCTCGTCGACCTCGTAGTCGACGTCGCGGACCATGGACGCGGCGACGCCCGCGAACTCGGAGTACCAGCGGACCTCGTCCTGGGTGGGACCGGAGATGATCAGCGGGGTGCGCGCCTCGTCGATCAGGATCGAGTCGACCTCGTCCACGATGGCGTAGTTGTGGCCGCGCTGGACGCACTCGTCCAGCGAGAGCGCCATGTTGTCGCGGAGGTAGTCGAACCCGAGCTCGTTGTTGGTGCCGTAGGTGATGTCCGCGGCGTAGGCCTCGCGGCGCTGCTCCGGCGTCATCTCGGGGAGGATCACGCCGACGGTGAGCCCCAGGAAGTGGTGCAGCCGCCCCATCCACTCGGCGTGGTAGCGCGCCAGGTAGTCGTTCACCGTCACGACGTGGACGCCGTCACCGGAGAGCGCGTTGAGGTACGCCGGCAGGGTCGAGACCAGCGTCTTGCCCTCACCGGTCTTCATCTCGGCGATGTTGCCCAGGTGCAGTGCCGCGCCGCCCATGAGCTGGACGTCGAAGTGACGCTGGCCCAGGACCCGCTTGGCCGCCTCTCGCACGGTGGCGAAGGCCTCCGGCATCAGGTCGTCGAGGGTCTCCCCCTCCGCGAGCCGGCGCCTGAACTCGGCGGTCTGGCCCCGCAGCTCCTCGTCCGTCATCGCCACGAAGTCGTCCTCGATGGCGTTGACGGCCTTGGCGATCGCCTCCAGCTGACGGATGATCTTGCCCTCGCCGATGCGAAGGATCTTGTCGAGGATGGCAGGCACGTGCGTCGACTCCTGAGGTTGTGGACCGGCTGCTGGCGGCGCCGCCGACGCTCTGGCTGAGCGGGTCGCCCCGTCCGCCATGGTAGCGCCGGGACCGTCGCCCGTCGGGTGCCGTCGCGTCGGTCCGGCGGAACGGCGCCTCAGGCGCCGCCCCGCGCCCTCACCGCGACCTCGAGCTCCACCGCGAGGTCCCCGTGCGGACGTACGACGGTCCTGTCCAGGTCGAGCCAGCCGGCCAGCGCGCCGAGCTCCTCGGCCAGCTCGACGGCCGTCTGGGCGGGGGCGCACGGCTCGGCGTACGAGCCCAGGACGTGCAGCGTCCCGGCCCGTCGGTCGGCCCGGAGGTCGACCCGGCCCACGATCCGGTCACCGAGCAGGAACGGCAGCACGTAGTACCCGTGCACCCGCTTGTCCGCGGGGACGTAGATCTCGATGCGGTACCGGAAGTCGAACAGGCGCTCGGTGCGGCCGCGCTCCCAGACCACGGGGTCGAAGGGCGACAGCAGTGCCCGGGCGCGCACCTGCCGGGGCAGCCGGGCGTCCCGGTGCAGGTAGGCCTGCCGGTCCCAGCCCTCGACGCGGACCGGGAGCAGCTCGCCGTCCTCCACGAGCGAGGCGAGCGCCGGCTTCGCGAGCTCGGGGCGCATCCGGAAGTAGTCGCGCAGGTCGTGGGCGGTGCCCACGCCGTGCGCGGCCGACGCGCGGCGAACCAGCTCGCGCGACGCCTCCTCGACGCCGGGCACCGGCGCGTCGAGGTGCTCTCGGGGGATCACCCGCTCGGGCAGGTCGTAGAGCCGCTCGAACTGCGGGGTGCGGCCTGCGACGGCCAGCTCACCGGAGAGGAAGAGGTACTCCAGCACCCGCTTGCTCTCCGACCAGTTCCAGCCCCAGTGCTCCCGCGACCTCGGCAGCCCGTCGTCGAGGTCGCGAGCCGTCGAAGCCCCCCGCTCGGTGATCTCGGCCAGCAGCGAGGCCACCAGCTCCCGCCGCTCGGGAAGCCCCACCCACTCGTGCCCGCCGACGCGGTACGCCCGCATCCGGTGCCGCATGTGCGGCCACAGCTCGACCGGCATGAACGCGGCGACGTGCGCCCAGTACTCCACGACCCGGCGCGGCGGGCGCTCGGACGCCCGGCGCAGCAGCTCGGTGTCGTAGGGACCCATCCGTGAGAACAGCGGCATGAAGTGTGCGCGCTGCAGGACGTTCACCGAGTCGATCTGCAGGACCGCCGTCCGCGCCAGCGTGCGACTGAAGGTGCGCATCGTCGGGACGGTGTGCCGGGGGTCGCGGAACCCCTGCGCCGCCAGCGCCGTCCGCCGGGCCTGCGAGCGCGTCAGCGACGTGTCGGGGCGGCGCGGCATGCACCGCATCATGCCAACCGGCGCTGCCGGCGCCGCCGGCGCCGCCGGCCTACATGTTGGGGATGTCGAGCAGCTTCTCGCGCACGGCGTACATGACGGCCTCCATCCGCGAGTGCAGCTGGAGCTTCTCCAAGATGTTGCGGACGTGGTTCTTCACGGTGTTCTCGCTGATGAACAGCCGCTTGGCGATCTCCCGGTTGTTCAACCCGTGCGCCACCAGCCGCAGCACCTCCAGCTCACGGTCGGTGAGCCGCGGCGTGGGGACCTGCTGCCGGTCCGAGCGCGACATCTCCTTGAACTCCGCCAGCAGCTTCATCGCCATCGACGGGCTGATCAGCGACTGCCCGTCGGCGACCACCCGGACCGCCTGCGCCACCTCGTCGATCGAGGAGTCCTTCAACAGGTACCCCGACGCGCCGTTCTTCACGGCGTCGTAGAGGTCCGCCTCCTCGTCGGAGACGGTCAGCATGATGATCCGCGCCGTCGGCGCCACGTCCTTGATCGCCACGCACGCCTCGATGCCGGACCTCTTCGGCATCCTGACGTCCATCAGGATCACGTCCGGCACCGTCGTCGCGGCCAGCTCCGTGCCCGCGACACCGTCGCCCGCCTCCCCCACCACCTCGATGTCGTCCTCCACACCGAGCAGCATCGTCAGCCCCCGGCGGAAGAGCTCCTGGTCGTCGACCACGGCGACCCGGATGGGCTCACCGCCTCCTGCGCCGGTCCCGACGGTGTCGGCCACCTCCCGCAACGTCCGCCGCAGGCGCTGGTCGAGCTCGTGGTCAGTCATCCTCGTCATCACACAGTTCCTCTCGGAGCCAGTCGAGGGCTCGACGGTGGTCCGACCGCACGGTGCTCTCGGCGCGATCGAGGATCCTCGCCACCTCGACGAGCTGCAGGTCCTCGTAGTAGTGGAGGACGACGACGGCGCGTCGCTCCCAGGGCAGAGACTGGACCAGCGCCCATGTCTCGTCGACCTCCGGAGTGCACGTGGCAGGCTCGGACACCGCGGGAGACGCGGAGCCTCGCCGGCGGAAGTCCCGGCGCTGCCCGTCCTTCGCGAGGTTCACCACGCCGCGCCTCAGGTACGCCAGGTGGTTCTCGATCGTGTGCCACCGTGGGTGTGCGGAGGTGAAGACGGTCTGCACGAGGTCCTCGCTCACGTCACGAGAGCCGCACATCAAGAAGGCCAGCCGGACCAGCGCCCGCCGGTGGGCGCGGTAGGTCTCCTCGAAGCCCCGAGCCTCGCGGTCATCCCCACTCATGACCAGTACGTCGTCCGCGAGGGTGGAAACGTTGCATCCGTCCAGGGCCCACGGCCCGATTGTCCTCGTCCGCCCGGGCGTGCCAGTCTTGTGGAGCAGCTCGGCTCGGAATCGGGGTGGCGCATGACCGACGTCGTGGTGCTCGGAGCCAGCCTGGCAGGACTGTGGACCGCGGCCGCCGCGGCAGGCGCGGGCGCGCGGGTCGTGATCCTGGACCGCGACCCGGCCCCGGCGGGCGCAGCACTGCGAGCGGGCGTGCCGCAGGGCGCCCAGCCCCATGTGCTCCTGCACCGGGGGCTGCGCGCCGGGGAGGAGCTGCTCCCCGGTCTGCGTGGCGATCTCGCCGCGGTGGGTGGGATCAGCGTGGACACCGGCCGGCTGCCGTGGCTGGGCGAGCACGGATGGCTGCCTGCCCAGTCGTCGTACGACGTGGTGTCACTGACCCGCCCGCTGTTCGAGCGCGTGGTGCGGACGCGTGTCCTGGCGCTGCCGGGTGCCGGCATCCGGTGGGGCGTGCGGGCCGTGGGCCTGGCCCGCTGCGAGGCGGGCTGGCGCGTCCGGGTGGCGGAGGGGTCCGATGTCACAGCCTCGCTCGTGGTGGACGCCACCGGTCGGTCCACGCGGCTGCGGACCTGGCTCTCGGAGATCGGGGTCGACACCCCGGATCCGCTGACCGTCGACGCACGGCTCGGGTACGCCACGCAGCTGCTCGAGGGCGGACCGGATCCGCGGGACCTCCCCGGAGTCGTGCTGCAGGCGACACCACAGTCGCCGGTCGGCGGACTGGCCCTCCCGGTCGAGGGGCGGCGATGGCTGGTGACCGCCATGGGCTTCGGCGCCCAGCGGCCTCCCCGAGACGCCGACGGCTTCGCGGCCTTCCTCGCCGCGCTTCCCGACCACGCGCTGTCCGCGATCCTCCACAGCGGCCGACCGGTCGGGGAGGTGGCGGTGCACCGGCAGACCGGCAACCGTCGTCAGCGGTACGCCCGCGTCCCGGACTGGCCGGAGGGGCTGCTCGCCGTCGGTGACGCCCTGTGCTGCTTCGACCCCATCTACGGTCAGGGCATCACGGTGAGCGCCTGCGAGGCCCTTCGTCTGCGCACGGCCCTGGCCGCGGGGGCTCGGGCCGGCGACACCCGGCGGTTGCTGCGGGACTTCGAGCGGATCGTCGACTTCCCCTGGGCAGTGGCCATCGGCCAGGACCTGCAGATGCCGTCGAGCACCGGGCAGCAGTCCCGCGCACAGGCGGCGGTGTCGGCATGGGCGTCACAGGTCGGACGTCGCGCCGTGGAGGGCGACCGCCGGGCGCACCGCGTGCTGATGCGCGCATACCACCTCGAGAGCTCCGCGGCCGCGCTGCTGCACCCGGCGCTCGTCGCGTCGGTCGCCCTCGGTCTGGTGAGCCGCACGTCCACGCGCGCGCCGCGCCCCGAGGTCCTCGACGGACTCGCCGCCTGACCGGTCGACCGCACTGCGACGCCTGGAGGGGTCGCACCCGGCTCCGGCGGCTCGGCAAGCGGATGGTCTCGTGGGCTACGCGGATCTCGCCGCGCCTAGACCACCCGGCATCGACGGCGGGGGCCGCCTGTCCGCGGCTCGCCCCCCCGCGGTGCGCGCCCATGCCGAGCGGTGCGCGCCCGTGCCGCCGAGGCGCACGGTGGTGCGACTCCGAGCAGCCCTGACGCGCGCCGCGCGTCCATAGAGGGCCGTTATCGCCACGTCAGGGCTGCCGCTCGGCTGCTCCATCTGACGCCTCCGACGACGCGGAGGTCAACGGGCACCTTCCTTGACCGCGACGCCTGACGGGGTCACCGCTCCGGCGACGACACCCGCGCGGGCATCAGCAGCTCCAGCGCGGCCAGGACCACCGTGATGACGAGGATCCCGACGAACACGCGGTGCACCCCGGTCGCCAGCGTCGCGGCCGTGGGCCGCGCGCCGGTGGCGGCGTTGACCAGAGCGCCGAACACCGCGACCCCGACCGCCGAGCCGACCGAGCGGCCGAACATGTTCGTGGCCGTGGCGACCCCGCGCTGCCCCCACGCGACGCTGGACTGGGCCACCACGAGGGCCGGCGAGGCGACCCAGCCCATCCCGAAGCCGATCAGCAGGCAGGCCAGCGCCACGTGCCACAGCGAGCCGGCCGGGTCCGCGACGACCAGCCAGGCCGCGCCCACGAGCGCCAGCGCCACCCCGGACACGCCGGTCAGCCGGAAGCCGACGCTCAGGTACAGCCGCCCGGAGACCGCCGCCGCGACCGGCCACCCCAGGGACAGCGCCCCGAGCACCAGGCCGCTGACGATGGCGGAGGCGCCCGCGACGTCCTGGCCGAGCGTCGGGACGTACGACGACAGGCCGAGCACCAGCCCGCCGACGAGGAAGGACACCGCACCGGTCACGACCAGCGACCGGCTCGTGAAGACCCACAGCGGCAGCACCGGCTCCGCGGCGCCCCGCTCGACGAGCACGAACCCGGCGAGCAGCAGCGCGGCCGCGACGGAGACCGCCGCCGTCTGCCAGGAGGCCCAGGCCCAGCTCTGGCCGCCCTCGAGCAGCCCGAGGACGACCAGGGTCGTGGCCAGCGTCAGCAGGACGGCACCGGCGTAGTCGACCTTCGCCCGCCTGCGCTCGACGCGCTCGGCGAAGCGGCGCAGCATCCAGGCGGCGAGCAGGCAGAGCGGCACGTTGACCCAGAAGATGAACCGCCAGCTGAGCAGCTGGCTGAACACGCCGCCGATCGTGGGTCCCAGGACCGACGAGATCCCCCACACGCTGGCGACGTACCCCTGGACCTTGGCGCGCTCCCGCAGCGTGTAGATGTCGCCGATCACCGTCATGCCGATCGGCTGCACGGCTCCCGCGCCGAGGCCCTGCAGGGCCCGGGCGGCGATCAGGACCGGCATGCTCCAGGCGGCGGCGCACAGCACCGACCCCAGCAGGAAGACCGCGATCCCGTAGTACATCACCGGCTTGCGGCCGAACAGGTCCGCGAGCTTGCCGTTGACCGGGACGGTCGCCGCCTGCGCCAGCAGGTACGTCGAGAACAGCCACGGGAACTCGCGGAAGCCGCCCAGGTCGTGCACGACCGACGGGACCGCGGTCGCGACGATCGTCGAGTCCAGCGCCACCAGCGCCGTCGACAGCATCACCGCCAGCAGCACGGGTCCCCGCTCGGACCGCAGGCCGACGTCACGGCGGCGCACCTGCGCCTGCTCGGTCCCCGTCACGTCCACGTGCAAGTCGTGACGGGCCGCGGGCATTCCCGAGCCGGCCGATCGGCGGCCACCGTCGGCCCTTTGCCTGTCCTCCACGGGGCAGCTAGACTGGCCCATCGCCCTCGGTGCCGGTCCAGACCCCGCCGCTGTCCTTGGTGCTTCGAAGCAACAGCGGAGAAGGCGGACATGGCAACCCCACCCCTGTGGTCCCACACCACCGCGCTGACGGCAGACCCCCCGAGCGCGTCACTCGCCCGCGACTTCGTCCGCGGCCACCTTCTCCGGCACGGCCTCCCCTCCATGGTCGACACCCTCCGGCTGGCAGCCAGCGAGCTCGCGACCAACGCCATGGTGCACGCGCAGACCCCGTTCACGGTCCACCTGTCCCGGACCGACCACCGGGTCCTGCTCGTGGTGGAGGACGACTCGGCGAAGGCGCCCGTCCCGGTCGCCTCCCAGGCCCTGGACGACGGAGGACGCGGGCTGGCCATCCTCGCCGCGATCAGCCAGGGATGGGGGGTCACGGCGGCGGAGGGAGGCGCCAAGTCGGTGTGGGCCAGCTTCGACGTGCCGCACCGGACGCCCTGAGCACGCTGCCCTCGAACCCCGACGACGCCGACGACGCCCCGCGACGCCGGTGGTCCCGGGCTCAGTAGAAGTGCTCGGTGTCCACGACGTTGCGCAGCGGCCGCCCGGCCCCGAACCGCTCCAGGTTCTCCAGGAGCACCTCGACGATCCGTGCGTTCTCCTGCGTCGAGAGCGCGGCGGTGTGCGGGCTGAGCAGCACGTTCTGGAGCGCCCACAGGGGGCTGTCGGCCGGCAGCGGCTCGGTGGCGAAGACGTCGAGGGCGGCGCCGGCGAGCCGGCCGCGGACCAGCTCCGCGACGAGCGCCTCCTCGTCGACGGTGCTCCCCCGGCCGACGTTCACCAGGATCCCGCCGTCGGGGAGGGCCGCCAGCAGCTCGGCCCCGAAGAGGCCGTCCGTCCCGGCCGTGGACGGGAGGGCCAGCACCACGGCGTCGCTGCGGGAGACCGCGGCCGCCAGGTCGTCCAGGGCGGCGGTCTCGTCGACCACCTCGAGGTCGGAGTCCCGCGGGCGGCGACGCACGCCGGTGACGTGCATGCCGAGCGCGCGCGCCGAGCGGGCCACCTCACGGCCGATGTGACCGAGGCCGACGACCAGCAGCCGCATGTCCCGCAGCTCCCGGACGGGATAGTGCGACCAGGTCCGCTCCGCCGCGTCACGCTGGAGCCGGGGAACGTCCTTGACGAAGTGGAGCAGGCCCAGGACCGCCCACTCCGCGAGCTGCGACGCGTGCACGCCCACGCTGCTCGTGAACGTCACGCGGCGCAGCGTGTCGGCGTCCAGCCCGGCGGCCCTGACCATCTGGCCGGCGCCCGCCGAGGTGCCCTGGACCCAGCGCAGCCGCGGCGCCGCGGCCACGAGCTCGCGCAGCCCCTCGGGACTGTCGCCGGGCACGCCGAGGACGGCGTCGGCGCGCTCGAGCAGGGACCGCAGGCGCCGACGCCCGTCGTCGTCGAGCACGAAGCCGGGGTCGCCGCGGTGGTCGCAGGGGTAGCGCGGCGGGGGGAGCAGGTCCGGCTCGCACAGCACCTCGGTGCCCGGGGCACCGGCGCGGATCCGCTCGACCAGCTCGGCCTCCAGCGGTGTCGCCACCACCAGCGTGGTCGGCTCCGACGGGGTCATGCACCGCTCCTTCCCGCAGGGTCGCCCCCGCCGGCACGAGATCGACGAGGGTCAGGCGGTCGCCGGCCGCCGGGTCCATGTGCGGCCCAGGGCGACCCCGCACAGCGCCGACGCCAGCAGGATCGGCAGCCCGATCGAGAGGATGGCCAGCAGGCCCAGCAGCCCGAGGACGAGCGCGCACGCCGCCAGCACCGCCCGGCGGCCCGGGGCGGCGATCGGGACGGCGTACCCCAGGCCCAGCCCCGCGAGCAGCAGCACGGCCAGCGCCCACCACGCCGGCCGGGACTGCTGCGCCGCCAGCACGGCCAGGTAGAGCACCGTGTCGCAGACCACCAGCACCAGTGCCGGCACCGTCCACCAGTCGACGCGTCGTCCCACGCGACCAGTGTGGACCCGCCGGACCTCCCGTGCCGCGCCCCGTGTCGCGCCCCGTGTCGCCCCCGGTCAGCCGGCCCGGCGGCGCAGCTCCTCGTTGATGGCCGGGACGACCTCGTGCAGGTCCCCGATCACCGCGTAGTGGGCCTTGGTGACCATCGGCGCGTCGGCGTCGGTGTTGATCGCCAGGATCGTCTTGGAGCTCGACATCCCGGCCCAGTGCTGGATCGCTCCGCTGATCCCGCACGCCACGTAGAGGTCCGGGGTGACCCGGCTGCCGGTCTGGCCGACCTGCTCGTGGTGCGGCCGCCAGCCGAGGCTGGTGACCACCCGCGAGACGCCCAGGGCGGCCCCGTCGAGCAGCTCGGTGAGCTCGACGAGCTCCTTGAACCCGTCCGCGCTGCCCGCACCCCGCCCCGCGCCGACGACCACCCGGGCGGACTTGAGGCTGCCGGACTCGTCGGGCTCCCCCGGCTCCGTCCGCACCACGCGGGCCCGCAGGTCGGACGCCGGTACGTCGACGGACAGGTCGCGCACGGTCGGGGTGGCCGGCTCGTCCGCCGTGCTGGGCTCGCAGGCGTGACCGGCCACGGTGAGGACGGCGACGGCGTCCGGAAGCGGCAGCTCCTCGAGGGCGGACCCGCCGAGCACCTGGCGGGACACCACCAGGGGTCCGGTCCCGTCGACCGCGACCACGTTGGCGGCCATGGCCACGCCCAGGCGGCAGGCGACGTGCGCGAGCACCTCGTTGCCGCGCGGCGTGCCCGCGGCCGCGACGACCGGCATCCCGTCCGCGGCCGCGACCACGGCGGACGCCCATGCGGCGGCGGCGTAGGAGGAGAACGCCTCCCCGTCGGCCCGCAGCACCTCACGGACGCCGTACGACCCGAGCTGGTCGACCAGCTCCGGGGAGACCTCCCCCACGATGAGCGCCCGCACGTCGGGCTCCGTCCCGCGCACGAAGGCGAGCGTCTCCCGGGAGACCTCGACCGCTCCACCCTCGTCGGTCTCCACCAGCACCAGCACGCTCATCGGGTCACTCCCAGGCTCTCCAGCAGGTCGACGACCGCACCGGCCGCCTCGGGCCCCTCGCCCAGCACCGTGACCTGGCTGGGCTGCGCGGGGGGAAGGGTGAGCCGGCGGCGCCCGGAGCCCACCGGGTCCCGCGTCGGCGTCACCCGGTCGATCGCGATCTTCTTCGCCTTCATGCGTCCGGGGATGGAGGGGTAGCGCGGCTCCACGCCGCCCTCCATCACGGTCAGGACGGCCGGCAGCGCCACCTGGTAGACCTCGGTCCCGCCGTCGGGGCTGCCGGCTCGCGCGGTCACCTCGTCGCCCTCGACGCCGAGCGTCGAGACGCCCGCGACCACGGGACGGTCGAGCAGGTAGGACAGCCGGATGCCGACCTGGAAGTCGCCGGTGTCGGAGGCGTCGTTGCCGACCAGCACCAGGTCGTACGTCGTCCCGGCGGCCTCCTGGTCGCGGACGACGTCGGCGACCGCCGCGGCGACGTCGGCCGGCCCGTACGCGGTGGCGTCGGCCTCCACCAGCACCGCACCCGTGCAGCCGAGGGCCAGGGCGTTGCGGAGCTGCTCCACGGCCTCCTCGGAGCCCAGCGTCAGTACGGTCGCCTGGCCGCCGGTCTCCTTCGCGGTCTGGATGGCGAGCTCGACCGCAGCCTCCTCGTGCGGGCTCACCGTGTGGCCCAGCGAGGAGTCGTCGACCCCCATCCCGTCGGCGGTCAGCCGGATCTCGCCACCGAGGTCCGGCACCCGCTTGATGCAGACGAGCACGTTCGCCATCGTCGCCTCCTAGCCCTTGATCCGGTCGTTGTCCGCGTCGAACAGCGGTGTCGCGTCGGCCGCCGCCACCGTCACCGGGTACAGCTCCTCCATGTAGGAGACCGCCAGCTCGTTGCCCACCCGGGCCTCCTCCGGGGGGAGGTAGGCCATCAGCAGGTGCTTGCCGAGCGACGGGGCGGAGCCCGCCGTGGTGACGTAGGGGTGGTGGCCGTGCCCGTCGGTGAGCGTGCCGCCGTCACGGGTGAGGATCGGCTCGCCGCCGAGCATGTAGCGCGCGACTCCGCTCGCGGACGTGTGGTCCTCGACGGCCAGCGTGCACATCACCGCCTTCGGTGCCTCGTCGCGCTGGCGCAGGTAGGCGTCCTTGCCCACGAAGTCGGCCTTCTTGACCTTCGGCCGGGCCATCCCCGCCTCGACGATCGTGCGCTCGCCGTCGAGCTCGTAGCCGAACGCGCGGTAGCCCTTCTCGATCCGCCCGGTGGTCGCGTAGACCCCGATGCCGACCGGCCGGGCACCGTGGGGGGCGCCGGCCTCGAGCAGTGCGTCCCACACCGCCGCGGCCTGCCCCATGGGCGCGTAGAGCTCCCAGCCGAGCTCGCCGACGTAGGAGATCCGGGACGCCAGGACGCTGACCTGCCCGGTGGGCGTGCGCAAGGCGACGTCGCGGCAGGTGAGGAAGCCGAAGCCCTCGTCGGCGATGTCCCCGGTGGCCAGCGACGTGAGGATGTCCCTCGCCCGCGGTCCCCAGAGCCCGATGGTGGAGACCTCG
>Ga0308175_100002350_pt1 | contig 12941 bp, 7 predicted proteins | sample PhyCR1_3_FD_203893 | JGI IMG/M metagenome (GOLD analysis project Ga0308175, IMG submission 203893) | Soil microbial communities from UC Gill Tract Community Farm, Albany, California, United States - DLSLS.C.R1 | ecosystem: Environmental > Terrestrial > Soil > Agricultural land | place: USA...
GGATCGGACAGGTCGCCGGCGACGAAAATGAGGTCAGGGGAGAGCTCTTCGAGCAGACCCCGAACGATGGCGACGTCGGCCGGGCCGACCGGCGCCTTCCTGACGGTGCCGGTCTGGTAGAACGGGAGGTTGAGAAAGCGCGCCGCCGTGTCCGCCAGGCCGAGCGTGCGAATGCCGGCCACGGCCTCGCTCTCGCGGATGATCCGCTTGGCGTCCTGCACCTCGGGAATGTCCACGTCCCCCGGGTGCTTGGACGCGAGGAAGTCGTCCACCCGGCGCCCCAGCGCGTCCACCGGGCCGCCCGCGATGTGGCGCTCGGCCGCCAGGCGGCGCAGGAAATCGAAGTGCCGCCGCACGTCGTGGTCGAACACCGCCACGTTGCCGCTGGTCATGTAGGCGACGGTGATCTCGTTCTCATTCTCCACCAGCTTGCGGAGAATGCCGCCCATCGAGATCACGTCGTCGTCGGGGTGGGGCGAGAAGCAGATGACCCGCTGGTCTCGCGGCAGCTTCGAGCGGCCCCGAATCTTGGCTCCGAGGGCGTTGAATACCAGGCCGTTGAGCGCCCCCGGCGAGTGGTACTGCGCCACCAGCGACGAGAGCCGGTGCTCGGCGTAATCGCGATGGGTGAGCTTGAGAATCGCCTTGCCCGCCTGATGGGCCAGCCACACCACCGCGCGAACCACCAGATCGGGCTTCCACTCGACCGCGCCCAGCAGCCACGGGGTGGCCTCGCGGGTAAGGGCGGCGGCCGCGGCGCGATCGAGGTAGAAGGTGGTGTTGGGATGCTGCTGCAGGAAGGTCGCCGCGACCTCGTGGTCCACCTCACCTTCGACCGCGCGGCGCACGATGGCCATCTTGTGCTCGCCGGTGGCGACGATGACGATCTCACGGGCCTCGAGAATGGTCGCGACGCCCATGGTGAGCGCCTCGCGGGGGACGTTTTCCTCGCCGAAGAAATCGGCCGCGGCGTCCTTCCGGGTCACCAGGTCCAGGGTCACCAGCCGGGTGCGGCTCTCCGCTCCGGAGCCGGGCTCGTTGAAGCCGATGTGGCCGGTGCGTCCGATGCCGAGGAGCTGGATGTCGATGCCGCCGGCCACGCGGATCGCTTCCTCGTAGCAGCGCACCTCGGCGTCGACCCGGTCGCGCGGGATGTCGCCGCGCGGGATGTGCACCTGGTCCGGCGCGATGTCCAGCTGGGAGAACAGGTTCTCCCACATGAACCGATGGTAGGAGTGGAGGCTCTTGGGGTCCATCGGGTAGTACTCGTCGAGATTGAAGCTGACGACGTTGCGGAAGCTGAGCCCCTCCTCGCGGTGCAGGCGGATCAGCTCGCGATAGACCCCGATGGGCGTCGAGCCGGTGGCCAGGCCGAGCACGGTCCGCCGCCGGTCGGCGTTGCGGGCGCGGATGAGGTCCGCGATCCGGTGCGCGATGAGGCGGCCGAGCTCGTCGTGGTCGTCGACGATGCGGGTGCGAATGCGCTCGAGGGGCATGCCCCCTCAAGATACTCGGCGCGATCGCCGCCTGAAGAGGCGCCCCCTTCCGGACGGTCAGTGCCCGAAGCTGGGTCCGATCTCACAGGTTGCGGCGCACAGGACTGCGGGCACCGCAAAGATGAGCACGGTGAGCCCGAGGGTCCGCGGCAGGTCGAACCGGCGGACCGCAATGCTGTCGATATCCGTCACCGCCACGGCATCGGCGGCGCCAGCCGCCGTCCCGACCAGGGAGTCCGACCGAAGCGCCGGGTGCCCCACGACGACCCGGCGCCCATCGTGAAGCTGAACCCTGACTTGGGAAGGCGAGGACCGGCCGAGCAGCTCGGCCGGAGCAACCGGCTGTACCTGCCAGCTGCTGCACGCGCCCAGGATAGCCAGCAACAGGGCGGCGCTCGCGCGCCGATGACGCAGACCCGTGAGGCCGTCGGACATGGCAGACTCCGGTGAGAGGTGCCTCAGGATGGCCCCGACCGGTCAAGTGAGGCTCAAGCCGCCAGGCGTAGTTGCCGAGGAGCTCCGCGGAAGGCAGCTTTCGCCTGACCCTTCACAAGCTCCTGTGCCCATGGACCAGCCGTTGTCGGTCCTCCAGCGCCTACGCGCGTCACTCGCCCCGCGAATCGTGGTGGAGCGGGAGCTGGGCGCGGGCGGTATGGGAGTCGTCTACCTCGGGCGAGACACCGTGCTGGACCGCCCGGTAGCCATCAAGATCCTGCCGCCGGAGCGCACCACGGCCGTTCTCACCGAACGCTTCCTTCGTGAGAGGCGAGCGGCCGCGCGCATCACCCATCCGAACGTGGTGCCGGTCTACGATGCCGGCATGGCGGACGGCATTCCCTATTACGTGATGGCGCTCGTGGAAGGGCCGACCCTGGCCCAGCGTCTCAAGGAAGGTCCTCTGCCTCCGGCAGAAGCGCTGGTGCTCGCGCAGGACATCCTGTCGGCCCTCATGGCGATGCACGCGCACGGGTTCGTGCACCGCGACGTCAAGCCGTCCAACATCTTCCTGCAACACGGTCGCGCCTTGCTTGGCGACTTCGGCATCGTGGCCATGCGCGATGCCGGCGACGATCCACTCACGACGCCGAACGAGCTGCCGGGAACGCCCCGCTACATGGCCCCCGAGCAGCTCGCGGGTCGGGACGCCACCACGCGGTCGGATCTCTACTCGCTGGCCGCAGTGGTCTACGAGGCCTCCAGCGGCATGGACTGGGACCAGCTCAAAGGAGTGGAGGGAGCGGTGTGGTCGGCCGTTCCGCCCCGCCTTCGCGCCCCGCTCGTCCGCGCGCTCCACACCGACCCGGAGGCGCGCTGGTCGGACGCCCGGAGCTTCCGCCGAGCGCTCCATCGCGCCGGGCGCTTCCGGATAGCGCTCGGTACCGCGGCGCTCCTGGCGGTCTGCGGCGCCGCCTACCTGATCTCCAACGCGCTCGCTGATGTCGGAGAAGGATCGAGGGCCGGGTACGACATCGTGGTGTTCCCATTCGGGCGCGTCGGCCCGGTGGATACCGGTGTGACCGCGCAGCTGACCAGAGCCACCCGCTGGTACTTCGAGCCGTTCCCCGCCATCCGCATGCCCCACGCGCTGAGCGTCGACAGCGCGTGGCGCGCGACGGGTACCGACCCGATCGAGCGCCTCGCCAGAACCACCGGCGAGGTGGGCGCGAACGCCGGAGTGTGGGCGTCGGTCGAGAGCCGCGCCGGCCGCCTGGAGATCAGCGCGACGCTGGTGAAGGGCAACAAGTTCACACCCGTGAGTGTCGAAGGAGACTCCGGCGACCTGGTCCAGCTGGCCAATCGGCTGGGCGATCGTCTGGCCGGCCTGATGGGCGGGAAGCTCGTACCGGCAGGCGCGGCGCTGCACGACCGGGACGCGGTGATCGAGTACATGCAGGGCGAGGCGGCGGTCGAGCGCGACGCCTGGCTGACCGCGGAGCGCCACTATCAGGCGGCGCTGGCGCTCGACTCGACCTTCCTGCTGGCCGCCTGGCGACTGGGCAACGCCCGACGCTGGATGCCGCTCCGGCCAAGCCCGCCCTTTCCCAGCAACTTCCGCGAGCTGTTCGAGCGCTACGCGTTCGAGCTCTCTCAAACCGATAGCCTGCTGATCGAGGCGCAGTTTGCGCCGTCGGGCGCGGCCCGCTTCGCGGTGTACGATTCCGCGCTTGCCCTGGACCGCGCCAGCGCGACGGCGATGCTGCTCTACGGTGACGAGCTGTTCCATCGGGGCCCGTTGACCGGCCGCTCGCTGGCCGAGGCCGCGGCCATGCTGCGCCGGGCGACGACGGCCGACCCTTCGCTCGCGCCCGCCTGGGAGCACCTGACGTGGGCACTCGTCCGTCTGGGTCGCCAGGCCGAGGCCGCCGGGGCGCTCGACACGCTGCTCCGCGTGGCCGGCGAGCGCACTGAGTCTGAGATCTATTTGCCCGACTTTCTCCAGGTGGCCTTCGCGGCCCGGTTCGCACCGGTCAGGTTGCGGGCCGCGGCCGGGCCGCTCCTCGCCACGCCGGAGCGGCTCATGCTCGCGTCTCGCGGAGCCCTGGCTTTCGACCTTCCCGCGTTCGAGCTGGAGTTCGGGCGCGGTCTGACTCAGCTGGACGCGGCCGAGCCGGCTCAGCGGGCGACAGGGTACGTCGCCCAGGGCGCGGGCCTCATGGCCTTGGGCCGACCGCACGACGCGCTCGTGCAGCTCGACTCCGCGGTGACGCTGCTTCCGGCACCCGCGGCGGCTCACCGGCAGGCCGCTCAGTGGAAGCTGTTGGCCCCTGCGCTCGGCGTCCCCGGCATCACGGACGCGGAGCGGGAGGCGGCCCGCCGCACGCTGGCGCCGCTGGCCGAGCGCGATCCCCAGGCCGCATGGACGCTGGGCATGGACGCGCTGGCCCGCTCCAGCTCCGGCGGCGACAGCGCGAGCCGTTGGCGAACGCTCGCCGCGACCGACCCCGCCGGCGGCGGGCCCTTCGCGCTGCTGCTCACGGCCATGGAGGCCGCCAATCGAGGCGACTACCGGACCGCGCTGCTCACCTCCGAGCCGGCGCTGGCATTCGACTCCGCCGGCGCCGCGCCCGATCCGTTCTTCCGCGCATCGTTGCATCTGCTGCGCGGCCGCTGGCAGGACGAGGCCGAGCTACCCGACGACGCGGACCGTAGTTGGCTCTGGTACGAGAACACCGATGCCGTGGGCTGGCCCCAGCGGGAGGCCCAGCCGCCCGACGTCGATTGGGCGTTGGGATCCTACGCGCGCCTGCTTCGGGCGGAGCTCGCACGCCGATTGGGACGGCGCGAGGTCGCCTGCGCGCATGCGGCCAGACTGGAAACACTGTGGGCTTCCCCGGAGCCCGGATTCGCTTCTGCGGTGAACCGACTCCGCGCTATCACGCGGTGGTGCCGCCCATGAGCGGCATCGACGCGCTCTCCTGGGTGCCGTCGGAGCTGGCCCGGGAGTTCCGGTTCGAGCGTGTCCTCGGCGAGGACCGAGGCATGGTGCGGGTGCAGGCCCACGAGCTCCGCCTCGACCGTCCGGTCCTGTTGATTCTGCTGAACCCCGCGCGCCGCGAGGGCGGTATCCGAGCCGAGCCGTTCCTGGCCGGCTTAACCCTGCTCGCGCGGGTCAACCACCCCGGCGTCCGCGCCGTGCAGCAGGCCGACCTGTCTGGAGACGTGGCGTTCGCCGTGCTCGAACATGTGGCCGGCGAGCCGCTGTCGGACTACCTCGCTCGAGGTCCGCTGGCTCCCGGGAGAGCGGTGGCATGCGCCCTCGAGCTGCTCGACGCGCTGACGACGTCACATGCCCGAGGTGTAGCGCATCCCGGGTTGTCGGCGGCGACTGTCGTACGGGGAGAGGCTCGGCTGGTGATCGACGGCGTCGGCGCCATGCCCGCCGATGCCGTCACGGAGCGTGCCGAGCTCGAAGCGGTGGCACGGATCGTCTACCACGCGGTCACCGGACGCCCATGGGACGCGGCCGTGGCACGGCCGTTCGCCGGCGTACCACGTTCACTCCGCGCGACGCTCCGCCGCGCTCTCGCCGCGGATACGAGCGCCCGCTGGGCCGACCAGGCGGCGTTTCGGCGCGCGCTGGCGGCGACGGGCCGGCGTTCGTGGACCATCGCGGCCGGCGTGGCGGTGCTCCTGGCCGTCGTGGCCGCGCGTCTGCTGCCACGGCCACATTCGATGGCATCCGAGCCTGCCACCAACGAGGTCGCAGTGCTGCCGCTCGCTGGAGACGACTCCCTCGGATCGGCCATCGCCCAGCTTCTGACGGAGAGTTTGCGGGGTGTGGAGGGGCTCGACCTTGTTTCACCCCGGCTGCTGGAGTCATGGAGCCTCAAGCAGCATGGCCACCTGGAAGGGGCGCAATTCCTCGAGTCCCCCGAGCTGCGAGCGAAATGGGCCGTGCATGGCTTCGTGAACCGGACCCACGACAGCCTGCACGTCCGGCTAACGCTCTACCCGTGGCGGGGCACCAAGACCGCCCTTCCCCAAGTCAGTGGCTCGGTGAAGGACCTCCCCGACCTGGCCAAGCGGCTCGTGCTGCCGTTACTGACCAAAGTCGCCCGCGGGCTCGAGCCCCGGCTGGGCAGGCTGGAGGACCTGGGTGGATTGCCATTCGAGGCCACGAAGTCCTTCCTCCAGGGCGAGGCGGCCTTTGACCGGGATGCCTGGACGAGCGCCCGCAAGTATTACGAGGCCGCGATCGCTCGCGAGCCCACGTTCGCACTGGCGCGCTGGCGCTTGGCCAACGTCAGGCGCTGGGAGCGAGAGCCCTACGACTTCTTCGGCGACATCCGCGGGATACGCGACATGTACGGGGAGCGGCTGCGGAAAGCCGACCGCGATGTGCTCGAGGCCCTGCTCGAGCCCGACCTCGCCCGCCGGCTCGCGCGACTTCGTGAGCTCGACTCGCTCCAGCGGGGCGACGCCTATCAGCGCTATCTCTACGCCGAAGAGCTGTTTCACCGTGGACCGCTGGTCGGGTACGACAACAAGGATGCGCTGCGGGCCATGGAGCGGACCATCGAGGCGGACTCCACCTTCGCTGAAGCGTACAACCACCTGTTCGCCGCCCAGGTGCGCGCCGGGCGGCAAAAGGCCGCGAAGAACTACCTCGATCTCCGCCGTCGGATCGTCACCGAGTCCGGCGATCTCGACAAGGTCAAGTTCATGCGACTGGCCTATGACGCGCGCTTCGTTCCCGTGCTGGCCCGGCTCGAGGTCCTGAAGCTTGAACACTGGATCGATTCGACGGATCTCGCCGGCCTGGCCCAGGTGTCGCGGCTGGGTGCACCGTGGTTCGATATCCCTGCCACCCAGGTGGCGCTCTGCCATATCCTGCTCGAGCACGCGGCGACCGACTCGGCGCGGGCCAGCGCCCACAGCGGCATCGCGGTGGGCCTACTGACGCTCGGGCGGCCGGCCGCCGCGCTGGCGCACCTCGATTCGGCCGTTGGGCTGGCGGATTCCGCGCATTCGACGGAAGCGAGTCTCCTGCGCACCGAGTGGGAGGTGATTCCGCCGCTGGTCGGGCTTCCCCGCTGGTCAGCTCCCGGCTCCCGCTGGCGCCAGGAGCTCGCGCATCTCCGGCTCGCTCCGATGGATCGAGGCCTCGTCGCCAGGATTGAGTGGGCACTGGCCGCCGGAAGCCTCGCGGTGGGTGATTCGGCCGGTTTCCGTGCTCACGCGGACACGCTGGAGGCCCTCGATCCGGGTTCACCGCTCGCCGTCCTGCTTCGCGCGATGGATGCCGGCGCCCGCGACGAGCCGGCGGTCGCACTCCGGATCTCGGATTCAGCGCGCGCCGCCCTGAGCGTGAACCAGCCACCCGATCCCTTCGCCGGCGCGGTGTACCATCTGTTCCGGGCGAGGTGGCACCTGGCGATGGCCGACGACCAGACGGCGGCTCACCGTCAGGCGGCCGACAGCGCGCTCCGGTGGATCGACGGCTCGGACTTCAACGGCTGGCCGATGGGAACGGTTCAGGCCGGCGAGATCGACGCCACCTTTGGCGTGTACGCGCGCTGGCGCCGGGCCGACGCCGCCTTAGTGCCCGGCGCGACCCGCAGGGACACCGCTGCCGCCTGCCACCGGCTTCGACGGGTGGTCGAGCTCTGGGCGGGCAGCGACCGCGTCATGCGTCCACTCAGAGACAGCGCCATGACACGTATGAAGGCCTGCCGCCCGTGATCACCTGTCGCACCTTGGGCCCGGTCGAGCTCACGCTCGACGGCGCGATGGCCCCGGCCGAGCTGCAGTGGAAGAAGCACCTGGCGTTGCTGCTGTACCTGGCCCGCTCGGGACCGCGGGGACGCGCGCGCGAGCATCTAATGGGGCTCCTCTGGCCCGACAGCGAAGACGGCAAGGCACGTCATTCGCTCAATGTGGCGCTCGGACACATCCGGCGGCATCTGGGCGACGGCGCCATCGACGGAGCCGGCGGACCCCTGCGGCTCAATCCCGGGTTCGTCGGGCTGGACTTGACCGAGTTCGAGGTCCTGGCAGGCCGGGAGGACTGGAGCGGGGCGGCCGCGCTCGTCACCGGGGAGTTTCTCGAAGGATTCGACCTCCCGGGCGCCTCCGGATTCGAGGACTGGCTCATCGCCGAGCGCGCGCACTGGCGGGGCCGGTCCATCGACGTGCTGGTGCGGCACGCGGACGACCTGCTTCGCTCGGGCCATGCCACCGATGCCGTGTCCGTCGGGCGCCGCGCGCTTCAGCTGGACCCCGGTGCCGAGCGCGCGGCCCGCGGCGTCATGCGCGGGCTCGCCCTGGCCGGCGACCGCGCGGCCGCCCTCGCCGAGCACGGACGCGTCACCGCCCGGCTGGCCGAGCTCGGCGCGGTGCCCGAGCGCGCGACCGACGAGCTGGCCGAGCGGATCGCGAAACAGCGCCTGGCGCGGCCGGGTCGGCCGTCTCGCGAGGCGGGCGCCCTGCCCGTGCGGCTTCCGCTCGCCGGACGTGAGGCCGAGCTGCAGCACCTGCTGGAAGTGGCGGCAGGCGCCGTCGCGGCCGAGCGCGCCGCGCTGCTCATCGTCGAAGGCGAGACCGGCTCGGGCAAGACCCGTCTCCAGGACGAGCTGCTCGCGCGGCTCCGGCTCGACGGGCTGGCGGTGTCGGCCGCCCGCGCCGTGGAAGCGGACCGGCTCGAGTCGGATAGCGGCGTGCTGGTGCTCGCCCGCGGCGGACTGCTCGACGCCGCGGGGATCGCCGCCGCGTCGGCCGACGCCATCGCAACCCTGGCCGGGGTCCTGCCCGAGTGGGCCCAGCGGTTTCCCGGTGTGCCCGCGGCGCGCGGGCCGCTGGGACGGGCATTGATCGAGACCGTGCGCGCCGCCGCCGCCGAGCAGCCGGTCGTGCTCGCGGTCGACGATGCCCAATGGCTGGACGACCGGTCGGTCGGCACCGTGAACACGTTGTTGCGCGATTTGACGGCCGCGCCGGTGATCGTCGCGCTGACGCTGTCGCCCCACGTGCCGCGGCCGGACATCGACGAGCTTCGGAGCCGCATCGGGCGTGACCTGGGCGGCGCCGTGGTTCACCTGGAAGCGCTCACCATGGCGGCGCTCGGCGAGCTCGCGCGCCGCCTCCTTCCGGAGTACGACGCGGTCCAGCTCGATCGGGTCGTCCGGCGCGTCTCCACCGATTCGGCGTGCCTGCCGCTGCTCGCGGTGGAGCTGCTCCGCGCGGTGGCCCTGGGGATGGACCTGGGCACCGCGTCGGGTGCCTGGCCCGACCCGCAGCGTACCCTGGACCAGAGCCTGCCCGGCGATCTGCCCGATGCCGTCGTCGCGGCAATCCGGGTCGGCTTCGGCCGGCGCTCGCCCGAGTCCCAGCGCGTGCTGGCGGCGGCTTCCGTGCTGGGAGACCGCGTGCCCGCGGAGCTCATCGCCACGGCGCTGGGCGAGCCGCTCGACCTGGTTCACCGCGCCCTGGACGAGCTCGAGTGGCACCACTGGCTGGTGGCCGAGCCGCGCGGTTACGGCTTCGTCGCGCGGGTCGTGCAACAGGTGGTCGAGCGCGACATGCTGACCCCGGGCCAGCGCCGCCGGATCCTCGAGGCCGCCGCGCGGAAAGACACTTGACCACCGCTTGAGCCCGCCGCGGCACCGTGCGCTCCGACTCTCACCCGGACGCGCACATGTGGTGGCTGCCGCTCCTCTGGATCGTCGCTGACACCGCCGAACGGCGGATGATCGCCGTGGCGCCCTCCGAATCCCTCCAGGTGACCATCGCCGGGTCGGGCAGTCCCGTGGTGCTGATCCCGGGCCTGTTCGGCGCGGCCTACGGCTTCCGCAAGGTCATCCCGCTCATCAGCGACCATCACCGCGTCATCGTGGTCGAGCCGCTCGCCGTCGGGACCTCCGGCCGTCCGGAGCGGGCCGATTACTCGCTGGATGCCCAGACCACGCGGGTTGCCGCCGCGCTCGATTCGCTGAACGTGCGCCAGGCCACCGTTGCCGCGCACTCGCTCGGCGCCGGGCTGGCCTTCCGGCTGGCGTACCGCCGGCCCGATCTCGTCGCGGCCGTGATCTCGCTCGATGGCGGTCCCGCCGAGCGCGCGGCCACCGGCGGGCTCCGACGCGCGGCCACCTGGGCCCCATGGGTCAAGGCCTTCGGCGGCGTGAGCCTGGTACGCCGGAAGATCCGCGAATCCCTGGTGCGGGCCTCGGGCGACACCAGCTGGGTGAGCGACGACGTGGTCATCGGCTACACCGAGGGCGCCGCGCGCGACCTCGACGGCACGCTCAAGGCGTACCTCCGCATGGCCGAGTCGCGCGAGCACGAGAAGCTCGGCCCTCACCTCGGCGAGGTCCGTTGCCCGGTCACGCTCCTGCTCGGCGCCGCGCCGCATCCGGAGGCGGTCTCCGCTCGCGAGATCGAGCTGCTTCATGCGCGGCTCGCCCTCCTCCGCACCGACTCGATCGCGGGCGTCGGCCACCACATCCACGAGGAGCGACCGGACCTCGTGGCCCAGGCGATCGAGGCGCTCGCCGCGTCGCCGCTGGCGGCGGGCCGATGAGCGCGTCGTCCATCTACGGCTGTGGCGTCTCCCGCGCCGTGACGCTCACGCGCGGCGACCTTGCGCCAGAGCTCAGGGCCGAGATTCGCCGCCTGCAGCGGCTCGAGCCGGTCCGGAACCTCCGGCTCCTCCTCCTCGTGCCCACCATGGCGGCGGGTGGGATCGCCGTGGAATCCGCCGGGCTCCCGCTGGCACGGGCGGCCGGCACCCTGGCGATCGCGGCGGTGATGATGGCGCTCAGCGTGGTCATGCACGAGGGCGTGCATCACCTGCTCACGCGATCGCGGGGATGGAACCGCGCGCTGGCGATCGCGTGCGGCCTCCCGATTCTCCTTTCGGCCGATGCGTACCGTGCGCTGCACCTTCGCCACCACGCCTTTGAGCGCACCGAACGGGACCCGGACGATATCGAGACGCTCGCCCGCCGCGGCATCCCGCTGGTGCTGGTGTACTACGTCCTGCTCGCCGTCGGCGCCTACCTCTACTTCCCGCACGTGGCGGTGGCCGGGTACCGCGCGGCGCGCTCGCGGACCGACAGGCTGGCCATCCTGCTGGAGTACGCGGTCCTCCTCGCGCTGTTCGGGCTCGCGTTGTGGTACTCGCCAGGTGCGCTAGTGCGGCTCTGGCTGCTACCCATGATGGTTGCCGCGCAGCTCACCAATATCCGGAGCCTCGCCGAGCATGGGCTCACCACGAGCGGCAACCCGTTCACGGCGACCCGCTCCGTGCGCACGTCGCCGGTCGTCGCGTTCTTCCTGTGCAATCTCAATTTTCACCTCGAGCACCACCTGTTTCCCGCGGTGCCGTGGTACAACCTGCCCGCCGTGCATGGCCTGCTCGGTCCGGCCTATCGCGCGACGGGCGCCTCGGTGTACGACGGCTACCGGGCCTTCCTGCGCGACTTCCTCCGCACCACCTGGGCGGGCATGATCCCGGACCTCCGCATGGTGCCCGCGCATATCCGCGAGGACCTCTGCGGCTAGCATCGCCTTGACCACGCCTTGATGGCCGAGGCGCAGCTTCGATGCACACTCACAGGGAGGCGGTATGCGTGCGGTGGTCACGGGCGGCGGCGGATTCATCGGCAGTCACCTGATCGAGGCGCTGGTCGCCCGGGGCGACGAGGTCGTCTGCGTCGAGCGGCGTGGCGGCGGCTGGGGCTGGATCGCCGGACAGCCCGTGGAGTTCGCACCGATCGGCGTGGACAGCGCGGATGAGCTTCGCCGCGCGTTCGACGGCGCGACGGCGGTGTTTCACCTGGCCGCCCTCACCGAGGCGCGCAGCCCGACAGAGATGTATGCCGTGAATACCGAGGGCACTCACCGGGTTTTGCAGGCCGCCGCGGCGTTGGGCGCCCGAGCACCGCAGGTGATCCTCCTCTCCTCGCTCGCAGCGCTGGGGCCGTGCCGCAACGGTGAGGCGCTCTCGCCCGACAGCGTGCCCTGCCCGCTTTCCCATTACGGCCAGTCCAAGCTGCTGGCCGAAGCGATGATGCACGCCTATGACGACCGGGTGCCCACGACGATCCTCCGGTTTCCCTCGGTCTACGGGCCGCGCGAGCGCGGCGTGCTCACGTTCTTCCGGCTGGTCCGGCGAGGCATCGCGCTGTCCATCGGCCGTTGGGACCGGGAGGTGAGCATGCTGTACGTGGACGACGCGGTCCACGCGCTGCTCCGCGCCGCGGACGTGCCCGGCGCGGTCGGTCGCACCTATTGCGTGGCTCACCCGGACCCGATCACCTGGACGCGCTTCGCCGACGCCGCGAGCTCCGCGCTGGGCCGGCGCAGCCTCCGGCTCTCGGTGCCGGTCTCCCTGGCCCGCCTGATCGCCGCCGGCGCGGAGGCGCAGGCGCGGGTGCGGCGGCGCGCCGCCATCCTCAACCGTGAGCGCATGCGCGAGCTCACCCAGCTTAGCTGGGTGTGCGATCCCGCGCGAGCCGTCGCCGAGCTGGCGTTCCGTCCGGCATTTCCCATCGAGCGCGGCGCCATGGCTGCCGTGGCGTGGTATCGGAAGGCAGGCTGGCTGTGAGCTCCCGAGTCCGTCCGGTCGACCTGGTGATAGCCGGGTACAATCTGGTGCTCGCCGCCGTATGGCTACGGCTCATGGACGCGGCGGCCGCCGCTCCCTGGATGGCCGTGGCCCACGTCCTGGCCGCGGCGACGCCGGGCCTGCTCGGCTGGTGCAGGGCCGAGCCGCGTGGTGCCTGGCGGCTGGCTCGAGAGATCTATCCGCTGGCGGCCATCGGCTTATTCTGGACCGAGCTCGGCCGCCTGCACGGGGCCGGCGACTTCGCGCACTACGACGCGGTCATCGCCCGACTGGATCTGGCGCTGTTCGGACGCCACCTGAATCTGGTGTGGATGCCGGCCATGCCGCAGCGGGGATTCAGCGAGCTGATGCATCTGTTCTACGTCCTGTACTACCCCCTG
>Ga0308175_100002351_pt1 | contig 12940 bp, 10 predicted proteins | sample PhyCR1_3_FD_203893 | JGI IMG/M metagenome (GOLD analysis project Ga0308175, IMG submission 203893) | Soil microbial communities from UC Gill Tract Community Farm, Albany, California, United States - DLSLS.C.R1 | ecosystem: Environmental > Terrestrial > Soil > Agricultural land | place: USA...
CACCGCGCCCGCGATCACCTCGCCCAGCACCTCGAACGGCACCTTCTCGCGGGGCCAGCCGACCAGGTTGAGCGCGAAGAGTGGGGTGCCACCCATCGCGTACACGTCGCTCAGCGCATTGGCCGCCGCAATCGCCCCCCAGGCCCGTGGATCGTCCACGATCGGCGTGAAGAAATCGGTCGTCGCCACCAGGGCGCGGTCGTCGCTCAGGCGGAACACGGCCGCGTCGTCCCGGGTGGCCGCATCGACCAGCACGCGGGGGTCCACCACCGTCGGGAGGTGGCGCAGCACCTGGCTCAGGTCCACCGATCCCAGCTTGCAGGCGCAGCCGGCCCCGTGCGACAGGGCCGTCAGTCGGAGCCGAGGCGTGGCTTGGGCGGGTGCTGGGGCGGTGCTGCTATCCGTCATGGCGGGTCGTCGGCGGTCGAAAGGCCTGGCAGATTCCGGAGTGGTCCATGTCGACCGGAAGTTACACCTGCCCCGGCCGGGAGGGCACCGATACTGCCGGGGCCGACCGCCTCGAGCGTGTCAGGTCGTCTCGGCCCAGTGAAGCGCGCGGAGGCCGATCAAGGCTCGCTCCTGCTGAGCCGTCGCCCCGAAGCTTCCGTCCGGGCGTTGGCGCTCCTCGAGCGCCGGCACAGCGTGCCGGACCGCTGCCCGCCCGGCGGGTATGCCGGCCGCCATGAGGGCGTCGAGCGCGAGAAACAGGTCGGCATTTTCCCAGTGGCCATCGGTGTGCTGCTGGGCGGCGATCAGCTGGACCAGCCGCTCCACCACCGGCCGGTACGCCTCGCCGCCCAGGGCCAGCGTGTGAAGGCCGGTGATGATGACGTCCGGCGCGAACGGCCCGCTCCAGTCGGTCCAGGCGTCGGCGAGCAATCGCAGGCTGTCGAGGTGGGCCACGACGGCCGGCAGATCCCGGAACCCCGCCCGCAGCACGGCTCGGAGCGCCAGGCAGCTGATGGCCAGCCGCGCCGCGGGCTCGGCGCGGAATACCTTGCCGATCGGCAGGGTGATCGGCGCCACCCGCTCCGCGGCCGGACCCGGAGAAAAGAATCCGCGGAGGAAGTGCTCGCAGGTTCGCAGGCCGTGCCGGGTCTTGTCGCAGTTCTCGCCATAGGCTCCAGGGGCATTCTGGCGCTGGAGCACCCAGCTCACCGCGCGGCTGAGCCCGGGGTCGCGCAGGTCGCGACCGAGGTCCAGCAGCTCGTGCACCCGCCAGATGGTCGGCACCGCGGCACCGCCCACGCTGCCGTCGGGGCGCAGCTCCGCCGTGAGCTCCTGCGCGAGCCGCACGGCCAGCACGGGATCGTCGGCGGCGACCAGCCCGACCTCGGCGCGCGCCAGGATGGCCTGGCGACTCCGGATGGCGCTGAAGAAGAGCGACAGCCGCTCGAGCGCGCTCGGGCTCATGCCGGGAGCACCCAGGCCAGCAGGCCGCCGGCACCGATCACACGCAGGATGCGGAGCACCGCGCGCCGGCCACGCGGCGGCCACTCCCGCAACGCGCCCACCAGCAGGAACACGAGCCACCAGGCGCCGGCTCCCAGGCTGGCGAACCACAGGGCGCCGAACAGCGTGATCAGGAGGCCCTCCCCGGCGACCTCGACCGCTTCCCGCCCGGGGATAGGGGCGCTCTCGCCGGCTCGGCCCTCGGTCCACCTCCAGGCCAGCAGCCAGACGGATACGGCCACCCAGGCCACCGCGATCCGGCCCAGCGACACGCTACCAGGCCTTTCGGATCGAGTCGGCGGAGAGCAGCACGCCGCGCACCATGACCCGATCGATCGACAGCGTGTTGCGGATGTCGGCCAGCGGATCGCGGGTGAGCACGATGAGGTCGGCGGCCTTGCCCGGCGCGATGAGCCCCAGCGAATCCACACCCAGTACCAGCGCGCCGTTGCGGGTCCCCGCCAGCAGGGCGTCCCGCGGCGCGAAGCCGGCGGCCACCAGCAGCTGAAGCTCGCGATGCTCGCTGTAACCCGGGATGAGCAGCTGATTGGAGGCATCGGTGCCGGTGGCAATTCTCCCGCCCGCCGCGGCGAACAGGCGGAGAAACTCGTCCTGCCGCGGACGCGCCGCGCGAAAGGCCGGATAGTCCTCGGCGGTCCAGCCGGCCCGGCGCACCATGTCGGGCACGTTCCAGCGCCGCTGCTGCAACTCGGGCACGGCGCGGAGCATCGTGTCCTGGAGCAGGGCCGGGTCGTCGAGATGGCTGAAGGTCTCGTGCAATACCAGTGTGGGGACCAGTATCGTCTTCCGTTCGGCGATCGCCCGCGCCACCCGCTCGAGCGCCGCCGAATCGAGGCCGGCCCAGCTCCGCTCGAACGCGGTCCACCCCGCGAAGAATCCGCGATAGTGCGCCGCGTTGAGGGAGGAGGCGTCCGCCAGGCAGGCCTCGGGCACCCCGCTCAGGTGCTCGATGCTGCTGATGCCGTCGCGCGACGCGGTGACCGCGTCGACCAGCCCCAGATGTCCCGCGACCCGGAGATTGAAGGTGCTGGCCTCGTCGATTACGGCCTTGAGCAGCGTCGGATCGACCCGGGTATAGACCTTGACCAGGTCGGCGCCCGCGTTGACCAGCCGATCGACCGCCCGGCGGGCGTCCTGAGGCGTATTGGCGCCGAGCGCGTCGGGATAGGTGGTGGGCAGGCCGTCGATCATCGCCCCGGCGCTGTAGATCCGGGGCCCCCGCACCGCGCCGAGGTTGACCTCCCGGCGGAGGTTGAGGATGGAGTCAATCTGGCCATGGAGGTCGCGCACGGTGGTGACGCCCCACGCCAGGTAGCGCGGGAGGGCCCAGCGCTCGACGTGGCCATGGGCGTCGATCAGGCCCGGCATGATCCAGCGGCCGGACACATCCACCTCGGTGGTCCGGGCCGGCAGCGTGAACCCGCTCCGCGTACCCACCGACTCGATGCGGCCGCGGCGCACCACGACCGTGGCGTCCGGCAGCGGCGGGCCGCCGCTGCCGTCCAGCAGGGTGGCGCCGACCAGCGCAATGCCGTCCGGCGGCTGTTGGCGGCAGCCGGCGGTCAAGGCCAGCGCCGCGAACAGGGCGCCGAGTATCACTGTCCGGGTGAGGCGCATGCAGTCGAGAGTAGGGATTCAACAAGGTGGGTAGGCGGCGAGGCCCATGCAAGATCCTCCGGGCGCGTTGTTATACTTTGGGGCGATGACGAACCTCGAAGTCGATTCGGCGCCGGAATCGGCGGATCGCCGGCCCGCATCGGTCCGAGCGCCGGCGCTCTCGGATTACGGACTCATCGGTGACATGCGGACCGCGGCGCTGGTCGGGCTGGACGGCGCCATCGACTGGTGCTGTCTGCCGCGGTTCGACAGCGGCAGCGTGTTCGCCGCCATCCTCGACCCCGAGCGCGGCGGTACCTGGGCGATCCGCCCCGCGGTGGACTGGACCTCCACCCAGCGATACCTCCCGCGCACCAACATCCTGGAAACCACCTTCCGCACCGCCGGCGGGGTCGCGATCCTGACCGACTTCATGCCGGTCGATGAGGACGGGCGGCCGTCGAGTCCCCACCCGGAGATCCACCGGCAGCTCCGCTGCGCCCGCGGCCGGGTGCCCATGCAGCTCACGTTCATGCCCCGGTTCGAGTACGGCGCCCGGGCCACTCGGCTGGAGCAGCTCCGGAACGGGCTGTTCGCCACCGACCGCACCGACCAGGTCCTTACCCTGTCCAGTAACAAGCCGTGCGACTGGATCATCGAGCAGTCGATCGCCACCGCGCGCTTCACGGTCGAGAAGGGCGACGACCGCTGGCTGGTGCTGCGCTACGACGACGACGATATCCACCCGGCCGACCGGTACGAGAGCGCCCGCAAGCTGGACATCACCGCCGCGTTCTGGGCCCGCTGGGCCGCCGGCGTGCGCTACAGCGGCCCCTTCCGCGGCATGGTCAAGCGATCGGCCCTGGTGCTCAAGCTGCTGACCCACGCCGAGACCGGGGCCATCATCGCGGCCCCGACGACGTCCCTGCCGGAGACGATTGGGGGCGTTCGGAACTGGGACTACCGCTTCGTCTGGCTGCGCGACGCGGCGTTCACGCTGGCCGCGCTCGACGCCGTCGGGCACCGGCGCGAGGCGGATGCGTTCATGCGGTTCCTCAAGAAGGTGTGCCGCCACGAAGGGGGCGGGCACCTGCAGATCATGTACGGCATCGACGGCCGCCGCGACCTGGTCGAGCGGCAGCTCGATCACCTGGCGGGCTACATGGGCTCGCGGCCGGTGCGGGTCGGAAACGGCGCCGTGGGCCAGCTGCAGCTCGACGTGTATGGCGAAGTGCTCGAGACCGCCGACATCTGGCGTCGCAACTTCGAGATGACCGAGGGGACCTGGCGCGTCCTCCGCGGCCTGGTGGACTGGGTGAGCGGCAACTGGCAGCTCCCCGATTCGAGCATCTGGGAAGTGCGGGGCGAAGTGCGTCACTACGTCTTCAGCAAGGTGATGAGCTGGGTCGCGATGGACCGTGGCATCCGGATGGCGGAGGAGCTAGGGCTGGACGGCAACACCGCGGAGTGGCAGGCCCAGCGGGACGTTCTTCACGCCGAGATCCTCGAGCGCGGGTGGAGCGACCGGCACCAGTCCTTCACCCAGGCCTACGATGACGAGGCGCTGGACGCCGCCGCCCTCGCCATTCCGATGGTCCGGTTCCTCCCCTGGAACCATCCCCGGGTGATCTCGACCGTCCAGGCCGTGGCGCGCGAGCTCACCAGCGCCGACGGCGAGCTGGTGTATCGCTACCGGCACCCGGACGGATTGGAGGGGGAAGAGGGAGCCTTCTCGATCTGCACCTTCTGGCTGGCCCAGGCCCTGACCATGATCGGCGAGCGCGAGCGGGCCGAGCGGGTGTTCCGCCGGATGCTGCGCCACGCCAACCATGTCGGGCTCTATTCCGAGGAGATCGATCCCCAGACGGGCGCGTTCCTCGGCAACTTCCCGCAGGCCTTTACCCACATCGCCTTGATCAACTGCGCGGCCGCTCTGGCGCGAACCCAGAGCAAGGGCTAGCGACCGACAGTCCTACCGGCGGCGACGCTTGGCCGCCTTCTTGGCGGTCCGTCGGGACCCCTTCTTGGCGGTGCGCCGGGACGCCTTCTTAACCGGCCGGCGCGCCGCCCGCTTGGCCCCCTTCTTGGCAGCCTTCTTCGCGCCTTTCTTGGCCGACCGCTTGGTGGTCCGCCGGGCACTCTTCTTGGCGGCTTTCTTGGCGCTCTTTTTGGCTGCCTTCTTGGGGCTCTTCTTGGTGCTCTTCTTAACACTCCTCTTGGCCACAGGGCGGCTGGGCTTCCGCTTGGGCCTGGCGGCAGCGGAGGGCTGAGTGGCCGGCGTGCTGGCCCGGCCGGCCGGTTCAGCGGGCGCCGACGGCGCGGCCGGGGTTGGCGCGGGGCTCGGCGGGGGCTCCATGGGCAGCGGATCCATCCAGCCGGAGCCGGACCAGCCCATCTCCATATAATGAAGCTCGGCCATCTTCGCTTCCTCCGATCGCAGATGCGGCGCGACCAGCGCGGGTTCGCGCGCGCGCCAGTACTCGGTGGGGTGCGGCTCGTTATAACATGCACATCTTGATGCCGTGTGCAAGGCTCATATGACGGCTGCGCAACGATGTGGAGCGGCGGCGGACGCTGGCGGTCCTGCACCGCCGCCCGCCCTGGCGGGCGGGGCCGGCGCTATTTGCACAAGTCATTGCATGGCAACAATGTAGATTGCCAACGCCGATGCTCCGCTACCCCTCCAGATCCGCCCAGCGGAGGCGAATCGACGTCCCCCGCGCGGCGCCGCCATGGCGGGTCGCCGCTCTCCGGCCGGGCCGGCCCTCCACTCACGGTGCGACCTGGCTCGGCGTGCGCTATACTTAGCCGGTCACTCCCCCTTTCTCGGACCTCACTGCCGGTGACCATTCTCAGACTGCCGGCGGACCGCCAGGAGCTTGGGCGTCCGCGGCGCCTCGTCCGCCATGCGATCGCCTGCGCCGGTGTTGTGCTCGGCGTCGCCCCTGCGGGCCTTCGGGCGCAGACCGTGAGCGAGGTCCAGGTGACCCCCGAGACGATGACGCTCGCGGTGGGTCAGAAGCAACCCATCTTCGCCACCGCCTACGATCGTCAGGGCAACCTGATCGCCACCGCCAAGTTCACCTTCTGGAGCTCGGACACCTCGATCGCCAAGGTCACGCGCGAGGGCACGGTTCAGGGCGTGGCCGCCGGGCTCGCCAAGGTCGAGGCGCGAACCCAGCGCCGGCGAGCATCGCTGGCGGTGCTGATCACCGGTGCGTCGGCCGGGCCGGGAAGCGCGGGGTCGCTGCTCACGCTCGAGCCGACCACGGCCATGCTGCTGCCCGGCGAGACCGTGCGGATCACACCCCAGGCGGTGCACGAGGACGGCTCCAGCACGGTCGTGGGCAAGGTCACCTGGAAGTCGCTCAAGCCTGAGGTGGCGACGGTGGACAGCACCGGCACGGTGCTGGCCGTGGCGCCCGGCAAGAGCATCGTGCAGGCCAGCGCGCCGGCCGGGCTCATGGCCACGCTCCCGGTCGAAGTGGAGCAGGCCGACATCGCACTGGTGGGCGACATAGACGCGCTGGGGCCCCAGGACGCCGAGACGCTATTGGTGAGGGTTCCGTCGCAGAACAACCGGGAAATCCACTCCGGCATACAGTGGCAGTCCACCGACACGTCGGTCGCGACCGTCGATTCGATCGGGATCGTTACCGCCCGCGCCCCGGGTCATACCGAGATCGTGATGCACGGCCTTGGCCTGGAGCGGCGGGCGCCCCTGCTGGTGCACAAGCTGCCCGAGCGGCTGGTGGTTTCGCCCAAGCCGTCTACCGAGCCGCTGCTCTTCCCGGTCAAGTCGACCCGGCAGTTCAACGCCGTCGCGCAGGGGGCGGATAGCGCCCCCATTCCGGAAGTCCGCATCGTCTGGGAAGTGGGAGACAGCTCTCGTGTGGCGTTCGATCGGACCACGGGCACGCTGGCGGCGCGGGACACCGGGGCCACCACCCTCACCGCCAATCTGCACGGCTTCGAGCCCGTGGTGTGGCGGGTCCAGGTCGTGCCGGGGCTCGTGAGCCTCGATCGCACCCGGGTCGGACTTCGGCTCGGCGAGCACGCCGCGCTGACGGCGTCGCTCCGCGACGATGACAACAAGGTGATCGGCCCCGCGACGGTCCAGTGGAGCAGCGACCATCCGGAAATCGCGGCCGTCAGCAACGGCGACGTGCGCGGGGTGAGCCCGGGTCACGCCCTGGTGAGCGCGGCCGCGCCGTGGGGCAAGCCGGTGAGCGCCGATGTCTTCGTCACCGCCGATCTGCTGGTGACCTCGAACCGGAGCGGCGCCTTCGGCCTGTACCAGGTCCGCTCGGACAGCCCCGACACGCTGCTGCCGATCTCGCTGGACGGCGGCGCCACCCAGGCCGTGCGCTCGCCCGATCGCACCCGGATCGCCTACAGCTCGACCAAGGCTGGCAGCGCCGACATCTACCTCGCCGATGCCGACGGCCGGAACCCGCGCCATCTCACCAGCGATCCCGGCGCGGAAACCCAGCCCGCGTGGACGCCCGACGGCGGTCGGCTGGTCTACACCGCGACACCCACGGGAGGCGTGGCCCAGGTCATGAGCGTGAAGGTCGACGGGACCGACTCGCGTGCGCTCACCTCGTCGACCACCGGCGGAAACACGGCGCCCGACGTCTCGCCCGACGGCCGGCGGGTGGCGTTCGTCAGCACCCGGGACGGCAATCCCGAGATCTATGAGGTGGGCCTCGAGGGCGGCGAGGCGCGCCGTCTCACCAAGACCGGCGACAAGGAAGCCAACCCCCGCTACCTCCCGAGCGGTGACCTGCTGTACGTGCTCGACAAGGGCAGCAAGGCGCGGCTCATGCGGCTGGCGTCCGGCTCCAGCGCGGCGCCATTGCCGGTGCTCGAAATCGACCAGCCGGTGGTGGCACTCGACGTCTCGTCCGACGGGGATCGCGTCGCCTACGTCGCGGGCAAGGTCGCCGAGGCGGGCAAGGGCAAATCACAGCTCTCGCTCAGGATCCAGCCGCTGGCGCCGCGCAGCACCCCGGTGCTGGTCCCGCTGCACCCCGGCGAGCAGGTCCTGAGCCCATCCTTCTGAGCGCGGGCGGGTGATGAAGGCGCTGGCCCTCGACGGCGTCGGCGGGCTCGAGCATCTCGCCTTGCACGACCTGCCGCGTCCCGAGCTCACCGACCCCGGCGATGCCATGATCCGGGTGCACGCCGCGGCGCTCAACCGACTCGATCTCTTCGTCACCGACGGCCTGCCCGGCATCGAATACCGGTTCCCGCACATCGTGGGCTCCGATGGCGCGGGGATCGTCGAGGCGGTCGGATCCGAGGTGGCCTCGGTGCGTCCCGGTGACCGGGTCATGATCAATCCCGGAATCGCCTGCCGCGACTGCCACGCCTGTCTCGGCGGCGAGGAGTCGCTGTGTACCACTTTTCGTGTCGTCGGCGAGCATCGGGCGGGCACGGCGGCGGAATACGTGGTGGTGCCGGCGAGAAACCTGGCACCGGTACCTCCGGCCATGTCGTGGGCCCAGGCCGCGGCCTTTTCGCTGGCGACGCTCACCGCCTGGCACATGCTGGCGACGCGCGCGGCGCTCCGGCCCGGCGAGACGGTGCTGATCTGGGGCATCGGCGGCGGAGTGGCCATGGCGGCGCTTCAGGTGGCGCGCCACCTGGGCGCGCGCACCATCGTCACCAGCGGCAGCGACGCCAAGCTCGACGTCGCCCGGAGGCACGGCGCGGACGCAGGCATCAACCACGCTACCCAGGACGTCGTGGCCGAAGTCCGGCGGCTCACCGACCGCCGCGGCGCCGACGTCGTGGCCGACAGCGTGGGTCAGGCGCGGTGGCAGGATTCGCTCCGCGCGATGCGGCGCGGCGGCCGCCTGGTGAACTGTGGTGCCACCAGCGGCCCCATGATCCAGCTCGACCTCCGGCGGTTGTTCTGGCACCAGTGGAGCATCCTGGGCGCCACGCTGGGGAGCCATCGCGAGTATCAGGCAGTCGTGGAGCTCGCCCACCAGGGCCGGCTCTGGCCGATCGTAGATTCGACCGTGCCGCTCACCCGCGCCACCGACGCATTCACCCGGCTCGCGCGCGGTGAGCAGACGGGGAAACTTGTGATCGAGGTGGCCACGTGAACGAACTGTGGGAGCGACTCCGGATCGGCGCCGACCAGATCGGCACCGTGGTACCCGCGCTGCTCGGCGCGGCGGTGATCCTGCTGACCGGCTACTTCCTGGCCCGTCAGATCCAGCGCTGGGCCGACGATACGCTCAAGCGCCTGGACTTCAACAAGGTGGCGGCCGCGGGCGGACTTGATGAGGTGGTGGTCCGAACCGGCTCGCGGCTCGACCCGGTGCGGGCCCTCGCGAAGCTGATCTTCTGGCTGGTGATGCTGGTGGTGATCTTGCTCGCGAGCACGGCGCTCGGCCTCGAGAGCATCAACCAGATGTTCGGGACCATGCTCTCGTTCATCCCGACGCTCATCGCGGGGATCGTGATCGTGATCCTCGGCATGATCCTGGGCGAGTTCGTGCGCGGGCTCATCCTGGCCTCGGCCGGGAGCGTGTCCGGCGTGCCGACGGTGGCCAAGATCGCCAAGGGCGCGGTGGTGGTGATCGCGGTGTTCATGGCGCTGCAGCAAGTGGGCGTGGCGGAAGAGATCGTGACCGCGGCATTCACCCTGACGCTCGGGGCCGTCGCCCTGGCCGTGGGCCTCGCCTTCGGGCTGGGCAACCGAGATCTGGCCGGCGAGATCACCCGCCGCTGGTACGAGGAAGGCCGCCGCCGCGATCGCCGCCGCACTGACCGCCAGGGGCCGAACACGCCGCCGGGGGATGAGCCGCCGATATTGGACTGACGGGAGGACGGGAGGACGGGAGGACGGAAAGACGGGAGGACCAGCACACCTGATGGGTTATGGATGCCCGGCGGGGTGTGCTGGTCCTCCCGTCTTCCCGTCCTCCCGTCTTCCCGTCTATTTCAACGCAAACCTCCCCACCGTCCTCCCCCCGTCCGCCGTCTTCATCGAACCATAGATCGCGCCCTTCGCTCCGAAGCCCGCCAGCGACGTCCCCTTGGGGAACTCCACGGACCGCTGCCAGCGGCCCTGCCGGTTGACCACGTCGTAGGTGTAAACCGCGTCGTCCTCCGCGCGCGGGCGCTGGAGCCACACCTCGCCGTTGGGCCGCCCGAGGGCGAAGTCGAACGGCGCCTTGGTGTCGGCGAACGGATAGGTGATGGGCAGATCCTGCGGCATGCCGAACTGCTTGCCGTGCTCGCGCACCTGGGCCAGCACCCGGTCGCGATCGTTCTGGGTCACCGGCACCCTGGGGTACTCGTGCGTGGTGCCGGTGGTCCACCGGCCGTCCTGGCTCCGCCAGTCCACCCGATTCTCATGACCCCGGGCCAGCCACGCAGTGCCGTTGGGCAGTACGCCGAAAAAGTCGTTCGGCGCGAAGACCTTCGCGGCCTGCTGCATCTGCTCGCCGAACATCGCGTCACCGAACTCCGGTGATGCGAGGTTCCCCACCGTATCCACCCGTCCCGACTTGAGCCCGATCCTGAGGACCGGCACGCTGTCGGGCCGCACCGCGTGGCCCGGCTCGGCGCCGCCGAGAACGGCCTGGTAGTCCACCTTGTAGCCGTAGCCTACGGTGTCATAGACCATCACCGGCGTCTTACCGGCCACTTCCGCGATCGGCAGGACACCGAGCGGCTTGCCACCCTCGCTCCAGAGCGTGGTTCGGATTCCGCTGAAGTCGACCAGCGCGATGGTGTCGCCGCCCAGATGCGCCACCCACCCCGGGAACTTGTACTGCTCGGGCGGCGCGTCGGATATGAGCGAGTCGATCCTGGTGCCGAGGGTGTCCACCTTGCCGGTCTGGAGGTCGGCCCGGAGGAACAGCTTCGCCTTGGTATCCGCGAAGGCGATGTGGCCGTCGCTCAGCTCGACCACATTGCTCAACTGGGCGAATGTCCCGGGCAGCTTCTTCTCGAGCGTGAGCCCGCCCTCGCCGTCCGCGGGCGAGCAGGCGACGGCGGTCAACAGGAGCGCGGTGTACTGGACCAGCTTCATTCGAGACTCTCAGTCAGTGACGGGTAGTGTCGGCCGGCGGGGCCGGCAGGGTAAAGCGCAGCAACCGAATCCCGTCGCGCGACGGTTCGGCCGCCAGCGCCGTCCCCCCGCCGACGGCGATGATACGACCGGGGCCCGGCAGACGGATCTCCTCCGTCAGGCGGCCCCGTCGATTCACGACGTGGTAGCCCCGGCTCGAGTCGACCGGCGCCCGGCTCTTCTCCAGCCACACGAGCCCGTCGGGACTGGTAAAGCCGGCCTCGAACGGCGGCTTTACGGGGGCGAATGGAAGCTGCTCGGCGGTGGACCGGAGCTCGGGCGGAAACTTTCGGACGAACAGCTCGCGATCGTACCGGGTCACCTCGAGCACCCGGTCGGGCAGGTCCTCGCCGTGAACCCAGTGGCCGGACGGATCCCGCCAGTCCACCCGGTTGGCGTACACCCTGGCCACCCACAGGGACCCGTCGGGCAGCGCGCCCCACTGATCCACCCCGCTGAACACCCGGCGCTCGAACCGGTGGCCCGCGTCGCTCTCCACCTCGGCGATATCGAACGGCGCCAGATGCGCCACGGTGTCGGCCCGCTCGAACTCGGCCGGCGTGCGAATCACCGCGGCCGAGTCGCGGTTCCCCTGGCCGTCGGGGCCGGGGTGAGGGCGAATCTCGAGATAGTAACGTCCCTGGCCGTCCCGTGCCCGCGGGAGCACCCCCCGCACGGCGCCGGTGGTGGCCGTGGCGCCGGCGAAATGACCGTCGAGGGTCCAGCGCGTGGTACGCCGGAGTCCCCAGTCGCCGACATAGAGCGTGTCCCCGGCGCGGAACAGCGAGGCAGGGTTGCGCAGCTCCTTGGCCGCGGAGCCGACGTTGAGCGGGGCCACGGAATGGGGGCCGAAGTCGGCCACCATCGTGCGCTCGTCGGCCGGAGCCAGCACGGCCCATCGCTCGCCGCCGAGCCAGATCCCGGCGGTGACGTCCGACAACGTCGTTGGAACCGTGTCGCGCGCCGGTCCGAGCGTGACCACCGGCGCGGGTGGCGCCTTTTCACCGCACCCGACCAGCATCAGCGCGGCGAGAACCGCCTGGGAGGGGGCCCGCATAGCGGGGGAATGTAATTGGGGGAGGACGGGAGGACGGAGCACGGGAAGACGGGAGGACCGGAAAGACGGGAAGACGGGTAGACGGGGGTCGGGAGCACGGAAGGACCGGAGGACCGGAGGACGGAAATACGGAAGGACGGGAGGACAGGAGGACGAAAATACGGAAGGTCAGAAGTACGGAAATGCGGAAGGTTAGAAGGACGGAAATACGGAAGGTCAGAAGGACGGAAGGAGAGAGAACGATGGCGGATGGGGGGACGGAAGGCCGGGAGGACGTGCATAGCACGCCGGGGCCACTGAACCAACAGGTGTGCAGGTCCTCCCGTCCTCCCGTCCTCCCGTCTACCTCAGTATCTCCTCGAACAAGCTCAGCGCCCGCGGATCCTCGCTCTGCCCCAGCCAGAACAATGCGCTCTTCCGGAGCTCCCCGCTCGGGCTCGTGCGGGCCACCCGAATGAGGGCCGGGACGCCCTCGTCCGCCGGACGCTGGGACAGCGCGAACACCGCCTGCTTGCGGACCTCCAGATCGCCGCGCTCGTCGGTGGTGATCGAGTCGAGACCGCGCGTGGCCGCTTGGCCGGCGGCCTGCCCCAGCCAGAACACCGCGTGGCGCCTGGTCTCGAGCGGGAGATCGTCCCGACGGGCCAGACGGAGCAGGTCGGGCCAGATCACCGCGCTGTCCGCAAGGGCCGCTCCGGTGATGAGCGCGTCCGCGTCGT
>Ga0308175_100002352_pt1 | contig 12935 bp, 10 predicted proteins | sample PhyCR1_3_FD_203893 | JGI IMG/M metagenome (GOLD analysis project Ga0308175, IMG submission 203893) | Soil microbial communities from UC Gill Tract Community Farm, Albany, California, United States - DLSLS.C.R1 | ecosystem: Environmental > Terrestrial > Soil > Agricultural land | place: USA...
CACACTGCGGTGCTGCTGCGCGCCACCCCGGTCGAGGATGTCGCAGCCGTGGCGGCAGCCGGTGAACGGATGCCGCGCAAGTCGACCAAGTTCACGCCGAAACCGGCCTCCGGCATGGTGTTCCGCCGGTTCGCCGACGAGCGGTGAGCCTCGCCGGCCTACCCGACCCACCGGCATGCCCACAACCGCGTCGATAGGGTCGGGTCATGGCCGGCGTTGTTGAGGCGCACTTTGTCGGGGCGGTTGACCAGGGAACCACGAGCACCCGCTTCATGGTGTTCGACCACGACGGCAAGGAGGTCGGGCGGCACCAGCTCGAGCACGAGCAGGTCCTGCCCCGCGCCGGGTGGGTCGAGCACGACCCGCTGGAGATCTGGGAGCGCACGCAGACGGTCATCGCCTCGACCCTGGCCCGTCTGCGGCTGCAGCCGACCGACCTCGCCGCCCTGGGCATCACCAACCAGCGCGAGACCACCGTGGTGTGGGACAAGCGGACCGGCCGCCCCCTCCACAACGCGATCGTGTGGCAGGACACGCGCACCGACCGGATCGCCCGCGCCCTCGACCAGGACGGCCGTGGCGACGTCATCCGCGAGCGCGCCGGCATCCCGCCCGCGGCATACTTCTCCGCCGGCAAGGTGCAGTGGATCCTCGAGAACGTCGACGGCGTGCGTGAGGCTGCCGAGCGGGGCGATGCGGTCTTCGGCACCACCGACACCTGGCTGCTGTGGAACCTGACCGGCGGCACCGACGGCGGGGTGCACGTCACCGACGTCACCAACGCCAGCCGCACGATGCTGATGGACCTGACGACGCTGGACTGGGACGAGGAGCTGCTCGGCTTCTTCGGCATCCCGCGCCAGATGCTCCCCCAGGTCAGGCCGAGCTCCGACCCCGACTTCTACGGCCACACCCGTCGCCAGGGCCCGCTCGGCGGCGAGGTGCCCCTCGCCGGGGACCTCGGCGACCAGCAGGCGGCCACCGTCGGCCAGGTCTGCTTCGCCCCCGGCGAGGGCAAGAACACCTACGGCACCGGCAACTTCATGCTGCTGAACACCGGGGAGGAGATCGTGCGCAGCCAGTCCGGGCTGCTCACCACGGTCTGCTACCAGCTCGGCGACGCCAAGCCGGTCTACGCCCTGGAGGGCTCGATCGCGGTCACTGGCTCGGCCGTCCAGTGGCTGCGCGACCAGCTCGGCATCATCTCGGGCGCCGCGGACATCGAGCGCCTCGCCAGCCAGGTGCAGGACACCGGTGGCCTCTACTTCGTGCCCGCCTTCTCGGGCCTGTTCGCCCCCTACTGGCGCCCCGATGCCCGCGGCGCCATCGTCGGCATGTCCCGCTACAACACCAACGCCCACTTGGCCCGGGCCACGCTCGAGGCGATCTGCTACCAGACCAGGGACGTCGCCGACGCGATGACGAAGGACAGTGGGGTCGCGCTCGAGGTGCTCAAGGTCGACGGCGGCGTCACCGCGAACTCGCTGTGCATGCAGCTGCAGGCGGACATCCTCGGCGTGCCGGTGTCGCGCCCCGAGGTCGCCGAGACCACCGCCCTCGGCGCGGCCTACGCCGCCGGCCTCGCCACCGGCTTCTGGTCCGGCACCGAGGAGCTGCGCTCCAACTGGGCCGAGTCCCAGCGGTGGTCGCCCACCTGGACGGACCAGCAGCGCGAGGACGGGTATGCCGGGTGGTCCAAGGCCGTGCAACGCTCCCTGGACTGGGTGGACGTCGACGACGGAAGGGACTGACCAGGTGGCAACCCCACTCTCTCCCCATGGGCGCGAGCTCTCCATCGCCCGGCTCGCCTCGGGTGATGAGCTCGACGTGCTCGTCATCGGTGGTGGCGTGGTCGGGGCCGGCTCGGCGCTCGACGCCGTCACGCGCGGCCTGTCCACGGGGCTGATCGAGCAGCGCGACTTCGCCAGCGGCACCTCCTCACGCTCGAGCAAGCTGATCCACGGCGGCCTGCGCTACCTGGAGATGCTCGACCTCGGGCTGGTCCGCGAGGCGCTGACTGAGCGCGGCCTGCTCCTCACCCGACTGGCCCCCCACCTGGTCCGGCCGGTCCCCTTCCTCTACCCGCTGACCCACCACGTTTGGGAGCGCGCCTATGTCGGCTCCGGCATCGCCCTCTACGACGCGATGGCGATGAGCAGCGGGCACGGCGCCGGCCTGCCCCGCCACCGCCACCTGACCCGCCGCCAGGCGCTGCGCCTGATGCCCAGCCTCAGGCCGAGCGCCCTCACCGGCGGGGTGCAGTACTTCGACGCCCAGGTCGACGACGCCCGGCACACCATGGAGCTGGCCCGCACGGCCGCGCACTACGGCGCCCATGTTGCGAATCGTGTTGCGGCAGTGGGCTTCCTGAGGCAGGGTGAGCGCGTCACGGGGGTGCGCGCCGTCGACAAGGTGACCGACCGCGAGTTCGAGATCAGCGCGCGCCAGCTCGTCAACGCAACAGGCGTCTGGACCGACGACACCCAGGCCATGGTCGGCGAGCGCGGGCAGTTCAACGTGCGCGCGTCCAAGGGCATCCACCTCGTCGTGCCACGCGACCGGATCCACTCCGCGACTGGCCTGATCCTGCGCACCGAGACCTCGGTGCTGTTCCTGATCCCGTGGTTCCGGCACTGGATCATCGGCACGACCGACACCGACTGGAAGCTCGACAAGGCCCACCCAGCCGCCACCCGGGCCGACATCGACTACCTGCTCGACCACGTCAACCGCGTCCTGGCCACGCCGCTGTCGCACGAGGACGTCGAAGGCGTCTACGCCGGCCTGCGCCCCCTCCTCGCCGGCGAGTCCGAGTCCACGAGCAAGCTCTCCCGCGAGCACGTCGTCACGCACAGCGCGCCGGGGCTCGTCGTCGTCGCCGGCGGCAAGTACACGACCTACCGGGTGATGGCCAAGGACGCCGTCGACGAGGCGGCCCAGGCCCTCCCCGGCCGGACGCCCGAGTCGACCACCGACACCGTCCCGCTGCTCGGCGCCGTCGGCCACCACGCGGTCTGGAACCAGCGCGAGGCGCTCGCCGAGAGGGCCGGCCTGCACGTGGCCCGTATCGAGCACCTCCTGCGCCGCTACGGCGCCCTCACCCACGAGCTGCTGGCCCTCATGGCCGAGCGCCCAGAGCTGCGCGACCCCCTGCCCGGCATGGAGGACTACCTCAAGGCAGAGGTCGTCTACGCCGCCTCGCACGAGGGCGCACTGCACCTGACCGATGTGCTCACTCGCCGGACCCGGATCTCGATCGAGGCCTGGGACCGCGGGATCAGCGCCGCACCCGAGGCCGCCGCATTGATGGCACCGGTGCTCGGTTGGGACGAGGCGCGCACCAAGGACGAGGTCGAGATCTACCTCGGCCGGGTCGAGGCCGAACGCGTCAGCCAGACGATGCCGGACGACGCCTCGGCCGACGAGGCCCGTCGCCGCGGCCCCGACGAGTCCATCTGACGCACGAGCACAAGCTGCCACCGAGAGGGCGCAAAGGAAGCGGGACGGCGCTCGCCAGGTCTACCCGGGGAACACGACCTCGAAGTACATGGGCCTGATGACCTCGGTGCTACCCACGACGTGGAAGGCCGAGCCGAACCCGTCCCGGGCGGTGACCGGCGTCCCTGCCGCGACCACGCGGCATACCGGGTCCCGCCTCTGGCACGATGGGAACGTGAGCGAACCGCAGAAGAAGACGTCGAACCGCGCGCGCCCCATCACCGATGAGCTGCGCGCCTTCATTGCGGAGGACTGGGCGCCTCGCGCGCCGGGCGCGACGGGGCCGAGCGAGGCCGCGAGGTATGCCGCGGCGCGCCGGGAGGCGGTCAGCGCCGCCTTCACGGGTGAGCGGCTCATCGTGCCCGCGGGTGGGCTCAAGGTGCGCAGCAACGACACCGACTACGTGTTCCGCCCGCACAGCGCGTTCGCGCACCTGACGGGGTTGGGCAGCGACCGGGAGCCGGACGCCGTGCTCGTCCTCGAGCCGCGCGACGACGGCACGCACGAGGCGGTGCTGTACTTCCGCCCGCTGTCCGGTCGCAACAGCGACGAGTTCTTCACGGACACGAGGTACGGCGAGTTCTGGGTGGGCGCCCGCCCGACGCTCGAGGACGTCGAGACCGAGCTCGGCGTGACCGCCCGGCACCTCGACGAGTTCGCGGACGCCGCGGTCAAGGACGCCGGCGAGGTGGTCGTGCGGCTGGTCCGCGACGCCGACTGGGACCTCACCCGCCAGCTCGACGAGGCGCGCACCGGCGAGCACTCCGAGGCCACGGACCTCGAGGAGGCCGACGACGAGCTTGCGCACTTCCTCTCCCACCTGCGACTGCTCAAGGACGAGTGGGAGGTCGAGGAGCTGCGCGGGGCGATCGCCGCCACCCACAAGGGTTTCGAGGCGGTCATCGCCGACCTGCCCGAGGCGGTCGCCAAGGGCCGTGGCGAGCGCTGGGTCGAGGGCGTCTTCGGGCTCGTGGCGCGACACGAGGGCAATGGCGTGGGCTACGACTCGATCGCCGCGGCCGGTGACCACGCGACCACCCTGCACTGGATCCGCAACACCGGCGACCTGCGCGATGGCGACCTGCTCCTGCTCGACGCGGGGGTGGAGGTCGACTCCCTGTTCACGGCTGACATCACCCGCACCCTCCCGGCCAACGGCACCTTCAGCGATGCGCAGCGCGAGGTCTACGACGCCGTCCACGCCGCGCAGGAGGCGGGGCTGGCGGCAGTCAAGCCCGGCAACAAGTTCTCCGACGTGCACGCGGCCGCGATCCGGGTGATCGCCGAGCGCCTGGAGCAGTGGGGCCTGCTGCCGGAGGGGATCGACGTCGAAGCCACGCTCGACAAGGAGCACGGCCAGCACCACCGGCGCTGGATGGTGCACGGCACGTCGCACCACCTCGGCATCGAAGTCCACGACTGCGCGCTGGCGACGCGTGAGGAGTACATGGACGCGGAGCTGCAACCGGGCATGGTGCTGACGGTCGAGCCAGGCCTGTACTTCAAGGCCGACGACCTGAAGGCACCCGAGCGGTTCCGCGGCATCGGGGTGCGCATCGAGGACGACGTGCTGGTGACCGAGGACGGCCACGAGAACCTGTCGGCCGCCATGCCGCGCACCGCCGACGACGTCGAGGCGTGGATCCGCGAGGTCCAGGCCCGCTAGCTGCTGCCGGCAGGTTTTCCACCCAGGTGGAACGAAACCTGCGTCAGCGCCGCTCGACCACGTCGAGCACCAACGCGTGCTCGACCCCGGCAACCTCCCCGCCCATGCCGAGGATCCGGGTGACCAGCTCTCGCGGCCTGGGGAACGTCTCGGGCAGGGCGTCGTTGTAGGCGCGGTGGGCCTCGAGCGAGGCGACCGCCGACTCCACGTGCGCAGTTACGTCGACGAAGTGTGTCCCGGCAGCGGGGCCTGCGAAGCAGAGCCGCTGCACCCCCGCCCACGGCTCCAGGCCCTCGTCGACGAGCTCGGGGAAGATCCACCGGTTGCCGGCGTCGGCGACCGCGTCGAGCGTGGCGAGCCCAACGGCGCGGTGGTCGGCCTGGTTGACCATGCCGTTGCCGAACCGGTCGCCGTAGGTGCCCGTCACCACGACGTCGGGCCTGCGCCGCCGGATCTCGCGGACGATGTCGCGGCGCAGCGCGAGGCCGTACTCGACGATGCCGTCCTGGTGGGTCCCGAAGTCGACCTCGGTGACGCCGACGACCTTGGCCCCGTCGCGCTCCTCCTGCTCACGGACGCCCGCCGCCTCGGACGGGTGCATCGTGTCGATGCCGGCCTCGCCCCGGGTGAGCAGGAAGTAGGTGACCGTCTTGCCGGCGGCCGTCCAGGTCGCGACCGCCGCGCTGGTGCCGTACTCGATGTCGTCAGGATGGGCGACGACGCACAGCACGCGCTGGAAGTCCTCGCCGAACTCCTGCAGCTGTGGGCTCGCCTGCCCCGGTGCCTCGCTCATGACCAGAGGGTATGCCGCGTGGTCACGAGCGTGCGCCCGTCATCGGGCTGAGGTCACTGCCCCACTGCCGTTCAGGCGGGTGGTGCCGGGGGCGAGGAGGGCGGCGGCACCTGCTGGCTGCCCTGGGTCCGCTGCGCGGCGGCCGCCTCGGCCTCGCGGGCGGCCTGCACCTGTGCCTGGGCGGCAGCCATGGGGTCCATCTGGGCGAGCAGCTCGCGACCCTGCTGGACGAACTTGTGCTCCACCAGCACCTCGTACTGGGTGGCCACCACCTGGGTGACGGAGGTGAAGTCGCGGTTGCCGCCAGTCAGGGCGTAGCCGATGAGCGCCCAGACCAGCCCGAACACGGCGCCGAACAGCACGGTGACGATGACCCCGCCGAACCCCGTGCCACTGGCGTCGAGCAGCGAGAAGATCAGCCCGACGAACAGTCCGAGCCAGGCACCCGAGACGAGTCCGCCGATCGCCACCCGGCCGCGGGTCAGCCGACCGGTCACGCGCTCGAGCTGCTTGAGGTCGGTGCCGACGATGAGGACGTTCTGCACCGGGAACTCGTGGTCGGACAGGTAGTCGACGGCCTTCTGGGCCTTGTCGTACTTGTCGTACCGGCCCAAGGACATGGGGTACTCGAGCGACAGGACCGCTCGGGACCGGGACAGTGCGTTCGGCTGCGTGGTCATGCCTCCAGTGTGTCAAAGTCGGCTGGACGCTGTCTGGACGAGGTCCACCCGCGCCAGGAACCGAGCTCCCGACCGCCTCTGCTGGGTGTTGGCTCGGGCCCGGGGCATTGCTCCGCTCACCGGACGCAAGGCTCGCCAGGGGGTGCCCAGCGCAGCCCTGACGCCCTGTCTCTGCCTTGACGGGTGCTTCGAGGTTCGGGGATGCCTGCCGGACTGCCCGTGCCGGTGCGAGCCGGTGGTGCGCGTGCAGCCGGCCACGCGGCACACCGCTATGCCTTGAGCTTGAAGTCCTCGAGCAGCCGACGGCCGATGATCATCTTCTGGATCTCCGCGGTGCCCTCGCCGATGAGCAGCATCGGCGCCTCGCGGTAGAGCCGCTCGATCTCGTACTCCTTGGAGTAGCCGTAGCCGCCGTGGATCCGGAAGGACTGCTCGACGACATCGGCGCAGTTCTCGGCGGCGAGGTACTTGGCCATGCCGGCCTCGAGGTCGTTGCGCGCCCCGGAGTCCTTGAGCTTGGCCGCCTTCACCATGAGCTGGTGGCTGGCCTCGACCTTGGTGGCCATGTCGGCCAGGCGGAACAGGATCCCCTGGTGCTCGGCGATCTTCTTGCCGAAGGTCTCGCGCTGCTGGGCGTAGGCGATGCCGAGCTCGAAGGCGCGCATCGACACCCCGCACGCGCGGGCGGCGACGTTGACGCGGCCGACCTCGACGCCGTCCATCATCTGGTAGAAGCCCCTGCCCGGCTCGCCGCCGAGGATCTGTGCACTCGTGCTCCGGTGCCCGTCGAGCACCAGCTCGGTGGTGTCGACGCCCTTGTAGCCCATCTTCTCGATCTTGCCGGGGACGGTGACGCCCTGGGCGGTCTCGCCGAACCCGGGCTCCTTCTCGACGAGGAACGTGGTCATGTTCTTGTAGACCGACTCGGCGCCCGTGTCCGTCCTCACCAGCACCGCAACGAGATTCGCGCTGCCGCCGTTGGTCAGCCACATCTTCTGGCCGGTGATGGTCCAGTCGTCGGTGTCGCCGTCACGCACGGCCTTGGTCCTGATCGCAGACACGTCGGACCCCAGGCCCGGCTCGCTCATCGAGAACGCGCCCCGCACCTCGCCGGTCGCCATCCGCGGCAGGTACTTCTGCTTCTGCGCCTCCGTGCCGTGCTGCAGCAGCATGTACGCCACGATGAAGTGCGTGTTGATGATGCCGCTCACCGACATCCAGCCGCGCGCGATCTCCTCGACGCACAGCGCGTAGGTCAGCAGCGACTCCCCCAGCCCGCCGTACTCCTCGGGGATCATCAGCCCGAAGATCCCCATCTCCTTCATGCCCTCGACGATCTTCGTCGGGTACTCGTCGGCATGCTCGAGCTCCTGCGCGACCGGGATGATCTGCTCGTCGACGAAGGCACGGACGAGGGACAGCAGGTCGCCCTGCTCCTCGGTGAGGCCGTCGGTCTGCTGGAGTCGGGACATGCTGGCGAGTATGCCGAGTGGTCACCACCGCGGGTAGCCGCGCGCCGCGTGATCCTCCACACCCGAGGTTTATTCGGTGGCGACCGGCGCCCGCCGCCTGCCACGCTTGGCGGCGACCACGCGGCATACCGACGTGCTGCAACGACTCCGAGGAGGGCGAGATGTCCACGACTGTCCCGGGCTGCCTTCGCGCCCACCCCCTTCCCACGATGGAGTCATCCGTTGCACGCTTTTCAGGAGAACCCGCAGTTCTCGTTCGACAGCCTTCCTGACGCGCCGCCCGAGGGCGAGCGCTGGTCGAGCTGGGACGGTGCCACGCACGGTCCGAAACCCCGACCCGACTGGGTCATCACCGAGCTGGGCGCAGTCGAGGCCGACCTCGGCGTCCTCAAGACCGGCAAGGAGGCCGACGTCCACGTCGTCCGGCGCTGGGTGCCCGATGGCACCGACACCCCGGCGCGGGACACGCTCATGGCGGCCAAGCGGTACCGCACCAGCGAGCGTCGCATGTTCCACCGCGACGCGGGCTACCAGGAGGGCCGCCGGGTCCGCCGCAGCCGCGAGATGCGGGCCATGGCCCGGCGCACCGAGTTCGGCAAGGAGCTGCTCTCCGGTCAGTGGGCCTTTGCCGAGTTCGAGGCACTGGGCGCCCTGCTGGAGCTGGGGCTGCCGGTCCCCTACCCGGTCCAGCTCGACGACCGCGAGATGCTCATGGAGTTCATCGGGACGGACGGCGAGGCCGCACCCCGGCTCGCCCAGACCCGACCGGACGGCGACCTCCTCCGCGACCTCTTCGAGCAGCTGCGGACCGCCATGCTCCGGCTGGCCCAGCGCGGGTGGACCCACGGCGACCTCTCGCCCTACAACGTCCTGCTCGACCGCGAGCGGCTCGTGATCATCGACTGGCCGCAGATCGTCGACATCATCGGCAACCCCCGCGGCTTCGAGTTCCTCGAGCGCGACGTCGCCAACATGTGCCGCTGGTTCACCAGCAAGGGCCTGGACGCCGACGAGGGCGAGCTGCTGGGCGACCTGGTCGCCGAGGCGACGTCTCGCTGGTAGCCCACCGCGCGGCATACCTCGTCGTTAGGGTGAGCCATGACCACGGCGACCCGGCGCACCGTGCTCGGCGCTGCCCTCGGCGCCAGCGCCCTGGCGCTCGCCGGATGCGGGTCCTCGCACCGGGTCGTGCGCTCATCGGGCACCCTGCGCAGCAGCCACTGGCCCGGGCGCGACATCCAGTGGCGGCTGGCACGTCCAGCGGACGGCAGCGACGACCGCACACCCGTCGTGGTCGTGCTACACGGCAAGGGAGGCAACGCCGCTGCCGCGTTCGACGCCCTGCACCTGGACGACCACGCCCTCGAGAACCGCCTGACCATCGCCTCCGTCGACGGCGGCACCTCCTACTGGCACGCACGGCGTTCGGGCGTCGACACCGGTGCGATGGTCGTGGAGGACTTCCTTCCGATGGTGCGACGCGAGACGCGGTACACCGGGAAGGTCGCCTTCCTCGGTTGGTCCATGGGCGGCTACGGCTCGCTGCTGCTCGCGAGCCGTCTCGGCCCGGACAGGGTGTTCGCAGTGGTCGCGGAGAGCGCCGCCCTGTGGACCGAGCCGGCAGCCAGCGCGCCCGGTGCGTTCGACGACCGGGAGGACTTCCTCGCCCACGACGTCTTCGCCGCCTCGCGCCGCACCGTGCTCGCGCGCATCCCCGTCAGGCTCGACTGCGGCCGCTCCGACCCCTTCGTCGCCGCGAACCGGGCGTTCGCACAGGCGTTGCCGTCGGCAAGGCTCACCGTGGACGCCGGCGGACACACCAACGGGTACTGGCGGGACCACGCCGGCGACCAGCTGCGCTGGGTCCGGCAGCAGCTGGAGCGTCAGTAGACGACGACGCGGCTGCCGATCGGCATGAGGTTGTCGGCCCAGATCATGTCCATGGCCGGGTTGCTGACTCGCGTGCACCCGTGTGAGGCCGGGTAGCCGGGCACGTAGCCCGCACCGTGCACGGCAATGCCGCCGTTGAAGTAGCGCGGGCGCCACAGGTCGCCCAATGGCCCCTTGTCGAGGTGGTCGACCGTGCGGAAGACCGAAAACGAGCCGGCGGGCGTGTTCGCGATCGCAGTCCCGCCACCCTTGGTCCGGTACGGCTGTCCGCTGCCGGTGCTCGTGTTGAGGATCGTCGTCACTGCGCCACCGCGCACCACGAGCAGCAGCTGGCGCGCCTTGTCGACCTCGACCCCCGTGCTCCCGACCCGGGACTGCGGCCGGACCCCGGCCTGGAGCGCCCGCAGGGTGGCCGGGCCGTAGATCCCGTCGCGGCCGAGCCCGGCGGCCTTCTGCAGCGCCATGACTGCCTGGCTGGTGAGCCCCCCGTAGGTGCCATCCGGGGTGCCCAGCCAGTAGCCGAGCGAGGAGAGGCGCTTCTGGACGCTCAGGACGTAGGCGCCGCTGTCGCCGGGGTGGAGGGTGTCACCCTCCTTGGGGGCCGGCTTCGGCTTGGGCGAGGGTTCGGGCGACGGCTTCGGGGACGGCTTGGGCGACGGCTTCGGCGAGGCGGTGGCCGTCGTCGGAGACGGCGTCGTGGAGGTGCTGCTCGTCGAGGGGGGCGCTTCGGACGTGGTCGGTGCGGCGGAGGTCGATGGTGCGGCGGCGCCACTGGTGCTCGACCCCGCCGGCGCCGCGGTCCGGCCGAATGAGACGGCGCCACAACCCGCGAGCGCAGTGGCCCCGGCGAGCAGGCCCGCGGCGAGGGCGGTTCGCGTGCCGGGTCTGGCTGTGCGCATGGTGTCCCCTTGGGCCGCGCCGGCCGTGCCGGCAGTCATCCAGTCTCAGTCATGCTGACGCGCCAGCGGCCGTCGAGGTTGTCGCCCACGCCGTTCGGGTTCGATTGCGTGCGGAAACGTTATGGTGCGGCCGCCCTCCCCCCGGACGGCGGCCGCACCCTGCTAGACGCTCGAACGTCCCGTTTGGTTGCCCGGTCCGCCCGGTTCATTCCTCAACCGTCGAGGGCAGTGACCGCCTCGTGCACGGCCAGCACGCGCTGGGCCGTCTCGACGTGCAGCGCCTCGACCATCCGGCCGTTGTGGGTGACCACCCCGGCACCCCGCCCGGCTTCCCAGGCCTCGAGGACCCCGCGGGCGTCTGCCACCGCCGACTCGCTCGGCGAGAACGCGGCGTTGCACGCCCCGACCTGGCCCGGGTGGACGAGCGTCTTGCCGTCGAAGCCCAGCTCCCGCCCCTGGCGGCACTCCGCCTCGAACCCCTCCGCGTCCCTGACGTCGTTGTAGACCCCGTCGAGGATCACGGTGTCCGTGGCCCGCGCGGCCAGCAGGCACAGCGACAAACCGGTCAGCAGCGGCTGGCGACCGGGCACGTGCTCGGCGTGCAGCTCCTTGGCGAGGTCGTTGGTACCCATGACGAGGACGGCCAGCCGGTCCGAGGCTGCGGCGATCTCCTCACAGTGCAGCATCGCGGCCGGGGTCTCGACCATCGCCCACAACCGCGTGCGCTCGGGCGCCCCCGCCGCCTCCATCGCTGCGACGAGCGCCCGGACCTCCTCCCCCGAGCCGACCTTGGGCACGACGATCCCGTCCGGCCCGGCAACGCAGGCCGCCCGCAGGTCCTCCTCGTGCCACTCGGTGGCCACTGCGTTGACCCGGATGGTCAGCTCCCGCTGGCCGTACGCGTCGGACTGCGCTGCGGCACAGGCGTTCTCCCGTGCCTGCACCTTCGCCTGGGGGGCGACCGCGTCCTCGAGGTCGAGGATCAGCGCGTCGACCGGGAGCGTCTTGGCCTTCTCCAGCGCGCGTTCGTTGGAGGCCGGGAGGTAGAGGACCGACCGACGAGGACGGTATGCCGCGGCGCCGGCCACGTCAGGAACCCGCGCCTTCGCGCGGTGCCGAGTCCGCTGCCGTCGTCGGGGGGTCCTCGGGGAGCGGAGCCCCCAGAGCGTCGGCATACAGGGCAGCCAGCTCGGGGTCGGTGGCCGCGAGCCGCTCGGCGAGCTCGAGCATCACCTGGCACTGCTTGGCGCTGGCGTCGTCCTCCATCTTGCCGTCGAGCATCACCGCGCCGGTGCCGTCGCCCATCGCCTCGACCACGCGCCGCGCGTGCGCGACGTCCTCCGCGGAGGGGCTGAAGACCCGCTTGGCGATCTCCACCTGCACCGGGTGCAGCGACCAGGCGCCGACGCAGCCGAGCAGGAAGGCGTTGCGGAACTGGTCCTCGCACGCGACGACGTCCTTGATGTCCCCGAACGGGCCGTAGAACGGCAGGATCCCGTTGGCGGCGCAGGCGTCGACCATGCGGCTGATCGTGTAGTGCCACAGGTCCTGCTGGTAGGCCGGGCGCTCTCCCCCGATGTCGCCATTCACCGGGTCACGGCGCACGAGGTAGCCGGGGTGGCCGCCCCCGACCCGCGTCGTCTTCATGCGCCGGTCGGCAGCGAGGTCGGCCGGTCCCAGCGACATGCCCTGCATGCGGGGGCTGGCGGCCGCGATCTCCTCGACGTTGACGACGCCGCGGGCTGTCTCGAGGATCGCGTGCACGAGGACCGGGCGCTGCAGGCCGGCGCGCGCCTCGAGCTGGGCGAGCAGCCGGTCCACGTAGTGGATGTCCTCGGCGCCCTGCACCTTGGGGACCATGACCACGTCGAGCTTGTCGCCGATCTCGGACACCAGCGTGGTGAGGTCGTCCAGCACCCACGGGCTGTCCAGCGCGTTGACCCGGGTCCACAGCTGGGTGTGCTCGCCGAAGTCGGTCGCCCTGGCGATCGCGACGAGACCCTCGCGGGCAGCGACCTTCCGGTCGGCCTTGACGGC
>Ga0308175_100002353_pt1 | contig 12934 bp, 13 predicted proteins | sample PhyCR1_3_FD_203893 | JGI IMG/M metagenome (GOLD analysis project Ga0308175, IMG submission 203893) | Soil microbial communities from UC Gill Tract Community Farm, Albany, California, United States - DLSLS.C.R1 | ecosystem: Environmental > Terrestrial > Soil > Agricultural land | place: USA...
ATCGGTTTGCTCTCCGGCCGGGCACCGTTGCCGGTGCGTGGCTCCAGAGGGGTCTGCCCTGCTCTCAGTAGCAATGCCCGCCCGGCGTCAACCGAACAGTGTCGGCGGGAAGGACGAGAGCTCATGGCGAAGGTGTTCATCGGGGTCGATCCCCACAGGCTGTCGGCCACGATCGAGGTGGTCGACCGGCACCAGAGGGTCTTGGCGACCGGGCGGTTCGGCACGGACAAGGCCGGGTACGCGACGATGCGCCGGCGCGTCGCGTCCTACCCGGAGCGGGTGTGGGCGGTCGAGGGCAGCAACGGGACCGGACGCCCGCTGGCCCAGCGGCTGCTCGCGGACGGCGAGCACGTCGTGGACGTGCCGGCGAAGCTCTCGGCGCGGGCGCGGCTTCTCGACACCGGGCACAACCGCAAGACCGATGCCCATGACGCGCACGCGGTGGCGGTGGTCGCGGTCCGCGCCAAGGGCCTGCGGGTGCTTGCCCATGACGCGGACCTGGAGGTGCTGCGGATGCTGGGGGACCGCCGGGACGAGTTGTCCCGGGCGAAGGTGCAGTGCATCAACCGGCTACACCGGCTGCAGTCGGAACTGGTTCCGGGACAGTCGAAGAAGGACCTGACCGCGTTGCAGGCCAAGGCGATCCTGGCCGCGGCGCGCCCCCGCGACTCGGTCCGCAAGCTGCTCAAGCGGCTCGCGCTCGAGCAGCTCGCCGAGCTGATGGTGATCGAGAAGAAGATCAACGCCTCCAGCAGAGAGCTCAAGACCCTGGTCCTTGCCCGCGGCTCGCACCTGATGGACCTGACCGGTGTCGGACCCGTCCTCGCCGCCCGGATCCTGGCCGACGTCGGGGACGTCGCCCGGTTCGCCGATCGCAACCGGTTCGCGTCCTGGACCGGGACCGCGCCCCTGGACGCCTCCTCCGGGGAGCAGATCCGCCACCGCCTCTCCCGCGCCGGCAACCGCAAGGCCAACCACGTCATCCACATCGTCGCCGTCAACCAGATCCGCCTCAACACCCCCGGCCGGGCCTACTACCGGCGCAAGCTCGCCGCCGGGAAGGCCCCGCTGGAAGCCCTGCGCTGCCTCAAGCGGCGCATCTCCGAGGCCCTCTATCGCCAGCTGCGCGCCGACGCCAACACCACTGCCACCGCGCACGTGGACACGGGCCCGGGAGGGCACTGCGGGGCGGCACTCATATCCAGCGGGGCCGGCTTGCACCCGCACACCGGCACTTCGGATCAGCCACTCCCGGGACCCGCTCCAACGACGTTACCCGCTCCCCGAACGAGGCGGAGGACCACGACGCCAAGGACCCTCCAACCCCGCCCTTGACATCAGAGGGGTGCCGATATGACGCAAACCTGGGTCAGCCGGGAATGGCGCACTGGTCGTGACGTGCCGCGAGAGGATCTCTCGTACGGAGATGTTCGCGATCGCCGAGCGCCCGTCACCTCACCGTAGTCGCAGGCGGTCCCCGTTCGGACACGTCCGATGAGTTTTCGCTCGGCCAACCGTCCATCATTGAGTGACAACCCTGGTCGCGCACGCGCGGCGCGAAACAGACCATCGGCGGGAACGGCCTTTGCCTCGTTAGCGCTGCCACCTGTCCAGGACACAGCCCTGGAGGTTCAGATGTATCCGACGACTCGCTCGCGCCGCACGTAAGGCGGCGTCACTGGGACGGCGGAGGCGTGATGACAACCGTCGACGTGAACGGCGTCACGCTCGGGGTCGAGCACTTCGGCGACGCGGCGGCGCGGCGGCGCCTCTGGTTCTGCTCGCAGGCGGCACGACCATGCTCTCCTGGCCCGACGCGCTCTGCCAGGCACTCGCGCGCGGCCGGCGCCACGTCGTGCGATACGACCTGCGCGATTCCGGCGCGTCGACCACCGTCGATCCCCACGCTCCGGTGTACACGCTGCGTGACCTTGCGTCCGACGCGGCGGCGCTCGCCCGCGAACTCGACCACCGGCCGGCGCACCTCGCTGGCATCGCCGTCGGCGGGATGGTCGCCCAGGTCGCCGCGCTCGATCACCCGGACGCGTGCTCTGCACTCACCCTCGCCGGAACCCGGCCCGTCGCCCCGGGCCCGCTCGATGACGATCTGCCTGACCACGACGCGGCGACGATGGACCGGCTGTTCTCGCGGCCGATGCCCAACTGGTCTGACCGTGCCGCGGTGGCGGAGTTTGCCGCCCGCAGCGCGGAGATCCTCGGCGACGACCCCGCCGCCGCACGCGCGTCCGCCGAGCGCAGGTGGGACCGCACCCCTGGCCCCGAGCCCGCGGTGCAGATGGCCAACCAGCTGGGCATCGTGTTCGCCAGCCTCGACTGCAAGCCGCGCTGGCGCGAGCGGCTGGCCGAGCTCGCGATGCCGACCCTGGTGGCGCACGGTCGCCGCGACCCGTTCTTCCCTGTCGGCAACGGCGAAGCGTTCGCACGCGAAATCCCCGGTGCGCGTCTGCTCGTACTCGAACAGGCGTCGACGGCGATCCCCGATGCAGCCACCGGAGAGGTCGCGACCGCGATGCTCGCCATCTAGCAATCCACGGTCTGGCAGCAACACCCGCGGCGGGTCCGTGTGGGATAGCCGGAATGCTCCAAGCGGCGCTATGCCGCGAAATGTTGCGGGTCGTAGTTGTGTGGCTCGTGGCAAAGCGGGGCACGTCCTGGTCCGGCGCCTGGCGTGCCTAGCTCGCGCGCACTACCTCCGCCGCCAGCGCCACAGCGGTGGCGAGCCCCATCGCGATACCCGCGTCTGACCATGCGCCCCACTCGGCGTCCGAAGCGGCGTCTCGTGCACTGTCGATAAACTGGTCGATCCGCGCGCAATCAAGAGGTAGTGGGCGAGTGCCGCCAGTTCTCCTCGCACGCCCGGCCGCGGCAGAGAGCATCGCGGCGGGCTTGGCGCGGCCGTCGGCTGCGTAGACGGCCCCAGCCATCTCGAGCGCCTCGACGGTTCCCCACAGGTCGTCCAGTTCCCAGAATGCAACCGCGGCCTCGGCTGCCACGGCTGCCGCAGTGTTCAAGTCCCCGCGCAACAGCGCTGGAAGAGCCAGGTAGTGCCCGGCCCGGGTAGCGAAGTGTGAGTCCCCGAGAGCTAGGTAACGATCTCGCGCCTCCCGCAGGATGCCCTCGGCCGTTGGACGCATCGCGTGCGCGCAGGCGATGCCGAGATTCAGGTACGACGTCGCCAGGAGCCAGCCGTCCTCGACTCCGGGCAGGAGCTCGACGCATTCCTCGAAGAGTGTGACTGCCCGAGCGGGATCGCCCTCGGCCATGGCGACCAACCCGGCAACGGTGAGCGCGTTACGCCTCTCGATGGGATCCTCATCGGACAGAGCGAGCATCTCTGTGGCGCACCAACGGGCCTCGTCGATCCCGCCTTGGTGATACGCGAGCCAGGCGAGCCCCCACAGCGCGCGCGATCTCATGCTGGCCGGAACTGGCAGGGCGAGGGCAGCCCTCAACCATCTTCGGCCCTCCGTCAGGTCGCCCAACTGCTGCCAATACCGCCACGCCGACGTCGCGATCCGCAGAGCGGATGCGCCGTCGCCGCCTTCGATCGCAAACCGCAGGGCAGCACCGAGACTTACGCGCTCGGAAGCGATCCGATCGTTCCACGCACGTTGCCCAGCCTTGCCGAAGGCCTGCTCAGCCCGCTCGGCGAGATCAATGCAGGCTTGGAGATGGCGAACTGGCACGTCCGGGTCGGGTCCTGCCTCCAATCCGAATTCACGAATTACGTCGTACATGTCGAAGCGGTCCCCCACTCGAAACACGAGACTATGATCGATCAGCACGCCACAGATCTCGAGTGCGTCGTCACCGGCAACTGCCATGGCCACGTCGAGTTGGCAGCCGCCGGGCACCGCGCAGAGATTACGGAAGACCTGCTGCTCGCGGGCTGGGAGGCGGTTGTAGCTCCACGCAATCGTCCCGCGCATCGTCTGCTGACGCGACGGCAGATCTCGCGGCCCGTGAGTGAGGACGGCCAACGCGTGATCCAACTCGGTGGTCAGGATCGAGAGCGGCAAGTGCTTGACACGTGCGGCCGCGAGTTCCAGGGCCAGCGGTATCCCACTCACCTTCCGACAGATCTGCTCGACCAGCCGGTCGTCGAGTGGCTCGTCGGGGTTGACCGCCTGCGCCCGCTCCCGGAACAGCTCGCCTGCCGATCCGCCTGGTTGAAGGTCCAGCGGCGCAAGAACCACCTGGTGTTCCCCCCGAATCCGCAGCGCTTCTCGCGATGTTGCCAGCACACGTAACTCCGAGGCAGCGGCGAGAACACCAGCGATGTCGGCCGCCGCTTCCAGCACATTCTCCACCGTATCGAGCACCAGCCATGTGCCACGCTGGTCCACTGCTTCGGTGATCGCCTCCAGCGACGGCTCAGAATACCGGGCTACACCAAGGGCGCGAGCGACGGCCGGGAGCACCAGGGACGGGTCGACGATATCGCCGAGGTCCAGGTAGGCGGCCTCGTCGAGTTGCGCGGCGACGGCGAGGGCGAGACGGGATTTGCCAACTCCGCCCGGACCGCACACCGTGATGAGTCTGAGATTGGGCCTGTGGGCAAGAGCTATCAGTCGCTCGACCTCACGGTCTCTCCCGACGAGCCGATTCGGCGGAAAGGGGATCCGGGCTCGCTGCGACACGGTTTTCGCCGGTTGTCCGTGTGCGGCTATCCCGAACTCCACTCGTTCTTCGGCTGTGAGGCCGAGAGCGTCAGCGAGACGAGCTGCCGTATCGCGATACATCCGACTCCGGAGGCCGCGCTCGGCGTCACTGACTGCGCGGACGCTGATCCCCGCCCGATGCGCCAGCTCCTCCTGCGTAAGCCCGGTGCGTGACCGATAGGCCTTCAACAGCACGCCCAAAGCCATGGACCAATCGTAGGAGTCGTGCCGGCGAGAGGGTTAAGAACTCGGTGGGTAACTCGTCATGGTCGATCAGGCGCCACGACACAAGACTCATGACAAGCCAGGAGGGAGCCAGTCATGGGAACCAGCGAGAACAAGGACGTCGCTCGTCGCTTCTACGAAGAGGTGTTGAACAAGCGCCAACTCGACCTCGTCGACGAGTTGGCGGTGAACGATTACGTCGAACACGACCCCTTACCGGGCCAAGGCTCCGGAATTGTGGGACTGAGGGACCGGCTCACCGCCCTCATGACCGGACTCGAGCCGACCTTCACGATCGAGGACGTCATCGCCGAAGACGACCGCGTCGTCGTCCGCTGGACCAACAGCGGCACACACGTGGCTACGTTCCTCGGGATCCCGGCGACTGGACGGTCGTTCTCAATCCCGGGAATCGACATCTACCGTCTCGATGGCGGCCGACTGGCCGAGCACTGGCACGTGGTCGATCAACTCGGCCAGATGGTGCAGCTCGGTTTGATCCCCGCACAGGGAACCTGAACGATGCCCGAGGCTCGGATCGACCGCCTTCCGTTCCGGCGGCGCAGACTGGCCGACTACGAGGCGATGTACGCGGCCGAGCCGCCCTGGGAGACCAACCGCCCACAGCATGCCTACGCTTCGCTCGCCACAGCCGGCGGCTTCAACGGCCGGGTTCTCGACGTCGGCTGCGGAAGCGGCGAGCACGCACTACTCGCGGCGTCGCTCGGCCATCCCGCGGTCGGCGTCGATTCGGCGCCCAGCGCCATCAAGAGGGCGCGCGAAAAGGCGGCCGCACGCAGCCTGGACGCGCGATTCCTTTGCCTCGACGTCCAGCGTCTGCCCCAACTTAACGAGCAGTTCGACACACTCATCGACGCTGGGATGTTCCATACGCTCGACGACGACCAGCGTCCAACCTACGCGGCCGCTACCGCAGGGGTCGCTGCTCCGGGCGCCCACCTGCATGTCCTTTGCTTCAGCGACGCGGAGCCAGGATTTCTCGGCCCACGACGCGTATCACCGAACGAACTCGTGCACGCGCTGGCCGGGCCATGGTGCCCTGTGACGGTCGCGCGAACAACGATGGATACGACGTCGGGCGAGGGCAGGATCTCCGGGCTCCTGGGCGAATTTGTGCTTGGCACCTGACACGCGTCCTTCTGGGCGGAAAGCCGCATCGACGACGCCAAGTACTGCCTGCAGACCGGGCCGGCACAGCCCGAGCGTTGAGTGACTAAGTGAGTGACAACGGCCACGGATTCCGGTGCACGTTCGGGGAGACTGGGGGAGTGGCTCGTGCTCAGACGGACCGTCAGGCACGTCGACGGACGGCGTTGTTGTGGTTGACACGGAAGAGGTCACTGGTTCAAACCCAGTATCGCCCACCAACAGAAAACGGCCCCTGACCTGCGGAAACGCTGCTCAGGGGCCGCTTTGTTGTCTCAGGAAAGAGGTCGGATCTGACCTCTTCCCGGGCGTTGAGTGACCAGCTGAGTGACCAGGCCAGCGCCGCTCACTCGCAGCAGGGTTCGTGAGCGTGTCTGGTCGTTCGTCGTCTGGCGGCGATGCTGGCCGGGCGTGGGGTACTCCGTCACTCACTGCCGACTTCGTCCGTCCCTACGCGGACTCGGTGCTCGGTCGGTGCCCTCGACCCCGCGTTCTCAGGGAATCAGGGACGAGTCAATGGAGCCGTCCAGGTGCTGGGGGGTTCCGTCACCCCGGGGCGCGAAGACAACTGGGTGCACGCTGATGGAGTACCCGTCATGCCGGGTGCCTCCGCGGCGTGCGGGAAGGGCGCCGGTGCCGTAGCCGGGACGGGTCAGGCACTGTCAGGTCAGGCCGTGATGGAAGGCGTAGTGGACAGCCTGGGCGCGGTCGCGGGCGCCGATCTTGGCGAAGATGTGGTTGATGTGGCTCTTTATCGTTGCGTTGCTGAGTACGAGCTCGCGGGCGATATCGGTGTTGGAAAGCCCCGCGGCGATCAGAGAGAGCACCTGGGCTTCGCGTGTGGACAGCCCGTCGGGAAGGCGGTCCGGTGGCGGTCCGGCTGCTGCGCGTGCGTCAAGGCTGGCGGCGACCAGCCGTTGCTGCACCTCCGGGGCGAGGTGGGTTTGCCCGCGGCCTACGGCGGTGAGGGCTTGCTCGATCTCCTCTGCGCTGGCGTTCTTGGTGAGGTAGCCGCGCGCGCCGGCCCGGAGTGCGGGAAAGAGGGCGTCGTCGTCGGCATAGGTCGTCAGGACGAGGACCTGCGTCTCCGGCAGCTCGGCACGGATCCGGGCGGTGGCCTGGGCGCCATCGAGGTTGGGCATCCTCAGGTCCATGACAACCACGTCCGGCCGGTGCAGCAGCGCCTGGTCCACGGCGTCGGCACCGTCCGTGGCCGTCGCGACGACCTGGATCCCGTCGAGGAGGCCGATGAGCATGGCCAGTCCCTCGCGCACGGCGCGCTGGTCGTCCGCGACCACCACCCGCAACGGCGACCCAGTCATACCGGCGCCTCGATCTCGACCCGCCAGCCATCCAGGTGGGGTCCGGCGTGCAGGGTGCCCCCGATCCGTTCGAGGCGCTCGCGCAGACCGGCCAGGCCGTGGCCGCCGCCAACACCGAAGAGCCCCTGTGGCCGCGTCGGACAGTCGAGGGCCCGGCTACCGCTGGCGCGCCCGTTCTCCACGGACAAACAGATGCGCGCGTTGGTGTACCGCAGCATCACCGTGGTGGCCGCACCCGGTGCATATCGGGCCGCGTTGGTCAGAGCCTCCTGCGCCCCGCGATAGAGCAACAACGAGGTCTCGGCGGGCAGCGCGGGGAGCGCCCCCTCAACGGTCAGCTCGGCGGGCACGAGCAGGTCGCGCCGGAAGCCGGCGAGGAGGCTCTCGAGGTCGGCGATGCCCGGCATTGGCTCTCCGCGCAACGCCCCGACCGCAGCGCGGGCATTGGCCAAGCCATCGTTCACGAGCTCGCTGGCCCGCTGGACGGCCTCCTGCACCCCCGCCTCGGCGGGCTCGCGTGCCGCAAGGAGCCGCGCACCCTGCAGCTGGATCGCCGCGCCGGACAGGCAATGCGCGAGCACGTCATGCAGCTCGGATGCGATCCTGCTGCGTTCGGCCAGCGCGGCTGCGCGTGTCTGCTCGTCCCGGGCGTCAGCGAGCTCGGCGAGCAGCTGCTCTGTGCGGTCCTGGGCGGCGCGGGAGGCGCGGACGACATAGGCGAAGAGTGCCAGCAGGGCATTGAGCAGGGTTGCGGCCAGCACGGCTGTGGCTGTCGAGCTGCCGTGCAACGCTGCAACGTCCTGGCCCAGGGTGAGAGCCGCGCTCAGGATCAGACCCCGGTCCAGCCTCAGCCGGGTCATGGCCATCCAGACCGCGGCACCGACCGCCAGACCGGTTGCACTTCGCGGCTGGATCGCGACCAGGCCGACTCCCGCCACCCCCATGACCGCGACCACGGCCACCTGGACCCCGCTGGCCCGGTCGACGAAGTGGTCGCTGATGGCGAGAGCGGTCGCCGCGGCATAGAAGGCCAACGCCGCGCTCACCACGGCGGACTGGCCGCGAAGCCCCGGCGTCGGCGGGGTCGTCAGCGCCGCAGCGGTGACCACCGCGATGACCGCCCAACCCAGCGGCCTGAGTAGCTCACGCTGGCGGTGCAGCCGCTGATGGGCAGCGGCCAGAGCCTGCACAGTCCTGCGGCTGGGTGGTCCCGCACTCGTCGTCATGCTGGTCACCTCGCTGGCCGGGGCCGGGGTGGTCGTGGGGTGGTTCCCAGGACTCCATGGAACCCCCTCGGGCCCTTGCAGAGCGAGCCCGAGGAGGACCTGATTCAGGGGTTGATGCATCAGACCTGTCAGGCGTGGACGCCGGCCATGGGAAGGGCGCCGGGGGCACGCTGGGCCAGCCGCTGGCCCCGCACCTGCACGATGACCAGCCGAGCGGTGACTTCGCACAGCGCCATGGACACCAGGGCAAGGGGCCATGCGGCCGCGCTGATGTGATGGACGATGCTGAAGTCGCGGATGGCCGGCCCGGCCCCGTGCTCCAGAGCGAAGACGAACACCAGGCGGGCACTGATGCCTGCCAAGAGCAGGGCGGCCGCGACAGGACCGACGCGGGCAAACCGGGTGCCATCCGCGTCGACGCGGACATGTGTCGCATAGCCGCAGAGGACACCCAAACTCAGGCCCAACAGCGTCAGGGCGCCAGCGAGGGCCAGGTCAGAGCCGCCTGTGGGGATGGTGCGGACATAGTGGGTGGCGACGAAGACCACGAGGGCCATCGGCGCAACGATGCTGCGTATGTCCAGGCGCCGCTCACGGGCCTGGCGCAGCACGACGACGAGGAAGATCGCGTTGATGAGGTAGTCGGTGAGAGCCATGCCCCAACGCTGCGCCGCGCAGCGCCCTCCTGTCGTCGGAGCCCGGGTTGAACGCGGGTGGAATCGCGAGTCAACCCCACGTTCAACGCACGTGGACCCGGATCCAGGCCAGCCCTCTCGTCCTAGCCGCGTCCGGCAGGCGGTGCGGTTACGCACTCAAGCGCTGGGATGGCCGCACCTGCGGGCGGTTGCCACGATGATGGATCGCATGGGCGAGGTGATCGTGGTGACCGGACCTCCTGGTGCGGGGAAGTCGGCCGTGTCCAAGCATCTCAGCTCTCTCCTGCGGCCGAGCGCCCACGTAGCAGGTGACGTGTTCTTCGGGTTCGTCCGAAACGGCTACATCGACCCCTGGCTGAAGGAAGCAAGGGACCAGAATGAGCTGGTCACCGAAGCCGCCGCTTCGGCCGTCGGCCGCTTGGCACGTCGCTTTCACGTGGTGTACGACGGGGTCGTCGGCCCTTGGTACCTGAAGAGATTTCTCAGTGCGAGCGGGCTGGAAGCCGTGCACTATGCAATGTTGTTGCCACCGCTCACCGTGTGTTTGCAGCGAGTCGCGACGCGTGCAAACCATGGCTTCACAGACCTGGACGCCGCTGAACACATGTGGCGGGACTTCGACCCCAGCGTTCATGGGCTGGGCCGGCACGTTCTCGCCGCCATGGCGCCCCCAGCAGAGATCGCGCAGTGCTTGGCACGGCACATCACCGACGGAACCATGCGCTACGAGCGCCATGGCGCGGACGCCAGTTGACACAGTCAGGCGCGCAGTCGCCGCGACCAGCGCGCGATGAGCCGACACGGTTCTTGTGAGTTCGGTCCTCCCTGCCCAGCCGCCGGGTGCACATGCGCCAATCCCTCGAAGGACTAGGACACGCGCATGATGTCGCGCACCCGCATGGGTCGTAGTTTCGGATGGTCCCGGTGGCCGCCTCGTGGTGCCCGTCCGTGCGGCTGAGCCACCCCGCTGACCAAAGGGCGGTGCGTGATGAGCAGTTCTCGACGGAACTTTCTGGTTCTCTCCGGCACAGCGGTGTCCACGGCGGTGCTGGCGCCCCGCGTGCTGACGCAGTCTGGTGCCCAGACACCCGCCAGAGGTCGCGAGCGGGCGCAGGGGCCGGTGGTGGCATATGTCGAGGACGCATCCAGCGGTGAGGTCCTGTTGATGCTGGGGGAACGACAGATGGTCGTGCACGATGCAGAGCTGGTCGCCCGCTTGTCCGGCCACCTCGGCTGACGAAGGGGACCTCTGCCATGTCATCGCACCGCGAAGCCCCGGAGATCTCCAAGGACCCGGTTGCCGACAACACCGACGTCTATGCATTCGTCAGCCCTGACCGCCCCGACACGGTGACCCTGATCGCCAACTTCATTCCGGCGCAGAACCCCGCTGGCGGGCCGAACTTCTACGAGTTTGGCGACGACGTGCTCTACGAGATCAACATCTGTCACGGCCACCACTGCCGCCGCGAGATCACCTACCAGTTCCGCTTCTCCACGCGCGTCCGCAACAAGGAGACGTTCCTGTACAACACAGGCCCCATCACCTCCATCACGGACCAGACGTTCAACCGCCCACAGACCTACTCCGTGACCCGGGTGGCCCGGGGCCACGAGCCGAGGGTCCTCGCTCGCCGCCTGACCGTACCGCCGGTCAACATCGGCCCACGAAGCACCCCGAACTACGCCCACTTCACTGCCGAGGCGGTCCACGAGATTCCAGGCGGGCGGCGGGTCTTCGCCGGGCAACGCGCCGACGGATTCTTCGTCGACCTGGGAAGTGTCTTCGACCTCGGCACCCTGCGGCCCTTCCAGTCCCTGCACCTCATCCCGTCTGCGGACGCGGCTGGGGTCAACGGACTCCAGGGTCTGAACGTGCACAGCATCGCCCTTCAGGTCCCCATCTCCGACCTCACCCGAAGCGGACGCGACCCCGATGACGTCATGAGCCCTGAGGCCGTCATCGGGGTCTACGCCAGCGCCAGCCGGCAGAAGTCTCGAGTGTTCGACCAACGAACCGGTCGCACCAGCGGCCACGGCGCCTTCGAGCAGGTCTCCCGACTGGGCAACCCCCTGTTCAACGAAGTCATCGTGCCCATGGCGGCGAAGGACCGCTGGAACGCGCTGGAACCCGACGAGGACGACGAGTTCGCCCATTACGTGGCCCACCCTGAACTGGCCCACCTCCTACCAGTCCTGTACCCGGGGGTGTTCCCGCACCTGGCCGCCTACACCAAACCGCGCGCCGACCTCCTCGCGATCCTGCTCACCGGCATACCTGCCGGCGTCGTCCCCGGATTCCAGAACTACACCGGCCCCACCCAAGCCGACCTGCTCCGGCTCAACGTCGCAGTCCCACCGGCTACCAAGCCCAACCCGCTGGGTCTGGTCGCCGGCGATGCGGCCGGATTCCCCAACGGACGACGCGTGTTCGATGACGTCGTCACCGTCGAACTGCGGGCGATCGCGGGCCTGACCATCCCCTTGGTCGATCCTGGCTTCGTCCCCGACCCTGCGGCCGGGGCGGTCACGGACGGCACGTCCAACACGAATCCGCCCTACCTGAGTCAGCTCCCGTACCTGGGCACCCCGGCGGGCGGCTACCAGAGCATGCCCGGCACTCCGGCAGTGTAGGAAATGACGCCCGAGGAGAACCCGCACGCCGGTCAAGGACCCGTGCTGCTCGACATCGGTGGAGACATCGGTGCCCTTGTCGTGCGCATGCCATCGTCCTTGACCGGACAGGAGATCGAGGCACGCCCCGCTGTCGGGAGCGGGGAGGCAGACTGGAATCGGCTGCAGCACGTAGCCGTACTGCCCAGGCCCGGTCGTGACGGTCCGGTGCCCTCAGCCGTCTTCGGCCAGCTTCGCACCGGCCGATATCACCTGTACCGGCGGCCCTCGGGCCCGATCGCCCTCACCGTGGACGTGAGCGGAGGCGGAGTCACGCACGCCACCTGGCCCGAAGGCTGCTGAAGCACCGACGAAGGGGCGACACCTCAGGTGCCGATGCTGTCCACCGGCGCCCCGGCCCCTCTTGACTCCTCATGGCCACGCAGGATGTCGCCGTCTTTGACAAAGGTGAGGGCAGAGGTGACGTCGTAGGCGTGGATCGCTGACGTGAGCGGTGTCAGCTGGCTGGACAACCCTCCGATCACGCTGCTGGTGAAGAAGGCGTCCCGTGCCGCGGTGTCCGTGAATCCCAGGATGAGGGAAGCATGGAAGCGCTGGTCGTGGGGTTGTCGTGGGCCACGTTCGGGGTGTTCCAAAGTCTCCTGCTCCAGGGCAGGAACATCTGTGTGCGCAGCTCCCTGAGCACCCCGGTTTCGAGGAGTGAGGGAACGAGCCGCTTGCTGATCAGCTTGCGGAGCTCACGGGCGCCGACGCCGTCTCTGCGGCGGAGGTAGACCAGGGAGCGGGCGCCGGGCGTCTCGCCCGGGGCTGCGGCGTCGTACCAGCGGGACGAATTGGGCAGGCCGACGTAGAGCAGGGTGCGGCGGAAGACATTGATCTCGTCGCGGTACGCCAGTCGTGTCTGCTTCCGTCCCTTCAGTGGTGACAGGGCCGACTTGAAAGTGGCCTCCGCGACTCCGTCGATCTTCCGGTCGAGGGGGATCGCGGTCTCCAGCCCGACGGTTGCCGGCTACCGACCGGGG
>Ga0308175_100002356_pt1 | contig 12927 bp, 14 predicted proteins | sample PhyCR1_3_FD_203893 | JGI IMG/M metagenome (GOLD analysis project Ga0308175, IMG submission 203893) | Soil microbial communities from UC Gill Tract Community Farm, Albany, California, United States - DLSLS.C.R1 | ecosystem: Environmental > Terrestrial > Soil > Agricultural land | place: USA...
GCCTCTATAACACATACGTCTGTACCCCCTTATCACCATTTCTCTCTACTCGATCCCTTTCCAACCCCGTCAGCATTCTGACGCCGTCAACGCAGCAACCGTCACATTTCTGAGCTCGCGGTGCGCCTCACGATTAAGTACATGCTTCATAAGCAGTTACCTGGCGATACGCTACAGGGAGGAGTGGCACATGCATTGCAGAACTCACGGGCGTTAACCAACTTGAAAGGTGAATCATGGCAGATGCGGCCGTAGAAGAAGAAAAGGCGCCGGCACATTCATCAGGCATTCCCATCAAACTTGTGATCCTGATCGTAGGAGCCACATTACTGGTGGGCTTGGGCGGGACCATTGCGTATGTCAAGTTCAGCGGCCACAAGGAAGAGGTCCATACGGAATCGTCTGAATCGCAACCATCGGCAACCGACGGCAAACAGGAGGCGGCGGCGGGCAAATCCCAAAGTACGGCGACGAGTGCGCCGGGAGCGATTTATGATGTCGATCCCTTTATCGTCAACCTCGCCGATGTGCCGGAATCACGTTATCTCAAACTGACGGTCAAGCTGGAACTGGATCGGCCGGAGATCTCTACAGAGTTGGGCGCGCGTGTGCCGCAGGTGCGCGATACGATCTTGATTCTGCTTTCCAGTAAGGATGTCGCCAGTCTTCGCACCCCTCAAGGCAAATTTCAACTCCGCGATGAACTGACGCTGCGAGTCAACGCCCTGTTACCGAAAGGCGGTGTCCGTTCCGCCTACTTCACGGAATTTGTAGTGCAGTGACGAAGAAGTGCTGAGTCTGGATGAGAAGAAAAGTGCTGAGCGCTGAGTGTGGAGAAATGCAGGCGTAGTTTTGAAGCGGAGGCAAAACAATTCTATGAATTTCCATTTAGCAAAAGTCATAAAAAGTCCGTCAGTCAGACTCAGCACTCAGCACTCAGCACCCGGCACTTCTAAGCAGCACTCAGCACTGGACGAAGCTCATGGCTGAAAATATTCTGTCACAAGAAGAAGTCGATGCGCTGCTTCGCGGCGTCGTGTCCGGCGAGGTCGAGACCGCGCCGAGCGAAGAAGAGACGAGCGGGGCGAAGGCGTTCGACCTCGGATCGCAAGAGCGGATCATTCGAGGCCGCATGCCGACCTTCGATATGATTAATGACCGCTTCAGCCGCCTGCAATCGGTCTCGTGGTCAGCGGCGCTTCGCAAGCAAGTCGAAGTCAGCATCGTCTCTACCCAAGTCATCAAGTTCGGTGATTTTCTGAAGAAGGTTCCCATTCCCTCCTCGCTGAGCGTGTTTCGCATCGATCCCCTCAGGGGACACGGCTTGATCACCATGAATGCGGTGTTAGTCTATTTGCTTGTCGATCATTTCTTCGGAGGCAACTGCCAGACGCACGTGAAGCCTGAAGGACGTGATTTCACGTCGATCCAGCAGCGCATCATTAAGACCATCGTGGACCAGGCTCTCGTGGATTTACAAAAAGCGTGGCAGGCCGTCATTCCGGTGCAGGTTCAGTATCTGCGCTCCGAAAGCAATCCGCAGTTCGCCATGATCGTGTCGGTCCCTGAAATTGTCATGACCGTGTTGTTGCGTGTGGACGTCGGCGAGTCCGGACATGACCTCTTTATCGTGTACCCCTACGCCATGATCGAACCGATCAAAGAAAAGCTCTATGCCGGTTTCTTTGCCGATCACATGGAGCAGGATCTGGGGTGGGGCAATCGGTTCCGCGACAGTCTTCAGGATTGCCCGATCGAAATGTCCGTGCAGCTCGGCACCTCCACCATTCGGGTAAAAGACGTCTTGAATTTTCGGGAGGGCGACGTGCTGGTTCTCGACCAGAGCCCGGGCGATCCCATGCTGTCGTCGGTCGAGGGGCTTCCAAAATATCAGGGACATGCCGGTGTCCTCAAAGGCAATCGGGCCTATCGCATTGCGAAGGTATTGCCCACGGGCTAGCCCGGATATTCATGAATCCCGTCCGCGAAGCGCTGAAATCTGAGTGTAGTAGGTAGTCATCAATGATCCGGGCTCGGTTCCGCAGGAAGGAGAACGCGTATGGCCGATGAAGGCGCAGCGCAAGCACAAACAGGTGAATCCGTGGCCGGGGTGGTCACGGATCCCCAGCCTGCGACATTCCCGCCGCTTGAAACGAAGACGAATGAGACGTCGATGAAGAATCTCGATTTCATTCTGGATATCCCAATGCAGGTGTCGGTGCAACTTGGCTCGACCAAGATGCTGATACGAGATCTGCTGCAATTGGGACAAGGATCCGTCGTCGAGCTTGAAAAGCTCGCCGGCGAGCCGCTGGAGGTCCTGGTGAATCATCGCCTGGTAGCTCGCGGCGAAGTCGTCGTGGTGAACGAGAAGTTCGGCATCCGCTTGACCGATGTGGTCAGCGCCGTCGAGCGAATACAGCACCTCACGTAATAAAAAGGGGCGCGAGGCGATGGGCGAGGGGTGATAGCGAGAGGCGGTGGAACGGTGGACACGAACAGAATTCAACTTCTAGCCTCTAACCTCTAGCCCCTGGCCTCGTGCCTGGTGAAACTCCGGTGAGATTATGGATTTTTGGGACAGTGTCTTGCGCATGCTTTCCGCCCTCGCCGTCGTGCTTGCGCTCATGATGGTCGTCGTGGCGATCGCGCGCCGCGTGATGGGGGCTCGTTCGGGTGCAGGCGCCGATGCGCCTCTTGTGCGCGTGCTGAGCACCGGATATCTCGGGCCGAAAAAATCGATTTCCGTGGTCTCCGTCGCAGGCGAATTGCTGATCATCGGCGAGACCGCCACCGATTTAATTCCGTTAGGGCGTGTGCGCAATGCGGAACGCGTTCATCAGCTCGTGCCGCACGCTGTCTCCAGTGAACTCCAACGTACGGTACAACCCGGAATATGGATGCCGTGATCAGAATGCCGGTCGCCGTCGTATCGGTCATCATTATTGCCGCCGGCGTCATGCTGAGCAGCGATGTCTGGGCGGAGGGCGCTTCGATCACGATCGACCTGGGAAATGCCGCTCGCGGGCAGACCTCGGTGGTCATTCAGATTCTCGCGCTTCTCACGGTGCTCTCGCTCGCGCCCGCTTTGTTCATCATGGTCACCTCGTTCACGCGTATTGTTATCGTGTTGTCCTTTCTCAGGCAGGCGTTAGGCACTCAGCAGGTCCCTCCCAACCAAGTCCTGATCAGCTTGGCCTTGTTCTTGACGCTCTTCGTCATGGCCCCGGTTGGGCAAGCGGTGTACACGGATGCGATCCAGCCCGTGCTCAATGAGCAGATCAGCTATGAGCAAGCGTGGACTAAAGGCATCGTGCCGATCCGAACGTTTATGCTCAAACAGGTACGCGAAAAAGACTTGGAACTGTTCGTCGATTTATCGAAGATGGGCAAGCCGGCGTCTCCAGCCGATCTTCCCATTCATGTAGTCATTCCAGCGTTCATCCTGAGTGAGTTGCGCATCGCCTTCCAGATCGGCTTCCTGATTTATATTCCATTCCTGATCGTCGATATGGTCGTGGCCAGCGTGCTGATGTCGATGGGCATGATGCTGTTGCCGCCGGTAGTGATCTCGCTGCCCTTTAAATTGATTTTGTTTGTCTTGGCCGACGGATGGTATCTCGTCGTCGGATCGATGGTGAAAAGTTTCCATTGAACAGGATGTTGAAAATGGCCTTCAGCTTTGTTCTCGCTCGTCCGAAGCCTCAACGTACCACAGAGGGTACGCCTCGGCTTCTTCCTCACTGCGGCCACGCTGAACGCCATTTTGAACATCCTGCATTGTATTGGACACGGGACGACAGGCTGGGTGCGATGGATAAAACAAGAAGTTGCGATTGCACCTTACCTCACGCCTTCTGAAAGGAGCGAGACAATGACCACGGATTCAGTCATGGAAATCGGACGGCGGGCCATTGAGACGATGTTGCTGGTATCAGGACCGATGCTGGCGCTGAGCTTGGTGATCGGCCTCGTCGTCAGTGCGCTGCAAGCCATGACGCAAATTCACGAGGCGACATTGAGCTTCGTTCCCAAGCTGATCGCCATTTTCGTGGCCACGCTGCTGTTCTTTCCATGGATGATGGGAAGCCTCGTGAATTTCATGACGACCCTCCTGCTCAGTATTCCGGAGTACGCGCATTAAGATGAGTCACATTCTGCAGATCGCCTTGCCGCAGTTCCAGGTCTTTATGGTGATCCTCGTGCGGGTCAGCGGCATACTGGCGGCATGGCCGATCCTGGGCAGCGCGATCATTCCACTGCAAATCAAAGTCGGACTGGTTGTCACACTCAGTATTGTCCTGTTTCCTGTCATTCACCTGGCGGCCCTGCCGGCCGATCCGCTTGCGCTGAGCGCTGGGATGGCCGGTGAATTTCTTGTCGGCCTGGTCATCGGTCTGGCCGTGCGCTTTCTGTTCGCCGGCATCGAATTAGCCGGTGAGCTGATCGGAAGCCAAATGGGGCTCAGCATGGTTCAGCTGTTCGATCCGATGAGCTCGCACCAGACGCCGGTGGTCAGCCAGTTTCAAACGGTCTTGGGCTCATTGATATTTTTGGCGCTGAACGTACACACCACGGTGGTGCGTGTCATTGCCGAAAGCTTTCAGCTCATTCCTCCATTTGGCGCGCACATGTCGACCGCGCTCTTGGAGGAGGTTCTTCGCCTTTCGCAAGGCCTCTTTGTTCTGGCCGTGAAACTAGCCGCGCCCGTCTTAGCCGTGGTGCTCTTGGTCAACCTCGGCTTGGCGATCATGGGACGGAGCGTGCCGTACTTGAATGTCTTTGTGACGAGTTTCCCCATTACCATTGCGGTCGGTTTGTTTGTGATGGGCGCCGCCCTTCCGTATGGAACCGGCTTATTAGAATTCGAATACGGCCGATTGTACGAGACTGTCTACGATCTGATGAGGGTCTTGGGCCATGGCTGAACAAGACGACAATCGAACGGAACAGGCCAGTGCGCGCCGAAAGGCGGACGCGCGCCGTCAAGGGCAAGTCGCCGTCAGTCGGGACATCCCGACCGCCGCAATGCTGTTCGGCGCGGTGGCATGTCTGTATTTGTTGGCGGAGACCGCCATCGGACGGATCGTGAACATGATGCGGGAGTGGTTCGCTCGGGCCGCGGATATGAATGCATTGGCCGTGCTTCGCATAGACCGCGTCCATGACATCATCCATCTCTCCGGCTGGGAGACGTTGGGACTGGTCCTGCCGTTCGCGGTGGCGGTGGGCGCCGCCGGGATTGCCGCGTACGTGGTCCAGACCGGGGCATTGTGGACGAGCGAAGGACTCCGATTCGATGGATCGCGTATCAGCCCGATCGGCGGCCTGGGTAAGCTTCTGTCATTCAAATCGGCGGGCGAATTGATCAAGGCAGTGATCAAGTTGAGCGTCATCGGCTCCGTGGCCGTCTTCACGATTCGAGAGGATCTGAGTCTGCTTCCCGAACTGATGCACCAGGAGTTGCCGGTGATGCTCCATACGACCGGGATGCTGGCGTTTCGGCTCACGATGACGATCGCGTTTACGATCGGACTGATCGCGATCGCCGACTATGCCTATCAACGGTTTGAATGGGAGCGCAGCCTCAAAATGTCACGGCAAGAGCTCAAACAGGAGCACCGGGACGCGGAAGGCGATCCGGTGTTGCGGTCGCGTGTCCGCAGCCTACAAAAAGAAATGGCGCGGAATCGGATGATCGCCGAAGTACCGAAGGCCGACGTCATCGTGACGAATCCGACGCACTTGGCGGTCGCGCTGCGCTACGACCAGCATCGCATGTCGGCGCCTATCGTGGTGGCGAAAGGGGCCGGATTTATCGCGGAGCGGATCAAAGAGGTGGCGGCCGAGCATGGGGTGATGATCGTCGAGAACAAGGTGGTGGCGCGGACGCTCTACCAGTTGGTCGAGATCGGCCGGGAAGTGCCGGAGGAACTGTATCGCGCCGTCGCGGAAATTCTGGCGTTGGTCTTTCGGGCCCGCGGCACGCGGACACTCTAGCGGATTGCAGAAAGGACGTCATTGTGGCGGTTCAGCGTCGGCGGATTGCAGAGGCCATTTCGAGCCCAGAGAGCGGGTTAACCATGCAGACCAATATCCTCCGGCATCCGGATATTCTCATGTCGCTCGCCGTGGTCGGCGTGCTCATGATCATGCTCTTGCCCCTGCCGCGATTCGCGCTGGATATTCTTCTGGCCTTCAATATCACACTGGCCATCGTCGTCCTGTTGGTCGGCATGCAGGTGCGCAAGCCGCTTGAGTTCTCGGTGTTTCCATCCGTCCTCTTGATGGTGACCTTATTTCGCCTGTCCCTGAACATCGCGTCCACGCGTCTCATTCTGCTGCATGGGAATGAGGGTCCGGCCGCGGCCGGCGAGGTAATCCGCGCATTCGGAAATTTCGTCGTCGGCGGCAGTTACACCGTCGGGCTCGTCATCTTCGTAATTTTGGTGGTCATTAACTTTGTCGTCGTGACCAAGGGCGCGGGACGCATCGCGGAAGTCGCCGCACGATTTACGTTGGATGCGATGCCCGGAAAGCAAATGAGCATCGATGCGGATTTAAATAGCGGATTGGTCAATGAAGCGGAAGCCCGACGCCGCCGGAAAGAAGTCTCGGAAGAAGCCGATTTCTACGGCGCCATGGATGGAGCCAGTAAGTTCGTCCGTGGCGATGCCATCGCCGCGGTCATCATCATTCTCGTGAATATCATCGGTGGCCTGACCATCGGTATCTTGCAGCAGGGCATGAGCCTCGCGTCCGCGGCTCAGAATTATACATTATTGACCGTGGGAGAAGGGTTAGTGGCGCAAGTGCCGGCGCTGATTATCTCGACTGCGGCCGGTATTGTCGTCACCCGTGCGGCATCGGACGGCAATCTCGGGCACGAAATCGCCAGCCAGGTGTTTTTCTCTCCCAAGGTATTGGGCACGGCCTCCGTGATTCTGCTTGGCTTAGGTATCGTCCCAGGCCTTCCCCATGTCGCGTTTCTCTTGCTGGGTGGTCTCTCGGGCTGGCTGGCCTATGAGCTCAATCAGCAGGCGCAGCAGCCGGCGGTCGAAGTGCAGGCGGCGGCAACAGCTAAACCCGTTGAGCCTACGCCGTCCGTCATTCCGCTGGATCTGATGGAGGTGCAGGTCGGCTACGGCTTGATCGGCCTCGTCGATGGAGACCGTGGCGGCGCGCTCTTGGACCGCATCAAAGGCCTTCGACGTCAGGTCGCATCCGAGATGGGATTCGTCGTCCCGCCCATCCATATTCGCGACAACCTCCAACTGCGGCCCAATGACTATGCGGTCGTGTTGAAAGGCGTCGAGCTGGTCCGTGGTGAAGTGCTGCCCGGCCACGTGCTGGCGATCGATCCTGGGACCGCGCGCAAAGGTGCGGTGCAAGGCATTCCGACGAAAGAGCCGGCGTTCGGGCTGCCGGCGCTGTGGATCCCCGAGGTTGGACGGGAACAGGCGCAAATGGCGGGTTATACGGTCGTCGATGGAAGTTCGGCCATCGCCACCCATCTCTCGGAAATTATTAAACGGCACGCCTATGAATTATTGGGACGCCAAGAAGTGCAAGCGCTCCTCGAAGAGCTTGGCAAAGCCCATCCAAAATTGATCGAAGAACTAGTGCCGGTGCTCCTGCCGTTGGGGGCGATTGTCAGGATCCTGTCGAATCTCTTGAGAGAAGGAGTTCCGATCCGCGATCTCAGGACCATTTTAGAAGCGGTGGCCGACCAGGCGACGATGAGTAAGGATACGGATAGCCTCACGGAGGCGGCGCGTCAAGCTCTCGCTCGCACCATTACCAAACAGTATCTGTCACCGGACGGTATTCTTCCGGTGATTAGTTTAGATCCTCGCTTGGACCGGGCCTTGGTTGAACAGGTGACGGCGAACGGACAAGGCGCCTATTGGGCGGTCGATCCAAATGTATCTCAGCGTTTGATCGGAGCCTTAAAGTTGGCGGCTGAACGCGTCGCGGCGCGCGGCCAACAGCCGATCATTCTGTGCTCGCCCATCTTGCGCCGGCATATCCGACGATTGACCGACCGCGTGCTCTCGACTGTTCCCGTGCTCGCGCCGAATGAAATCGACGGCATGGCCACGATTAAGTCGGCGGAAACGATACGGATCGGCGACGAGGCGGCATAACGGAGCGTCATGAACATTAAAACCTATCAAGCCGCGACGATGCAGGACGCGTTGCAGGCCATCAAAGCGGAGCTCGGACCGGACGCCGTCATCTTGTCTACCAAGCAGCATCCACAAGGGAAGAACCGGCTCGGATATAAAATGGTGGAAGTGACGGCTGCCATCGATATTGAGGTCACGCGCGTCTGTGTGCCTGCAAATCGGCCGGCTGTCCTGCATGGAAAGCCCGTCGCGTTGAATCCTCCCAAGACCATCGCGGCAAGACCATTCGGCGAAGTCCTGCGCGCGTCGTTGAATGGAGACTCACCGGCAATCCCACTGGAGCATGCCGCGGGAATTGCTCACGCGGATGTGAACCGGCCGGAAGACAACTGGCAATCCTTGCACGACGAACTCAACCGGATCCGTGAACGGCTCGACTCGCGTGAGAGATCGTCGACGGAGCAGAGCCCATGTCATCCGGAAATGATGCCCTACTACGGACGCCTGTTGGAGAACGGGCTTGAGATGAAGACCGTCCAAGGACTTCTTCATGAGATGCGCACACACATCGTACCCGAGGTCTCGGACACCGGCATTCAGCAGGCGCTACAACGCACGATCGCCGGGCAGGTCAAGACCAGTGGGCCGTTATTGAACAGGGACGACCGAAAGAAGACCGTCATCTTGGTCGGTCCCACGGGGGTCGGTAAGACGACCACGATTGCGAAGCTGGCCGCCCACTACCGTCAACATGAACGGCGCTCGGTCGCGCTGATTACGCTCGATACCTATCGCATCGCGGCCGTGGAGCAATTGCGGATGTATGCGGACTTAATCGGCGTGACGACGGATGTGGCGCTGACGCGGGGCGATGCCGTGCGGTGCATCGCGAGGCGGAATGACGCGGATCTCATCTTGGTCGATACGGCCGGACGGAGCCCCGGTGACCGGGCCGGCATGACGGAGGTGCATGACATGCTGTCACTGAACCATCCGGTGGAGGTGCATCTCGTGCTTTCCGCGACGACACGGGAACGGGATCTTATGCAGTACACGAACCACTATCGAGGGATTCCGTTCAACCGATTACTGTTTACCAAGTTGGATGAGACGACCGGCGTCGGAGGCGCCTTCGATCTGATGAGAAAAACTGGGGTGCCCCTCTCCTATTTCAGCGTCGGCCAGCGGGTGCCGGAAGATCTCGAAGTGGCTCGGCCCGAGCGACTGGCGGAACTGCTGCTCGGCGAATCGGGCCGCACGAGAGAAGAGTCGATCCGAACGGGAACGAGACCATAGAGAAGGGACAGACTATCCATGGATCAGGCAATGACCTTGCGACAAGCGCCTTATATGGAGCCGGAGCGACCGTCGCGCGGAGTCCCGGTGATCGCGGTCACGAGCGGAAAGGGTGGAGTGGGCAAGACGAACGTCGTGGCCAATCTCGCGGTGGCCTTGGCCCGGCTCGGAAAGCGTGTGCTGGTTCTGGATGCCGATTTAGGTCTGGGCAATCTCGACGTCCTGCTTGGACTGATCCCACGCTATACGTTGGAGCATGTGCTGTCCGGGGAACAACGGCTCGCGGACATCGCGATCCCGGGTCCCAGCGGCATTCGCATTCTACCGGCAAGCTCCGGAGTCCAAGACCTGACGCACTTAACTCCGCCGCAGCAAATTCTATTGCAGCAGGAGTTGGACCATTTGGCGTCATCGATCGATCTCTTGCTGATCGACACGGGCGCCGGTATTTCGTCCAACGTCCTGTTCTTTGCGTCTGCCGCACATGAAATTCTCGTAGTGGCCTCTCCGGAACCGACATCCATCACCGACGCGTACGCCCTGATGAAAGTATTGTCGCATCGATACAACGAAACTCATTTCCGGCTTCTGGTCAATATGGCGCGCAATCAACGTGAGGGACTCGAGGTGTTTCGAAAGATCGGTCTCGTCGCCGATCGCTTTCTCAATATCTCCATCGATTATATCGGCTGTATTCCGGACGATGACTATGTGCCGCTCTCGGTCTGCCGGCAACGCCCGGTGATCGACCTGTATCCTCAAGCGCCCTCCAGTATCGAGTTTCAGCGGCTGGCCGGTATCGTGGAGCGATGGCCCGTTGCCCGAGCTCCAAAAGGCGGCGTCCAATTCTTATGGCAACGGTCGGTCCTGTCATGAAGGCCGGTCTTAGTCGGATTCAGAAGGAGCACGCAATGAATCAGGCGGTTGATAGAAAGACCGATCACGTCAAATGGCAGGAATGCGATCGCGAGCGGGTGATTCAGGAATTCGCTCCCGTGATTAAAGCCATCGCGCACAGGCTGGCCTTTCGCCTTCCGGCGCACTTGGATGCCGACGATCTGATTTCAGTCGGCATTATCGGATTGATGGATGCGATGACCCGGTATGACCCGACGCGTGAAGCGAAGTTCAAGACCTATGCTGAATTTCGGATTCGCGGGGCGATGCTCGACGAGATGCGGTCGATGGATTGGATTCCACGGTCCGTGCATGAGCGTCTCTCCACGTTCGAACGAGCCAACGCAGATCTCCTCCGCAAACTGGGACGTCCACCCACTGACGAGGAACTCGCGGGAGCCTTGAACATGTCCGTGCCCGAACTCTCCGACTATCTCTCGCGGGCGCAGGGCGCTGTTTTAATCAGCCTGGATGATCTCGGGATACAGGAGACAGACGGCCGAAAGCTTCTCCGCCTACTCGTCGATACGCATCATCCCGATCCGCTGGCCACCTTCGTGACCGAACACCGGCGCGCGAAATTGGCGAAAACCATCGATCAATTGCCGAAGAAGGAACGGTTGGTCCTCATTCTCTATTACTGTGAAGAACTGACGATGAAAGAAATTGGAAAGATTCTCGCCGTCACCGAATCGCGTGTATGCCAGTTGCATACGAAGGCGATTCTGTCTTTGAAATCCATGCTGCATGACATCGAGTAGTTCATAGGTAAATTTTGCCCGCGGTGAAGAAGCTGCCTGTCGAGGGTGAAGGAGGCAGAGACATGAAAGAAGAAGAGAGGATCGATCCGTTGATGTGGCAGAGATTTTTAACGGTCTGCTGCCCATGCCGAGTGGCATCCGGGTTGCTTAACATACGTTTCAATACACGATTGTGAGGGACGGGCGATGAACAGAGGCATTTATCCGATCTTGTCCGGAGCGTTAGCTCAGGAACGCCAGATGCAGGTGTTTTCAAATAACGTCGCGAATGTGAATACAGCGGGATTCAAACAGGATGAGTCCTTATTTCGTTCACTGATGGCGCGATCCATGGGGAATGCGGTTCCGGCGAGTTCAACGGAGCGGGTCTTTGTGTCGGCCCAAGGCCTCAAGACGGTGTTGGAAAGCGGCCGGCTGCGCAAGACCGGCAATCCGTATGACATGGCCATCCGTGGTCCAGGGTTTTTTGAAGTCAAAACCGCGCTGGGTGTCCGCTATACCCGTAACGGAGAATTTCATGTGGATGGCCATCGGCGGCTTGTGACGGAGATGGGCGATCCGGTGATGGGACAGCGTGGAGAAATTAAGTTAGCGTCGGGAGATGTTCAGGTCAGTCCGGATGGCGCCATTCAGGTGAATGGGCAGGGAACGGACAAGATAAAGGTGGTCGAATTCTTGGACAGCAGTCCGCCACAAAAAAGCGAGAATGGTCTCTTCTCGGGCGACAAGCCCAAGCCGTCTAAAGACGTGGTCATTGAAACGGGGTATGTCGAAGAATCCAATGTCAATGCGCTGACTGAAATGGTCAAAATGATCCAAAGCATGCGCATGTATGAGTCGGCTCAAAAGTTGATTCAAGCGTTCGATCAAATGACTGAGCAGGCCGTGCAAGGTGTAGGAAAGTTGGGGTAACGCGGCTTGGAGCGGGGTTCTAGATTCGAGGCGGACTGTCCGTATCTCGTATCTAGTTTATCGTACCTGCCGACAGGAGGACATCATGATACGAGCGATGTGGACGGCCGCGACGGGAATGACGGCCCAGCAACTCAACGTCGATACGATCGCCAATAATCTGGCGAACGTCAATACGAATGCGTTTAAGCGCAGCCGGGCCGAGTTCTCGGATCTTCTGTATCAAATCCAACGCATGCCGGGAACAAGCTCCTCCAATGTCGGTGTGTTTCCCGTCGGCGTGCAGGTCGGTGCGGGCGTGCGTCCTGTCACGGTGGCGAAGGAATGGGTGCAGGGCAATCTGAGACAAACTGGAAACGATCTCGATGTGGCGATTGACGGTGTGGGTTTCTTTCAGGTCGCGCGACCGGACGGCACCATCATGTACTCACGCAACGGGTCTTTTAAACGTGACAATATCGGAAATTTAGTTACCGGTGACGGCGATGTGCTGAATCCCGTCATCACTATTCCATCCGGCGCGTTGAAGATTGACATCAGTCAGGACGGCACCGTGTCGGTGCTGTTGCCGGGTGTTACGCAAGCGTCGCAGGTCGGCCAGATTCAGCTCACGCGTTTTGATAATCCCGCGGGACTAGTGGCAGTCGGAAACAATCTGTTCCTGGATAGTTTCGCCTCAGGGCCTCCAACACAGGGCGTAGGCGGGTTTTCCACCGGATTTGGAGCCATCCAGCAGGGCTTCTTGGAAAGTTCCAACGTCAATCTCGCCGAAGAAATGGTCAACATGATCATTGCGCAACGCAGCTATGAAATTAACTCCAAAGCCATCCAGGCTGCAGACGAGATGATGCAAATGGCGAATAACCTTCGGCGGTAACCACGAGAAAGACATCCAAGATGAATCGAATACGCATCGTCAATCTGACGGCTCT
>Ga0308175_100002357_pt1 | contig 12924 bp, 13 predicted proteins | sample PhyCR1_3_FD_203893 | JGI IMG/M metagenome (GOLD analysis project Ga0308175, IMG submission 203893) | Soil microbial communities from UC Gill Tract Community Farm, Albany, California, United States - DLSLS.C.R1 | ecosystem: Environmental > Terrestrial > Soil > Agricultural land | place: USA...
GACCCTGCTGCCGCGCGCCGCTTTCTCGACGGCGAGCAGCCGCCGCACGATCCCTTCCTGCTCGGGGACATGGAGGCAGCGTGCGCGCAGATCCAAGCCGCGGTGGAGGAGCGTCGCCGGATCTGCGTCCACGGCGACTACGACGTCGACGGCATCGCCGCCACCACCCTCGCCGTTCTTCTCTTGCGCGAGCTCGGCGCCGAGGTCACCTGGCACCTCCCGAGTCGCTTCGACGAGGGCTACGGCGTCCGGAGCGAGACGCTTGCCCGGCTCGCGGACGAGGGCTGCGGGCTCGTCCTCACCGTCGACTGCGGGATCACGGCCGTTGCCGAGGTCGCCGAGGCGAGAGAACGCGGGCTCGACGTCGTCGTCACGGACCATCACCGGCCCGGCGAGACGCTGCCCGACTGCCCCATCGTGGCGACGCGCCCGTCCGCGTATCCATTCCCAGAGCTTTGCGGGACGGGAGTGGTCTTCAAGCTGGGCCAGGCTCTGTTCGGGGTCGACTCCGACGTTCCCCGTCGTCATCTCGACCTCGTCGCGCTCGCGACGATCGCCGACGTCGTCCCGCTCGTCGACGAGAACCGTTCGCTCGCCATCGCCGGGCTGCGCGCCCTCGCGCGCACGGCGAAGCCCGGTCTTCGCGCACTCATGAAGAGCGCCGGCGTCGACCCTGCCACGGTCGACGCGGGAGCCGTCGGTTTCCGCCTGGCGCCGCGCCTGAACGCGGCCGGCCGCCTCGGGCACCCGCGAGAGGCACTCGAGCTGCTGCTCACCGAGGATGAGGCGGAGGCTCGGCGGCTCGCCGACTCGCTCGAGGAACTGAACCGCGAGCGCCAGGCCGTGGAGGGCAGGATCCTCCGCGAGGCTGTCGCCCAGGTCGAGGCGTGGCCGCCCGAAACGCGTGCCCGCCGCGCCTATGCAGTCGCCGGCGCCGACTGGCACGAGGGCGTGATCGGCATCGTCGCCTCGCGCCTCGTCGAGCGCTACCACCGTCCGGTCGTGCTCATTGCGGGCACCGACGGCGACTGGAAGGGATCCGGCCGCTCGGTCCCCACCTTCGACCTGCACGGCGCCCTCGGCGCGTGCTCCGCCCTGCTCGGGCGCTGGGGCGGCCACCGCGCGGCGGCGGGCCTCTCGATAGCCGAGGAGAACGTCGACGCATTCGCCGCAGCCTTTGCCGAGCAGGCTGCCACGGTGCTCGCCGAGGAAGACCTCGAGCCGGTGACCTCGATCGACGCAGTCGTGGCACGGGGAGCGGACCTGTCTCTCGACCTCTGCGCCGAGCTCCGGAAGCTCGCGCCGTTCGGGCTCGGAAACCCGGCGCCGGTGCTACTCGCTCCCGGCTGCGGGCTCGCCGAGCTCGCGACCGTAGGCGACGGCAAGCACCTTCGCTTCCGGGTCCGACGGGGCGGCCGCGACGCCGGCAGCGCGATCGCATTCGGGCAGGGCTCGCGCCTCGAGGTGTTCCGGCCCGACGTCCTCTACGACGTCGCGTTCCGCCTCGAGGAGAACCACTGGAACGGAACGGTCGCGCCGCAGCTCGTCGTCCGCCGCGTCTTCGCTAGTGCTCCCCGCTATCGCGAGCTCCGCGATTGGTTCGCGCAGGAGTGGGTCAAGCCGGCGGCCGCCCGCGATCCGGAGGCCGCTGCGGTCTTTGCGGAGCTAGGTCTCGAGGACGGTGCCCACCGCGACCTGCTCGAGTCAGCGCGTTTCCGCGCCCTCCTCGCCGCGGAGCCGCCGCTCGCTCGCGCCGCATGATCCGCCTCGCGTGCGAGGACGGTGGCCGCCGTACGACTCGGGTTCCGGGGGGCAGTGCTCGGTCCGGAGGGCGACTCTGCGGCAGCGTCGTCTACTCGGAGCCGTTCAGGCACTGAGCGAGCGCGAGGGCGAGCCGCAGCGCGGCGCGATAACGGCGATATGCAGCCATGGAACGCGTCACTTCGATCCCTCGACGACCGTTCCTCCCGCACAGATTCGCCCCGAAACCCGGGAGTACACTGAGACAGTGACGACGCTGGAGGCAGGCGAGAGGCACGAGGAGCTCCTCGAAGCGCTGCTCGCCGAGCTCGCCGCGCAGCACGCGGAGGTCGACGTCGAGCTCGTCACGCGCGCCTTCCGCTTCGCCGCCGCGGCGCACGAGGGACAGCAGCGACGCTCAGGCGAGCCGTTCATCACGCATCCCGTCGGCGTCGCCTCGATCTGCGCCGGCCTGCGCCTCGACGAGCAGACCATCGCCGCCGCGCTCCTCCACGACGTCGTCGAGGACACCGGTGTCGAGCTCGAAACCCTGCGCGAGGAGTTCGGCGACGAGATCGCCTTGCTCGTCGACGGCGTCACGAAGCTGACGCGCGTCCAGTTCCAGACCCGCGAGCAGGCGGAGGCCGAGAACTACCGGAAGATGGTCGTGGCGATGGCCGAGGACGTGCGCGTCATCCTCGTAAAGCTCGCCGACCGCCTCCACAACCTCAGGACGATCGAGTACCTCGGCAAGCAGAAGCAGATCCAGAAGTCGCGGGAGGCGCTCGAGGTCTACGCGCCGCTCGCGCATCGGCTCGGTATCCACGCACTCAAGTGGGAGCTCGAGGACCTCGCCTTCCAGACGCTGCACCCGCGCAAGTACTCCGAGATCAAGACGATGGTCGCCGAGCGCCGCGCCGACCGGGAGGGTCACGTCGCGGAGGCCGCCGACGTGCTGCTCCGCGAGCTCGAGAAGGTCGACATCCCGGTCGACATCTCGGGCCGCGCGAAGCACTTCTACTCGATCTACGACAAGATGGCCCGCAAGGGCCGCGAGTTCAACGAGATCTACGACCTCACTGCGATGCGCGTGATCGTCGAACGCAACGCCGAGGAGGGAACGCGCGACTGTTACGGCGCGCTCGGTCTCATCCACTCCCTCTGGAAGCCGATGCCCGGCCGCTTCAAGGACTACATCGCCATGCCGAAGTTCAACGGCTACCGCAGCCTCCACACGACCGTCATCGGCCCGGAGGGGCGTCCACTAGAGATCCAGGTGCGGACGCGCGAGATGCAGCAGACCGCTGAGCTCGGCGTCGCGGCGCACTGGGCATACAAGGGAGACGGGCGACGCCGCTCGAAGGCGGCGGACGACGAGTGGAACACCTGGGTGCGGCAGTTGATGGACATCAACGCCGACGAGGCCGATGCCGCCGAGTTCGTGAAGAGCTTCCGCACCGACCTCTTCGACGAGGAGGTGTTCGTCTTCACCCCGAAGGGCGAGGTGAAGACACTGCCGGCGGGCGCGACGCCGATCGACTTCGCCTACGCCGTCCACACCGACGTCGGGCACCGCACGGTCGGCGCGAAGGTGAACGGGCGGATCGTGCCCCTCCACTACCGCCTGCGCAGCGGCGACCGCGTCGAGATCCTCACCGGCAAGTCCGCCGCGCGCGGCCCGTCGCGCGACTGGCTCTCGCTCGTCGCGTCGTCGCGAGCCCGCAACAAGATCCGGCAGTTCTTCTCCCGCGAGCAGAAGGAGGATCTCGAGGCGAAGGGCCGCGAGCTACTCGAGAACGCGCTCAAGGGGCAGAACCTGCCCTACAAGAAGTTGGCCGGATCCGCCGTGCTCGCCGGCGTGATCCGGGAATCCGGCTACAAGAAGGCCGAGGAGTTCTACATCGCGCTCGGCTCCGGGAAGCTGACCGCCTCGAAGATCGTCGACAAGGTCCTCCAGCAGCTCAAGGTCGGCGAGGTCGCCGAGGAGCAGGTACCGGTCAAGAAGCCACGGGCGCGCGAGGCCGCCGGCAGCGACAGCTACGGGATCAATGTGATCGGCGTCGAGGACGTCCTCGTGCGGCTTGCGAAGTGCTGCACGCCGGTTCCGGGCGACGACATCGTCGGCTACATCTCGCTCGGCAAGGGGATCACGATCCACCGCGGCGATTGTCCGAATGTCCGCGCGCTGCGCCGCAACCCCGAGCGGTTCACGCCGGTCGAGTGGGAGGGAGGCGGCAGCCAGAGCTTCCGCGTCCAGATCGCCGTCGACTCCTGGGACCGGCCGCGCCTGCTCGAGGACGTGGCCCGGACGTTCGCCGAGCACGGCTCCAACATCGTCTCCTACGGCGGCACCGTGGAGGACCAGATGGCCCGGAACTGGTACGTCGCCGAGGTCGGCGACGTCAAGGCGCTCCGCGGCCTGCTCGGCTCGCTCCGCAACGTCGACGGCGTGTTCGACGCCCGCCGAGTTACACCCTCGTAACGTTCCCTCGTTCGAGGGATACAGGCTCAGCGACCGTGGGTTACCCCTTTCGAGGGAGAGGCCGCTGCCGGTGCGGGGCGCGCCCCTCGAACGAGGGACGGGATCGTTAGCTTTGCCACACCTCGCCACCGGTGTCCCAGCCGACGAGGCAGAGGTCGGCGATCCCGGCGGCGACTGTCTCGAGCTCCGCAGCCGCGACGTCGCCGTCGACTGCGAGCTCGGCGACCCGCGTGTCTCGCCACAGCACCGGGACGGCCGTGCGCCGCTCGGGATCCGGCGTTCCCGCCTCCGGCCCGAGCACGAGTCTCTCGTCCTCGACGAAGTAGATCCCGGCCCACGCGCAGTCCTTCCGCGCCGCGAGCTCGGCGACGGCCCGCCGCAGGATGTCGTCGGCGTCAGCCGACATCGAAGGGCGCCCGGTACGCACCCGGAATGGGGATCGGACGGCGCTTCTCGAGATCGATGAAGACGAGTGTCTGATGGGCGGTGACGAGGAGCGTCCCTTCGGGCACCTTGAACGCTGCGAACTCGTAGGTCATGCTCGTCCGCCCGATCTTCGAGACCCGGATGTGGATCTCGAGCTCGTCGTCGAAGCGAGCCGGAGCGAAGTACTCGACGTCGTTTGCCCGCATCACGAACTCGCCGCCGGCTTCCCGATGCAGAAAGCCGAGGGAGCGCAGGTACTCGACGCGGGCGAGGTCGAAGTACGGGTTGTAGCGGCCGTAGTAGACGATCCCCTGTGCGTCGGTGTCCGAGAAGCCGACGCGAGTCCTGGTCGAAAAGGCGTACTCGTCGCTCACGAGCGGATCACCTCGAGCACCTCGTCGCGCTTCTGCTCCATCAGCTCCTCGGAGGTCGCCTCGAGATTGAGGCGCAGCAAGGGCTCGGTGTTCGAGGGCCGCACGTTGAAGTGCCAGTCGTCGAAGTCGACAGAGATCCCGTCGAGGTGCGAGATGCGCCCGTCGGCGTAGCGCTCCTTCAGCTCCTGCAGCTTCAGCGCGACATCCGGAACCGGCGTGTTGAGCTCGCCGGTGATGAAGTACCGCGAACGGAACGGCGCGAGGATCTCCGACAGCCGGCCGCGCTTGGAGATCAGCTCGAGCATGAGGAGGAACGGGACGACGCCCGAGTCGGCCTGGCTGAAGTCGCGAAAGTAGTAGTGGCCGGAGACCTCGCCGGCAAAGGCGGCGTCCTCCTTGCGCATCCGCGCCTTGATGAACGCGTGGCCGACGCGGTTCACGAGCGGGACGCCTCCGTAGCGCTCGATCGTGTCCGGCACGGCCCGGCTCGCCCGCACGTCGTAGATGATCTTTGCGCCGGGCTCCTTCTCGAGCACGGTCCCGGCGAACAGCGCGGTCACGAAGTCGCCCGGGACGAACTCGCCCGTGTCGTCGACGAAGAAGCAGCGGTCGGCGTCGCCGTCGAAGGCGACCCCGAGGTCGGCGTCCTCCTCGAGAGTCTTGCGCACGATGAACTCGCGGTTCTCGGGCAGGAGCGGATTCGGCTCGTGGTTCGGAAACGAGCCGTCGGGGTCGAAGTAGCAGCGGACCGCCTCAACGGGGAGGCGCTCGAGCACCGGTGGCAGCATCGTGCCCGCCATCCCGTTCGCCGCATCGATCACGACCTTCAGCGGCTTGATCGCGGGCAGCTCCACGAACGACAGCACGCGATCGACGTACGCGGGCCAGATGTCGTAACTCACCCGCGCGCCTGCCGTGACTTCCCCGTCAAGGTAACTGGTACCGGGTCGTGTCCCTTCGGCCATTGCGCGGTCGCGGACGTCGAGGAGGCCGGACTCGCCTCCGACCGGCAGCGCGCCGCGACGGACGAGCTTCATCCCGGTGTACTGCCTCGGATTGTGCGAGGCCGTGACCATCGCGCCGCCCTCGAGCCCGAGCGAGCCGACCGCGAAGTAGACCATCTCGGTTCCGACCAGACCGAGGTCGAGAACCTCCGCCCCGGCCGACGCTGCGCCGCGCATCAGCGCTTCCTGCATGGCAGGCGACGAGAGGCGCATGTCGCGCCCGACGGCCATCCGGCGCGGCTCGAACTGCTCGACGTAGGCGCGGCCGATCGCCTCCGCGCCGGCCTCGTCGAGCTCGTCGGGATAGATCCCGCGCACGTCGTACGCCTTGAAGACTTTCGGATCGAGCACGGCGCGATGCTACGCGCGCGCGAGCAGCACGTTCCCGATCAACCGTGTCGAGGCTGCGTCGGGCGCCTCGCTGATCACCGTCGCCGGCCGCTCGAACCGTGCGAGCGCCTCGCGCAGCGGCTCGGCACGTAGCGTTCCCGCGCCGTACGGGAGGTGCTTCGTCTCGTTGCGGTTCGCGTACTGGATGTCGCTGAAGTGGATGTGGAACGGCGCGCCGACTTCGAGCACGGCGTCCGCTCCGGCGAGGGCGCCGGCGAACGCATCGGCCTCGAGGAAGGCGCCGTCGCTCGTCGCGTGCATGTGGGCGAAGTCGAGCACGGGCCGGACGAAGTCGACCTGCGCCGCGATCGCGAGCACGTCATCCACCGTGCCAAGGTCGCGCACGCGTCCCATCACCTCGACGCCGAACGGGACGAGGCGTCCCTTCGCTTCCAGACGCTCGCGGAGGTCGCCGAGCTGGTCGACCACGTCGGCGATCGCCTGCTTCCGCTCGCGGCCCAGGAGGAACCCCGGATGAAAGACGATGAGCCGCGCGCCGCAGGCCTGCGCGAGGCCCGCGGTGTGATCGAGCATCCCGAGCGCCATCTTGAACTTCTTGCCACGGTCCGCATGGCCCATGAACGCGGCCAACGGGGCATGCACCGAGAGGACGATGTCGGCGGCGGCTGCCGCGGCTCCGAACAGCGGAGCCGTCTCGTAGTCGAGCCAGAAGCCGCTGACGAAGCCGATCTCGCAGGCCCGATAGCCCTCGGCCTCGAGCGCCGCGAACGTCTCCTCGAAGGTCGGAGCCTCGGGCAACCCGCTGGGGCCGTACCGGATCTCGCCCATGCGCGGAGCCTATGCCGTCCGACCCTTTTTCTACGTTTTTCGTCATGCCGAAGAGCCCTTCCAGAATCGACCTGCTCGAGCTCGACATCGACCTCCGCCTCGCCGACCTCTGGCGCGAGACCCTCGACGTCACGGACTGGAACCTCGAAGTCGTCGCCGCATTCCTCCGGGCCGCGTACGGGAAGGGCTACTGCGACGCGCTCACCGAGGACGCGCCCGGCTCGCTCTGCCACGAGCACGGGTACCGCATCCCCGGGCGCAAGCCGACCAAGTCGCCGCAGAGCTAGCCGAGCGGAGCCAGCCGCGGCTCGAACTGCCGCTCCCGCGGGCGCGAGCGGGCTACGATGCAGCCCGTGGGATCCAGTCCTGCGCGGCTCGTGATCGCCCTGTCGGTGGCGGGCGCGCTTGCCATCTTCGTCGTCTACACAGCCCTCGCCGGAAACGGCGTCGCCGACGTCACCCCGAGCACCCTTGCCGGACACACCGGTGACGTCTCGCTGGTGGGCACCGTCGTCGGGAAGCCGCAGCCGAACGCCGCCTATACGAAGGCCGGGATGCGGTTCCAGCTCAAGGATGTTCGGAGCAAGAACCCGGCGCGCGTCCCGGTCGTGTACCACGGCAGCGTGCCCGACCAGTTCAAGACAGGACGGGACCTCGTTCTCGAGGGAACGCTCCGGAACGGGGTCTTCGTCGCGAAGCCTGGCTCGATGATCACGAAGTGCCCCGACCACTACGCGGGCGCCAAGCCCAAGACCTGATCTGATGGCCGCGCTCGGGCGCGCCGCGCTCCTCCTCGCCTTCGGCCTCGTCGCCTACGCGCTGGTCGCGGGCTCGTACGCGGCCTGGAAGCGGCGGCGCAGGCTCGCCGTCTCGGCGCAGAACGCGCTGCTCGCGGCTTTTCCGGTGACGCTCGTCGCGGCGATCATCCTCCTCGTCGCGCTCGGGCGGCGCGACATGACCTTCGTCTACGTCTGGCAGCACACGAGCCACAAGCTGCCCCTCGGCTACGCGCTGTCGGCGTTCTGGGGCGGCCAGGAGGGCTCGCTCCTGCTCTGGCTGCTCGTGCTCACCGGCTACGCGAGCCTCGCCGTCTGGCTCAATCGCCGCTCGCGCGAGCTGGTCGCGTGGACGGTGCCGGTGTTCGGGCTCGTCGCGATCTTCTTCGCCTTCATGCTCTGCTTCGTCTCGAGCCCGTTCAACGTTCAGCCGGCGCCCGGGGACGGCCGGGGAATGGTGCCGAGCCTGCAGAACCCCTACATGCTCGCCCACCCGCCGCTGCTCTACCTCGGCTACGTCGGGCTCACCGTGCCGTTCGCCTTCGCGATGGGCGCGCTCCTCTCGGGCCGGACGGACGAGCGCTGGATCGTCGCGACGCGCCGCTGGACGCTCGCGGCCTGGACGTTCCTCGGCGTGGGTCAGCTGATCGGCGCCCACTGGGCGTACGTCGAGATCGGCTGGGGCGGCTACTACGCCTGGGATCCCGTGGAGAACGCGGCGCTCATGCCGTGGCTCGCGGCGACCGCGTTCCTCCACTCGGTGATGATCCAGGAGAAGCGCGGGATGCTCAAGGTCTGGAACATGATCCTCGTCGCGCTCGCGTTCAACCTGTCGCTCCTCGGCACGTTCCTTACCCGCTCGGGCGTGCTCAACTCGATCCACTCGTTCTCGAAGAGCTCGATCGGCGGCTGGTTCCTCGCCTTCCTCGCCCTGATGGTGTTCGTCTCGATCGCGCTCATCCGCTGGCGCCTCCCGCTGTTGCGGACGAAGACGAAGCTCGAGTCGCTCGTGTCGCGCGAGGCGACGTTCCTCTACAACAACCTGTTGCTCGTGGCGCTCTGCCTCACGATCCTCTGGGGTGTTCTCTACCCGATCCTCTCCCAGGCGGTGCGCGGCGATCAGCGGTCGGTATCGGGGCCCTACTACAACTTCTTCCTCCACACGTTCGGGTTGCCGCTACTGCTGCTGATGGGACTGGGGCCGCTCGTGGCGTGGCGGAGGGCGTCGCTCCGCTCGCTCGGCAAGACGTTCGTCATCCCGTTCACGGTGGCCGTCGTGACCGGCGTCTTGCTGCTCGCGTTCGGCTTCGGAAGCTCGTGGCCGGGGCTGCTCACGTACACGTTCTCGGCGTTCGTCGCTGCCTCGATCGTGCTCGAGTTCGTGCGCGGCCGTGCCGCGGCAGGAGGGATCTTCCGGCTGATCGCGCGCAACCGACGGCGCTACGGCGGCTACATCGTGCATGCGGCGATCGTCCTGCTCGCGATCGGGGTCGCCGGCTCGAGTGCGTACCAGACGCAACGCGAGCGGGTGCTGCGGCCGGGGCAGTCGATCACCGCGGCCGGCTACACGCTCACGTACACGGGGCTCACCGGTGTGAAGGGGCCGAACTACACGGGCTTCCGGGCGCTCATAGACGTATCCGGTCACGGCGAGCGATTCCGGCTGAGTCCGGGCGAGGACAACTTCCCCATCGAGGGCACCGCGACCGAGGCGTCCATCTACCACGATCCGCGCTCGCTCGGCGACGTCTTCACGAAAGCGCAGTTCGCCGGGAAGCACACGAGCAACATCGATCTCGAGGTTTTCGTGAAACCGCTCATCAACCTCATCTGGGTCGCCGGCTTCGTGTTCGTGGCAGGCGCACTGATTGCGATGTGGCCTGACGCGGTCGAGCAGCGCCGGCTCGCCGCGCGCTACGCGGCCGGCGCGGCTCCTGCGGGAATCTGACGTGCAGTGGGCGCTCGCCGTCGCGGCGATCCTGGCGGTCGCCGTCGTCGTCTTCGTCGCGCGCCCGTTCCTCCGCGACCCGTCTCCTGCGAGCGACCGGCTCGACGAGCTCGCGCCGGAGGCGCGGGAGCGGCTCGCGCTCGCGGAGGAACGCGATCGCGCGCTCGCGGCGCTGAAGGAGCTCGAGTTCGACCACCGCACGGGCAAGGTCTCGGACGAGGACTATCGCGCGCAGGTGGGCCCGCTGCGCAGGCGGGCTGCGGAGGTGTTACGAGCCCTGGAGGGTAGGGAACAGGCCCGGCATGAGCGCGTCGCCGATCCCGGACAGCCCGTGCCTTGAGTGCGGCGAGGAGCTCGCGCCCGGCGCGCGATTCTGCTCCAGCTGCGGCACACCCGTTGGGGAACTGCCTCCCGTCGAGACCGTCCCCGGTCCCGTCGTGCGCGAGAGCGTCGAGCAGCGCTGGCTCGGGATGCCCGCGCGCTTCGTCCTCCTCTGCCTCGGCTTCGCGGCGTTCGGAGCCGCCATCGGCCTCTTCGCCACCGGGAGCTGGGCCTGGGGCATCGTCCTCCTGCTCCTGGCGATCGTCCTGCTCGCCGCGCTCGGAGAGGCGACTCGCCGCAGCGCCGACGCCTGGATGCAGCACTCCTCGCGCCTGGCCGCAGACAGCCGTGCGCACGCCGCGACAACGGCCGAGGTGTGGCGGACGAGGCTCGACACGGCCCTCAACCGCTGGCGCACGCGTTCTCGGCTCGACGCCATCTCCGTCGAGCGTGGCCCGGCGCTGCAGGCGCTCGGCGACGCAGTCTGGCGGGGCGACATGTCTGCACAGCGCGAGGCCCGGCAACGGCTCGTGGAGCTCGAGCAGGAGGAGAAGCGGATCGAGGACGAGCTCGCGGTACGGCTCGCCGGCGCCGACGAGAGGATTCGTCGCGCCCGTCTTCCGGTACAGGACACGGTGATGGTGACACCGCAGAAGGCTGGAAGCGCCGGCGGCGAAGCCGCCGCCGCCCGGCCGGAAGACCCGGGGCCGAGTGCCCCGTATCCGCCTCCGGACGAGGGGAACCCGCCGCAGCCGGCGCAGGTCCCGGAGCCGTATCCGCCTCCCGACGAGGGGACGCCGCCCGTGCCGGCGCCGGACCCGGGCCAGACCGAGAGCGAGTAGGCACGTGCAGGTGGCGCAGCTAGGCTGCGCCGCGCCATGGTCGGCGTCCACCATGCCGTCGCGTTCGCGGTCCTCGCTGCGACGTTCGGGGCAGCGGCGGCGGGAGCCTGGACGTATTACCGCCACCGGGAGGCGCGCGGGCTTCTGACCCACCTACTCGCGCTCGCCCAGACCCTGCTCGTCGCGCAGGTCGGGATCGGGCTCCTGCTCCTGTCGAGCCACCATCGCGCTGCCGACAAGCTCCACTACCTGTACGGCACGCTGTCGCTGCTCGCTGTGCTCGCGCCTTGGATGTACGCGCCCGCCGACCGGCGCGGACGCCTCGCGTGGTTCACCGGCGCTACCGTGGTGGCAGGAGCGCTCGCGGTTCGGGCGTACTTGACCGCAACATGAGCCGGTTCTTCTCCCGCATCAACCCGTTCCTGCGGGGAATTCTGATCCTCGCGGCGATCGCCGGGGTGATCGTGGTCCTCGACCTCGAGCAGACGCTGGTGGCGCTCGGACTCCTTGCGCGCATCGCGTTCGTGCTGGCGATCGCGTACTTCATCTTCCTCACCTGGCGTGAGCGGCGGGAGGGGATCTCGCTGTGGCCGCAGCGTGCGCGGTGGGTCTTCTACGGCGCGGCGGTCGTGGCGGTCGCGGACGTCGGCGTCTACTGGTACGGCGGAGCGGTCGGCTACGAGGTTCTCGCGTTCGTCGCCGTCCTCGCTCTCTGCGGCATCGCCATGTGGCGAACGTGGCGCGACCAGCACACGTACGTGTGATCGCAGCCCGTTCTTGATTCAACTCGCGTCGAAGTGCGCCGCCCGCCACTTCACGCCCGAGGGTGTTCGCTGGCGGGAGCTACTCGCCAGCCTGCCCGCAGTTCCCCGTAGGCTGAGTCGCGGATAGTCACGGATGCCGGCCTCCCCCCGGCGGGGAAGGCTATGGCTGTGGCATACGTCGATCTCTACTGGCTGCCGCTGGGAGCGGGCGGCCACTCGGTGCGGCTCAATGGGCTGGTCTACGAGTGGATCGTGGCGCGCGTCGCCGGCCGTGCGCCGCTCGACCTCTATCACGCCGGACTCGAGGTGGACGTGCCGGAGGGGCGGTACGTGGTCGAGATGACGCCGATCCCGGCCGGAGACGCCGCCCTGCGCGGAGTCGTGGCCGAGGGAGCCGTCGGGAGCCGCTTGCTTCGCAGCTTCCGGATCTTCCGCTACGAGGTACGCCGCTGGCGTGGAGGCCGGATCCCCGACGCGGCAGAGGCAGTCGACAGCCCTCGCCGCCTCACCGAAGACGTTCGGACCGCTCGCCACCTGCTCGAGCTCGTCCCGTCGGTGCCGACTCACGTCTGGGGTGCGTGACGAGCTCGACGCGCACGACATGTGGAATTCGAACTCCCTGGTGGCCTGGCTTCTCGCGAGCAGCGGCGTCGATGTCGAGGCGGTGCAGCCGCCGGGCGACGGCCGCGCGCCGGGCTGGCATGCCGGTCTCGTGGCGGCCGGTCAGGCTTCGACGCGCGCGGAGGCGCCGTCGAGTGCGGCGAGCGCCTCGCGGATCGGCACATAGCGGCCGACGAACATCGGCGTGTCGCGCTCCGTGTAGCGCGACGCCTCGCTGTCGCGGAGGCGCAGCATGAGGTGCATGAAGTCGGCCGGATCCTCGCACTCGAACGCTGTCATGAACTCCTGGTCGTCGATCCCGAACGAGTACGTCGTGTGGTTCTTGATCCCGGGGAATTCCTCGCGGCCGATCCGGATGTGCTCCTCCATCGCCCGCTGCCGGTCGGCCTCGGGCAGCGCGTACCACGGCCGCACCTTCACGAAGGGATAGACGACGAGGTAGGGGAG
>Ga0308175_100002359_pt1 | contig 12922 bp, 9 predicted proteins | sample PhyCR1_3_FD_203893 | JGI IMG/M metagenome (GOLD analysis project Ga0308175, IMG submission 203893) | Soil microbial communities from UC Gill Tract Community Farm, Albany, California, United States - DLSLS.C.R1 | ecosystem: Environmental > Terrestrial > Soil > Agricultural land | place: USA...
GCCCTCCATACTGAGCAGGAATCCGAAAGGAGCTCCGTCCGGATTGTCTTCCCATTCGCGGAACGAGGCCTGAATCGAGGGCCAATCGCGCAGCATCCGGCAAATCCCGCGGCCTTCGAGAATCTTGTAATAAGCAAGTTGACCTTGCGCCGTGGCGCAGGCAATCTCCTGGGTGCGGAAGTCGATGGATGATTGTCCCTTAGGGTTGCAGCGGGCCAAAACAGTGGCAAGGGCGATACCGATTTGCCCGCGGCGCATTTCGGGGAACGATACGGTTCCCTTGGCACGCGCTTTCGCTGTCATGCCCGCCTCTGATTCCCGAATCTCGTGAACGGTCCGATTTAAGTCCCGATTCCATCCCAAGGCATTCCAGGAGAGATCGAGATGAGCGTCGATGATGATCATGTGCTTAGAGGACCTTCCCTCGGCCGGCCACTTGCCACGAGCCTTGTACGACCCCGTTTCGGTGGTACCAGATGCGATCGTGCATGTTGACGCAGGCACAAACGTGGTTGGGAATGACGCTGAGCTTATCGCCTACGCATAGCTTAGTGTCTGAAGCTGAAACGTCGAGCTGTCCGTGTTCCTCCGACATCGACTCAAACACGATCGTGGGATCTTCGACAACTTCGCCGAAGCCAGCCTGCGTTCCGGAAAGCAGGCGATCACTGGAGAACGTCTTCGTTCCTCCATCGATCACGGCGCGACCGGGCACAGCCGTGCTGACGACGGTCGTGATAACCCGGAGTGCGCATTGACTACGTTCGCAAGCTCCCACGCCCATGGTGTTCCGATCGTTGAACACGTATGTTCCGGGGCGAATCTCCGTGAGAGAGCGGACCATGTGGCTCTTGAAGGCTGTGGGCGTGCTTCCGGCGCTGACGATCTCGCATTCGAATCCCGCAGCAGACAAATGGCTAAGCGCGGCGTCGATCTTGTCAGACACTACCGCAAGCGCCGCGGACTGTTCTTCGGGGCGATTCCAGATATGCCCCGGGTAGCAAGTAATGCCTGCGAACCGGACATTTGGAAGCTTGCCGATTGCAGCTGCCAGGGCAGTCGCTTCCTCAGGCGACGAAACGCCGCAACGTCGCATTCCGACGTCCAGTTCGATGAGCAGACGAACCAGTGTTCCTGTTTTAGCCGCGGCATATGAGATCCCTTGGGCAGTTGTGAGGCTGTCCACGGCAACGGTGATTTGGCGGTCGCGGGCCAATTCGGCCAGGCGGTTAGCCTTCGCCTCGCCAAAGACAGGGTACGCCACGAGGATGTTATCGAGCCCTCCAGCGGCCATCACGACCGCTTCACACGATTTCGCCACCGTAATTCCATGGCATCCCGCCTGCATCTGCATCTGCGCGATCGCGGGAATTTTGTGCGTTTTGGTATGAGGCCGAACCTTCAGATTGTGCTTGCTGGCGTATGCGGCAAGCCGCTCAAGGTTTTGCTCGAGTACGTCAAGGTCGACGACCACCGCCGGTGTCTCGAGCTCCGTTATGTTCATCAACTAAACGATTCTATTGCTTCCGTCCGGCATCAGCCCACCATCGTGCGGGACCGCATCCTAAATGCTGGACACGCGTAACACAAGTCCAGGTGCTCATCGGAAGTGACGTGTTAGATTTGGTGCGTCTTTATGGATGGTGAATGGATTGGCGTTGTAGGCCTCGGATTCTTAGGCCGGGGCATCGCGACGTGTTTGTTAGCGCACGGATTCCGTGTGGTCGCCTACACCATTGGCGAACACGAATACCAGGTTGCGAGAGACTACATCGCAAAAGGGATCAATGAACTAATCGACCGGGCTTCGTTTCCGCCCTCACTCCGAGACGAGTGGCCGGAGCGCTTCCGCGAAGCAAAAGGGTTCGCCGATTTTGCCGAATGCGGCTTTGTGATTGAGAGCGTTTTCGAAGATCTCGCGGTGAAACAGGGCGTCTTCGACGAACTCGAAGCGGTTTTGAAGGAGTCAACGCCGATAGGTAGCAATACTTCAGCCATTCCGATCAGCCTGCTACAGAAAGGCCGAAGATTTCCCACACGTTGCCTCGGAATGCATTTTGCCGAGCCAGCCTATGCCACACGGTTCTTGGAGCTGATCAAGGGGGATCAGACTTCGGATGCGGTCCTTCAAAAAGCTGAGGATCTCGGCCGACGTAACGGGAAAGAGCCGAGCCTGGTTCAGCAAGACATTCCGGGCTTCATTGCCAACCGCCTCGGATACGCCATGTACCGGGAAGCCATCTATCTGTTAGAAAGCGGCATAGCAGATGCGGAAACAATCGATCGTGCGTTTCGGAACGCCTGTGGACTGTGGGCTACGCTCTGTGGACCGTTCCGCTGGATAGACATCACCGGCGGACCGGCCCTGTACGCAAGGGCGATGAGGCGGGTACTGCCGACACTCAGCACGTCCGGAGAGCTGCCGAAGACCCTGCAGACCATGCTGGCGGAAAATAGACGCGGCGTCATCGACGGAAAAGGCTTCTACGATTACGAGCCGGGCGATGCAAGCCGCTGGGAGAATCTTCTGCACGAACATGCCTGGGAAGTATGGCGTCTGCATCAGCGCTATTCGCCATTGCGCCCCGCTGAACCATAACCATCAGTCCAGTGCGGTGGACATGCATCGCTGGAGGCGCGCGGCTCAGGGTCCGTCGTCGCGGAAGATCAAGAATAAGCACGATGGAATCCGCAACGCATAAAAATATAAAGAACGAGTTTGAGCAGGACGGCTTCGTTGTTTTGGAAGACGTCTTCTCTCCGTCTGAGATCGGCGCGATTTCTGACGAGGTCGACAATGTCATCAGCGGGCAAGCGTCGTACCTACCTGAAAGCGAGATTGTTTACGAACCGGACACCTCACCGAAGCGCGTCCGGAATGCCTTTCGGCTTCATCTGTACAACCAAAGTTTCCTCGATGCAGCAAAGCATCCCAACCTTATTGAGCCCTTGAAGGACCTCCTAGGAGATCATCTCCGCCTGTATGGCAGCCAGGTATTTGCCAAGCCTGCCCGCGTAGGTACGGTTGTGCCGGCTCATCAGGACATGCCGTACTGGCCCTTTGAACCGTTTGAAATGATCAGCGCCTGGATCGCGCTCGACGACTCCACTATTGGGAACGGTTGTGTTCGCTATGCAAAGGGCTCCCACAAGCTGGGTATGCTTCCGCACGGGCCTTCCGGCGTGGTTGGCAATTCGTTGGGTCTTTTGAGCGACGATCGGGTGGCGGCCTTGCAAGAACAGCCCGTTGAGGTACGCCGTGGCTCCTGCATCCTGCACCATTCGCTGACCGTGCATCGCAGCGAGGCAAACAAAAGTGAGAAACCGCGCCGTGGGCTTATCTACGTATACATGTCTGAGAACGTGAAGCTGACGGATCCGTCGAAGCTGAAGGGTCCCGCCGATTTCCCGTACGTCAGCTAATCAGCCGTAACCCGGCTCTCATCGGAGCACCGGCTGCAGAACTGCTTTCCCGATGGCTGCCAATGTTTCTTCGATCAGTGCTTCCGTGTGAGCCGTCGAGATGGACCACTGCTTCGTGGCTAGCGGGAATGTGAAAATGCCGTCTTCGACCAGTGAGCGGCGCATCGCAAGGTCCGCTGCAAAGTCATGGTTCTGCGCAATATCGTGCCAATCGACCGGCGCATGATCCATGAAATAGATACAAAAGGCAGAACCCTGCCTGACCAGAGTAAGAGTCGCGCTCGCCCGCTCCCGAATGGATTCAAAACCCTCGGCAAAGAAGCTGCCTAGCTTCTCGAGGCGCTCATAGACTTTGTTCTCGGGATTTTGGAGGTGCTCGATCGTAGCGATCGCAGCCGCAACCGGGACGGGATGTCCATTATAGGTTCCCGCCAAAAATACACGGCGCTTCGGATCCGGGTCGCCGAACAGCGACATGAGATCGGCTCTGCCCCCAATCGCCGCAACCGGATAGCCGTTCGCGATTGCCTTGCCGTAGACGGCCAGGTCGGGTGATACACCGCAAAGTGTCGAATACCCGCCGATTGCATGGCGGAACCCGGTTTTTACTTCGTCGAAGATCAGAACAGTGCCGAACTGATCCGCCAGCTTGCGTAAACCTTCCAGGTATCCGGCGACTGGCTTCACGATCCCGATATTCTGCAAGATCGGTTCTGTCAGAATCGCGGCAATCGGGTACTTGCGGCAGACATATTCGACAGACGCGAGGTCGTTGAAGTTGACCACGTGGATCAGTCCAAGATGTGCTTCGGGAATTCCGGCGCCAAGTGGAATAACCGGATACTCTCCCGGAGACTGGCGTGGACCAACGGCCGATAAGGGCGTCATCACATTACAGGCCACGTCGTTATGCCAGCCGTTGTAGCCGCCCTGCATAACGATAATGTGATCTCGTCCCGTGAACGCGCGTGCAAGGCGGATGGCCTGATATGTCGCCTCGCTTCCGGAATTCACGATTTGAACAGAGTCGACGAAAGGTATGGATTTGCAGATCAGCTCGGCGAGACGGCCTTCCAGACGCGTGGTATTTGCACCAAAGAGACTTGCACCGTCATCGATGCTCTGTTTGACTGCCTTATTGACCTCTTTCGCATTATGTCCGAGCAGGTACGGTCCAAACGCCGCATGGTAGTCGATGTAGCGATTGCCGTCGGCATCCCAGAGATAGGCACCGTCCGCGCGTTCAAACACGACAATCGGGTCGGTCTCCCGGTTCAGCGAAAACATGCCGCCCGGAATGAATTGACGATTGTGCGCGAAAACTGCCTGAGAAGCGAGGAGGCTCTTCATGAAGTCAGCAGTATAGCCATTCGGCAGGTCCCGCAGGATTACCTCCGCAGGCATCTGCCGCGTAACATCCAGAATGCTGGACGACCCGATCCTTCCTGGAGCTATATCGGATCCGCGCCACGAGAAAATAACAGGTGCATCAACTAGGATTCAAGTTGTAAGTCGAAAGCAGAAGCGGAGCATGCGTCGCAAGAGGCTGGGAAGGACAAATCTACAGGTTTCGGCTCTCTCGCTCGGTACTGTTGAAATTGGCCTGGATTATGGGATTTCAGAACACGGCGAGGCGCACCGTCCCTCTGAAGCCGAAGCTCACGAACTTCTCCATTTCGCTCTCGATCGCGGTATCAACCTCATCGATACGGCCCGCGCGTACGGGAATGCCGAAGCAATCATAGGGCGTGCCCTACAAACACGCAGGTCGGAGTACATCCTGGCGAGCAAGGTGATGCCGCAGCCGGGCGCACCCTCCGTCGTGCGAGCGCAGTTGCAGGAAAGCCTGGTTGCGCTCCAAACGGATCACGTCGACATCATGATGATCCATTCACGAGCCGAGCAGACTGAGCCCGATCGGGAGACCTTTGCGCCGACCGCTGCGATGCGCGCGATCGAGTGCGGGTGGTTCGACTGCATTGAGGTCGGGTACAGCCCAATCGACCGCCGGATAGAAACACGAGTGCTCGAAGCTGCGGAGACGAGAGATGTCGGCCTTATCGCCCGTTCGGTTCTTTTGAGAGGAGCGCTTTCTGAACGCTTTACCTTTTTGCCGGACGCGCTGGATCCTCTGAAGCGTTGCGTTTCGGAACTCGCTTCCATTGCCGGATCGGTTCAAAAACTCCCTGAATTTGCGTATCGCTACGTTGGCAACGGGCCGGTGCCTCATACCGCCTTGGTGGGCACGGCAAGCAAGGCCGAGCTCGCGGCGTGCATCAATTACCTGGAACTCGGGCCGCTCACGGCCGAGCAGATCAGTGCGATTCAAAACGTGCATCTCGAAGACGAGAAACTGATGAATCCGGGCAATTGGCCCCACAATTAAGGCCTGTGGTGCAACGCATGCCCTCCGGGAGAGACAAGTGGGTGGTGGTCGGTTTGTTGTTCCTGGTCGGCGTAATTAACTACGCTGACCGAACCTCTATCACGGCTCTATACACGCTGCTCAAGAGCGATCTGGGTTTCAGCGATGTGGGAATCGGGGCGATTGGTTCGTTCTTCCTGTGGAGCTACGCACTTGCTTCTCCGCTTGCCGGCCACCTTGGAGACCGGACCAATCGAGGCTCGCTGGTGATCTGGAGTTTGGCCGGTTGGAGTCTGGTCATGATTCTTACCGGGCTTACGGCTACCCGTGGTCAGATACTCGCAATGCGCGTGCTGCTCGGACTCATCGAGTCGCTCTACCTGCCCGCCGCATTGGCGCTTGTGGCTGAATATCACGACTTCGCAACCAGGGCAAAGGCGCAAAGCATGCTGAGCGTGGGACAGTACCTCGGAATGGTTGTGGGTGGAACTCTCGCGGGTTACCTGGGTGAGCAGCAGGGATGGCGCTCTCCAATGTACGTGCTCGGCGGGGTTGGCCTCACGCTTGCTGTCCTGTGTTGGCGTTTTCTTCCGCGCGGCTCAGTTGGCGCCGTCCGGGTAGTTTCTCAAGAGCACCAGAAGCAGGAAGTGACGTTTCTCCAAGGGATTCGGTCTCTCGTGCGGATACCCTCTTTTCTGGTTCTTGCCGGGGGAGGCGTTCTGACCGCCATCGGCGCTTGGATTTTCATCAATTGGCTCCCGTTATATTTTCGAGAGAACTTTGGTTCGAGTCTCGCCGAAGCAGGTTTCCTCGGGTCATCACTGGTGAGCATCAGCGCTGCGGTGAGTCAATTGTTCGGCAGCGCGATCTCAGATGCGATTGCAAAGAAGGGGGTGTATCGGAGGCTTTGGATGAATGCCATCCTGATTCTGGCCGCGGCGCCCACACTTCTGACCTTCGTTGTAACGAAGAATCGTACCGCGGTGATGGTGGCGCTTGTACTCTATTCGGCATTTCGCAACGCGGGCGATCTTAATCTGGTTCCTTTGCTGTGCGACGTTGCGGGTAAACAGCGCATGTCGATCGCTATTGGCGTAACGAACATGTTGAACACACTGGTGGGAGGCGCCGGCATACTCGCAGCAGGATTTCTCAAGAGCGGATTCGGTCTAACGAGCGTATTTACCGGAATTGCCCTGATTCTGCTCCTCGATGCAGGACTTCTGTTTATCGGCTGCGTCTTTTTCATGCGTCGCGACCTGCAGCGTACGCTACCCGAACAGACCCTCACCAGTCAGCTGCGCTAGAGATCGTCCAAAGTTTTGGATATTTCCGTTGCAAATCTACCATGCACGATCCACTGTAGAAGCCTTTGCCTAGCTAGGATGAAGAGACTTCTGGATTCGACATTCGAACGATGACCGGCTGTTCCCAATCGCGTCGTAGAAAGTTCAATCGCGTTGGACACGACCGACGTAACTTGCTTGCCTATTCCGTCCGGCAACGACTTCGAAACCGCAATGAGTCCGCCGTTGCCGTTACCGTCCCAACATGATCGCGAATCCCAACTACTCTGGCGGAGGTACGATTCGGGACTGGTTCAACACGTCCGGTTCCAAGCTCCACGCTCCTACCTCCAGGGCAACGCAGGCAAGAACATCCCGCGAGGACCCAACATTGCTAATCTCTATCTTGCGTTCAGAAACGGGTGGTGCTGGCATGCGAGAGCCACACACTCGCTTTCCCAACGGGACGTAACAATCTGTTCAACCATGTCGAGCTTGGATTGCCCAATGCCAGCTTCGGCCGCTCGAGGTTTGGACAAATCAGCACGCTTGCTGGAAACCGAGGACGTTGCAAGCGGCCCTACGGTACGAATTCTGAACAGATGGCACCATGCGACTCGTTATCCTGTAACTTCGCTCATGACGCCACAAACGATCGCTGAGAGCTTGGGGATCACTTTTGAGAAGTTGACCCCTGGTTATCTGAACCTGTGCATCCGCTCCGGAAATCAACTGATTTGTTCCGGGCACGTCAGCACACTGAAAGGAAAGCTGGGAGCCGGAGTCTCGGTTGAGGAGGGGTATGCAGCTGCCCGTGAATGCGCAGCGAAGATCCTCAACTCGGTTTGGAACGCGCATGGTACTCTCGACGGATTGCGTGTCATCAAAGTCTTAGGTTGCGTGAATTCAGAGCCCAATTTCACAGATCAACATCTGGTTATCAATGGCTGCTCGGATCTCTTGCAGGAGGTGTTCGGCAAGAGTGGCGACGGCTATCACGCTCGCTCGGCATTAGGGTTCGCCTCGCTGCCCACCGGAGTGGCGGTGGAAGTGGAAGGAATCTTCGAAGTGAAGAACTGAGTGGGTCTTAATCGCCCATTCAGTGATTTACATACATGTCGATCCACGTCCAGCTCAAGCTGTAAAAGGACTGGGATGATGTATGTGGCAGTTCGGGATACCATAATAGGGCTTTTACGGCCTTCACTGCATCAAACACAGGACGAATTGTGCTGTCGGGACAGACGGTATCTCTTCCGCCGGCACTTATTAATGTGGGCACATGGATACTGGACGCCAGTCGCAGAGGATCGAAGTACTCGAGCGTATCCCAGGCATCTGAGCGATTAACGTCTGCTTTGGTGAGCTGCGAGTTGATCAGCGAACCTGGTATTCTCGCGGCCTCTCGCATGTCACATAAGCAGGGAAGATGTGCCACGATTGCTCGAGTTCGCGAATCAAGAGCCCCGACGGCCAAAGCAATACCTCCTCCTTGACTTGTGCCCATGATGGCAATGCGTTGCCGATCGACTTCGGGGCGACTGATGAGAAAGTCGATGCCGCGGAACATGTCAGCATACGCGCCTTCGTAGTAGTATCCCAGCGGGTTCGCAATGCCCCACGAGAGCTTGTCATCAATCTTCCAGAGCTCTTCAGATTCTCCTTGAGATCGTGGAAAAACCTGTAGGATCACGTAACCGCGTTGGCATTCATCGAGCATGATTCCTTGCTGAAACCCGCCATATCCTGGAGCTGTGACGATCGCCGGTAGTTGAGTGGACTGTGCCTCGCCGCGGACCGGAACTCCCAGATAAGCGCGAAAGTGAATGCCGCCGAGACCCCGAAGTGTGACCCTATATTTTCGATACGGCAAAGCCTCATTTGACGGTTCGACGACAGCATCCAACGGCTCCGCCGCTAAGCGCCGCTGTGTAGAACGCCAGAACTCAGCTATTTGAGAAGCGCTCGGAAAGCCGACGTGATTTTCCGCAGATGTAGCCGAAGCTGCCAAAAGGACGAGGATTAAAATGGTCTTTAACGATAACGGAGGTGGTCCCACGCTCATTCCTGTGCCGTTCCTTCAACCGAGGGATGTGTAGTTGCTTCGCTCGCCCACAGCCACATTATGTGAGCTTGCCCCAGCATCTCCAACTCCATAACTGCCAACGGCAGGTCCTGAAGCGAACTCTTTCTATTTCGTAAGTGTAACCGGCGGAGAGAAATCGAACGGGCGCATCAGAGTAAGCACCAGCAACGAGCAACTACGTGCTACAGATCGCGACCCGCATGAGCTTGGCAGGCCTCAGTAGCGACTCCAAAGTGGTCCAGCCACCCGGTAGAAGCGATTGGCTCTATCCAGATGGCACAATGCAGCATCCTCGCACTCGAACGCTCGTAGTCTTGGCTACATAGATGCTCAATCGGGAGTCGAGCTTCAGGCAGTGCAAGCTCCCCTATTGACACCGCCGGCCCCCCGAATAATGATTGCGCAGATCACAGGCTCAACCGTTCACCATCAGTTGAGGACGTTAACTGGCGTGAATCGATGATGCTGTGATCGCAATGCAAGTTAAGCGCCATCGAGACCAAGCGAGACAGCGTATTGCAAGACCTCTCTGATCCTTCAGGTCCCTGGCGAACGCTGCAGTGATTCGCCGCGCCCAGTGATCACCATTCCTCTAACGTCAAAGTGACGGCGAATTGCGCCATTTAGCGCGGCTCTGGGTCAGACCGCGCACCTTCAGGCATTCTGAGCGGAAAGGTCGTGCCCTGAGAAGCCGAAGAAGATTGCTGAGCCTACGAAAGCTACTCTGAGTGGGCATATTCGTGCAATCGGCCGATGTGCATGTTCTCGATTACTTGTGGAGAAGCCGTTTGAAAAACAAGGGGCACGTCGTAAAACTGATCGCAGGATTGGTCCTTGCGTTCAGCATCTTCTTTTTCTACACAATCACTTCAGCTCCTCGTTTGAACGTAAACGAGTTTACTTACGATGATCTGCTTGCGGCAATCCGAAACGGGCGGGCACTTCGAGTCGAGATCCGCGGTAAGACCATTGCAACGACTTTAAGCGAGCAGGACGCTAAGGGCAAGGAGGCCGCCAAGGGTAAACCAAAGTCCACACAGATCTCTGTCGGGCGCTTACCCGGAATCCCAGAGACTGACCTAGTCCGCGAGCTAGACAGTGCTCACGTCAAATTTTCTGGTTACCCGGATTCCGGCAACGGATGGTCAGAAGCTCTACTTCTTTTTGGCCTTCCACTGCTTCTGCTTAGCTTGGTCTACTTCTCGAATTTTAAGCGTCTGGGCCAGTCAGGGGCGCTCAGCTTTGGCAAGAACCGAGCCAAGATTCACGATCAGTCTGCCCATATCGATGTGCGTTTCGAGGACGTCGCCGGTGTGGACGAAGCCAAAGCTGAGCTCATTGAGATCGTAGACTTCCTGAAAACGCCCGAAAAGTACCAGCGCTTAGGCGGGCGGATCCCCCGAGGAGTGCTGCTCGTCGGTTCTCCGGGAACGGGCAAGACGCTACTGGCAAAGGCTGTGGCCGGAGAGGCAGCAGTGGCCTTCTTTTCAATTTCTGGATCAGAGTTTGTCGAGATGTTTGTTGGGGTAGGCGCAGCGAGAGTGCGGGACCTCTTTGAACAGGCCAAAATGAAGGCTCCCTGCATAGTTTTCATCGATGAGCTAGATGCGGTTGGGAAATCTCGTACGACCGGTAGAGGCTTGCAGGGTATGAATGACGAAAGAGAACAAACTCTGAACCAGCTTCTTGTGGAAATGGATGGCTTCGATACCTCCAAAGGCGTGATTATCATGGCGGCCACGAACGCTCCAGAACTGCTCGACCCGGCTCTCGTGCGCCCTGGACGTTTTGACCGACAGGTAGTAATTGATCGACCGGACTTGGCAGGTCGGGAAGCCATCTTAAAGGTTCATGCGCGGTCAGTAAAGATGGCGGACAAAGCTGATCTCTCTACCATCGCAGCTCGGACGCCCGGCATGGTTGGTTCGGATCTGGCAAATGTTGTCAACGAAGCCGCTTTGCTCGCTGCCCAACGGAATGCAAACGCCGTCGAAATGCGTGACTTGGAAGAAGCGATCGACCGAGCAATCTTGGGCTTCGAAAAGCGCACCCGTGTGATGAACAGCGAAGAGAAAAGGCGCGTGGCTTATCACGAGGTCGGCCATGCACTCGTAGCTCTTTCTCTTGAGAACGCTGACCCTGTGCACCGGGTATCAATCATCCCGCGTTCCGTGTCCGCTCTTGGTTACACCCTTCAGCTTCCAACACAAGAGCGGTATCTGCTGACCAAACCTGAGATTGAGGATCGCATCGCAGTGATGCTGGGCGGGCGCGGAGCGGAGGAAATCGCCTTTCACGGTGTCGTCTCAACGGGGGCCGCTGATGATCTTCAGAAAGCCTCGGCGCTGCTGCGCCAGATGGTTACAAGATTCGGGATGAGCGAACGCATGGGCCAATTAACATACGAGCACACTCCGAATTCCGCGTTCTTGCCCACAACTGCCTCCATGGACGAGCAACTGTACAGTGATAACACGGCCGAGATGATCGACGAAGAAGTTCGTAGTATCAGCGACCACATCTACCATCGAGTCCAATCGATCCTGAGCCGCAGGCTCGAGGACCTGCGAGTCGTAGCCGAAGCCATCGTTCAGAAAGAAACGCTGACTCGTGCCGAGATCGACGCTTTAATCAGTAAAAAAGAAGCAGGGCTGCGGAAGGCTCCCGTGATGGAAGAGCAAATCCAGGCGTGACTGCCGGACGGCCGTTTCTGCTCGAGATTCCTCCTTCGACCTCGATAAGACCAGGTTTGCGCTCGCGCGACTGCTTGAGTAGCCTATGGCCACCGCACCCCTAACCATTCAGTTCGACACACCATCTCCAGCGGGTCTCGCCAGCGACGAAGCCGAGCGTCGCTTAAAACAATATGGCCCGAATGAACCAGCGACTCGGAATGGTCGCTCTGGGTTCATTGCTTTCGTATCGCTGCTGCTGAATCCTCTTTCCGCACTCCTCCTGATTGCAGCAACGTTCTCCGTTTTCCTCGGCCAGGTGGTGGATGCGTGCATCATCTTTCTGGTGGTTGCACTCGGAACCGGGCTCAATTTCCTCCAGACCTATCGCTCCGAAAGAGCGATAGAGCTGCTGAGGCATCAGGTCCGGACGACGGTGTCGGTGCTACGTGACGACACATGGCAGGAAGTACCACGACAGACGATAGTTCCCGGTGACCTGGTGCGCGTCTTTCCAGGTGATCTTGTGCCGGCGGACTCTGTCCTGGTCACGTCAAAAGATTTGTACGTACAGCAATCGTCTCTGACGGGCGAGTCCCTTCCTGTCGAGAAGATCGCCGACTCGACGAAGGGATCGAGCGACGATCCCAATGCGTCGAACATGGTATTCCTGGGAACCGCTGTCGTCAGCGGCAGCGGGACTGCGACCGTATCGGCAACAGGTTCCGGAACGGTTTTCGGCGCAATCGCAAGTCGGCTGGCTGAGCGGGCCCCCGAAACGGAATTTGAGACGAGCCTCCGAAAGTTCGGCTTGCTCATCATGCGCGTTGTTTTTTTCCTAGTGATGTTTCTGATCACGGTTAGCCTTGCACTTCATCGCGACGCATTCGAGTCTCTGCTCTTTGCTATTGCATTGGCCGTGGGGTTAACGCCGGAGTTCCTGCCCATGATTACGTCCGTGACTTTGGCGCGCGGGGCAGTCGAGATGGCCAAGAGCAAAGTGATCGTCAAGCGGCTTCCCGCCATTCAGAACCTGGGCAGTGTCGACGTGCTGTGCAGCGACAAAACCGGGACCTTGACCGTAGGAGTC
>Ga0308175_100002360_pt1 | contig 12920 bp, 23 predicted proteins | sample PhyCR1_3_FD_203893 | JGI IMG/M metagenome (GOLD analysis project Ga0308175, IMG submission 203893) | Soil microbial communities from UC Gill Tract Community Farm, Albany, California, United States - DLSLS.C.R1 | ecosystem: Environmental > Terrestrial > Soil > Agricultural land | place: USA...
GTCGTGGATTTTCGCACAGCACCCGCACGATGCCTTTTCGGCGAACCACTTTACATTTTGAACAAATCGGCTTCACCGACGATTTGACTTTCATTTCAGCGTCCTACATCTTTCTCGTTTAATTCGCAGTTCCGAAAATTAAACACCCAACATTCATCATTACTTGAACCGATACGTGATGCGTCCTCGTGTCAGATCATACGGCGACAGTTCCACGGTCACTTTATCGCCCGGCAAAATCCGGATGAAATGCATCCGCATTTTCCCGGAAATATGCGCTAGGATTTTGTGACCATTATCCAACGTCACTCTGAACATGGCATTAGGGAGCGTTTCAGCGACCGTGCCTTGAACCTCGATTACATCTTCTTTCGCCATTGATCTCCGATTATAGTCAGCACGCCGCGATGAGTTCCGGCACCTGCGTCAAGATCCGCGGCGGACCGCTTGATTGAATGGCGATGGTATGCTCAAAATGCGCGGATAGGCTTCCGTCTGTCGTGACGGCTGTCCAACGATCGTCCAAGACGCGCACGCCGCTATTCCCCATATTGATCATCGGTTCAATAGCCAGCACCATGCCCTCTTGAAGCCGCGGGCCCTGTCCTGGCTTTCCGTAGTTTGGTACTTGAGGCTCCTCATGTAATTGCCGCCCGATCCCATGCCCGACAAAATCGGTCACCACCGAGAAGCCGGCCGCTTCAGCATGACGCTGTACCGCATGGGAAATATCCGACAATCGGTTGCCGACAACTGCCTGCGCAATCCCCGCATACAACGATTCCTCTGTCACTTTGACGAGGTTTGCGATCCGAGGATTCACCTTGCCTACGACCACGGTGACAGCGGAGTCACCGTAGAATCCATCCACGATTGCGCCAAGGTCGAGTCCGATGATATCGCCTTCTTTCAGCGCGCGCTTGGACGGAATGCCGTGGACCACTTGATCATTAATAGATGCACACAGTGTTTTGGGATAGTTCCGATATCCTTTAAATGCCGGGGTCCCGCCATGCGATCGAATAAATTGTTCAGCGAGCCGATCCAGATCTTCCGTCGTCACTCCCGCACGCACTTCACGCCTCAGCATCGCTAACGTTTCCGCGACCAGGCGTGAGGCCCGTGCCATAATTTCGATCTCGGCCGGCGTCTTTAAAATGATCACGACAGGCCCTGCGACGCAAACAGATCCATGAGCCGCTGTTGCACCTGCTCGATCGGCCCAGCACCATCAAGCTCTGACAACAGGCCGCGCTGACGATAATAGGCGATCAACGGAGCTGTCTGATCGTCATAGACTGTCAATCGAGTTTCCACGGTCTCTTTACGATCGTCATTGCGCTGAGCCAGTGTCGTTCCACACCGGTCGCATATATCTTCGCGTTTGGGAGGCGCAAATTCCGTATGAAATACCGCTTGGCATTTCGGACAGCTTCGCCTACCGCTCAAGCGCCGAACTACTTCGCCACGGGGCACTGTGACATTGATAACTCGGTCGAGCTGCTGCCCTTTTTCATTCAGAATCTTGTCTAGTTCTTCCGCTTGAGCGACCGTACGGGGAAACCCATCTAACAAAAACCCCTTCACCGTGGCGGAATCAGTCAGCTTTTCTTTGACTAAGCCGATTACCACAGAATCGGGCACTAATTTCCCCTGGTCCATATAGGCTTTGGCTTGGACGCCTAGTGCAGTCTTATTTCGCACGGCGTCGCGGAGGAGGTCGCCGGTCGAAATCTTGGGATACCCAAACTTAGACGACACCTGCTCAGCCTGCGTACCTTTCCCGACACCAGGCGCACCTAAAAATACCAGCCGCATCACATCACCCGCTCCGGCCCTTTAAGCGGCCCTTCGCCAGAAACCCTTCATAGTTTCTCATGAGCATGTGAGATTCAATCTGTTGGGCGGTGTCCAGTCCAACGCCAATCACAATCAACAATGATGTTCCGCCGAAATAGAATGGCACGTTCAGACGATAAATCAGAATTTCCGGAATAACGCAGACAATGGCCAGATAAACCGCCCCAACAAGCGTAATTCTGGTCAATACCTTATAGATATAATCTGACGTGCGCTGTCCAGGCCGAATCCCAGGGATAAAGCCGCCATACTTCTTCATATTGTCGGCCATATCGACTGGGTTGAGCACCACCGCAGTATAGAAAAAGCAAAAGAACACAATCAACGCCACATACATAAGCGTGTAGAGCAATGATCCAGGCGCCAATTGCGCGCCAATCGATTGCACCCACGGCACCTGGATAAACCCGGCGATGGTTGCCGGAAATGCAATGATGGACGAGGCAAAAATAGGCGGGATGACACCCGCCGTATTGATTTTAAGAGGAATATGGGTACTCTGGCCCCCATACACGCGTCGGCCTATCACGCGCTTGGCATACTGAACCGCGATTTTTCTCCGCCCACTTTCGAGAAAGACGATGGCAGCAACGACTCCGAGCATCACTGCGGTCAGCATCATCAACAGAAGGAAACTGAGCTGCCCGATCTGATACAGATCGTAAGTCTGAGCAATCGCATTCGGCAGCCGCGCGACGATCCCGGCGAAGATAATGAGGGAGATACCATTCCCGATGCCACGTTCGGTAATCTGCTCACCCAGCCACATCAAAAAGGCGGTGCCGGCCGTCAGGGTGATCACCGTCATAAGACGAAATGCCCATCCAGGCGTAAGCACAAAAGCGCCTTGATTCATGCCTTCGAGTCCGACCGCGATGCCGAACCCTTGAATCAGGGCGATGCCGATCGTGCCGAAACGGGTATATTGAATAATTTTTTTACGCCCTCGCTCACCCTCCTTCGCCAGTTTTGAAAGGTGCGGAATCACGACGGTCAACAGCTGTAAAATGATCGAAGCGCTGATATAGGGCATAATGCCCAGCGCAAAGATCGTCAGCCGTGAGAGTGCGCCGCCTGAAAAAATATCTAAGAACCCGAGGAGCGCGCCGCCTTCCTTCTGAAGAAACTTCGCCAACTCGTCATTGTTAATTCCTGGAGTCGGTACGTGAGCCCCGATTCGATACACTGCAAGCATGAGCAGTGTAAAAAGAATCCGGATCCGCAGTTCCGGGATCTTAAAGATGTTTTGGAAGCTCGTGGCGAGTCGTTCAAGCACCGGCGATAACCTCAGTCCGCCCGCCGGCAGCCCTGATTTTCTCCTCCGCTGACTTGCTGAATTTGTGGGCTTGAACGACTATTGGCCTGTTGAGCTCACCCTGGCCAAGGATCTTAATCCGCTGGCGCTTCTTTTTAATGAGCCCGGCATCGACCAACACTTGAGGTGTCACCTCCGTCACTTCGTCCAGATTCGCAAGCGCTTTGAGATTGACCACAGCATACGAGATGCGGAAAGGATTGGTAAATCCGTATTTGGGCACACGGCGAGCCAGCGGCATCTGGCCACCCTCAAAACCAGGACGCTTGCCTCCACCCGAACGGGCCAACAATCCCTTGTGTCCCTTGGTTGCCGTCTTCCCATGACCGGAACCAGGACCTCGTCCGATACGCTTTCGTCGCTTATGCGCCCCAGGAGCAGGAGCTAATTCAGAGAGTTTCATAATGTTTTTACATCCAACAAATAGACGACTTTGTGAATCATCCCTCGGACCTGAGGCGTATCCGGTCTTGTCACGGTGTCGTGCATTTTCCGAAGACCCAATCCTCGTAATACAAGACGATGGCGCGACGGAGTTCCGATCGGACTTCGCTTCAATCTAATGGAGAATCCTTGATTTTGCATGGAGGAAGTTGACATGGTCACCCTACCTGTTGAAGGCCGCTTCGGCGAATACGTGCAACCTCTTGTGGATCTCTAAGCTGACAAAGGCCATCGATCGTCGCCCGAACCGTGTTAAACGGATTGCCTCGGCCTAATGTCTTGGCCACGATATTTTGCGCTCCGGCGAGTTCAACAACGGCTCTAACTGCGCCACCGGCAATAATTCCCGTGCCTGGAGCCGCGGGCTTCAAGAGGACGTGTTCACCCCCAAACAATCCGTGGACGACGTGGGGAATGGTGAGCTCTTTGAGGGGAATATGGACCAAATGCTTCTTGGCCTGTTCCACTGCTTTTGAAATGGCAGCCGGAACTTCAGCCGCCTTTCCCTTGCCGACACCTACCCAACCCTGGCCGTCTCCGACGACGACCAACGCACAGAAGTTGAACCGCTTGCCGCCTTTGACTACCTTCGCGACGCGGTTGATAAACACGACCTTGTCTTTCAAGCTCAGCTCTTCAGGATTTACACGCACGAGATCATGCTCCTTCTCCTTCACTGTTTACCGAGGAGGATACTCAAAAAGGCCAGCCAACGAGGCCGCAGGAAGTTTGGAGGCCGACGCGTAGCGGAGCTACGTTGAGGCGGACAAACGACCGAGAACAAAGTTGGGGGCCTTTTTCAGCATCCTCTTAGAACTTCAGACCGCGCTCGCGAGACGCTTCCGCTAATGCCTTAATCCGGCCATGGAACAGACGGCCCCCCCGATCAAAGACGACGGCTTCCACATTCGCCGCCTTCGCTCGATCGGCCAAGGCATGACCGACTGCCTTCGCAGCGTCCATGGGCTTACTTGAGCTCAGCGCAACCTTCACATCCTTATCCAGCGTGGATGCCGCCGCCAATGTCTTGCCGTTGATATCATCGATAATCTGGGCATAGATATGTTTCTTGCTTCGGAACACGCTCAAGCGTGGACGGGCCAATCCCCCAAATATTCGTTGACGGACACGCCGCTTTCTTCGTGCTAGTTTTTCAGCTTTTTCATTCGTCAGCATAACGTCAACCTACTTTCCGGTCTTGCCTTCCTTCTTGCGAAGCGTTTCACCGGCATATCGAATGCCCTTTTGTTTGTAGACATCAGGAGGCTTAATGGCGCGAAGATCTGCTGCGGCTTGCCCCACCTTCCGCTTGTCGCTTCCCTTAATCGTGATAATGGTCTGCTTATCCACCTTTGCTTCCACGCCAGGCGGGAAATCATAGACGACCGGATGAGTATAACCCACGTTCAAACTGAGACTCTTACCCTGCAACTGAGCCTTATAGCCAACCCCGGTAATCTCGAGCGTGCGCTCATACCCTTTCGTGACCCCGACTACCATGTTGCTCAACTCGGCGCGAGCGAGACCATGCAAGGCCCTGACCTTTGGTTCATCGCGGGACCGATTGACCTGCACATGCCCGTCTGCCACTACGATGGAAAGGTTTTGAACCAGTGGCCATTCCAAACGGCCCAACGGCCCCTTCACAGAGACGGTCTGACCACTGGAGTTCACTTCGACGCCCTTGGGAAGAGGAATGAGTTTGCGTCCGACCCGCGACATAATTAAGCCTCTTACGATCCAATATCAGATTGTCTATCCGAGGTTCGTTACCGTAGCATCTTAACTGCGACAGTGGCTCGTGCTTACCATACTTGGCAAAGCACTTCACCGCCGAGTCCTGCACGCCGAGATTCTTGGTCGGTCATGAGTCCTTTGGAGGTCGAGACAATAGACAACCCCATCCCGTTTAATACGCGCGTTAACTCACGGCAGCCTACGTAAACCCGTTTGCCTGGACGGCTGATTCGACGGATGCCGGTGATCACTGATTCTTTCTCACCGATATACCGTAATTGAACTTTTAGGACGGGATGTCCGTCAGCTTGCTCGCGTTCATACTGACCAATAAAGCCCTCCGCTTGTAACACACGCAGGACCTCCATCTTGAGCTTGGAAGCCGGCACCGTGACGGAGGCATGGCCACGGCCCAAGGCATTGTGAATTCGCGTAAGAAGGTCAGCAATCGGATCAGTCATCATAATCTCACTCCAACTTTAGCGGTCAAGCACTCACAGATCAGCTCTTCACCATGATAGATGACGCAATGATCCCTTTCTCTTTCTTTACCAGCTTGACTTTCTGACTCCAGGAATCTCGCCCTTTAAGCTCAAGAACCGGAAACAGATCCGGCACAGGCGGAAACGCCGGAGAAATCCTCGCACGCGTCCACACTGCGGACAACGATTGTAGTCACGCGAGGGGAACTTTGACTTCACTGCTGCTTTATTTCGTAATGCTTTTCTCGACACCGTGCACTCCGTTTCCTATCAGGAGAAGTGGTCTATGCTCTAAAAGGCATTCCCATATGGCGAAGCAGAGCCTTACCTTCATCATTGGTGCTGGCCGTGGTCACAATCGTAATATCCATTCCATGAATGGAGGCCACGCTGTCGTACTGGATCTCCGGGAAAATTAGCTGCTCTTTGAGCCCTAAAGTGTAATTTCCCCGACCGTCAAATGCTTTAGGGGAGACACCACGAAAATCCCGTATACGAGGCAGCGCAAGTGACACGAGACGATCGAGAAATTCATACATCCGATCATTGCGAAGGGTGACCTTGGCGCCGATCGGCATTCCTTGACGAAGCTTGAATCCGGCAATGGCCTTCTTGGCCTTGGTCACCACTGGTCGCTGCCCGGTAATTGTGCCTAACTCAGTCACCGCGCTTTCCAACAGTTTCACATTTTGGATGGCTTCCCCCATCCCGACGTTCAAGACGACTCTCTCAACCCTCGGCACCTGCATGGGATTTTTATACCCAAACTCTTTCATCAATGCCGGCACGATTTGATTGCGATACGTCTCTCTCAACCGAGGCGTAATTTTTGGTTCGTCCTGAGCCTTAGGAGCCTTACCAGAAGGCGCTCGCTCCGGGCGAAGTTCTTTCTTCTGGCCCGCGGTGTCCTTCTTCACTTTCTTCTCTGAGGCCTTACCGGCCGATGGTTTTTCCGTCTTAGCCATCGTCCCCTTCCTTATGTCCGCTCGATGACTTCTTGGCACTTCTTGCAGATACGAACCCGCCGCCCGTCGTTCAATTGCTTGACGCCAAGACGCACCGGCTTGCTGCAATTGCCACAGAGGAACATGACGTTAGCGAGCGAAAGAGGCGCTTCACGTTCGATAATTCCGCCTTGTTTCACTTTTTGATTCGGCTTGGTATGCCGCTTGATGAGATTCAACTTTTCAACGATGACTTTGCCATCATTGAGGTGAAGCGAAAGCACCTTCCCGGTTTTTCCGCGTTCACGGCCGGTTGTCACCATGACCGTATCACCCTTTTTAATCTTCGTTTTGGCTACTGATGGGCTCATCTGATATTCCTTCGCTACAACACTTCAGGGGCTAACGAGATAATTTTCATGAACTTCTTCCAGCGCAGCTCTCTGGCCACGGGCCCAAAAATACGAGTTCCAATCGGCTCCCCTTGGGCATTGATCAAGACACAGGCGTTTCGGTCGAACTTAATATAGGAGCCGTCCTCTCGTCGAACGCCTTTGGTTGTTCGAACGATTACCGCCTTGCTCACATCGCCCTTCTTCACAGTCGCCTGGGGAATCGCTTCTTTCACGGCTACGACGACAATGTCGCCCAGTGATCCGTACCGGCGCTTTGAACCGCCTAGCACGTGAAAGCACATCACCTGCTTGGCGCCGGAATTATCGGCCACGTCCATATAAGTGTAATTCTGGATCATGATTCAGACTGGCCTCGCTGCATGACTTGCACCACCCGCCAATGTTTATCTTTGCTGATTGGCCGTGTCTGTATCAGCTTGACTCGATCGCCGACCTTGCACACATTTTCTTCATCATGCGCCTTCAGTTTCGTAACGCGGCGCAATACTTTGTGATACATGGGATGGCGGATGAACCGATCCACCGCGACCACGACGGTTTTATCCATCTTGTCGCTCACCACATTTCCGAACCAATTTCGGCGCTTCTCCGATCGCTCGCTCATAATCCACGACCTCTGCTTGCCGTCATTTTTTGGGTCAACACCGTCTTCACTCTCGCTAAATCTCGACGAGTCTGGCGAATCTTCATAGGATTTTCGATCCGACCGGTGGCGAGCTGAAAACGTAAATTAAAAATCTCTTGCTTCAATTGTCGCTCTTTTTCCTGCAGCTCGATGTCCGCCATCGCTTGAAGTTCTTTTATGTCCATCAGATTTCTCCACGCACGACAAACTTTGTAGCCACGGGCAACTTATGGGCCGCCAATCGAAGCGCCTCATGGGCGACTTCCCGCGTCACGCCATCCATCTCATAGAGAATTCTTCCGGGCTTGACAACCGCCACCCAATATTCCGGATTTCCCTTGCCTTTACCCATACGGGTTTCTGCCGGCTTCTTCGTAATAGGCTTATCCGGGAAAATCCGCGTCCAGACCTGACCGCCGCGCTTGACATGCCGAGTGATCGCGATTCTGGCCGCTTCGATCTGGCGGCTCGTCACCCAACCCGGCTCCAAAGCCTTAAGGCCAAACTCACCGAGCGTAATCTGTCCGCCGCGATACGCTTTTCCACGCATGCGGCCCTTTTGCGTTTTTCGAAACTTAACTTTCTTTGGTGCCAGCATGCGACTCTCTATCCTCTTTCAAATCCGCCTTCGCTCTTTTGAGTCTGAGCGAAAACAACTTCACCGCGATAAATCCACGTCTTCACACCGATCTGCCCCATAGTGGTGTGCGCTTCCGCAAAACCATAATCAATATCGGCCCTCAACGTATGCAAGGGAACCCGCCCTTCGCGATACCATTCAGTTCTGGCGATTTCAGCGCCTCCGAGCCGGCCGGCCACATTAATGCGTATGCCCTGTGCGCCCAACCGTTGGGCGGCCGCAATGCTGCGCTTCATCGCACGGCGAAATGCCACGCGCTTTTCGAGCTGCACCGCAATGTTTTCGCTCACCAGCTGCGCATCTAATTCAGGTTTCTTAATTTCCTTGACCGTAATATAAACCTGACGTCCGTACTGCTTTTCGAGCATCGCCTTTAATTTATCGACCTCCGCGCCCTTGCGGCCAATAATGATGCCCGGACGGGCGGTATGAATGATGACACGGGTTTGATCGCCTGATCGCTCGATCTCAACACGCGACACCCCGGCATGGTACAGCTTCTCCTTGACGACCTTTCGAATTGCAATATCTTCGTGGAGAAGCTTGGCAAAATCTTTTCCGGCATACCATCGCGAACTCCAGGGTCGGCTATAACCGAGTCGATAACCGATTGGATGTGTCTTCTGTCCCATAGTGCTCCTGCTAACTATTTTCCAGCGGCCAAATCCGGCGCTTCGACGATGACGGTAATATGACTCGTTCGCTTGTGGATTGACGCTGCGCGCCCCATCGCACGCGCCTGAAACCGCTTAAAGGTCGGCCCACAATCGACGTACGCACGTGATACCCACATGGATTCACTATCGCCTAGTTCCTTGTGTTCGGCATTCGCGACCGCAGACCGCAGCACTTTCTCAACCACTTTCGCGGCGGCGCGGGGTGTAAACTTCAGCATGGCCAATGCTTGCGACACTTGTTGCCCGCGAATCATATCGATGACCGGCTTCGCCTTTCGCGGAGCGACACGCACAAACCTGAGAATTGCTTTTGCTTCTGCCATTCTTGACCTCGTTATTCGTGAATCGTTATCCGTTAAATGCAAAGAACCGCCCACGATTAACGATTAACTCTTGTACGTCTTTACTTCAGCGCCACTGATTTTTCAGTTCTCGCGGCCCCGTGGCCTTTAAAAAATCGCGTCGGGGCGAATTCGCCGAGCTTGTGGCCCACCATGTTTTCTGTTACGAAGACCGGAATGAACTTTTTTCCGTTATGAACGGCAAGAGTATTCCCGATCATTTCAGGAGTGATGGTTGATCGACGCGACCAGGTTTTGATTATTTTCCGATCTTTGTTTTCATTCATACGCTCGATCTTCTCGAGCAGATGTTCATCGACAAAGGCGCCCTTACTAATTGAACGCGGCATACGAGTCTCCGATTACTTCTTGCGTCGGGTGATAATAAACTTGCTGGTCGACTTATTCTTTCTCGTCTTGTATCCCTTGGTCGGAGTGCCCCATGGAGAAACCGGATGTGGATTGCCTTGACCAGACTTTCCCTCGCCGCCACCATGAGGATGGTCGACCGGATTCATGACGACGCCCCGCACATGAGGACGGCGGCCAAGCCAGCGGGACCGTCCCGCTTTTCCGACTGAAATATTTTCATGATCCAAATTGCCGACCTGCCCGACCGTCGCCATACAGGTTCCAAGAATACGCCGCATCTCCCCTGATTTCAGCCGAACCTGCACATACCCTTCTTCCCGGCCCATCACTTGGGCAAAACCGCCGGCGCTTCGAATTAATTGACCGCCCTTGCCTGGTTTAAGCTCAATGTTATGAATGGTCGTACCCAGAGGCATGATCGTAAGTGGGAGCGCATTTCCGGGACGCACTTCAGCATTAGGACCTGACTGGACCATATCACTAACTTTGAGACCAGCCGGCGCGAGAATGTACCGCTTTTCTCCATCAACATACGCCAATAAGGCAATGCGAGCGGACCGGTTGGGATCATACTCAATGGCGGTGACACGGGCAGGAATGCCGACCTTATCCCGCTTGAAGTCAATCGTTCGATACAGTCGCTTATGCCCGCTTCCTCGGAAGCGGATCGTCATACGACCGTCATTGTTTCGCCCCCCAGAACGATTATGGAACTTCGTCAGGCTCTTTTCCGGTTTCTTCTCCGTGAGTTCCTCGTTCGTGAGGGCCATCATGGCCCGTCGCCCTGGAGAAGTCGGTCGATATTGCTTCAGCCCCATTGCCCCACCCTCTCTTTTTTCGCTGGAGATGATACCAAGAGGGCTGTTCGAGTTGGCTCTATTGCGCGCATCGAACGAGCACCATCTTCGCGTGCGCGTTCTGCGAGCACGGAGCCGGCTCGGACAGCCCTGACCGCATGGCTATGCCCCTTCATACATCTCCAGCTTCTCGCCTTCCTTCAACGTCACAATCGCCTTCTTCCAATCCGGACGCTTTCCGGCAAACCGCCCCAAGCGCTTCATCTTCCCCGGAACATTCATGACATGAACGCGTTCCACTCGAACCTTCAGGGCCGATTCGACGGCGCGCTTAATTTCGATGCGGTTCGCATTTCCCCTGACCACAAAACCTACCTTGTTACCGGACTCACGCATTGCCGTTAATTTTTCCGTCAACAGCGGTGACACGAGAACATCTTGAGGATCACGCTTCATGACCAGACCTCTTGCACGCGTGACAAGACACGCTCTGGAATCAGGATTGCTTGATAGCGAAGCACATCGTATACATTGAGCGTTTCCGGGGTGACCAGCTTCACATCGGGAAGGTTTCTCGCCGCCCGCTCAAGCACTGTGCCTTCCTCGCCAAGGACGATCAACGTCGTTGCAGTCAAGCCGAGGTGCGTCAGCACCTTCGCCAATAGCTTCGTCTTCGGCTCGGCAATGGACAAGTCCGACAGTACCATCACGGCGCCATCCGTCAAACGAGCAGACAAGGCGCTACGCAGAGCGGCGTGGTATTTCTTTTTCGGAATGCTATAGGCATAGCTCCGTGGGTGGGGGCCGAACACGATGCCGCCATGGCGCCAGATCGGCGAGCGAATCGATCCGGCTCTGGCCCGACCGGTATGCTTCTGCTTCCACGGCTTTTTTCCGGAACCGCTTACCTCCCCACGCCGCAATGTGGAAGCTGTTCCCTGTCGCTCACATGCTTGCTGCATCACGACCGCTGTATGCACCAGCGCGGGGTCAGCCTTGACACCAAAGACCCCGTCATGCAACTCAACGGAGCCTACTTTCCTCTTATTGAGATCAAGCACATCGACAATTGCCATGGTTAGCTCTTTTTTGATTTCCGAACGGTCACAAAACCACCTGTCGCTCCCGGAACGGCTCCGCTGATAAAAAGAAGATTTTCATCCGGGCGTGCCTCGATCACTTTTAGACGCTGGACGGTCACACGCTCGCTTCCCATGTGGCCCGGAAGCGCCTTATTCTTCCATACACGCGACGGATGTGAACTAGCTCCGATGGAACCGGGCGCGCGATGGAACATTGAGCCGTGAGTTTCCGGCCCACCCCGATAATTGTGCCGCTTCATGACACCCTGGAAACCTTTCCCCTTGGAGACTCCTTCGACATCAACCCAATCACCCTTTTGAAACAGATCAGCCCTAAGAACCTGGCCAAGCTCCACATCACCCGTCTTTTTAAATTCCCTTAAGCGTCGGGTCGGTGGAAGATTAGACTTCTTTAAATGACCCAGCTCCGGCTTGTTCAACTTTCGAGTCGGCACCTCGTCAAATGCAAGCTGCACGGCCTCGTATCCATGCTGCTCCTTTGTCTTAATCTCTGAAATACGGCATGGACCGGCCTGGACAACCGTCACAGTTGTTAAGCGCCCCCCGCCATCATAGACCTGCGTCATACCTAATTTCTTTCCGAGTAAACCGTTTGTCATGCCAGCACCATTTCTTCTTCAGGATGTTTAAAACGGCCTTCGTCAACGCCAAACCGCAGGCCGGAGAAACATCCGCGTCACAGCTTGATCTCCACGTCCACGCCCGCCGCCAAGTTGAGTTTCATCAAGGCATCCATCGTCTCCGGCGTCGGCTCCATGATATCGAGCAGCCGCTTATGGGTTCGAATTTCGAACTGCTCACGAGACTTTTTATCGACGTGCGTTGAGCGCTGAACCGTAAATTTTTCAATGCGTGTGGGCAGAGGAATTGGACCGGCCACTTTGGCCCCACTGCGCTTGACGGTTTCAACGATCTCGGCAACGGACTGGTCCAAGACGCGATAGTCGAAGCCCTTCAATCTGATACGAATCCGCTGGTCAACCTTCACAATATCTCCTACTGTTCTCGATCCATCGCCTGAAACAGAATCCGTTGTCTCTTACGCCACAATTTCGGTGACGATGCCGGAGCCGACGGTCTTGCCGCCTTCCCGCACCGCAAACCGCAGGCCCTGATCCATGGCAATCGGCGAGATCAATTCGGCATTGATCGTCACGTTATCCCCCG
>Ga0308175_100002361_pt1 | contig 12920 bp, 13 predicted proteins | sample PhyCR1_3_FD_203893 | JGI IMG/M metagenome (GOLD analysis project Ga0308175, IMG submission 203893) | Soil microbial communities from UC Gill Tract Community Farm, Albany, California, United States - DLSLS.C.R1 | ecosystem: Environmental > Terrestrial > Soil > Agricultural land | place: USA...
AGCAGCGCGATGCCCGTGCGCACCGGGTCGAAGACCTCGCGGTCCTGGACGTGCAGCTGAACCCCGCCCACCGTCCTGCCCTGGAACTTGGAGAACGTCGGCGCGAAGTACGCCTCGCGGAACGCCACTCCGGGCAGCTCCAGCGCGTTGGCCGCGTCCGCCCACCTGTGGTCGATGCCCTCCGCGCCCAGCAGCTCGAACGGGCGGGTCGTGCCGCGCCCCTCGGAGAGGTTCGTCCCCTCGAACAGGCAGGTGCCGGAGTAGACGAGGGCCGTGTCCGGCGTCGGCATGTTGGGGCTCGGCGGCACCCACGGCAGCCCGGTCCCGTCGAAGAAGTCCGAGCGCGACCACCCCGACATCTTCACGATCTCCAGCTCGGCCGGGCGGTCCTTCAGGAACTCCCCGTTGAACAGCAGCGCCAGCTCGGTGACCGTCATGCCGTGCGCCTGGGAGATCTCCCGCCGGCCCACGAACGTGCCGAACGCCGGGTCCAGCACCGGCCCGAGCGCCGCCCGCCCGGTCACCGGGTTCGGCCGGTCGAGCACGACGAACCTCTTGCCCGCGAGCGCGGCCGCCTCCATGCAGTCGTACAGCGTCCAGATGTACGTGTAGAAGCGGGCACCGGCGTCCTGGATGTCGAAGACGACCGTGTCCACGCCGGACGCGGTGAAGACGTCCGCGAGGGCCTGACCGCTCTTCAGATACGTGTCGTAGACCGGCAGCCCGGTCGCCGGGTCGTCGTACCGGCCCTCCGAGCCGCCCGCCTGCGCGGTGCCCCGGAAACCGTGCTCCGGGCCGAACACGGCGGTGAGGTTCACCCGGTCGTCCGGGTGCATCACGTCCACGATGTGCCGGACGTCCGAGGTGATCCCGGTCGGGTTGGTGACGATGCCGACACGCTGCCCCTCCAGCAGGGCGTAGCCGTCCGCCGCCAGCCGGTCGAAACCGGTGCGGACCCGCTGCCCGTTGCCGTTTCCGTGCCCATGACCCTTGCCGTGCGACTGACCGGCGGCCGCCGGCCCGGCCGAAGCGGCCGTGGCCGCGAGGGCTCCCATCGCACCGCCGGCGGTCAGCAAACCACGCCTGGACAGGCTCATTCGGCTACCTCCAAGATCGCGACGAGTGTCATGGTCACGCACGCTAGCGCGCGGAGGGGCCCGGGGGAACGTGTCGGACGGGGCCGCCGCGCCGCGAGTGGCCGATGAGACGCCGCCACCCCTTCCCACACGACATACCGACTGGTTAGTCTGCCCGTGCAGTCGGCTGAGAGGTGCGAGAGCGATGAGTACGGTGCAGGGCGCGGGCGTGGTGGTCACCGGGGCCGGAGGCGGCATCGGCGCCGCGCTCGCCCGCAGATTCGCCGCCGAGGGCGCACGGGTCGTCGTCAACGACCTCGACGAGTCCCGGATCGGGGCACTCGCCGAGGAGACCGGCGCGATCGCGGTCGCCGGGGACGCCTCCCGGATCGTGGAAGCCGCCCGGGAGGCGCTGGACGGCACCATCGACGTCTACTGCGCCAACGCGGGCCTCGCCTCGCCGGGCGACCCGATGGCCGACGAGGAGGTCTGGGCCGCGGCCTGGGACGTCAACGTGATGGCCCACGTCCGGGCGGCCCGCGCGCTGCTCCCGGACTGGCTGGAGCGCGGCAGCGGCCGTTTCGTCTCCACGGCGTCCGCCGCCGGGCTGCTGACCATGATCGGCGCCGCCCCGTACAGCGTTTCAAAGCACGGTGCGGTCGCCTTCGCCGAATGGCTCTCGCTGACCTACCGGCACCGGGGCGTCAAGGTCCACGCGATCTGCCCGCAGGGCGTGCGTACGGACATGCTCACCGCCGCCGGATCGGCCGGCGAACTCGTCCTCGCCCCCGGCGCCATCGAGCCCGAGGCCGTCGCGGACGCCCTGTTCGACGCCATGGCGAACGACCGCTTCCTGGTCCTGCCGCACCCCGAGGTCGGCCGCTACTACGAGGCCCGGGCCGCGGACACCGACCGCTGGCTCCGCGGCATGAACCGCCTGCAGCGCACCTGGGAGGAGACCGGCGCATGACCGAGTCCATCTACGCGGCGAAGCCCTGGCTCGCGCTGCTCAGCGAGGCCCAGCGGGCCCCCGTCCACCCCGCCGAGACCCTGGTGCACGCCTTCCGCGATTCGGCTGGGCGCACCCCGGACCACCCGGCGCTCGCCTACTTCGACGGACGCCTGACCTACCGCGAGACGGACGAGCTGTCCGACTCGGTGGCCGGCCACCTCGCCGCCCGGGGCCTGGAGCGCGGCGACCGGGTCGCGATCATGCTCCAGAACTCCCCGCATTTCGTCCTCGCGCTCCTCGGCGCCTGGAAGGCCGGGGCCACCGTCGTCCCGCTCAACCCGATGTACAAGTCCGCCGAGGTCGGGCACGTGCTCAAGGACGCCGAGGTCGCCGCCCTCATCTGCTCGGACCGGGCCTGGGAGGCGTATCTGCGGGACACCGCCGCCGACGCGCCCGGGGTCCGGATCGCGCTCACCGCGTGCGAGCTGGACCTCCAGACGAAGAACGACGAGCGGGTGCTGAACTTCGAGCGGCTGCCCGTCGCCGAGGACGCCGACGACCTGGTCGCCGTGGCCCGTCAGGGCCTCGCCGCCCCCGCGGGCCGCGAGCTCACCGCCGCCGACACCGCGCTGATCAGCTACACCTCCGGGACCAGCGGCGCCCCCAAGGGCGCCATGAACTCCCACGGCAACATCATGGTCAACGCCGAACGCCAGCGCACCGGCCACCCCGTCCCCGAGGGCGCCGCCTACTTCGCGCTCGCCCCGCTCTTCCACATCACCGGCATGGTCTGCCAGCTGGCCGCCTGCCTCACCAACGGGGGCACCCTCGTCCTCGCCTACCGCTTCCACCCCGGGGTCGTCCTCGACGCATTCGCCGAGCACCGGCCCGCGTACACCGTCGGGCCCTCCACCGCCTTCATGGCGCTGGCCGCGACGCCCGGCGTGACGCCCGAGCACTTCGCGTCCTTCCGGGTCATCTCCTCCGGCGGGGCGCCGCTGCCGCCCGCGCTCGTGGAGAAGTTCCGGTCCGGCTTCGGCCCGTACATACGCAACGGCTACGGCCTCACCGAGTGCACCGCCCCCTGCGCCTCCGTGCCCCCGGAGCGCGAGGCGCCCGTCGACCCGGTCTCCGGCACCCTCTCGGTCGGCGTGCCAGGACCCGACACCGTCGTCCGGATCATCGACGAGGACGGCGCGGAGGTGCCCTTCGGGGAGCAGGGCGAGATCGCGGTGCGCGGCCCGCAGGTCGTCTCCGGCTACTGGGGACTGCCGGAGGCCACCGCGGCCGCCTTCCCCGACGGCGAGCTGCGCACCGGCGACATCGGCTTCATGGACCGCGAGGGCTGGCTCTACGTGGTCGACCGCAAGAAGGACATGATCAACGCCTCCGGCTTCAAGGTCTGGCCCCGCGAGGTGGAGGACGTCCTCTACACGCACCCGGCCGTCCGCGAGGCCGCCGTCGTGGGCGTGCCCGACACCTACCGGGGCGAGACGGTCCGGGCGTACGTCAGCCTGCGGCCCGGCGCGTCCGTGGAGCCGGACGAGCTGGGCGCGTACTGCAAGGAACGGCTCGCCGCGTACAAGTACCCGCGCGAGGTCGAGATCCTGGCCGAGCTGCCCAAGACGGCAAGTGGGAAGATCCTCAGGCGGGAACTGCGTTCACCCCGCTAGGACGACACATACGTATGCACGAAAGGAAGGCGGCGGCTATGGCCAAGGAGACGGACGGGAGCGGCACCCCCGTCCCCCAGCGGTTGCTGGCCGCCGCCACGAGGCTCTTCGCCGAGCAGGGCTACGACCGCACCTCGGTCCAGGAGATCGTCGAGGCGGCCGGCGTCACCAAGGGGGCGCTGTACCACTACTTCGGTTCCAAGGAGGACCTGCTCCAGGAGGTGTACGCCCGGGTGCTGCGCCTCCAGCAGGAGCGGCTCGACGCCTTCGCGAACGCCGAGGCGCCCATTGAGCAGCGGCTGCGCGACGCGGCCGCCGACGTGGTCGTCACCACCATCGAGAACCTCGACGACGCCTCGATCTTCTTCCGCTCCATGCACCACCTGAGCCCGGAGAAGAACAAGCAGGTACGGGGCGAGCGGCGGCGCTACCACGAGCGGTTCCGCGCCCTGGTCGAGGAGGGCCAGCGCAGCGGGGTGTTCTCCACGGCCACCCCGGCGGACCTGATCGTCGACTACCACTTCGGCTCGGTCCACCACCTGTCGACCTGGTACCGCCCGGACGGCCCCCTCACCCCCCAGGAGGTCGCGGACCACCTGGCCGACCTGCTGCTCCGGGCGCTCCGACCGTAGCGGGCTCCCCGTAGCACAACTGCTTGAGCAGCGTCTCCGCCGCCGGGTTGCGCGGCCGGGGCGCCCGGCCCACCAGCAGCACCGTCCGGCCCGGCTCGGGCTGCCGGATGGTCACGCACGGCAGCCCCGCGTCCTCGCCGATCCGGCGCGGCACGATCGCCACGCCGATGCCCGCCCGGACGAGGTCGACGAGCAGCCGGATCTGCGTGACGTCGCAGGTGATCCGGCGCTCCAGACCACAGTGCGCGGCCAGCCGGCGCACCGCGGTCTCCAGGCCGGTGCCGGCGCGGAAGTCCACGAACGGCTCGTCGGCGAGGTCCTTGATCAGGGTGCGCCCGGCCGTCGCGAGCGGGTGCCCGGGCGCGGTGATCAGCACCAGGTCCTCGTGCCAGGTCGCGAAGGCGGAGATGCCCTCGGGCAGTTCGGCGGCGTCCGGTGCCAGGAAGGCGAGGTCCAGCTCTCCGGCGCGCACCCCCGCCACCAGTTCCGGCGTCGTCGCCTCGCGCAGCGAGATCTGCACCCCGGGCCACAGCCGGTGGAACGCGGCCAGCTCGGCGGCCAGGTCCACGCAGGTCAGCGTCTGGATCGTGCCGACGCGTACCCGCCCGGTCGCCAGCCCCGACACGGCGGCCACCGCGTCGCGCGCGGCGTCCGTTCCCGCGAGGACCGTCCGGGCCGCGGGGAGCAGCGCCCGGCCCGCCTCGGTGAGGACCACCCGGCGGCCGGTGCGGTCGAACAGCTCGGCGCCCAGTTCCCGTTCGAGGTTGCGCACGGAGGTGCTGAGCGCCGACTGCACGATCAGTTCGGCGCGGGCGGCGGCGGTGAAGCTGCCGTGCGTGGTCACCGCCATGAAGTGGCGGAGCTGGCGTATCTCCATCCGCTCACGCTAGCCGTGCCCATCTACGGAATCGATGCCTCGCAGCGAATCCATCTGTTGGACCGCACCACGGGCCGGGGCCAAGCTGGATTCATGGCGCACATCCAGAGCTCCACCCGCATCCCCGCCCTGTGGACCGTCGCGTACGGCCCCCACCGCCCGGTCCCGGTCCGGCTGCTGGCCCGCACCCTGCTGCGGGTGCGGGCCTTCGCCCGCGAACTGGCCCTGGCCGATCACGTACCGTCGGGCGGCTACTGAGAGCCGGCGGTCACAGGTACTTCTTGATCTCCCGCCGGGCCAGCGAGCGCTGATGCACCTCGTCCGGGCCGTCCGCCAGCCGCAGCGTCCGGGCCGAGGCCCACAGCTCGGCCAGCGGGAAGTCCTGGCTCACCCCGCCCGCGCCGTGCAGCTGCACCGCCTGGTCCAGGATGGCGACGACCGCGCGCGGGGTCGCGATCTTGATGGACTGGATCTCGGTGTGCGCGCCCCGGTTCCCGACCGTGTCCATCAGCCAGGCCGTCTTCAGCACCAGCAGCCGCAGCTGCTCGACGGTGACCCGGGCGTCCGCGATCCAGTTCTGCACGACGCCCTGCTGGGCCAGCGGCTTGCCGAAGGCGGTACGGGAGACCGCGCGACGGCACATCAGCTCGATCGCGCGCTCCGCCATGCCGATGAGCCGCATGCAGTGGTGGATGCGCCCCGGACCCAGCCGGGCCTGGGCGATGGCGAAGCCGCCGCCCTCCTCACCGATCAGGTTCGACGCCGGAACGCGCACGTCCTCGAAGACGACCTCCGCGTGGCCGCCGTGCCAGTGGTCCTCGTAGCCGTACACCTGCATGGCGCGCTTCACCGTCAGACCGGGGGTGTCCCGGGGGACGAGGATCTGCGACTGCTGGCGGCGGATGTCCGCGCCGTCCGGGTCGGTCTTGCCCATCACGATGAAGATCTCGCAGTCCGGATTCATCGCCCCGGAGATGTACCACTTGCGGCCGTTGATGACGTAGTCACCGCCGTCGCGGGTGATCCGGGTCTCGATGTTGGTCGCGTCCGACGAGGCGACCTCCGGCTCCGTCATCGCGAACGCCGAGCGGATCTCCCCGGCCAGCAGCGGCTCCAGCCACCGCTTCTTCTGCTCGTCGGTGCCGAACTCGGCCAGCACCTCCATGTTCCCGGTGTCCGGCGCCGCGCAGTTCGTCGCGGTGGGCGCCAGGCGCGGCGAGCGGCCCAGGATCTCCGCCAGCGGGGCGTACTGCAGGTTGCTCAGCCCGGCCCCGTGCTCGGTGCCCGGCAGGAAGAGGTTCCACAGGCCCTGCCGGCGGGCCTCCGCCTTCAGGTCCTCCACGATCTGCGGGGTCTGCCAGGGCGAGTCCAGCCCGGCGCGCTGCTCGTCCGCGATCCGCTCGGCCGGGTAAACGTGCTCGTCCATGAAGGCGAGCAGCCGGCCGCGCAGCTCCTCGGTACGGGCGTCGAATGCGAAGTCCATGGGGTGGTTCAGCCTTCCTGGAGGGTGGTGAGGCCGTGCTCGATGAAGACGGGGACGAGGTCGCCGATGCGGTCGAAGCCGCCGCCGACCGTCTGGCCGAGGGTGTAGCGGTAGTGGATGCCCTCCAGGATCACGGCGAGCTTGAACCAGGCGAAGGCCGTGTACCAGGAGATGGCGGAGGTGTCGCGGCCGGAGCGGGCGGCGTAGCGCTCGATCAGCTCGGCGGGGGAGGGGTGGCCGGGCGCGCCGCTGGTGGTGGAGACCGGCGACTCCGGCAGGCCCAGGTCGGAGCTGTACATGACGAGCAGCCCGAGGTCGGTCAGCGGGTCGCCGAGGGTGGACATCTCCCAGTCCAGGACGGCCCTGATCTCGTCGCCGGCGCCGATCAGCGCGTTGTCCAGCCGGTAGTCGCCGTGCACCACCGTGGGCGCGGGGGAGACGGGCAGCTCCCGGCCGAGCGCCGCGTGCAGTTCGTCGATGCCGGGCAGCTCGCGGTTGCGGGAGGCGTCCAGCTGCTTGCCCCAGCGGCGCAGCTGCCGGTCCAGGAAGCCCTCGGGCCGCCCGAAGTCGGCGAGCCCGACCGCCCCGGGGTCCACGGCGTGCAGCTCGACGAGCGTGTCGACGAGCGCGAGCACCGCCGCCCGGGTGCGCTCCGGGCCGAGCGGGGCCAGCTGCTCGGCCGTGCGGTACGGGGTGCCCTCGACGTACTCCATGACGTAGAAGGGCGCGCCGATCACCGAGTCGTCCTCGCAGAGCAGGAGCGGCTCGGGGACCGGGACGGCCGTCGGGTGCAGGGCGCTGATCACCCGGTGCTCGCGCTTCATGTCGTGCGCGGTGGCCAGGACGTGCCCCAGCGGGGGCCGGCGGACGACCCACTGGCCGGTGCCGTCGGTGACGACGTACGTCAGGTTCGACCGGCCGCCCTCCACGACACGGGCGTCGAGCGGTCCGTTCACCAGCCCCGGGCGCTCGCGGTCCAGGTGTCCGCGCAGCCGGTCGAGGTCGAGACCTGGCGGATGGACGTGGCTCATCGTGCGTACCTCCGGGGTGGGCGAACGGTCGCTCTCATGATGCCGACCAGTCGGTATGTCGTCCAGTGCGTCCCCGGAACCGGATGTGGGGTTCTCCGGTACCGGCCAGGGGAAGCCCCTGGCGCTTGATCGCATCCCTGAATAGGGTTCACGTATGGATACCGCGCTGCTGATCGACGAAGTCCGGCTGACCCCGATCCTCATGGCCGACCCGCCCCTGCTCAACACCCAGGGCGTTCACCAGCCGTACACGCCCCGGCTCGTCGTGGAGGTCGTCACCCGGGGCGGGGTCACCGGGATCGGAGAGACCTACGGCGACGGCAAGTACCTCGAACTCGCCGCACCCCTGGCCGCCGCCCTGCCCGGTCGCCCGGTCAGCGATGTGAACGGGCTGTTCGCCCTGGCCGACGAGGTGTGCGGTGATTCACGGGCGGCCGACGCGCGGGTCGACGCGGGCGGGCTGCGCGGCGTCCAGACCGCCGACAAGCTGCGCCTCTCCGTGGTCTCCGGCTTCGAGGTGGCCTGCCTGGACGCGCTCGGCAAGGCCGTCGGGCTCCCGGTGCACGCGCTGCTCGGCGGCAAGGTCCGCGACCGGGTCGAGTACAGCGCGTACCTCTTCTACCGCTGGGCGGCCCACCCGGAGGGCGGCGAGCGCGACGACTGGGGCGCGGCCCTCGACCCGGCCGGTGTCGTCGCCCAGGCCCGCCGCTTCGCCCGCGACCACGGCTTCTCCTCCTTCAAGCTCAAGGGCGGCGTCCTCCCGCCGGACGAGGAGATCGCCGCCGTCCGCGCCCTCGCCGAGGCGTTCCCCGGGCAGCCGCTGCGCCTGGACCCCAACGGCGCCTGGTCCGTGGAGACCTCGCTGTACGTCGCCGAGCAGCTGAAGGGCGTACTCGAATACCTGGAGGACCCGGCGAGCGGCACGGACGCGATGGCCGCCGTCGCCGCGGGCACCGACGTGCCGCTGGCCACCAACATGTGCGTCACGACGCTCGCCGAGGTGCCCGAGGCGTTCGCCCGGGACGCCGTCCAGGTCGTCCTGTCCGACCACCACTACTGGGGCGGACTGCACCGCACCCGCGAGCTCGCCGCGATCTGCCGCCTGAACGGCGTCGGGCTCTCGATGCACTCCAACACCCACCTCGGGATCAGCCTCGCCGCGATGACGCACGTCGCGGCGACCGTCCCCAACCTGGACTACGCCTGCGACAGCCACTACCCCTGGCAGACCGAGGACGTCATCACCGCCCGCCACGTCTTCCGGGACGGCCGCCTCACCGTCTCCGACGCCCCCGGCCTCGGCGTCGAACTCGACCGGGACCGGCTCGCCGCGCTCCACCGGCGCTGGCTCGACGACGACGGCACGATGCGCGAGCGCGACGACGCCGCCGCGATGCGCAAGGCCGAGCCCGGCTGGCGCACCCCCTCGATCCCGCGCTGGTGACGTCCGGCTGAGTTGCGGGCGGCCCGGCTTGCCCCGACGGTCGGAGCATGAAGGCGATCAGTTACAGCAGATTCGGCGACGACGGTGTCCTGGAGTACGGCGAGCGGCCCGACCCCAAGGTGGGCCCCGACACCGTCCTGGTGAAGGTGCGGGCCGCCGCCGTGAACCCGGTCGACCGGCAGGCCCGCGAAGGCAATCTGGACTCCATGCTGGACACGGTCTTCCCGGTGATCCCCGGCTGGGACGTCTCCGGGGTCGTCGTCCAGCCCGGCGTCGCCGTCGACGAGTTCGCGGTCGGTGACGAGGTCATCGGCTACGTCCGCGAGGACTTCCTGAGCCGGGGGACCTTCGCCGAATACGTGGCCGCGCCCGTGCGCACCCTCGCGCGCAAGCCGCTGAGCCTCAGCTTCGAGGAGGCGGCCGGTCTGCCCCTGGCCGGGCTCACCGCCTACCAGGTGCTCCACCGCGTCCTGCGCGTCCAGGAGGGTGACACCGTCCTCGTCCACGCGGCTGCCGGCGGCGTCGGCTCGCTCGCCGTCCAGCTCGCCCGGCACGCCGGATGCCGCGTCATCGGCACCGCGAGCGAACGCAACCACGACCACCTGCGCAGGCTCGGCGCGGAGCCCGTCGAGTACGGGGACGGGCTCGCCGACCGGCTGCGGGCGCTGGCCCCCGACGGCATCGACGCCGCTTTCGACACGGTGGGAGGGGACGCCCTGCGCGCCTCCGCCGAGACCCTGGCCCCCGACGGGCGCCTCGCCTCCATCGTGGACACCGAGGTCTTCTCGTACGGCGGCCGGTACGCATTCGTCCGGCCCGACGCCGACGACCTGGCGCACCTCGCCGAACTGGCCGAGCAGGGCATCGTCACGGTCCACGTCGACCGGGTCTTCCCGCTGGCCGAGACGGCGGCGGCCCACCGCCTCAACGCCGAGGGCCGGACGCGCGGCAAGATCGTCGTCACCGTGGACTGGGACGCGGCCTGAGGCCCGCCCTCAGAACAGCATCGCCGCCGCGAACACCGCCAGGGCCACCGTGCACGCGGCGGCCGTGATCGCGCCCGCCGCCTCCAACGGCCGCGGGCGCGCGCTCCCCATCCGCTGCACCCGGCGGTGGGCGACCAGAAGGAACCCCAGCCAGGCCAGCGCGCTCAGCGACAGCGCGATGACCGCCGCGCTCGTCGCCCCGCCGTGCAGCGCCTGCTTCACGGCCAGCACCGCCACCACCGTGCAGGACAGCGTCGTACGCCGCCACGCCAGCCGGGTCCGCTCGGGCTGGAGCCCCGGGTCGCGCTCCTCGGCGGTCACCGCCCCTCCCAGCCGAAGAGGACCACCACCACCATCGCCAGCGCCACCACGGCGACCGCGACGCTCAGCAGCGTCGGGAAACGGGAGACCGGCAGGTCCTCGCCGCGCCGCATCGCCCGCTCGCACCGCACCCAGTGGTTGACCGCGCGCAGCGCGCACAGCACACCGGCCGCCAGCAGCGCGAGCGCCAGGCCGGTCCGTACCCCCCACGACAGTTCCGGCAGGAACTGGTCGACGGCGAAGCCCCCGCCGATCAGCGCCAGAGCCGTCCGGATCCAGGCCAGGAAGGTCCGCTCGTTGGCGAGCGAGAAACGGTAGTCCGGGGTCTCGCCCTCGGCGCGGATGCGCTGCGGTGCGAACCACAGCCGCAGACTCTGTACGAATTCGTTCACGCGTGGACCTTATCCGCCGGAATTTCGTTCACGCAGCGCCCGCAGCCGCCGGTAGCAGTCGAGGCCGTCCGGCACCCACAGCCAGTCGTCGAGCCGCCGCTCCAGCTCCCCGTCGTCCAGGAAGGTGTGCCAGGCGACCTCCTCCGCCTGCGGCCTCACCGGCAGCTCGCACCTGACCTGGTAGACGGACGACCACCAGGTGTGCCGGCCGCCTTCGTACAGGAACTTGAACAGCGGCTCCGGACGCGGGAGCCCCGAGACGCCCAGCTCCTCCTCGGCCTCCCGCAGCGCCGCCTCCTCGTAGCTCTCGCCCGCGCCGACCACCCCGCCGACGAACATGTCGTAGTGCGAGGGGAACACCAGCTTGGTCGCGGTCCTGCGGTGCACGAAGATCCGGCCCGCGGCGTCCCGCGCCTCGATGAAGACGCAGCGGTGGCGCAGGCCCCGGGCCGTCGCCTCACCGCGCGGGGCCTGTCCCACGACCACGTCGTTCTCGTCGACGATGTCCAGGATCTCGTCAGAAGGTGTCATGCCCGCCATCCAACAGCAGACCCCGGTGGCACGTCGCCGCCCCGGGCTCAGCGCCGCTGGAGGCTGTGCGCACCGCGCCGCACCGACCCTTCCGGCATCGCGGGGTGCAGCCCCAGCAGCACGATCCCGGTCACGATCGCCGCCAGCCCGACGGCCTGCCAGGCCAGCGCACCCGTGTCGGTCCGCACCTGGTCGCCCATGAACCCGATCCCGCAGGCGATCCCGGCCAGCGGCTGGGCCGCCGTCAGCGCGGGCAGCGACGTCCGCAGCGGCCCCGTCTCGAAGGCGCTCTGCACGAGCAGCAGACCCGTCACCCCGAGCACCAGCACCGCGTACGGCTGCCAGGACGTCATCAGGCCCGACCAGCCGCCCTCCGAGAAGCGCTGCCCGCTGACCCGGGTCAGCGCGTCCTGCAATCCGTAGAGCAGCCCCGCCGCCACCGCGAGCATCGCCGGGGAGGCGGCCGACCGCCGGCGCTTGGCGAACGCGGTGAGCAGTAGGGCGAGCCCCGCCACCAGGCCCACGACCAGCCAGTGCCGCAGCGGACTGGACACCGCCCGGCCACCCTGCGGCTCGCCCGCCAGCAGGAACGCGGCGACCCCGCCGGCCAGCAGCCAGAGCCCCGCCCAGCCCTGCCGCCCCAGCCGCTGGCCGGTCCGGTGCCGGGACAGGGCCATCGCGAAGAGCAGGTTCGTCGCCAGCAGCGGTTCGACGAGGGAGACCTCGCCCTTGCCGAGCGCCAGGGCGCCCAGCACCATCCCGCACACCATGAGGCCGATGCCGGCCAGCCAGCTGCGCACCTTCATCAGGTCGAGCAGCAGCCGGAAGGTCAGGTAGTCGCGCTTGGGCGCATGGGCGGCGGCGGCCTGCTGGAGCACGAAGCCGAAGCCCAGGCAGCAGGCGGCAGCCACGGAGAGCACGAGGACCAGCACCGACACGTCTCCACCCCACGTCAGGCCGGAAGAGGGTGATGTGGTTCGACGATAGCGCCTGGCCCCGGCGGACGCGGGGACAGCGCGGCCGACCGGGCGGTTGACGTGGGGACGGGCGGTGCCGAAGATCTGACGCACCAGTAACTTCGCGAGCCCCGACAAGGATGGAAGCCATGGCGTACGACGCTGATGTGATCGTGATCGGGGCGGGACTCGCGGGGCTCGTGGCCACCGCCGAACTCGTGGACGCGGGCCGGTCGGTCATCCTGCTCGACCAGGAGCCGGAGCAGTCGCTCGGCGGCCAGGCGCACTGGTCCTTCGGCGGCCTCTTCCTCGTCGACTCGCCCGAGCAGCGCCGGATGCGCATCAGGGACAACCGCGAGCTGGCCCTCCAGGACTGGCTGGGTACGGCCGGTTTCGACCGCGAGGAGGACCACTGGCCGCGCAGGTGGGCCGAGGCGTACGTCGACTTCGCCGCCGGTGAGAAGCGTTCCTGGCTGCACGCCCGGGGCGTGCGGTTCTTCCCCGTCGTCGGCTGGGCCGAGCGCGGCGGCTACGACGCCAACGGCCACGGCAACTCCGTCCCCCGT
>Ga0308175_100002362_pt1 | contig 12917 bp, 12 predicted proteins | sample PhyCR1_3_FD_203893 | JGI IMG/M metagenome (GOLD analysis project Ga0308175, IMG submission 203893) | Soil microbial communities from UC Gill Tract Community Farm, Albany, California, United States - DLSLS.C.R1 | ecosystem: Environmental > Terrestrial > Soil > Agricultural land | place: USA...
CGGGTACGCCGGCACGGATCGCGGACGACACTGCTTCGGCGAAGCGCGCCATCGACGCACCGAGCACGCGAAGGACCCCGAGCGCGGTGGCCTCCCCGACGAACCTGGTGAGCTCGGACCAGGTGCGCAAGCCCTCGACGTCCTCATTGCTCAGCGCGATCTGGTCGACATCGGCGACGGTGAGGCCGAGCGCCGCCCACGCCTGCTGGACCTTGTCCAATGGGGCGCCGATTGCCTGCGCCGCGGTACGCAGGCTGTGCGTCGGCGGCCCGGAGCGCAGCGCGCCGTCACCGGACAGCGCGAACAGCCGACCGTGTCGCTCGGCGGCAACCATCTCTTCGATGCTGAAGCCGAGCGAGTCGAGGTACTCGAGCAACTCGCGGCGCTCATGCGCGTTCTTGATGCCGGCCGCGGTCAGTGCGTCCAAATCGACCACGTGGCAAGTACAGCACGGGAATGCCGGCGAAAGAGGCGGACTTGTACCGTTGATTGCCCGTGGCCGGACGGAAAAGGACGTCGTGAAGATTCCCGGACGAGAACACCCGATCACCATTGAACCGAGCACCGAGCGGGTGATGGTGCGCGCCGGCGGCCGCGTCGTCGCCGACACCAAGGCTGCGTTGGTGTTGCGCGAGGCGCACCTTCGTCCGGTGTTCTACATCCCGCTCTCCGACGTCGACCCGACCGCGATCGCGCCGTCCGACTCGCACACCTACTGCCCGTACAAGGGCACTGCGTCGTACTACGACGTGCTCACCGACGATGTCCGGATCACGGATGCGATCTGGACATACCCGGAGCCGTACGACTTCGTTGCGCAGATCGCCGGACACGTCGCGTTCTACCCCTCGCGGGTGGAGATCACGGTCGGCTGAGCCGGTGTCGCCGTCCGTCGTCGATCGGTTGCGCGCGGCCGGCTGCGTGTTCGCCGAGGACGAGGCTCGGTTGTTGACATCGGCGGCTTCGTCGAACGAGGGGCTGGAAGCGCTCGTTGCGCGCCGAGTTGCCGGTGAACCCCTTGAGTACGTGCTCGGTTGGGTCGAGTTCGACGGTCTGAAGCTGGCGATCGAGCCCGGTGTCTTCGTGCCACGTCGGCGCACCGAGTTGCTGGCTCGCTCCGCTGCGTCGGTCGTCGAATCGGGTGACGTGCTGGTTGATCTTTGTTGTGGGTGTGGCGCAGTTGCTGCGGCTGTCGCCGCGGCCGCGGCTGAGGTCGCGGTGCATGCGGTCGACGTGGACGAGACCGCGGTGGCTTGTGCGCGGCGCAACGTGCCAGGCGACGTGTACCTGGGCGATCTGTACGTGCCGTTGCCGGCGGAGTTGTTTGGCCGGGTCGCGGTGGTGACGGGTAACGCGCCGTACGTGCCGACCGAGGCGCTGTCCACCATGCCGATCGAGGCGCGGGACTACGAGCCGCGCATTGCGTTGGACGGTGGTACGGACGGGTTGGACGTGCTGCGTCGGATCGTTGTCGGCGCGCCGGCGTGGCTGCGGCCGGGCGGTTGGTTGTTCGTGGAGTCGAGTCGCGCACAGGCGCGGTTGCTCGTTTCGCAGATGACGGCGGTGGGATTCGAGGCAACGGTGCGAACGGACCAGGAGATCGGCGGGACGGTCGTCGTCGGACGATTCGGCTGAGCTAGACGAGCCATTCGCCGTCGCGCATCAACGCCCGGCCGGACAGTTCGTTCACCTCGCGCCACGCCTGGATCCGCTTTGGCGTGAGCAGCATGTACACGAATCCGGGACCGGCGGTGCGTGGGTCCCAGTCGGACTGTGCGGCATACGCGTCGGCGATCTCGGCTGCGGTGTCGGCGGTCGAGGCGACCTGCACGACGGTCGCGTCGATCATCACCACGTCCCGGGTCGGGCCGAGTGCGAGCCGGGTTTGCGTCCCGACCGGCAGGCTGCGCGCGGTGCGTGAGTCTGCCTCGAGCGCGAGGACGATCCGTCCGTCGACCCAGGCGAGCGAGAGTGGGACGAGGTAAGGCTGAGCCACGCCGGCGTCGGAGATCGATGCCGAGGCGACCCAGATGTCGGCCGCGGGCGCGGACAGCTTGGCGAGCGTGTCTGCCTTCCGCTGGGCGGCGCTGCGCGGTTCAGGAAGGGCCACAGAACACCACCTTCAATTTCCTGGCCAGCCGGCTGCTGACGCTGGTGCCGGGATGCTGAGTGCCTGACCGTCCCACCCATGCGTGGGGTCGGTGAGTCCCTGTACGCCCGGCCAATGCGCAGCCACGATGTAGAGCCGCGGCTCGGCGGGCTCGCCGCCGAGCATGCACGCGAACCCGCCCCGATCGAGTTGCACGGTGTCGAGTACTTCGCCGCCTTCGCGCACCCGCGCGCAACGCTGGTTCGGCACGTCGGCGTACCAGACGGCGCCATCGCGATCGATGCAGATGCCGTCGGGCACGCCGTCGCCGAGGTCCGCCCAGACTCGGCGCTCGCCGAGTGACCCGTCGGCGTTGATCGGGAAGGCGGTCAGCCGGTTGCGATACGACTCGGCGACGACGAGCGTCGCGTTGTCCGGCGTCACCGCCATGCCGTTGGGGAACGCGAGGTCGTCGGCAACGACGGTGGCCGAACCGTCCGGGCGAACGAGAGCGACGAAACCGGGTGCGCGCTCGCCGGGTGGCGGACCGGTGGCGAAGTCGAAGTTGCCGCAGTTGACGTACGCGTTGCCGCGACCGTCGATGACGATGTCGTTACAGCCGTACTGCGACAAGTGGCCGAGGTCGGCGTAGGTCGTTGTCGATCCGTCTGGGTGTAGTTCGAGCAGCGCGTGCTCCGACCCGGAGACGAGCAGCGGTGTGCCGTCGGGCAGGAAGTCGAAGCAGAGCGGCAACGACTGATGCCGCGCTACGACCTCGGCGTTGCCGTCATCGATTCTGATGATCTCGCCGGCCAGCCAGTCGGCGAACCACAACCGGCTGTCGTGCCAGCGCGGCGACTCGACGAGTCCGTGCCCGTCGCTCAGAACGTCCACGCCTCAGCTTGGCATGTCGGCGAAGCGGCTATAGCGGCCTTGGAACGCAACCGCGACTGTCGCGGTCGGACCGTTGCGGTGCTTAGCGATGATCAGGTCTGCTTCGCCCGCACGTTCAGTCTCTGGCTCGTACAGATCGGGTCGGTGAACCAGCAGCACGACGTCCGAGTCCTGCTCGATCGAGTTGTGCACCATCACGCCGTCGGCGAGGAAGTTGTGCTCGCCCGGAACGGTCGCGTCGTAGACCGGCTGCTCGCCGAGCGCCTCAATCTCGACGACGGTGTCCCAGAAGACGTCATTGGTCGCCAGCATGTCGAGATCGGCGTCGTCGAGGACGTCCGCGACGCGCGCCAACCGCGCTCGACTCGGTGCGTGTCTCCACAGCGTTGAACCGCAGAACTGCGTCGACATAGCAGTCGCGAACTCGCGGTGTGTCATCTGTTGTTCCTGGAGCACGATCCGCACGCGGTCCCATACACCTCGCGGGATCGTGTCGACATTGGTGTTGGGACGGATGCCGACCAACGCGAGCCTCGCCCGTTCGACGATCTCTCCGCGAGCGCCGTGGCATCCGATCCGCACGAGAAACTCGCGCTGCTGTTCGCAGCCGACGACATGCACGTGGTAGTTGTCGCGGTAGCCAGCCTTGCGGACCGTCTTGATCCGTGCGGTGATGCCGAATCGGGTCAGTAACCGAGCGACGTCGTCGGCGAGGCGTCGGCTGGATGACGAGTAGTAGATCCGGACGGCGTTCGTCGCGTTCACGTGCACGCACCCGTCGGTCGACCACAGGTGCCGCAGGAACAGGGACACCTGGTCGTCCGGTAGGCGGAAGATGCCCGCCGGCACAAACTTCTCGTGGCTTCGCAAGCCGAACAGCCCGAGCTCGTCGAGCCAGACATTGATCGGATTGCGACGCCCGTGGGTGAGTCGATACGGCGCCGGAAGGCGCAACGTCGTCACCCGTGCGGCGGGGTACTCATCACGGACGGCGGTGACGCCGAACGCCTTCGCCGCTTCGGTAACCGCTTCGAGGTTCGCCTCGTCGATGCTTGCGTACCGCAATGGTTGGTTGCGCACGAACGACCCGTCGCCGATGAGATGGGCGAGCAGAACGATGTGCCGCTCGTCCCACGCAACAGGCAGCCGCGGCGTCGGAACGTCCCGGGCGATGGCAATGCGCGCACCACGCTCGAGATCGCCCAGGTGTGCCCAGCCGTCGTACGTGTAGAACTTGTGGTTCGCCGTGGCCTCGATCGTGCGCCCCGATGCGAGGCGCATCCGGAAGACGGGCTTGGTGCCGGTCGTGAACACCTTGGTCATCGGCCGCGCGACGACGCGGAGTCGACGGTCGAGCGTCCATACCGGAATCTCGGCTTCCCCGCTTTCGAACAGCTCGCCGATCGACACCTCAGCGCCGGTGTCCGCGCGCCAGATGCGGGTGGACGCGGGCAGGCACCCGGATTCGCGCAGGTCGGAGAGCATCGGCTTCTTGTCGGTGCGCTGCTCCGGACCACGATTGAGCTGCGAGAGCGCGACGACCGGGACGTCCAGCTCCTTGGCCAGCAATTTCATCGCACGGCTGAATTCGCTCACCTCTTGCTGGCGCGACTCCACCCGCTTACCGCTCGTCATCAGCTGCAGGTAATCGATGATCACGAGCGACAGGTCATGCCGTTGACGAAGCCGTCGCGCCTTGGCGCGGATCTCCATCATCGTGAGGTTCGGCGAATCGTCGATGAACAGCGGAGCGTCGGCGAGCTCGGACGAACGCAGCGCAAGCCGTCGCCAGTCGGTGTCGTTCATGTGGCCGGAGCGCATGCTCTGCAGCGCGACGCCTGCCTCTGCGGCGAACAGCCGCATCATGATCTCGAGCTTGCCCATCTCGAGCGAGAAGATGGCCGTCGGCTTCTGATTCTTCACCGCTGCCGACCGCGCAAAGTCGAGCGCCAGTGTCGAATTGTGTGTCGGGATCATCCCCTGGCCGGCGAGGTAGAGGTGGTCTTCGTTGTCGACCTGCACACAGCGCACCGCGACCGAGTTGATCGGACGAACGTCCGTCACATCGTGCGTGCGCGCGTACCCCGCCGCTGAGTCGCGGACTTCAACTGGGATGCGTCCGAGATGCGCCACCGCGAGATCGCGTGTCGTGCAACGCATGGGCACCGACCAGGCGCCGGTGTCCCTCGGCGCCGTCGCGAATACCGCGGCACGCACGTGCACGCGCCATTCGTGTTCGGCGTCGGCGGTGATGACGGTGCCGTCGGAGAATTCGATCTCGTAGCAGGGGCGGCCGGTCATCACGTCGGTCGCCGCCACGACCTGAGTCGGTCGACCGTCCGCACCGAGCAGCTCGTCGCCGACCTGGACCTCGCCCATCGTCGTCCAGCCCGTTGGCGTGGGCAGCGGCGTGTCGAGGGCGAGCGCCTTGCCCGAGCCCGGCCGGCCGGCAACCGTCACCATCTGGCCGGGATGCAGACCGTTGGTGATCTCGTCCAGGTGTTGGAAGCCGGTCGGGATACCGGTGCCGATGCCACCCGTCGACGAGATCTTCTCGATCTCATCCAGCGTCACCTGCAACAGCGACTCGATGTGCACGTAGTCCTCGGACGTGCGTCGCTCGGTGACGTCGTAGATTTCCGCCTGCGCGCGGTCGACCACGTCATCGATCGTGCCGAGCACATCGGTGTTGCCGGACGACGCGTCGTACCCCATCTGCACAATGCGCGTGCCGGCCATCACCAGTCGGCGCAACGTCGCGCGGTCGGCGATGATCGCGGCGTAGTAGCCGGCGTTGGCCGCAGTCGGAACTGACGAGATCAGCGTGTGCAGGTACGGCGCGCCACCGACTCGGTTGAGCTGGCCGAGCCGGGTGAGTTCGGCGGAAACGGTGACCGCGTCAGCAGGTTCGCCGCGGGCGTAGAGGTCGAGGACCGCGTCATAGATCAGCTGGTGCGCCGGTCGGTAGAAGTCGCCGGGCTTGATCACCTCGACGACGTCGGCGATCGCGTCCTTCGACAGCATCATCGCGCCGAGGACGGACTGTTCCGCCTCGACCGCCTGCGGCGGGGTGCGGTCGAACTCCGGCGCCCCAGAGGACGCCGGATTGCGGGCATCGCCGATCAAAGTCATGTCGACGCCGCCCTCCCTAGCTGCGCTTCGAACCACACGCCTGTGAGTCTGTTCTCACCCTCCGACAAATTCGGCGAACGACGACTTTTTCGGTGGCGCGTCGGAACGTTAGAACCGACCGGATTCTCTACTCAAACGCGGGTGTTGACGGTCCTGGGGACGATCTGTGGGAAACGCGGGGCGCACCTGTAGACGACCCGGTGGACAGCGTGTGGACGACCGCATCCAGATGGTGCTGCACCCCGCGGATATGCAGGAACAGCGTCGTCCACAGGCGGTGGACGCGAGAAACTTCGCGGCAGGTTTTTCCGAACGTCAGGAAATGTTGTCCGCTACCTGCCGACCTACTTGACCCGGGCGCCGATCTTCCTGCGCATACCGCCGCGGGGCGCTGCATGTGCAGGAAGATCCGCCGGCGTGCGCCGGGGAAGCGCAGGCGAGTGCCGGCGACATGAACGAAGGGCCCGGCGAAACTCGCCGAGCCCTTCGCTGTACGCGCAGTCGATCAGTTAGACGGACGCGACCGTCAGGGGGATCGTCGCGACAACGTCCGGATGCAGGTCGACAGTCACCGAATGCGTACCGACCGACTTGATGTGCTCGTCGATGCGGATGCGCTTGCGGTCCAGCGCCGGCCCGCCCGCGTCCTTCACTGCAGCAGCGATGTCGTTCGCGGTGATCGACCCGAACAGCCGACCGTCCTTGCCGGCTCGCGCGCCGATCGTGATCGACAGCTTCTCGAGGTCGGCCTTGATCTCGCGCGCGTGGCCGAGGTCGCGGATCTCCCGCGCGTCCCGGGATCGCTTGATGTGCGCGATCTGCTTCTCGGCGCCCTTGCTCCAGGTGATCGCCGCGCCGCGCGGGACGAGGAAGTTACGCCCGTATCCGTCGGCCACCTCGACGATGTCGCCGGCGAGGCCGAGACCGGCCACCTCTCGGGTCAGGATCAGCTTCATGACGTCACCTACCGTGCCGTCGAGGTGTACGGGAGCAGCGCCATCTCACGCGCGTTCTTGATCGCCTTGGCGATCTGCCGCTGCTGCTGGGCGGTCACCCCGGTGACCCGGCGGGCGCGGATCTTGCCGCGGTCCGAGATGAACTTGCGCAGCAGGTTCGTGTCCTTGTAGTCGATGTAGTCGATCTTCGCCGCAGTCAGCGGATTCGACTTCTTCTTGGGCTTGCGAATAGGAGGCTTTGGCATGTCCGTGAATCTCCGTTGGTAGCTGAGTCAGTGAACGTTTAGAAGGGGGGTTCGTCCGAGAAGCCGCCGCCGGACGGCGCCGATGACGGGGCCGAGCCCCACGGGTCGTCCGCAGGCGCCGCGCTGCCGCCGGAGTCCGAGCCGGACGAGCCGAAGCCGCCGCCCGAGGACGAGCCGCGCTGGGTGCGGTTGACCTTGGCGGTGGCGTACTTCAACGAGGGGCCGATCTCGTCGACCTCCAACTCGATGACGGTGCGCTTCTCGCCCTCGCGGGTCTCGTACGAGCGCTGCTTGAGCCGACCCTGCGCGATGACGCGCATGCCGCGCTGCAGCGACTCGGCGACGCTCTCTGCGGCCTGGCGCCAGATCGAGCAGCGCAGGAACAGCGCCTCGCCGTCCTTCCACTCGTTCGTGTTCTTGTCGAACGTGCGGGGTGTGGACGCGATGGTGAACGAGGCAACCGCGGCACCCGACGGGGTGAACCGCAGCTCCGGGTCGGCGGTCAGGTTGCCAACAACGGTGATGACGGTGTCGCCTGCCATCGCGCTTACCGCTCTTCCGGCCGCAGGACCTTGGTCCGCAGCACTGACTCGTTGAGATTGAGCTGCCGGTCGAGCTCCTGCACGGACGCTGGGTTGGCAGTGAGGTCGACGACGGCGTAAATGCCCTCGACATGCTTGTTGATCTCGTAAGCCATCCGGCGACGGCCCCACACGTCGACCTTCTCGACGGTGCCGCCGTCGTTCTTCACGACGGACAGGAACGCGTCGAGCGACGGACCGATCGTCCGCTCTTCGAGGGTGGGGTCAAGGATGACCATGACTTCGTAATGGCGCATGAGCGTGCCATTCCTCCTGTGGACTATTCGGCCACGGACGGTCCGTGGCAGGAGGGTGTCACCCGAGGGCGACAAATGTCCTGCCGGGCGGCGGGACAACCGCGCAAGACTACCGGTCTGACCGGCCGATTTCGAAATTGCCCACAGGGCGACGGGTCAGCTGCCGCGCTTCAGCAGGTAGAGCCGCGCGTAGGTCGCGGCGACGAAGGCCAGCGCGATCACCGCGATGATGGCGAGCACGACCCACACCTCGCCGGTCGACGCCGGCCTCGAAGAGGTGAACTGGATCGCGCGCTTGCCGTCGTTCAGCTGCTTGGCGCCGGGATCCGCCGCCTGCGAGTTGCCTGAACCGGCCTGCCCTGGGATCGGCGCGCTGTCGATCGGGACCGAGCCGCCACCCACGGAACCGCCGAGGCCGTTGAAGTCGATGCCCGCACCGACCAAGCCGCCGGCGCTATCACCGGCCGGCACCACCTTCGCCGGTACGGGTAGTGGGTTGTCGCCGCCCTGCGCCGGGTTCCCCGACGTGTTGTTGCCACCGCCGTTGGAGCCGCCGTTCGACCCGCCACCGACGTTGCCGACGGTCGGCAGCGAGGTCGGCACAGTCACCGGCAGCGTGACCTTGACGCCGGGAATGCCGATCGCGATCGGCGGCAGGTTGGGCGCGCTCACCGATGCCGAGATGCTGGGCAGCGCGACGGCGAGCCCGCAGTCAGCGGCGTTCGGGGTGACGTGGATCCACCCGTCCCACGACAGCTTCGCGCCGGCCTTCAGCGCGTTCGAGCTCAGCCCCAGCGGCACCTTCAGCGCGCCGAGCTGGACCGCGGTGACCGTCCACGTCCACTTGTGGTCGCCGGCGGTGAGGCTGTCGATCTTCTGCCACTGGTTGGTGATGTCGAGCTTGATCGGGTGCAGCGCGTTCGGGTTGATGACCATCGAGCCGTCGAGCGAGGCGAGCTTGCTCAGGTCGAGCGGCACGCCCAGCAAGGTGAGGCCGATGATCGAGCTCTTGACGTCCAACTCCTGGCCGGGCTTGACGTAGACGTCGGTGCCGCCGATCGCGACCTTGCAGTTGTTCGTCGCCACTCCGGTGACACCGAAGGTGGCTTGGACCGGATTGTCCACCGCGCTGGCCGAGCCAGAGGTCACGGCGATGAGCGTTGCGCCAAGAGCGGCACCACCGGCGGCGGCCACGAGCCAGCGCACTCTGGGTCGACGTACCCGGGCAACACGGCCCGGTGCGACAACGTGGCGACCCGGCATCGACACTCCCAAATCGGTGGACGGACCCGGCACAAACCGGGCACGCGAAACTCCCGAAGCTTAACGCATTCCGTACAGGTCAACGACCCGTCTTCAGTTTGGGATACGCCGCTCGGGAACGCCAGGGCGGGCCGAATTGCGTAACCCGGGCTTGTCCTACCCACCTCGTAGGGTGGATCTGTGACAAGGATCGGCGCGCACGTGAAATCGGACGATCCGCTCCAGTGGGCGGAGGAAACCGGGGCTGAGGCGGTCCAGTTCTTCCTCACCGATCCGCAGGCGTGGAAGGCACCGGACGAGCACCCGCAGCAGGAGGCGATCCGCGCCAGCGGGCTGGCCGTCTACATCCACGCGCCGTACCGGATCAACGTCGCCACCACGAACAACCGGATCCGCATCCCCAGTCGCAAGTTGCTCGCCCAGCACGCCGAGGGCGCCAAGGCCATCGGCGCGAAGGCGATCATCGTCCACGGCGGGCACCTGAACGAGGCGGACGATCCCGAGATCGGCTTCGCAAACTGGCGCAAGACGATGGCCTACGCGCAGAACGACGGCGGGTTCGCCGTCCCCGTTCTCCTGGAGAACACCGCCGGCGGCACCAACGCGATGGCTCGGCACTTCGACCGGCTGGCCCGGCTGTGGGACTCCGTCGGCGACTACGGGCTGGGCTTCTGCCTCGACACCTGTCACGCACATGCCGGCGGTGAAGACCTCGCCGACATCGTCGATCGGGTGAAGGCGATCACCGGACGGATCGATCTGGTGCATGCCAACAACAGTCGGGACGCGTTCGACTCCGGCGCCGACCGGCATGCCGCGCTCGAGACCGGTGAGATCGACCCGGAGCTGATCGTCGAGGTATGCCGGGCCGCCGGCAGCGACGTGATCGTCGAGACGCCGGGCGAGACGCAGGCTGCGGACGTCGCCTATTTGCGCAAGTCGATCTGAACAGCAGCGCCGTCCTCGCCGAATTCGTACTGGTCGAACATTGCCTCGTCGCCGAGCGGGCGAGCCCAGTAATCCGGCGCGCCGTCGAAGACACCGCCGCTCGGATCGTCCACGCCGTCCACCCGGACGACGTCCAGCCACGGGTTCCACATCTCCCTGATGACCAGCGCGGCCAGCGCGAGGAGCATCCCGTCCCGGATCACCAGCACCAGCATCAGCCAGCCGTAGTTGACGCCGTGGTCATGCACGTCGTAGCCGAGCAGCAGGGTGAGCGTCAGGATCCAGACGAGAACCTCGACGAACTGCCACACGAGGACGAGCCGCCAGCGCGGTCGGGCGAGCGCGATCAGCGGTACCAGCCACAGCGAGTACTGCGGGCTCCACACCTTGGTGGTGAGCAGGAAGGCGAGCACGGAAAGGAAGACCAGTTGTGCGAGCCGTGGACGAACCGGTGCCGCCAGCCCAACCACAGTCACCAGGACGAGCCCGGCAATCAACGCGAGGGCGACCGCAGTACCTGAGGGCACCCAGTACGGCGCGTCGCCGTCGGACACCGAGCCGTTGGTGAGCGTGCGCGCCATCGCCCAGATCGTGGAGCGCTCGGTCGCTCGGTCCTCGCTGAATTGATAGAACTTCCACCAACCGTCGTGATACGCGATGGCGATGGGCACGTTCGCGGCACACCACGCGAACCCGGCCGACATCGTTGCCCAGACGGGATCCGCGTAGCGGCGGGTGCGAATGGCCAGGATGCCGATCGCGACCAGCAGGAAGAGCGGATACAGCTTCGCCGCGATGCCAAGCCCGATCAGTGCGCCGGCAAGCACCGGTTTCTCTTTCGACCACGCCCACAGCGCACCCGACGTGAACGCCATGGCGAGCAGGTCCCAGTTCGAGAACGCGTGGAAGATGAGTAGCGGCGATAGCGCGAAGATCGCCGCGTCGTACGGCCGATGCCGATGGGTGAGCGCCGTTGTCGCCGTGACGACCAGCGCGCAGAGTCCGAGCAAGAACGACGTGAGTACGACAAAGGCGATGAGTTCCGACCAGCTCGACACGATCCCGTGCACGCCGCGCGTCAGGTCGGCGGTCAGCCACATGAACCCGCCGGTGAGCACGGGATACTCGACCGCGGTGTCCCGGTACGGCACCGCCCCCACGTCCAGCCGCTCGTCCGACCACAGCGGTACGACGTCGGAGTAGCAGAAGTGCGTGTACTGCTTGTGCCCGGTCCACTGACCGTTGATGCAGGGCGATTTCTGCGCGAAGCCGAGCAGCAGCGTGACCACAGTCATCGCCATCAGGAAGCGGACCGGCGTCCACCACGAACGTTTCGCGACGCCTGCGTGGCGACCCCACGGCCCGCCGAGCATCCGTGTCGCACGCCATGCGGTCGGATCGACCCGACTCGGCAACCGGACGACCGGCCCCTCCGGGTCGGCGCGCGACGTGTCGTCACCGGCGAACGTCGTCACCCGAGATATCCAAGCACGCGATCCCGGGGGTTCGGCTCAGCGCCGGGCTATGGCCCGCAGAACAACCCGTGGCAGGTCGAGGACGATCCACTCGGCGTCGTAGTGGTCGGCGTCGGCGTCGGGGTGGGCGTCGAAGTGGTCGGCGTCGGGAAACCACTGGTCACCGAGAAGGTCGGCTTCGGCGTGGTGGTCGTGGGCGTCGGCGTGATCGTCGGCGGGGTGTACGTCGGCGTCGGCGCGGGCACGTCGCCGTTCGAGTCGATCATCTGCTCCGTCGCCATCTGCAGGTTCGGCTCACCGGCGAGGTAGGTGTCCATGAACAGCTTCCAGGTGTGGCCGGGCAGGTCGCTGCCGTACTCCGGTGAGCCGGACGAGTTGAAGATCGGCTTGGAGTAGCCGGTGCCGACCCACACAGCCGCGCTCACCTGCGGTGTGTAGCCGACCATCCACGCGTCGCTGTTGTTCGGCGAGGTCGGGCTGATGCCCTCGGTACCGGTCTTGGCTGCGGATGTCCGACCGTCCGCGAGCGGCACCCCGGACCACGACGCAACCGGCTCCAGCGTCAGCGTGACGTCATTGGCGACCTTCTTGTCGATGGCCTGCACCTCGTCCGCCTTGTGCGTGTACACCACGTCGCCGTCCGAGGTGGTCGCCTTCTCCACCAGGTACGGATCGTTCTGCTGGCCGCCGTTCGCGAGTGTCGCGAAGCCGGACGCCTGGTCGATCGGAGTCACCGGGTAGTCGCCGATGCCGATGCCGAATCGGGTTTGCCCGTCCTTGTCCTGGAGCGTCTTCGTCCCGTAACTGTCGGTTTCCGCGACCCCCATCGCGTGCGCCGTGTCCGCGACGTTGTTCGGTCCGGCGTCCAGCGCCAACTGGTCGAACGTCGTGTTGAGCGAGTACTTCATCGCAAGCGACAGCAGGATGTGCGAACTGCTGAGGCTGAAGTCGCCCGGGTCGTTACAGATCTTCGTGCCGTCGATCGTCTTGCAGTAGCTGCCGTCGACGACGCTGTTGATCGCCAAGTGGTCCTTGTACTTCGCCTGGTTCAGCGTCTGCTTCAACACCGTTGCGAGC
>Ga0308175_100002363_pt1 | contig 12917 bp, 11 predicted proteins | sample PhyCR1_3_FD_203893 | JGI IMG/M metagenome (GOLD analysis project Ga0308175, IMG submission 203893) | Soil microbial communities from UC Gill Tract Community Farm, Albany, California, United States - DLSLS.C.R1 | ecosystem: Environmental > Terrestrial > Soil > Agricultural land | place: USA...
GTGATCTTTACCGCATTGCTTCTTTGGGCTATGCACCGCCTTGCGCCTCCGGACTTGGCGACCATCGGTACGGGGCAGCTGGAGGCTACTGTGGCGATTCTCCTCGTCGGTCCGACGCTCGCCTCTGTTTGGGCAGTTCGGGCAGATTCCGAGGTATTGGGCCGGATGCTGCTCGGCGCGCGAGCGATCCTGCTGCTCTCTGCGGTGCTAGCCATGGGAACGGCGCTGAGCCTCGATGGCTTCCAGCCCTTTCACCTGAGTGAAGCTCGGGCGGTCGAGCTCTACGCATCAGCCAGCTACCTGGTTGCCGTGTTCATCGTGATTGGCTGGGTCGTAACCCTTCCCGCTACCTGGTTTCTCTACCGGGGTATTCTCACGACGCCTCGGCGCAGCTTAGGCGCGGTGTGTGGGATTTCCCTTATTGCACTCGTGGTGGCGGCCCATTCTGGTGTGCCGCTTCGGGTCTCCGGATTCACGTTGCTTGGCTGTGGCCTCTTCCTCTCGGCCGTCGCCGTCCATCCTGGCAGACCTAGCCGGATTGACCATCGTGGAACGGCTCCTGTCTTGGCAGGTATTGCTGGGATGGGAACGTTGCTAGGGGCAGGGTTTTTCTTGGGGTTCTACGACGATTTACTCCGTGCATCATCGTTTCGGCCCAGTCTTTCCGTCTTCTTGATTGTTATTTTCTTCGCGGGCTTAGTTGCGTGGTATCGCTCGCCGTGATAAAAGATCTTATGATTGGTCAACGATTGCCTAGTGATTCCGATTCAAGAGTTCTTGCTTGCTGGCGATAGACGAGGGTAGAGTGCTGCTATGGGCAAATACGTGAGAATTGACAGTGGAGTGTCGGCCAAGAGCATCGGGCCTCCGGAGCGCTCGCGCTCGGACTTTTTTCTGCCTCCCAGGCCGGCCAAGAGTCTTGATGCAGCCAAGATTCGAATCACCGGCGCTGAGCCTCGGCCCGAGGGTTCAAGCGCAGAGGCGCAGCGCGCAAAGCGCGTGGTTGACTCCCTGCTTGGCTGACGGTGGCTCTTAGGTTCAGTTGCCCTTGATGTGGCGCTGACGGAGGATTGAGCCAAGCTCTCAGCGTAGAGGTCAAGCTCTTGGCCTAGGGCCGTCCGGCGAACCGCAGGTCCCAGGTTCGAATGGGTCGGGAGCAACCTCCCCGAAACTCAACTTGTCCCAGCGACTCGTGTGTTTGTCCTAGGTGCCCCGGTCGACAACGACCAACAAGATGCCCAGCTGCGCTAACAGCCTGAGGGCACTTCGCACAGGAGGCGACCCCATGCTCGATGATTCCCGTGTGGGCCGCGGCTTGGACATAGTCGCTTTGATCGGGGGCCGTCGCGTTTCGCGTAGCGAGGTTCAGGAGTGGGAGGCCGAGCGTGCCGCGAGGGTCTGCGAGAAGCTCGACATCGTTTCTCCACCGAGAGGTCTCTCGGCCCAACGGGATGCTCTGGTCGCCCGCAAGCTCGAACTTGGCCATCAGGAGCTTGAACGCCGTCTGGCCCGCGAGCTGCGGATCTCTTCCCGCATCAGTCGTCTGATGGCCGCCCTCTCGAGGGGCAGACGGCGGCTCTGCACAATCGAGCTCAGCGGCTCGGGGGGTTCGGCGGAGGCGATGCCGGGCTACTACAAGACGGCGATGGAAACCGGCGACGAGGCTGCACTGCTTGCGGCCTCCCCCGATCATTTCCTCCTCTTCGAAGGCGGCGACGGCGTCCAGCAGGTGGTCGAGACGACCGGCGGCTCACCGTTCGCGGCGCGGATCTTCCTCGACGAGAGCGACACCACCTCTGTGACGACCAATGCCGACCCCGAGTTTCCGGTCCAGTGGGTAGCGGTCGGTCGCGGCAGCGTCGACGGACCACCCGCCGGCGCGATCCGTCATCAGTTCAGAGACGAAGCCGACGGGTTCAGGGTCCGTCTAACGGGTGAGTTCCCGGCCTTCACCCCGCCGCACCTGATCCGCGCCCACCGCTGGCACCTGGCATGCGAGTTCTCGAACTGGATCGAGGCTGCGAACCGGTGAGTCGTAGACGACGAAGGCGGCGACATGCCGTTTGGCGCCCTCCTCCAACTGCTGGAGGCGCCGGTGGGACGGTCGCCTGAGCTGCTCACTGGAGCGCGGGTATGTCGAGGCGGCTGTTCCTTTCCGCCTTCGGCGCCGCTCCGGCGAATGTCGTCCAAGGCCGCGTCTAGCATGGCTCCGGTCCCGATGCCCGCGCCGTCCAAGAACAGGCTCCGTTCGTCGTCGGCCAGGCGGGAATCCTCCTCTTCGGGCAGGCGCAGGCCTTCTCCCTCGGCTTCAGACTCGGCAGCGCCGGCGCCCGTCGGTGAGGCCTCGCGCGATCAGCTGCGAGAGGCGTTCGATCGGGTCCGGGCAGACGTCGCCAAGGGGCTCGAGCAGCTCCGCGTGCAGGTTCGCGAGGACTTCGAGCAGCTCGGGCGGGAGCTCGAGTAGCCGCGCGCAGAAGAGGGTCCTGAGTTGCCGGTTTTTGCGCGGAGAACCCCATTTGGGGGCATCCTGCCTCACGTAAGATGCGGCGCGTGAGCGAGCCGCCCGATCCCCGCGATCCCTCTGGTTTCGGGCCCGACTCGCCGGAGATCTCAGCCGCTGCGGAGCGAGCGCGCCAGCAGATCCGCGAGGAGTTCAAGCGGCTCCGGGACGAAATTCACGAGCAGTGCGCCGAGGATGGCAGTGGCGACGTCCCATCCGGCACCGGGTTCCGACACAGGGCGCGCCTGTCGCTGGCTGCGTTGGCGCTGAGCGCCGCGGTGGCCGCCGCCGCGGCGAACTTCGCCCTCCACGGCGGCCGGAGCTCGAAGGAGGGGGATGCTTCGCTACCCCAACCATCACCCGCGCCGGAAGCCGGTGCGATCGCAGCGGCTCCGGAAAGTCCCCGCGCGCCGGGCCCCCAGGCCCCGTTGCATTTCCTCTCCGGTGTCGCGCCCGGCGTCCTGTTCGAGCGCCTCGGATCAACCGGAAGCTCGCCCGCCAAGGACGCCGTGCTCGAAGGGCCCACGCCTGCCTTCGTCGTCGGCAATCCGGTGCCCGCGGGCCAGCCCGGGGGTGCGGACGGAGGTGTCGGGAATTCAAGCCCGGTCCGCCAGCATCCAACGCCCACGCCCGCCTCGCCGCCGCCTGAAGCACCACAAGCGCTCGCCTACTCGCCCCCGCCCCCCGCCCCCGACGGCGCAAGCGTGGGCGACGGTGGCAATCCGGCCAGTGGCCCTGACCATGGCGGAGACGCTGCCGGTGGGAGGGGCCATGGCGGCGGTGCCGCTCACGGTGCCGAGGGGGAAGGCCGTCGTGGTGGTGGCGGTTCCGGTGGAAAGACCGCTGCCGCCGTGGTCGACCCCGAAGCCTCGGGTGGTGCGGGAAACGGTCTCGGCAAAGGTCACGTCAACGCGCAAGGGAAGGGGCACGACGGCGCAAGCCCCGGCAAGGGGCATCAGAAGTACGACAACGGGGACGTGCCCGAACAGGGCACTCCCGGCGGACAGGGAAGTCCTGGCCCCGATTTCGGCTCTCACGGGCACGTGCACGGCCCGCGAGGGGCCAAGCATCCCGCTCCGGCTCCCCCCGCATCGGTGCCGGCTCCCCCCGCACCGGCACCACCTTCCGGCTCCGGCGGCGGCCCCGGGAAGAGCCAAGAAGACCACGGCAATGGGAACGGCAAAATCGACGCTCCGGGCCAGCTCAAGAAGTAGGGGAGCCCTCCCGCCGCTGTGGGGCTGATGCTCGCGGCGAGGCTCGTCTTTGCGGCTCAGCTGCGCGGCGACCGCGGGAGCGGGCGCACCGTGAAGCTCGTGTTCACCGGGCCCCCGACGTTGCCGGCAGCATCGACGGCCGCGAAGACCGCTCGATAGATCCCCGGTCGAAGGGGGTGTCCATGAATCCGCCCGGCCCAGGGGACGCGGTTGTTGCCGCCCCCCGCCTGATCGCTGAGTACACCTGCCGCGACGAAGCGGCGGCACCGCGGCAGTTTGGCGTTGCCGAGCGTCTCCTTCCGGCAGCTGCCGCCGACGCGGCGGCCGGGCAGCACCCGCTCGAGGGAGATCGTCACCCGGGCCGGCTCGGAGAGCCCAAAGGCGAAGACCGCGCCTCCGCCCGGAAGCAGCCGGCGCGGATGCACGCCGACGTCGCCGAGGAACTGGGGCGGGGTCCGGTCCGTTGCGGGTGCGGGAGATTGGAGTGAGGCGGGGGATGCGGAGGCGGGGGGCAGAGCCGGTGGGGAGGGTTCAGTGCAACCGTCGACCGGTCCGGCCGTCGTCGGGCAGAGGTCCTGGCTCTCGTCGCCGAAGCCGTCGTGATCGGCGTCGGGCTCGACCACCGCGTTGAAGAGGGGTTCGTAGCCGGCCAGCGGGGAGGGCTCGGCTTGCGTCACCCCGTCGGTCAGCGGCGGCGTGGCCCGCCCGAACGCCGCCCCCGGGGCTTCCCGGATCTCGACGGCGGTGGAGAAGTCGGGGTTGTTGATCCCTGGCATGTCGAAGCCGACGGTCTGGCCGGCTGCGATCGGGACCCGGTCGACGAATTCGTTCAGGCCCTGGACCAGCGGGAACGACTCTCCACTCCGAACAGCGGTGATCTGCCCCGCGTTACGGCTGAGCACGCGCACTCGACCGCTGCCGCCCGACGCCTGCAGATACTGGAGCCGGACGCGCCAGCGCACGACCACCCCGTCGTAGGGCGCCTGCGTCTGCCCGCTCGGCAGCGCCGCGGGCCAGACCGTGCAGGGAGCCAGGCATTCCGCTCCCGAGCTGACCGGGCTCAGGTCGCTCGTTCCCAGGGTCACCGACGCCGTGGCGCCTCCGGGGGCGATGATGCCGAAGACACCCAGGGCCGCCAGAGAGAGGAGGGCGCACCGGGACGCGAGCCGCGCACTCATGAGCAGAGAATAGAACCGCACCCGCTTGTTAGGGTCAATCTGCCCATGGTCAACCCCTTCCCGCAGGCGCCCGGGCGTTGGCTGGCCCTTTCGATCCTCGCCGTGCTCTGCCTGGTTGGCGCGGCCCGGGCCGAAGTGGTGGGCGGGGGACACTCTCGCGTCAGCTTCAGCGGCGAGATCCGGCCGCATGTCTTGCCCAGGCAGGGTGAGGAACCGATCGCCGTCAGGGTGGCGGGCAGGGTGGAGCCGGTTGACGACAGCCGCCCGCCGGCCCTGCATCGATTCGTGGTCGCCTTCAACCACCACGCCCACCTCTTCACCAGGGGGCTGCCGGTCTGTCCTCGAGGCCGCGTGGCCAGCGCCACGTCCCGCCGGGCGCTTGCCGCATGCGGTCCGGCCCTGGTGGGCACCGGTCACTTCTCCGCCCACATCGACATCCCCGAAGAGGCGCCGTTCCCATCCAACGGCCGCGCCCTCGTCTTCAACAGCAGCCTGCATGGGCGCCCGGCCCTGCTCGCCCATGTCTACGGCAGCAAGCCCGTCCCGACCGCGGAGGTGCTGCTGCTGGCGATCAGCCACAGCAGCCGCCCGGGCTTCGACGTCACGCTCACCGCGACGATGCCGGAAGTCGGCGAAGGATGGGGCTACGTGACCGGCTTCGACTTCACCCTCCGGCGGATCTACAGCTTCCGCGGCAGGCGCCGCAGCCTGGTCAGCGCCAATTGTCCGGCCCCGCCAGGCTTCAGCCGGGTTCCGTTCCAGCTCGCCCGCGGCACCTTCTACCTCAGCGACGGCAGCGTCCGCCACCGCACCCTCGGCGCGGTCTGTCACGTCCGCCGGCGCTAGACGATCTACAGCGCCGGGATGCCCTTCTCCGGGTCGTAGTGCCCGGGCTCGACCCGCGCGGAGATCATCAGCCGATTCCAGGCGTTGATCGCGGTCAGCGCGAACAGCAGGTTGGCGAGTTCCTCCTCCTCGAAGGCGGCCGCGGCGCGCTCCCAGATCGGGTCGGGGACGTGGCCGTCGCTGAGGACCGTCACGGCCTCGCACAGCTCGAGCGCCGCCCGCTCGCGCTGGTCGAAGAGCGGGCTCTCGCGCCAGGCGTCCAGCAGGTAGAGGCGGTCCTCGCTCTCGCCTGCCGCCCGCGCGTCCTTCCAGTGCATGTCGATGCAGACGGCGCAGCCGTTGAGCTGGGAGGCGCGGACCTTGACCAGGTTGGCGACGGTCTCCTCGAGCTGGATCGTGCGCTCGAGGCGGAGCATCGCCCCCATCTGCTTTGGGGCTCGCTCGGCGAGCTGGATGCGGCCGGCTGGAATCGTGGTGGTCATCGTCGTCCCTCCTTCGCGGGATCGATCTTTCCGGTGAGGTAGCGCTGCAGGGTGGGCCCGTAGATCTCGACCAGCGTCTCGCGGTTGGCCGAGGCGATCGGCTCGACGCGAAGCACGTGCCGGATCATCGCCATGCCGACGATCTGGGAGAGGGCCAGGTCCGTGCGCAGGTCGGGCCGGTCGCTGCCGAGCTCTGCCATCAGCGGGCCGAAGAGCTGCTCGCCGAGGAACTCGCGCAGCATCTCCGCCGCCTGCTCCTCGATCGTGGCCGCGCGCAGGAGCGTCAGGACCGGATGGCGCGTCCCGCCCTCGTCCCAGGTCCGCAGCGCGAGTCGGACGAGGTTGCGGCCGACGTTGCGGCGCCCGTCGCCCAGCAGCTTCGGCATCTCCACCGCCGGGTCGAAGGGCCACTCGACCGCCTCCGACAGGAGGTTCGCCTTGGTCCCGAAGAAGTGGACGACGAGGGCAGCGTCGACCCCGGCCTCGCCGGCGATGCTGCGCATCGTCGCCCCGGCGTAGCCGCGCTCCGCGAACTGGGACTGCGCGGCGCGGAGGATCGCCTCGCGGGAGCCGCTCGTGCCCGGCCTACGGCCGGTGCGGGGCGTCTTGGTCTTCGCGGGCTGGCGCTGCCGGCTGGTCATCGAGGGAAGCTTGACAGATTTATTCAACGTTGTAAAGTCAACGCTGTGAAGCCAACGTTCCGAGGAAGCCAGACGTCTCCCCGCCCAGCAGCACCTCGCCTTCGTCTCGTCCTCTTCTCGATGTGCCTGGCGCTGGGCACCGTGGTCAGTGCGGTTTCCTCCCTCAACGTCGCCCTCCCGGACGTCGCGAGGGGCCTGCACGCCTCCCAGACCGAGCTGCAGTGGATGGTCGACGCCTACGCGCTGGCCTTCGCCGGGCTGCTGCTGCCGGCCGGCGCCCTGGCCGACCGCCTCGGGCGCCGCTCCCTCCTGCTCACCGGCCTCGCGCTCTTCTCGGCCGCCGCCGCGGCCGCGCTCTTCATCGAGAGCGCGGCCGGCCTGATCGCGGTCCGCGCGGTGATGGGCCTCGGGGCGGCGGCGATCATGCCGGCGACCCTGGCGACCATCACCGCCGTCTTCCCCGGCGCCTCACGCGACCGCGCGGTCTCCATCTGGGCCGGAGTCGCCGGCGGAAGCGCCCTCGCCGGGCTGCTGGTCTCCGGCCTCCTGCTGGAAGCCTTCTCCTGGCAGTCGGTCTTCGCCCTCAGCGTGGTGCTCGGCCTCTCGGCGCTCGCCGTCGTCGCCCGCGTAGCTCCCGAGTCGCGGGCCGAGCGCGCCCACCTCGACCTCATCGGCGGAGTGGCTTCGGCGCTGGCTCTCTCCAGCCTCGTCTTCGGGATCATCGAGGGCCCGGCTCGCGGCTGGGGAGACACGCTGACGGCGGCCGCGTTTGCCGTCGCCCTCGCCTGCGCCGCCGGCTTCCTCGCCTGGGAGCTGCACCGGCCGGAGCCGCTGCTGGATCCTCGGCTCTTCCGGCTGCGCGGCTTCACCGCCGGCACCGCCTCGATCCTGGTCCAGTTCTTCGCCTTCTTCGGCTTCATCTTCGTCGTCCTGCAGTACGTGCAGTTCGTGCTCGGCTATTCCCCCTTCGAGGCCGGCCTCGCCCTGGCGCCGATGGCGGTGCTGATGATGGGCCTCTCGCCGCGCGTCCCGCGGCTGTTGGGGATCGCCGGGCCGGCACGCCTCGGCGCCCTCGGCCTGCTCTCGATGAGCGCCGGGTGCCTCGTCTTCTCGAGCGCCGGGACCGGCTCCTCCTACTGGCTGCTGCTGGCCGGGATCGTCCTGCTGGGCACCGGGGCCGCCCTCGCGACGACGCCGGCCACGGCAGCGATCGTCGCGGCGCTGCCCGCCGCCAAGCAGGGCGTGGCCTCCGCCGTCAACGACGCCGCGCGCGAGGTCGGCGGCGCCCTCGGGATCGCGGTGCTCGGCAGCGCCCTCACCGATCGCTACCAGGCGGGAGTGCCCGACCATCTCGCCGGGGTGCCGGCGCACCTGCTGGGGACCTCGAACCAGGCCCTGCCCGCCGCGATCGCCGTCGCCGAGCGGCTCGGGCCCAAGGGCGCCGCCCTCGCCACCCAGGCGCAGGCCGCCTTCGTCGACGGATTCGTCCTGGCGATGTCGATTGCCGCCGCAGCTGCCTTCGCGGCGGCGGCGTTCGTCTTCACCCTGGCGCCCGCGCGCGTCGAGGCTGACACGGCAGGAGGGGACCGCAGGGTCAGCGAGCTGCCGGCCGCGGCCGGCGCCGGCGGCGAGGGAGGTGGGCGATGAGGCCGGTGGTCGTCACCCGCGAGGTCCCCCAGCCGCCCGAGGTGGTCTACGACCGGATCGACGTGCTCGCCGACCACGAGGCCTTCACCGACCACCTGCTGATCGATTGGCAGGCCTCCGGCCCCCGCTCCGGGGTCGGCGCTCGCGCCTCGATGCGGATAAGGAAGCCCGGCCGCCCCGACCGCCTGGAGATGGTCGTCGCCGCCGCCGAGCGGCCCCGGCGGACCGTCGAGGAATCGGTCAGCGCCGGGGGCAGGCGCCGGACGAGGGGCACCTATGAGCTGGCGCCGAACGGCGCCGGGGGCACCAGGATCAGCTTCGAGTTCGCCTGGCTGGAGGCACCATTGAGCGAGCGGATCCTCGCCCCGCTGACCCGCCTGGTCACCAGGCGGGCAAACGCCGAGTCGCTGCGGCGCCTCGCCGAGCGGCTCTCCGCGGACCCCGAGAAACCACGAGGAATGGAGCAATCGTGAAGGTATTCGTCGCCGGGGGCGGCGGCGCCATCGGCGCCCGCCTGCTGCCGCAGCTGCTGGAAGCCGGTCACGAGGTGGTCGCCAGCGCGCGCTCGCCGAAAGGGCTGATCGGAATCGAGGCGCTCGGCGCCCGCGCCGTCCTCCTCGACGGGCTCGACCGGGATGCCGTCGAAGCGGCCGTGCGGCTGGAGCGGCCCGAGGCCATCGTCCACGAGATGACCGCCCTCAGCGGCCCCGCCGACCTGCGCCACTTCGACCGCTGGTTCGCCGTCACCAACGAGCTGCGCACCCGCGGCACCGACAACCTCCTCGCCGCCGCCGAAGCGGTCGGCGGGGTCCGGTTCCTGGCCCAGAGCTTCACCGGCTGGACGAACCAGCGTTCCGGGAGCCCGGTGAAGAGCGAGGAGGACCCGCTCGACGACGACCCGCCCGCGCAGATGCGCGAGACGCTGCGGGCGATCCGGTACCTCGAGCGCACGGTGGTCGACGCCGGTGGCCTCGCCCTGCGCTACGGGAGCCTCTACGGGCCCGGCACGGCCCTCTCCGGCGAGTACGTCGAGATGGTTCGCAGGCGCCGGCTGCCGGTGATCGGGGACGGCGGCGGCATCTGGTCCTTCATCCATGTCGACGACGCCGCCGCGGCGACCGCGGCCGCGCTGGAGCGAGGCGCTCCGGGCGTCTACAACGTGGTCGACGACGACCCGGCGCCTGTCGCCGAGTGGCTGCCGACCCTCGCCAGGCGCAGCGGCGCCCCGGCCCCTCGGCAGCTGCCGGTGTGGCTCGGCAAGCTCGCCACCGGCGAGGTCGGCGTTTCGATGATGACCAAGATCCGGGGCTCGTCGAACGCCAAGGCAAAGCGCGAGCTCGGCTGGACGCTCAGCCACCCGACCTGGCGCGACAGCCTCGGACCCGAGCCGAGCGCCGACTTCAGGTCGCTGCGCCGCGCCTCGTCGGCCTCAGGCCTCTGACTCGGGCGGCGGGTCCTGCCACCAGTGCTGTGCGCTCTCCAGCGGACCGCCCCCGGGCCCTCCCTGCTGTTCCAAGCGCGCCTCGTCTTCGCGCCGGGCGCGTTCCGCGGCCGCATTCTGCGCTTCGGAGAGTTTGGCGATCAGCGTGTCCCGGGTCTGCTCGAGCTCCTCGACTCCTGCCAGGTGCGCCTTCGCCCGCGAAGGAGCGGTGTAGATCTGCGGCAGGTCGCGGACGTAGGCGGCCAGCTCGGCCTCCAGGCGGGAGATCTGGCGACGCAGCTCCTGGCGGACCTCGATCGTCTCGAACGCCTCCTCGTCGGCTTCGACCGGGACCTCGGCAGGGGCGGCGGTGAGCTGTTCGCCGGGATCGAGCATGTCGGCGCAGGCCATCACCACCACGGCAAGCTCCGCCGGGTCGCGGCCCAGCCGCTGGGCCCGCCGCAGCGCCTCGAGCGCGATCGCCTCGAGCTCCGGCCTCGGCTCGACGCTGGCGGCGACGAAGGTGCCGCGCCCCTGCTGGCCGACGATCAGCTCCTCGGCTTCGAGCGATTCGTAGACCGAGCGCACCGTGTTCACGTTCACGCCGGCCCAGCCCGCCACTCGGCGCAGGCTCGGCAGGCGCTCGCCCGCTGCGAGCCGGCCGGTCAGCACCAGCGCCCGCAGGCGCCACTCGAGCTGCACCCCCAACGGCACGTCGCTTTCAGGATCAAGCGCGAATGGGTTAGGCTGTGCTAGCTTGCTCATACAGCGTATGTGGGATTCTATCAGTGAGCTGGCGCAGCGGAAGCGGGGATGGCTCGCGCTCGTTGCCGCGCTCGCGCTGATCGCTGCCGGCGCCGGGATCGCCCAGGGCGAGCTGAGCCAGAACGGCGACCTTCGCCTCTCCTTCGACGGCGGCTTTGCCCCGCTGAGGCTGCCGAGGGATCGGCTGGCCCCGGTCGACTTCGAAATCGAGGGCAAGATCACGACCACCGACGGCACCCATCCACCGCCGCTGCGCAAGGTCCACATCGCCCTGAACGGCAACGGCAGGCTGTCGTCGGCAGGCCTGCCACGATGCAACAGCGGCGCCCTGCAGTCGACCAGCCCCGCCGGGGCGCTGGCTGTCTGCCGGAGCGCTCTCGTCGGCCGCGGGACCCTGCAGGCCACGGTTGCGCTGGACGGAAACGAGGACGTCCACGTCGCCGGCTCGATCCTCGCCTTCAACGGCCGGCGGGGGGGACGGCAGAGCCTGCTCCTGCACCTCTACGTCGCCGTGCCCGTCTCCGCCACCCTGGTGCTCCCGCTAACGATCACCCACCGGCCGAACCAGCGCTTCGGAACGGTCCTCTCGGGAATCGTCCCGAAACTCGCCGGCGGGCTCGGCTCGATCACCGAGATGAAGCTGAAGGTGGGGCGGACCTACAGCACCGGCGGCAAGCGGCGCAGCTACTTGAGCGCCAGCTGCGCCGCTCCGGCGGGCTTCTCGACCGCCGTCTTCCCGTTCGCCCGGGGAACCTTCTACTTCGCCGGTGGACGGAAGATCGTGACCGCGCTCACGCGCGAGTGCCACGTGCGCTGAGGTTGCGCCCCTAGGGTTTCGGGGTGGCGTCGATCTCGAGCCGCATGGTGCCGCTGTAGGGCTGTTCGTCGCCGTCGGTGCCGCTGTAGGAGAAGTCGCGATAGGCGTAGACCCCTTCGCCGGTCTGGATCGCGGGGCCGGGCTGGAAGCCGGTGATCCGGAAGGTGCCGGTGCCGTGCGGCGGCGCTTCCCAGCCGACCGTTTCGACGCCGGACTGGCCGAGCATCGCGTAGCTCGGGCCGGTCCACCAGTCACGCGGGAAGGAGTTGGTGAAGTCGGCGCAGGCGCTCGCCCCGGAGCGGAAGGTCTGGGTCTCGAGGAAGCTCGGTACCCGGCTGGCGTGGAAGGTGACGGCGAGCGCCGGCGCCGCGGCACCTTTCTGGGGGGCGACGGAGTCGACGATCAGCTCGCCGGGGGAGGGGGCCGAGCCGTCGTAGTCGATTTCGCCCATTTTGCCGTCCTGGCAGAGGGAGCCGCCGCCGTCGTCGTGGAAGGAAAAGGAGTCCCAGTTGATCGGCGCGTCCCCGGTCCACAGCGACGTGCCGTCGGTGGCGGTCACCGCCTGGAGGGGCGCGACCGCGCTGATCGCGAAGTTTCCTGCGCCGCTGCCGGTCGTTTCGGCTTCGCCAAACATGTTTTCCCACTCGACCGCGTTGGTGAAGGTTTCTTCGTGATGGTCGATCAGGCGCACCGTCAGGTTCGGTTCCTTGTGGTAGGTGACGCTCCAGCGGGTCGAGCTCTGCTTCGGCGTCAGGAACTGGGCGATTTCCTCGGGAATGCCGGAACCCTCGGCCGTCTGATACGCGGCGGTCCCGTGGACGACGCCGGTCTCTTCGCGTTCCAGCCCGATCCCCGGGATCAGCTCCTGTTTCGGCGTGAAAGTGAGGCGGGCGATCCCTTTTTCTTCGGTTTCCGAGACGCAGATGACCGTGCAGCCAACCGAGCCCATGTCCGGCCACAGCGGCTTGGTGGCTTCAGCTTCGGTCCAGCCGACCAAGACCCCTTTGACGGGCCCGGGCGGAGGCATCTGGAAGCCGGCGAGCGTGCCGCATTTGACCAGCAGTTCGCCGTAGTCGTCGAGCATCGTGACTTTGGTTTCGAAGACCATCTGGTGGCCGGGTTCGCCGGCGCTGTGGTACCAGTGCACCGGGCCCACCCGTTCGGCGCCGCCACGGACGTCGATCGAGAAGGCGAGCAGGACGCCGTGCAGCGCGTCGAGGATCGGCTTGGCGAGGTTGAGCTTCTTCAGCACCTCGTAGGGCCCGCGCACCGCCCACCGAGGCAGGTTCTTGATCCCCCAGCGGGTCACCTTGCGGCCGAGCACGCCGGTGACCTTGTCGTAGATTTTCCCGACCGCCTTGCTCGCGATCCACTTCTGGATCTTTCCGCCGACCGCCTGTTCGAGTT
>Ga0308175_100002365_pt1 | contig 12915 bp, 9 predicted proteins | sample PhyCR1_3_FD_203893 | JGI IMG/M metagenome (GOLD analysis project Ga0308175, IMG submission 203893) | Soil microbial communities from UC Gill Tract Community Farm, Albany, California, United States - DLSLS.C.R1 | ecosystem: Environmental > Terrestrial > Soil > Agricultural land | place: USA...
CCTGCGGCTCTTCGACAAGCGCCGTCTCGGGCGGGTGCGGCTCGACCCGGATCTCGACGACCTCGGCCCCGACGCGGCGGAGGTCGGTGTCGCGGAGTTCCGGGAGCGCGTCGGTCGCGGACGGACCGCGGTCAAGGCGCGGCTCCTCGACCAGTCGGTGCTGGCGGGCGTGGGGAACCTGCTGGCCGACGAGGCGCTGTGGCAGGCGCGGCTCGACCCGCGCCGCACCGTCGACACCCTGAGCCCGGACGAGCTCACGGACCTGCACCGAGCCTTGAAGCGGGCCACCCGCAGCGCGATCCGCCAGGGCGGCGTCCACACGGGGGCCGTCGTCAAGCACCGGCACGGCGGCGGTCACTGCCCCCGCTGCGGGACGGCGATGCGACGCGCCACCGTCGGCGGCCGGACGACGTGGTTCTGCCCCGAGGAGCAGCGCTGAGCCGTCCGGCCCGAGTCCTGCCGGCTCAGCCGTTGACGCGGGTGGTGAGACCGGTGGGACCGCCGGGGGCGCCGTGGCACTTCTTGTACTTCTTGCCCGAACCGCACGGGCACTCCGCGTTGCGGCTCACGCCGACGTAGGGATCCTCGGCCACCTGCTGCGGGCTCCCGCTCACCGCCGCCTCGCCGTCCTCGGACGGGGCCGAGTAGGCGAGGTTCTGCGGTCGCTTGGGAGCGTCGAGCCCCCGGGCGCGGATGGCCGGGTGGTCACCGTTGTGGCTGGCCGCCGCGGCCTGGGCCAAGGCCGGCCCCAGCTCGAAGTCGGGCTCGAGGTCGGGCTGCGAGGCGATCACCGGCTCCGGCTCCTCCTCGAGCTGGACCTCGAGGTTGAACAGGAAGCCGACCGACTCCTCCTTGATGCCCTCCATCATCGCGCCGAACATGTCGAAGCCCTCGCGCTGGTACTCCACGAGCGGGTCGCGCTGGGAGTAGGCGCGCAGCCCGATGCCCTCGCGCAGGTAGTCCATCTCGTAGAGGTGCTCACGCCACTTGCGGTCCAGGACCGACAGCAGCACCCTGCGTTCGAGCTCACGCATCACGTCGGAGCCGATCTCGGCCTCTCGCTGGTCGTAGGCCTTCTGCGCGTCCGCCTGCAGGTCGGCGAGCAGGGTGTCCCGGTCCATCCCGTCACGACCACCGGCCTCCGACTCGAGCGCCTGCCAGCGCAGGGAGACCGGGTAGATCGTGCGCAGCGCGGTCCACAGCGCCTCGAGGTCCCACTCCTCGGGAAAGCCCTCGGTCGCGGCAGTCACGTAGGTCGCCACCGCGTCGTCGATCATCGTGCGGATCTGCTCGTGCAGGTCCCGGCCCTCGAGCACCTCGCGGCGCTCGCCGTAGATGACCTCGCGCTGCCGGCTCATCACGTCGTCGTACTTCAGCACGTTCTTGCGGGACTCGAAGTTCTGCGCCTCGACCTGGGCCTGGGCGTTCTGGATGGAGCGGGTCACCGACTTGTTCTCGATCGGCACCTCGTCGGGGATCTTGAGCGCCACCAGCACCCGCTCGACCCAGTCCGCGCGGAACAGTCGCAGCAGGTCGTCCTCGAGGGACAGGTAGAAGCGGGACTCGCCGGGGTCGCCCTGACGGCCGGAGCGACCACGGAGCTGGTTGTCGATCCGCCGCGACTCGTGCCGCTCGGTACCCAGCACGTAGAGCCCTCCCACCGCCTTGACCTCGTCGTGCTCCGCCTGCACCCTGGCGTTGATCTTCTCCACGGCGGCCGGCCAGGCGGCTTCGTACTCCTCCGCGTTCTCCACGGGATCCAGGCCGCCGTTGCGCAGCTCCTGGTCAGCGAGGAAGTCCACCGACCCACCGAGCATGATGTCGGTGCCTCGACCGGCCATGTTGGTCGCCACCGTCACGGCGCCCTTGTGACCGGCCAGGGCGACCACCTTGGCCTCGTCGGCGTGCTGCTTGGCGTTCAGCACCGTGTGCGGCACCCCCCGTTGCCTGAGCAGGCCGGCGAGCAGCTCGGACTTCTCCACCGACGTGGTTCCGACCAGGACCGGCTGACCCTTCTCGTGGCGCTGCACCAGGTCGTCGACGACGGCATTGAACTTGGCCATCTCGGTGCGGTAGACGAGGTCCGCCTGGTCCATCCGGATCATCGGCATGTTGGTCGGGATCGGCACCACGCCGAGCTTGTAGATCTTGTCGAACTCGGAGGCCTCGGTCATCGCGGTGCCGGTCATGCCGGAGAGCTTGTCGTAGAGCCGGAAGTAGTTCTGCAGCGTGATCGTGGCGAGGGTCTGGTACTCCTCGCGGACGGTGACGCCCTCCTTGGCCTCGATCGCCTGGTGCAGTCCGTCGTTGTAGCGGCGACCGGACAGGATGCGACCCGTGTGCTCGTCGACGATCAGCACCTCGTCGTTGAGGACGACGTACTCCTTGTCGTTGCGGAACAGCTCCTTGGCCTTGATCGAGTTGTTCAGGAACGAGATCAGTGGCGTGTTCGCCGACTCGTAGAGGTTCTCGATGCCCAGGTGGTCCTCGACCCGGGTGATGCCGGGCTCGAGGATCGAGATCGTGCGCTTCTTCTCGTCGACCTCGTAGTCGACATCGCGGGTCAGCGTCTGGGCGACGCGGGCGAACTCGCCGTACCACTTCACCTCGTCCTGCGTCGGACCGGAGATGATCAGCGGCGTCCGCGCCTCGTCGATGAGGATCGAGTCGACCTCGTCGACGATGGCGTAGTGGTGCCCGCGCTGGACGCACTCCTCGAGGGAGTTGGCCATGTTGTCGCGCAGGTAGTCGAAGCCCAGCTCGTTGTTGGTGGCGTAGGTGATGTCGCAGCCGTAGGCCTCGCGGCGCTGCTCGGGCGTCATCTCCGGCAGGATCACGCCGACGGTCAGCCCGAGGAAGTGGTGGATGCGGCCCATCATCTCCGACTGGTACTGCGCCAGGTAGTCGTTGACCGTGACGATGTGCACGCCCTTGCCGGTGAGCGCGTTGAGGTACGCCGGCAGCGTGGCCACCAGCGTCTTGCCCTCACCGGTCTTCATCTCGGCGATGTTGCCCAGGTGCAGGGCGGCTCCGCCCATCAGCTGCACGTCGAAGTGCCGCTGGCCGAGGATCCGCTTGGCCGCCTCGCGCACCGTCGCGAACGCCTCGGGCAGGAGGTCGTCGAGGCTCTCGCCGTCGGCGAGCCGTTGCCTGAACTCCTCGGTCATGGCCTGCAGCTCGGAGTCCGACATCGCGACGAATTCGTCCTCGATGGCGTTCACCGCGCGTGCCATGGACTCGAGCCGTCGGAGGATCTTGCCCTCGCCCATGCGAAGGATCTTGTCGATGATGGCAGGCACGAAAGCGCTTCCTTGTTGCCGGTCGGGTGGAGGGGCACGCGAGCCCGTCGTCCATCGTAACGGGCGGGGCGGCTGCCGGGTTCCGTTACCGCGGCGCCGCGTCGGGACCGTCGTACGACGACCCCGGGTCGGTCGAAGCGCCGCGGGGCCAGACTGGCTCCCATGAGCCGCGTCGCACCCCGCCGCACCGCGGTGCTGCTCCTCTGCAGTGCCGGGATGTTCCTCGTCCTGCTCGACGTCACCGTGGTGAATGTCGCGCTGCCGCGGATCTCGGAGGCACTGCACACGGGTATCGCCGGCCTGCAGTGGGTGGTGGACGGCTACGCCGTACCCTTCGCCGCGCTGCTGCTGGCCGCGGGCGGGTTGGCGGACCGTTGGGGCCCGGGCCGGCTCTTCGTGATCGGGCTCGCCGGTTTCGGCGGTGCGTCGCTCGTCTGCGGTCTCGCCCCCGGGACGGGCGTGCTGGTGGCCGGGCGAGCGCTGCAGGGTGCGGGGGCGGCCGCCCTGCTCCCGGCATCCATGGCGGTGGTGCTGAGAGCCTTCCCCGACCGGGCCGAGCAGGCCCGTGCGCTCGGCGTGTGGGCAGGGGTGTCGTCCCTCGCGCTGCCCGCCGGCCCGTTGGTCGGCGGACTGCTGACCCAGGGCGCCGGCTGGCGCTGGGTGTTCCTCGTGAACGTGCCGGTGGTGGTCGCCGCCCTCGGCGTCCTGCGCCGCGTCCTGGCCCCCGACGCCTGGGCGCCGTCGAGCCACGCCAAACGCCCGGACGTGCCTGGCGCGTCCTTGGCGACGCTCGGGCTCGGCGCCGCCGTCCTCGCGGTGATCGCGGCGGGCCACGGCTCGGGCACGACTGCCGCGGTCGCGGTCGCCGTTGCCCTCGTCTCGGCCGCGGGTTTCGTGGCCGCCGAGCGGCGTGCCGCGGAACCGATGCTGCCGCTGCGGATGTTGGGGCATCGGACCTTCTCCGCTGCGACCGTGGTGTCGCTGCTGATGAACTTCGTCGGCATCGGTTCGGTCCTGCTGCTGACCCTCTTCCTCCAGGGCGTTCGCGGGCTCGACCCCTTCCCGGCCGGGCTGGTGCTGCTCCCCTTGTTCGTCCCGCTGGCCGGACTCGCCCCGTTGACGGGGCGGCTGGTGGCCCGGGTCGGCCCCGTGCCGCCGATGGTGGCCGGCCTGCTGCTGGGTGCCGTCGGCTCAGCGGCGCTGGTGACCGTCGACCGCGGAACCGGTTGGCCCGGCCTGCTGCCCACCTTGCTCGGCCTCGGGATCGGCATGGGTCTGCTGACGGCTGCGGTGGTCTCCGCCGCGGTCGGCGCCCTGTCGGTGGCCGACGCCGGTGTCGCGTCGGGCATCAACAATGCCGCCCGACAGACCGGTGGCGCCTTGGGGATCGCCACGTACGGCGCCCTCACCGGCACGCCCGTCCACACCGTCGCATTCCTGTCCGGCGTCCACCGTGCCGGGCTCCTGGGCGCTGCCACCTGGCTCGTGGCGGTCGGGCTCACCGCGGTCCTCGTGCGGACAGGGCGGTCGTGGGTCAGCTGACCAGCCGCTGGGCCGAGAGCAGTGCCGGCGCGAGGTCACCGTGGTGCTCGACGACCACCTCGTCGAGATCAAGCCAGCCCGCCATGTCCTGCAGCTCCTCGAGCAGCTCACCGGCCGTCTCCAGCGGGGCGTGGTCCTCGGCCCACGCGGCCTTGACCAGGAGTCGCCGAGCGGGACGGTCCGCCTTCAGGTCGACCCGGGCGACGATCCGGTCACCGAGCAGGAACGGCAGCACGTAGTAGCCGTACTCCCGCTTGTGCGCGGGCACGTAGATCTCGATGCGGTAGCGGAAGCCGAAGAGCCGCTCGGTGCGGGCCCGCTCCCACACCAGCGGGTCGAAGGGCGAGAGCAGCGCCCGGGCGTGCACCGTGCGGGGCCGCGCGGCGTCGCGGTGGAGGTACGCCGGTCGTCGCCATCCCTCGACCCGGACCGGGAGCAGCTCACCGGCGTCGACCAGCTCCTCGATGGCCGCCTTGGCCCCGGTGAGCCCGGCCCCGGGCTGCAGGCGCATCCGGAAGTAGTCGGCCAGGCACTGCGCGGTCCCGATTCCGTGCGACCTGGCCGCACGCCGGACGAGCTCCCGATTGGCCTCCGCCACGGACGGCGTGGGCGCGGCGAGCACGTGGGCGGGCAGCACCCGCTCGGGCAGGTCGTAGCGCACCTCGAACTGGTCGTTGCGTCCCGCGATGGCCACGTCACCGACCATGTAGAGGAAGTCGAGGACCTTGCGCGCCTCCGACCAGTTCCAGCCCCAGTGCTCCCTGCTGCGCGGGCCGCTGCTGAACTCGGACTCGAGGTCCCGCGCGGTGACGGGTCCACGATCGCGCACCGCGGCCAGCACGTCCCTGTCCAGGCCGGGCCGCAGGTCCACCAGCGGCCACCACTTCCCGCGGCGCTCGCGGTAGGACGCCATCCGGTGCCGCATCACCGGCCACAGCTCGACGGGCATGTAGGCCTGCACGTGGGCCCAGTACTCGACGATCCGGCGGGGCCGCTGCTCGGCGGCGCGGCGGAGCAGCCCGACGTCGTAGGAGCCCATCCGGGAGAAGAGCGGCATGTAGTGCGCCCGTTGCAGCACGTTGACCGAGTCCACCTGGAGGACGCCGGTGCGCGCCAGGGTGCGGTTGAAGGTACGCATCGTCGGCACGGCGTGGCGCGGGTCCCGGAAACCCTGGGCGACCAGTGCGACGCGGCGCGCCTGCTGCAGTGAGAGCGACCCGGCGACCGGGCTGCTCATGGGATGTCGAGCAGCTTCTCCCGCACGGCGTACATCACGGCCTCCATGCGCGAGTGCAGCTGGAGCTTCTCCAGGATGTTGCGGACGTGGTTCTTGACGGTGTTCTCGCTGATGAACAGCTCCTTGGCGGCCTCGCGGTTGTTCAGGCCCTTGGCCACGAGGCGAAGCACCTCGAGCTCGCGATCGGTGAGACGCGGCGTCGGCACCTGGTCACGGTCGGTGCGCGACATCTCCTTGAACTCGTCGATCAGCTTGACCGCCATCGACGGGCTGATCAGTGACTGTCCCTCGGCGACCACGCGGATCGCCTGGGCCACCTCCTCGATGGAGGAGTCCTTGAGCAGGTAGCCGGAGGCACCGTTCTTCACCGCCTCGTAGAGGTCACCCTCCTCGTCGCTGACGGTCAGCATGATGATCCGGGCGGAGGGGACCTCCTCCTTGATGCGCATGCAGGCCTGCAGGCCCGAGCGCTTGGGCATCCGGACGTCGAGGAGGACGACATCGGGCATGGTGCTCACTGCGAGGTCCGAGGCCGTCACGCCGTCGCCGGCCTCGCCGACCACCTCGATGTCCGGTTCGACGCCGAGCAGCATGACCAGGCCGCGCCGGAAGAGCTCCTGGTCGTCCACGACGATGACCCGCACCGGCTCGGCCGCTGAATCCTGCAGCACTGACACAGCGCCCATGATGCCAGAAGCGATGGCCCGAAGGGGCCAGTTGATGGCCCCTTCGGACTACGAGCAGGACTCCCGGTCTGGTCCAGCTGGGCCAACCCGGCGCTCGAGGGCGCTCAGGACACGTCGAGGGCGATGACCCCGTAGTCGTAGCCACGCCGGCGGTAGACGACCGACGGGCGCTCGCTCTCCTTGTCCACGAAGAGGTAGAAGTCGTGGCCGACCAGCTCCATCTCGTAGAGCGCCTGCTCCAGCGTCATCGGCGAGGCCTTGTGGGTCTTCTCTCGCACCACGAGTGGGCCATCACCCGTCACGGCCACCGGTCCGACCTGCCGGTCGGCCACCTGGTCCCCGCCCGCATACTCGTCCGGGGGCGCGGACCGGGCCATCGCCTGGCCGACGGACTCGGGAGTCTTGATGCCGCGGTGCACCTTGCGCCTGTCGTTGGCCCGGCGCATCTGGGCCTCCATCTTGGTCAGCGCCAGGTCCAGGGCCGCCATCTTGTCCTCGGCAGCTGCCTCTGCGCGCACGGTCGGGCCCTTGGACCTCGCGGTGAGCTCGAGGCGTACGGCACGCTCGGGCTGCCGAGCGTTCTTCTCCTTCGCGAGCAGCACCTCGACGCGGATGATTCGATGATCGTGCTTCTCGAGCCTGTTGAGCTTCTCCCGTACGTGTTCCCGGAACCGTTCTGACACCTCGCAGTAGCGACTGCTGACGACGACGTCCACGCAGACCTCCGACTCAATCGTTGCGGTTTCAACCGTTGTCCGGGCGCTCCCGGACGAGGAGGGCGGAGCCCGCCCGGCCGACCTGATCTTCGACCCCACACCCGCCTGCTGAGGCTCTCGCAGCTTGAATGCCACTACCCACCTTCTCCCCACGAGACGCCGCGTCGGACGGCGAGGTGGGGGCAGGACTTACGACTAAGCCGCACCGTGATCGCCCACCACTGGTGGGCTTACGTGGACCGTTTCGCCTGCGGCTGGCATCGGCTAGTCGGGCGCGGACCTCCCCGGGGCTCGCCCCGAGGAGGACCTGCTCGACGCAATCACGGACCCGGGCGGACTCCATGCAGCGACGCTAGTCGGCTTGGGTCGAAAACGGTAGCGACGACGGTCCCGACCTTGCGTTGCGCTTCCGGGTCGCAGCGACGCACCCGACGGCGGCGACCGGGATGCCGACATCCTCCAGCGCGCGTTGCGCCTCGCGGGCCGTGGCTCCGGTGGTCAGAACGTCGTCGCACACGACGGCGACCACGTCCCGGCCGAGTCGGGCGGTCGCCCGCAGCGGGCCGGGAGCCACCGCGAGGCTGTCGTGCAGGTTGGCGGCGCGCTCGGCATGGCTGAGCCCGGACTGGTCACCCATGGGGAGCCGCTGCCGCAGCAACCGCGCGACCCGAACGGGGCAGCCGGCGTGCCGCAGCTCGGTTGCGGCCGCTCGGGTGATCCGCAGCATCGGGTCGTGTCCACGGCCACGCACGACTGCCGGACGTGAGGGCACCGGGACGAGGAGCCGAAGCGGCTGGCTGCCCGCGCCGTCGAGGCCCGGGATGCCGTGGACCACCTGCGCCAGCACGTGCCCGAGCGGACGGGCCAGTGCGAACGCCCGGCGCTCCTTGTGGGCAAGGACGAGCACGCGGAGCAGGTCGGCGTACTCCCCGGCCGCCCAGCACGGGGCAAGCCCATCGGGGCAGGGGGTCGGACGCACCGACAAGGCTGCCCGGGGCAGGAGCGAGGCACACCGCCGACACAGCAGCCGCCCGGGTGCCGAGCAGCCGACACACCGACTCCCGTGCACCAGGTCCAGCCACGCGTCGAGCACGGCCACCATGCTCCCGGCCACGGTGGCGGCAGGGAAGGGCCGAGGTCACCGCTGTGGACGAGCCGGGCTCAGCCCGGGAAGGTCGCCGCCGTCACCGGCGCGGCGATGCGTCGGCTCCACTGGCCGCTGTCGTCGAGACGCAGCAACCGGGCGTCGCTGGTCACCACCATGACGGGCTGCCGGGGGTCGCCACCGGTGACCAGGGAGACCGCCGCAGAGGTGATCCGCGTGGGTGTCGTCGGGCTCCCGTCGCCCGGGGAGCCGTCGGCGAGGAGGAACAGGAGCTGGCTGGCCGACCGGGAGGGCCGGGTGAGCACAGCCACGGTCGTCGGCGAGGTCCACCCGACGTCCACCGCAGGCCCGACGTCGCCGGACACGACAGGCAGGCTCCGGGTGTCTTCGAGCTTCCGCACCTCACCCTCAGGGCCGCGGAGGATGTTGCTGACCAGCAGCCGGGGCGTTCCGCCGCCGGCCAGTGCCGTCAGCAGCCGGGTTCCGTCGGGCGAGACCGCGAACCCAGCGACGTCCTCACCGGTGACACCCCGCACGTGAAGCACCCGGTCGCGGTGCCCGGCCACGACGTGCACGCGCGCGCCCGTGGCCTTCCGGTCCACCAGCCACAGGTTCCCGGACATGTCGAAGTCTGGCCGCAGCACGTCGGTTCCGTCGTCCAGGACCGTCCTGACCGCTGACTCGTCAGCGGATCCTGACCACGGCGCGGCGTAGACCGTGCGTCCGTTGGCACCGACAGCGGCCAGCCGGTCGGCGTGCCCGTCGACCGCCACGGAGCGGAGCGCGAAGCCCGGTCTGCCGAAGGGGCCCGGGACCGGTCTGACGGTGCTGCCTCCGAGCGAGACCACCCGGCCCTTGCTGATCGACACCGCCGGGCGCAGGGCGCCGGTGGCCGGGGCGAACTGCCTGCCTTCGTCGACGCCGACGTCGATGCGGCCGTCGGGCAGGGGAACCGGCACGCCGTCGACCGTCATCCGGACACGGTCGACACCCGGCACCTGCCGAAGGGTCCAGGCGAGCTCGGCCATCGCCCGGTTGAGCTGGTCCGGCGGCAGCTTGAGAACGTCGCCGTTGAGCGGAACCTCAGCTACCCCGCTCTCCGAGACCGTCACCGAGAGGTCCAGGTCCGTGCCCAGCGGGAAGGCGCTGCGCACCACGCTCGCAAGGTCCTTGCCGGGTCCGGCGAGGAGGCCCCGCACCAGGTTCGTCGCGGTCTGCTCGCCCCGCGGCAGGTAGACCGGTTCGGGGACCAGCACATGACCGGTCTGGTCGAAGAAGTAGAGGTCGAAGGGGGCGAACTTGCCCTGGAAGTAGGAGTCGATCACGACCAGCGCGTCAGGCGGATCGTCGATCCGCCACTCGCCCTTCTCCCGCAGCAGGTGCAGGTCGAGGGTGTCGGTGCGCCCCGGCGGACCCGCGATCCAGCCGCCGCGGGCATCCAGCTGGTGCGCGTCGACGAGGCGTACCTTGACCTGGCCGAGAGCGCCCTGTGACACCGTGGATGCGCCGTAGACGAGCGTGGCTTCGTTGGGCTTCCAGGTGCCGCGTGCCCGCGCCGAGAGGAAGCTCCGCGCGACCGCGGTGCTCGGCGGGTTCGCCTGCATGGCGAGCATGAAGCCCTTCACGATGGCCACCGCGGACGCGCCCGGGGCAGGCCCTGGCGGGCTGAAGTAGGCCGGTTCCTGGGGGTTGCCGTCCCGGCTGTCCGCGTAGTGGCGCACCGGGCCCTCATCGGGCAGGCCACCGCATCCAGTCAGCACGAGCACGGCGCCGACGAGACACGCCACCAACGACGCCCCCCGTCGTGCGGTGGTCCGCGAACTTCCGAGGCTCATGCCGGAACCTCCGTCGCATCGGCAGGAACCAGCGACAACGGGCTGTGCGAGAGCGGATCCCCCGCACGCCGGGGCACGGTCAGCCGGAACTGGGCGCCGGCGCCAGGGGACCCCCACGCCTGGAGCCAGCCGCCGTGCAGCCTGGCGTCCTCCAGGGCGATGGCCAGACCGAGGCCGGTGCCTCCCGAGGTGCGGGCGCGTGCCGGGTCGGCTCGCCAGAAACGGTTGAAGACCATCGCTGCCTGTCCGGGGAGCAACCCCACGCCGCGGTCACGCACGGTCACCGCCAGCGCATCGCGGTCACCCGCGATGCGGATGGTGACCCGCGCGTCGGCGCCACCTGCGTGGTCGATGGCGTTGGTGACCAGGTTGCGCACGATCCGCTCGATCCGGCGCACGTCGACCTGGGCGACGCACGGGTCGGGCGCCGCCAGCTCCAGGTGGACGCCCCGGGCGGCGGCCAGTGGCTCGGCGGCCGCCACCACCCGGTGGCAGACGTCGCCGAGGTCGGTGTCCTCCAGGTCGAGCGCCGCCGCCCCGGCGTCGAACCGGCTGATCTCCAGCAGGTCCGAGAGCAGGTTCTCGAAGCGGTCGAGCTCGGTCTGCAACAGCTCGGCCGACCGGGCGGTCACGGGGTCGAAGCGGTCTCGGGCGTCGTGGAGCACGTCACCGGCCATCCGCACCGTCGTCAGTGGCGTCCGCAGCTCGTGCGACACGTCCGAGACGAACTGACGCTGCACCCGGGACAGCTCCACGAGCTGGCGGATCTGCTGCAGCAGCGCGTCGGCCATCTGGTTGAACGACATGGCCAACCGGGCGATGTCGTCCTCGCCCGCCGCGTGCATGCGTTCCTCCAGGCGGCCGGACGCGATCCGCTCGGCGACCCGGCGCGCGAGCCGGATCGGGGTGATCACCTGGCGGGTCACCAGCCAGGCCACGCCGGCGACCAGGAAGAGCAGCAGCACCCCTGAGGTGAGGAGCGAACGCTGCAGCAGGTGCACGGTGCGCTGCTCCTCGTCCATCGGGAAGAGGTAGTAGAGGGCGTACGTGCCCCCGTCCGACGGCAGAATCAGCTGCGACCCGACGACGACGCCGGGGATGGCGGCCCGGTGGGTGCCGGGCAGGTACCGCACCCGGGTGAAGGTCCACGACGTGCCGTCCTGGCGCTCGACGGCCGAACGCAGGTCCGCGGGCACGCTTCCCGGGTCGACGTCAGGGGTGGCCTGCACCCCGCGACTGGCGGCCCGGTCGTCCACAGGGCCCATCACCACCACGGCGTAGCCGCGGACCTGACCTCGTGCCTGGAGGCTCTGCACCAGCTGACGCAGCTGGGTCTCCGGGTCGTAGTCGCTGCTGCCCGACTCGGCGAGCCGGTCACGGGCGTTGTCGGTCTCGCTCGTGGCCTCGGCCACGGACGTGCTCACCCGGCTCTGCACCAGTCCGTCGGTGATCTGGCGCAGGACCAGCCAGCCGACCGTCCCGGCCACCAGCGCGCAGAGCACGACAGTGGCGACGACCACCCGGGTGCGGATCGAACGTCTCCACAGCTGCAGGGCACTGCCGGGAAGGGCATGCAGGCGACGCAGCGTGGTCGCGAGCAGGTCATCCCGCGTCTGATGCATCACCGACTGCGACCTCGCCCTGGGACTGCCCGTGGGCCTGGCCAGCCTTGTAACCGACTCCACGCACGGTCACCACGATCGCCGGGTTCTCCGGGTCGTGCTCGACCTTGGCGCGTAGGCGCTGGACATGCACGTTGACCAGCCGGGTGTCGGCAGCGTGCCGGTAGCCCCATACCTGCTCCAGCAGCACCTCGCGGCTGAAGACCTGGCGCGGCTTGCGGGCCAGGCAGACCAGCAGGTCGAACTCGAGCGGCGTCAGCGAGATGGTCTCCCCGTTGCGCGTGACGGCATGCCCGGCCAGGTCGATGTCGAGGTCGCCGATGCGCAGCGACTCGGCCTCGCCCTCGTCGTGGCGGCGCACCCGGGCACGGATGCGGGCCACCAGCTCCTTGGGCTTGAACGGCTTGACCACGTAGTCGTCCGCGCCCGACTCGAGGCCGACCACGACGTCGACGGTGTCGGTCTTGGCGGTGAGCATGACGATCGGCACGCCGGACTCGGCCCGGATCTGCCGGCAGACGTCGATGCCGTCCATGCCTGGCAGCATCAGGTCCAGCAGCACCAAGTCCGGGCGGTAGTCGTGGAACGCGGCCAGTGCCTCGTCACCGCGGGCGACGACCTCGCTGTGGAAGCCCTCGTTGCGGAGCACGAGGGCAAGCATCTCCGCGAGTGCCGCATCGTCATCGACGACGAGCACCCTGGTGCGCCCCACGACCTCCTGCGACAACGACCCTCCCCCGCACTTCCTCAGTACCGGTAGTGGTCGGACTTGTAGGGCCCGGCCACGTCGATGCCCAGGTACGACGCCTGCTCGCCCGTCAGCTCCGTGAGGTCCGCACCGAGCGACCCCAGGTGCAGCCGGGCCACCTCCTC
>Ga0308175_100002366_pt1 | contig 12914 bp, 5 predicted proteins | sample PhyCR1_3_FD_203893 | JGI IMG/M metagenome (GOLD analysis project Ga0308175, IMG submission 203893) | Soil microbial communities from UC Gill Tract Community Farm, Albany, California, United States - DLSLS.C.R1 | ecosystem: Environmental > Terrestrial > Soil > Agricultural land | place: USA...
CTCTCCGTCCTTGATCTCGCGCAGGTAGGTAATCTGTTGTCCTTCGATCTTCGCCGCGCCTTTGAAGTCATCAGCAGTGATCGGTGCGAATGGAAAGTGCCAAACGAGATTAGGACCCGCCGGTTCTTCGTCTAATTGAAAGAAGCCGTGATTGAAAACCGTCGCTTCAATATCTCTTGCGCCCGTATTGCGCAGCGAATGCGAGATGAACATCTCAGGGCGATCCGGAGCCAATTTGATCGTCTTCCGGTAAACGTATCCTTCTTTGCCGTCGCGCGAAACAGCATGCGTGAACTCAATCCAATCCGGCCCTTGTCGAACCGTCCACCTACCGCCATCTACGATCTTGTAAGTGTGATTCTCCCCGAAGCGAGCTTCATCGGGCTTATCGAGGAATCCGACCCCGATCCGGAGAAACGGTTCGCCAACGGAAGCGGAGGCATAGCTCGAGTTTGGTCCGCTGTTATCGAAGACATTCACCGGTCCGGTGATGGCATCGTGTATCAGGGGATCGTGGTGAGCGTACCACTGACCGAAGTAATTATGACCCTTGTATCTCAGGCTGCGAACCACGCCAGACCAATCAAACCGGGTGGCTCTGTAGAAGCCTTTCTCAGCATCGGGAAGATAAAACTGCACGGTGACTGTACCATTCGTTATTTGGGCGGTCGGGTAAGTCTCGGCAGACGAGTATTCACGGCTGAAGCCCGCTAAAGAGAAGACGAGAGGCACGCCCATGACGGCGGCACGAAAAGCCCGGGACGAGCGCATTCAGGCCCGCCGAACTACGTAATAAGGCTGGTCTGTAAGATTCGGACCCAATCCCGGGAACAGAGACGATTCTCCGCCATTGTGGATCTCGAAATAGTATTGGACGGGATAGTCCGTTTTCGTGTACTCGGCCGGGATTTCCCCGCTGTACCTGTCTCCCGTTCCCGATAGTGGAATGGATTCGTACAACTCCGCTTGATCCACATGACGATAGAAGAGCTTCACTTCGGCTGGTCCGGAAGTCGCCACTTCCACCCGAATGGGCTGACCAGGGCTAAAGTGAGCTGGAGGAGAATGGTGGCCGGCAGAATCGGCTCGCCGAACCGTTGCCAGGGCGGCCTTGATTGCAGGCCCCGCGTCTTTGCTCGATTTGCCCGGATCCGGACGGTCCATCACGGCAGACAATGACGCAATATCTTCATCGATCGCGGGCAGGCGGTCGGCCCAGTGGCCCCGCAGGAACTTCTCGCCGCCGTATGTAACATCAGCGCGATAAATCGTCCTGAGTGGAAGAGAAAAGTCAGCCCAGGCAGAGCGCGCGGACTGGTACATGCGAATAGATTGTTTTAGAGCTTCGCGGTCGCCGGTCTCCTGGAAGATACCGAACAGAACGCCGGCACGAAGTTTCGAAGCAAAAAACTTGCCAAGCCCAATCTGAATTTCAGTGTCAATGGCGAACCTGCGAAATTCGGGTGACTTGGGTGCGAGTTTCTTGGCCTCGGACAGATGCTTTTCGGCCGACGCGGCATACTGTTCAAGCCAGCTTGCGACCTCGACGGGCAAATATTTGGCCGTAGATTGCCCGTTCACCAGTTCCTTTGCGCAGTCGTTCATGCGCGAGAAGAGCTGAGGGTCAAAGGGACTTACGTTTCCGAAGACTTTCGGCGCAAGCGTATCGGAATAGTGATGCTTCTTCGGATCGAGCAGAGACATGTTGACGTACATCTCCACCCAGTAGGAATTGTGCGCAGCCGACGGACCATGCGAAGTCAAGAAGGTTGGAATCACACGGCTCGCGTTAGCCAAGGCTAATTCAGCCGCCGGCGCACCTTCCTTGAATTCTTTCGTGAGATATCTTCGCCAGGGTTCCGGGTCGGTTGAGGGATTGTACAGATTCCGCCCCCAAACGCGGTAGTAGTAATCGAATTTCTGCCAATCCCACTTCGGATTCAGCGAAGTGTCCAGATATGCATTCCGGCCGCCCGGCAAGCCCGATCCGCGACGCCCCTTGAAGAACAACGGTTCGTGAAACTCGATTCCATCCGCGCCACAGAAACTCGTAATTTTGGCGCAAGCCGACGCAATCTGAGGATCACCCCAAAGCAGATGCCTGACGGCACCCGGAAAGACCCTGAACATCACCTTATAATTCCGGTCTTCCTTCAGCAGGTCACCGTAGCCGTAGCGCAGAAAGCTGCGCGAGCCGGCGCTGATCTTCATTAGCCCGCCATGGTTCGGATCACGGTCCACGTGAGGCATTTCGAGGGACCGGATGGCGGCCTGATGGTAGGGAAGCCCGAAGTGTTCCGCCCAATACTTGGGAGAAATGACAACCGGCTGCTTCGTCTCGAGCGCGACATCGATCATCGACTGATCCATGCCCTTAGCGTGCATGTCGATTTCGATTCTCCGTCCGCAGTTGGCAATTGCTCCGAAGATCGTACGCCAGAAATCATAACTTCCTTCGGGAACGCCGCTTTCCCCGTGAATCCGCAGGGTAAGCCCAGTGATTGCGGGACAGCTCTTTAGTAGATGGGCTAACGCATCGCGGCAGTAATTAGCATGATTCTGGGCGTTCAGACCTTCGATGTAATGGTTTGCCTTTGGCGTATCGATCCACTCATAAGCGTGAGTCCACAGCCCGAGTTGAAAATCGAGACCACGCTTCACAGTCTCTTCGCTGATGAAACGGAGCATTTCGAGATTGGCATCGCGTTCGGAGTCAGGCAGATTCGTTGCCCGGACGTTATAGCCTGGAACCTCGAACAGAAAGGGATACGGAAACAGCAGATAAGCGTCTGTCACCTGGCGCATGAAGTCGTACCCCAGACTCAGGCATAAGTTAAACCGGTTGAATCGCTGGCTGGCGAGCATGGTCAGATACTCCGGCCACATCTCACGATCGTTGAACCAGGGCTTGTCCTCAACGTCGCTGACAAAGGCACGGCTCATGCTTCTGATCCGATTGGCCGGTTTCTCGGCGATGCTTTTTCCGTTCGAAAGCGCCCGAACAGGCTCCGGGGCCAGATTTGCGCGATCGGCAAGTTCCAGAAGCGCATAGACCAGACCGCGGTCCTCGTGTCCGGCGGCAAGCAGGACCGGTCGGCCTGAGACTTGGCCCGTCGCAATAGCCAGCGCTTCAGGTTCAGCGCTGCCGGTCAGGCGCGCACGTTTCAGAACCTCTTGGGCCAGGGGCGCGCTGAAATGGGCGGCTACAACGCAGAATTCTCCCCGAGGGACATCGCTCAAGCTTTTACGAACCGTGACATTCACGCCCCGGCCGGCCAATGCTTTTCGCAGTTCTTCGGCGGCCCACTGGGGCGGCGCGGTGGAAATCTGGTGGGGTAGGATTGAAACCGCCTGCTCCGCACCCAGTATGGGGAGAGCGGCGATACCGCTCGCTGCCTGCAGAAAAGATCTGCGATGCATCCTGGTTGATAGACTCCGTTCAGAGAGGCGCAGAAGGCCTCCTCTTGTACGCTACCCAGAACGCCTCGTCGCCGGCGTGTCTTCCGTCTGTTTTGTACCTCCCTCGCTAAGTGATTGAGTCTCCGCGAGGTTCAGCACGTCGTTCCCTTCAAAAAGGCTTGATCCGAAACTTGATATACTTTGCGGGCAAACTGTGCAAGAGGCGATTGGGAGGAAGCACCGAGGCTGGCGCTTCGGGACGTTCGAGGCTGATCTCGATAGCCGCGAACTGCGAAAACACGGCGTAAGGCTAAAGCTGTCCGGTCAGCCCTTTCGCGCTCTGGAGCTCCTTCTTCTCAACCAGGGTGAGGTTGTCACTAGGGATGAGCTGCGCACTGCGCTTTGGCCGGGCGAGCAGTTTGGCGACTACGACCAGCGACTCAATAAAACGATCAACAAGATCAGAGAAGCCCTAAGCGACTCCGCAGATAACCCGCGTCTGCTCGAGACGGTTCCCCGGGTGGGCTATCGGTTCCTTTGCCCCGCTGTGCCCTTCAGCTTGCCCGAACCGCGTCAAGCCCAACCCGATTCCGCAAGACCGGAAATCTCAACCGTCGCAATCGAAGAGCCAGCCACATCGAGACTAGTGCCTGTCCCGCCTCGTGAACCCGAAGGACGCCTTGTTCCAGGGCGAGCAGTTCTCTTCACCTTGACCGCAATTGCAGTGATTCTAGCTATCGTGTTCGGAATAAAGCTCGCGCGCGGACCCCGGACTTCGAATCCTCGTTCGGAACAGCCCCGGCCCCTGACTACGTACATAGGCTCCGAACAGTACCCACAGTTCTCCCCGGATGGCAAAACGGTGGTGTTTGCCTGGGACCGTGGCAGCCAAAGCGGTACTCATATTTTCACCCTGTCAGTTGAAAGCGGAGAACTTAAAGAGATCACGCGAGGCGAAACGAACGATTACGCTCCGGTATGGTCTCCGGACGGCAGTAAGGTAGCATTCGTCCGGAACACAGGCGAACGCAATCCAGAGCTTTGGATCGCGACGCGTGCGGGGGCTGAGCAGCGGAAATTGGCTGCGCTGGGAAACGCGGTCACTCTCGGCGACAACCACCCGATTACTTGGACCAAGAACCCCAGATGGCTGATTACTTCGAGCCGCCTGGATGGCGACGGACCACCGGCCCTGTACCTCGTGTCGGCTAGCAACGGCGCTCAGCGCCGGCTCACTTCGCCTTCGCTGCAATCCGCAGGTGATCTAAGCCCGATCGTTTCGCCCGACGGGACAAGACTTGCATTTACCCGAGCAAGTACCGTCGCTCGACGTGACATATATATGCTCCAGCTGACCGGCGACCTTTCGCCAGCTGATGATCCCGTAAGAATCACAGATTTACATGGCGTTATCGACACAGCAGCGTGGACGCCAGACAGCAAGGAGCTGTATTTCGCATTCGGCTCGACTGTGTCCGGAAACCGCCATATCGCACACGTAAAAGCCGTCGGCGACACAAGTAATGCCGAGTATGTTGAAACGTCGATCGAAGGCATGCATCCAGCGGTGTCTCCCTCGGGCAATCTGCTCTGCTACGTACGGACCAACATCGAGCAGACAAGTATCTGGCGTGTACGCGTGCCGCCAGGTCTGCCAAGCCGAAAGCCAGAGCAGGAGCGTCTGGTTTCATCGACGCGCAGAGATTACACGGCCGACCTCTCTCCTGACGGCAGGCAGCTCGTGTTCAGCTCTGTACGATCGGGTGAATCAGAGATTTGGGTTTCAGATATATCCGGCGGTAGTCTCAGGCAGCTAACACACAAGGGTGCCTCCACGCCACGCTGGTCTCCCGAGGGCAGCAGGATCGCGTATGAGTCCCCGACGGCGGGCGCTCCGAACATTTACGTTTTCGACCTGAATTCGAACCATGAACAACGCCTAACTTTCGGGCCAGGATCAAATCTGCGGCCAAGTTGGTCGCGAGATGGCAAATTCGTTTATTTCGGGTCGTCCCGGACAGGAGAATCGCAGATCTGGCGAGTGCCCTCGGCAGGGGGCACGGAGGCACAGGTGACACATGAAGGCGGAACTTATGCGGTGGAAGCTCCCGACGGTCGCGCGGTCTACTTCACAACCCCTTCGCAACCACCTTCGGTGCGCGTTAAATCCTTTGATTCAGATGAGGAAAGAACGGTAGTACAAGGTGTGATCGGCTTCTCGTCCATCAGCATGGGACACGGCGGACTCTACTATCTCAAGTCGCTGATGCCGACCGGGGCGACGCTGAACTTCTTGGACTTTGCCCGGGAGAGCAGCTACGCGATTGCGCAAATCGAACATCCCGTGCATCACTTCCTGTCGAGTCCTCCCGACGGCAGTTCGGTCCTTTATACCGAGGTGGATCGTGATGACCGGGACCTCATGCTTGTCAATCTTCGGTAATTGTAGCCTTGGGCTGGCATTTCCGGAGCTACGGCTCGAACCACTCGGGAGGGATAAGCATAAGTTTTCTGTGCGCCTGCAACGACTTAGACAGGAACGTACTAGTCAGGATCAAATCCGAAGCACAAGCCGCGTTCCGTGATATTGCTAATCCCACCGTAAGGGTCTTCGCGGAATCGAGGTTTGTGCAATGCTGCAGAAACGGATCTGGATTGGTTTTTTACTGGCGGCTTGCCTGGTCGCAAGAACACAGGCGCAAAGTCTCTATGGATCGATAGTCGGGAATGTCACGGATGCTACTGACGCACCGGTTCCCGGAACGCACGTTGTGGCTCACAACCGCGCTACGGGACAGATGCGAGACGTCGTTACGGACGACGGAGGGCGTTATAACATCCCTGATCTGGCTACAGGCGAGTATGACGTCACCTTCTCGAAACAGGGATTTGCAACGAGCACTCGCACCGGCGTACCAGTTACGATAAGCACTATTTCGCGTGTCGATCTAGCAATGCAGATCGGCTCTGTAACCGAGTCGGTGAGCGTCTCGGGGCAACTCGCGGGCGTTCTTCAGTCCGATAGCGCAGAGATCCGGGCGGAACTGACCAGCAAAAGCCTCGAAAACGCACCTATACCTCCCGGGCGCAATTATCAAGAGATGTTCCGGTTCTTGCCGGGTGTGACGCCGCCAAGCACCGCACATTCCATTCCGAGCAACCCGGCGCGCGCGTTAACCTTCAACGTGAATGGCGCGAGCTATGCGTCGAACACAACTCGGATCGACGGAGCAACTTCCACCAATGTTCAGTTGCCCTGGGTCTCGTCCTACGTACCGTCTCTTGAATCAATTGAAACCGTCGACGTGGTGACAAACAGCTTCGACGCAGAGCAAGGCTTAGCGGGCGGGTCGGCCATCAACGTTCACACCAAGAGCGGCACGAATCGCCTGCATGGCTCCGCTTTTGAGAACTTCACGGACAATCGCCTCAAGGCGAAGCCGTTCTTTCTTCCAGTCGGCCAAGGTAAGCCGAAACTCGTCTCGAATGAGTTTGGGGGAACCATCGGCGGTCCCATTCGCAAAGACAAGCTCTTTTACTTCCTTAGTTACCAGGGCTCGTTTGATCGGCAAAATCTGTCGCGGTTTGTGACGGTACCGACGGCCGCGATCAAGGCTGGCGACATGTCGGGTTCGGCAAGTCCGATGTACGACCCTGCATTCGGAAGTCTGCAAGGTGCCGGGAGAACTCCGTTCCCAAGCAATCTCATCCCGGCTTCACGAATCAGCCCCATTGCCCGGCAAGTTGCCGATCTGACACCTCTGCCAAATCTGCCGGGCTTGCAGAACAACTACTACGCAACAGGTCCGTTCCTGTTCGACCGCCGCATCGGCGACGCGAAAATCGATTGGAACACTAGTTCAAAGCTCTCCACCTTTCTTCGGTTCGGAACACTCGACTGGAACGACTATGACCAACAGGTATTTGGTGATGCAGCGGGCGGTCCGCCCAAACTCTCTGGGGGCAACCCGGGAACCGGCTGGGGGCGCACGTACAGCCTGACCGCTGCGGCTACCTATCTTTTTTCACCTACTCTCATAGCTGATGCTTATTTTGGTTGGACTGGCCCGGATTCAAGTTCGGAGCAGGCGCGCATCAACGAAAAGATAGGTCTCGACCAGTTACATGTTCCCGGCACGAACGGCCCGACTCCGCTCGAGGGTGGCTGGCCGACATTCGCCGTGACGAATTACACGACCGTTGGCACGAACGAAAACTATATGCCCTACTACCGTCACGATCCGCAGTATCAGTACGCGGCGAACGTGAATTGGACCAAAGGCAGTCACAATATTCGATTCGGAGCTGATCTCTATCGCCAGGATATGAACCAGCGTCAAGAACAATTCGTGGCCGGCACATCCTATGGCGGACAGGGAGGATTCACGTTCGCCGGCGGGCCTACAACGCTGCTTAACGGGCCCACCGCAAATCAGTTCAATACCTATGCGTCCTTTCTGCTCGGCCTTCCCACCACCTTGGGCCGCAACCAGTTGTCGGACGAGGCAGGATATACCGTTCGAGCCAATCTCTTCAGCACTTACATTCGAGATCAATGGGCCGTGAACCCAAAGCTGACAATTTCCTACGGCACTCGGTGGGAATACATTCCATTCATGAAGCGGGCCGATCGTGGTCTCGAACGCTATGATCCTTCAACGAACACAACCCTTATTTGCGGCGTGGCCTCTACGCCCCGAGATTGCGGCGTCCACATTAGTAAACGGATGTTTGCGCCGCGTTTTGGAATCGCGTATCGCGTCTCCGATTCGTTTGTCGTACGGGCCGGCTATGGAATTACCAATGATCCTTACATTGAGACGCAGGCACTCCGGGCAAATTATCCGGTATTGATTCCTCTGGTCATCAACGGCGTCAACTCGTACCAGTCGGCCGGTTCCCTGGCTGCAGGAATCCCCGCGATTGTGGCTCCAGATGTCAGTAAGGGATCAGTCACCGTGCCCGGCAATGTGGCAGTTGCCACGGTGAATCCCAACTTTACACGCGGTTATCTCCAATCCTGGAACCTTACCCTGCAGAAACAACTCAAATTTGGCTTCTCGGGACAAGCCGCGTATGTTGGGACCCGCCAGGTGCATGAGTTCGGATTTCTTGACCTGAACGCCGGACAGGTGATTGGTGCCGGACAGGCAGGACAACCGCTGTTTCAGCAGTTTGGACGTGCTGCGAGTACCACGCAGGTGATGAGTCCGCTTGGCACTGGTCAATACAACGCACTGCAGTCTACATTGCAGCGCCGGTTTCAGAACGGACTGCAGATTGGCCTTGCTTATACCTGGTCGAAAACGATCGGAATCGCGGATAACAGTAACAGCAACCCCATGGTGCAGTCCATCCGATACTTCGGCTTGAATCGAGCGCTAACCAGCTTCGACCGAACACATGAATTCCACATAACGAGCGTGTGGGAGTTGCCCTTCGGCAAAGGCAAAGCGTGGGCTCGCAGTGGAATCGCATCCGCCCTCCTGGGCGGCTGGCAGACTAGCAACTTACTCAGCATGATGAGCGGGACGCCCTTCTCCGTTACGGGAGCGGCTACTGCCCTGAACATGACCGGAAGCACTCAACGGGCGGACCAGATAAAACCAGAGGTTCAGATTCTCGGCGGTATCGGAACATCGTCGGCTTACTTCGATCCGCTTGCATACGCTGCTGTGACCGGTCCGCGATTCGGAACTGCGGGCTTCAACTCCCTTCGAGGTCCCGGAGTTTTCAATTGGGATCTGAGCGTCTCCCGGCAGTTCGGCATTACAGAACGAATGCGCCTTCAATTTCGAGCCGACGCTATCAACTTTACAAACACGCCTCATTTCGCGAACCCGAACACGAACGTGTCTAACCTGATCCTCAATGGTGATGGTTCGATACGAAGCCTTGGGGGTTACTCGACGATCACGAATACCATCAGTCTGGGCCGGGAAGGAATTGACGAGCGGCAGGTTCGGTTCGGCCTTCGTTTGAGCTTCTAACTACTGTGCGCTCTCAGCGAAAATTCGCGGCCAGGTAGTCGACCACTGTCCGAAGCTCCTGGTCGGTTCCCGTAGCGCCTTTCTCAACGATGGACGCGACTTCGTTACCCCAAGCAGTCTGATCCATTCTCAAGTTGGTGAAGCCGCTGACGCCGTGACATTTGGTGCACACCCGCTGCAGCAGACTCTTTTCAATCACCTTCGGGCAGGGGTCGGCGGTATTGCGATCGCTTGGAACCGGCTGCAAACGTTCAGAAGAAGATGGGGTTGGAGTTCTTTCCGTGGCCTCGCTCGGCAGCGCGGACGGAAGCTCACAGCCATTCAAAGAGAAGGCAACTAGAGCATCCGACGTGGCGCTTGCCGTAAGGGCAATCATGCGAACCGGTTCGTACCGCCCGCTGCGACTACTACATACTGCTGCGGACTAGAACGCTGATCCGAAGAGTTCGAATCAGAAGCAAAGGCGAGGGTCGCAAAGCTGCGGTTGCCGATCCGACTTATTTAGGCTCGTTCGGACCGTTTTTGGAGTTTCTGAAACTACAACCATTCTGAGCGGCACAGGAATCTTCAGTGGCGCGACCGGCCCCATCATACCGACCACCGTGATTGCCCCGCCTTCCGGCAACACAGCACCTAACTATTTTGGGACCGTCAGCACTTTGAATTTCCGTTAGCCTATCAAGGAGCCTGCCGTCTGCCCCACATGACGCTGAGAAGTCAATCGCGACTGTGGCATGGGTTGCTGCGACCCTCACATGAATGTGGACTAAATTCATGGATGGAAGCCCATGAGCTGCGCAGCTGCCGTTTTTGCGTCAGAATCGGGTCCGAACGGGTGCCCACTGTGCGTTCGGATCACATAATGCCTCACTGCGGGCATGATCCATAAGCGATCCCCGGCCCCGCTGGTTTCCGCAGAAGAGATGAGCCAGTTCGCGTGCAAAATCGCGTCCCCCCACCGAGGACGGAGGGCAGAGAATAAGAAATGCGCTCACCCCGCCCACAGTTGCCAGGCGCGAGAAGAAAGCAAATTACTGCGGCACGTATTGCGAAGGCGCCGGAAGGCGCCAGCAAGACACCCGAGATTACCTGCCAGTGCGACCATGCTGGCTGCTCGAGTAGAGTCTATCGCGCTGGCGTAACGAGCCTGCATCGTTTCATCACACCGGACCTAAGACTCCCGACGACGCCGCAGGATAGATCTACGCTGCGCAACCACAGTCGGGGAATAATCGATCCATTGATGGATGACGTCGGCGCTGATCGGAATCAAAGGACGCCACACGAGGTTGGATCAACGCCATCGCGTATCCGAGGCCTCTCGCCCATAGCGCCTGCCATACGTAAGTTCCTGAACCAAGTTCTGGAGCGAATCTGTAGGCCATGTTCAAACGTAAGCCAAACTGCTAAAACAGTTTCCCTGTGATACGATCCTTGTGCAGGAAGATCAAATCAGCTCTGTTTCTCGTTTCGCCTCAGCAGGCGTGCTGAGTCAGCAGTTCGGACCTTAATATTCAACCTCCAGAGTTGAACTTTGGTGCGATGGACTGAGTAGCACTATTCAGCCCACAACAGGCGGCGCGCTCGCGTCGGTATGAAGGAGATGCGATGGGTGGCACGTAGAGAACAAGTGCTGCGCATCCTCGATCAAATCATGCGGTGCACATACCACAGCGACACGAGCCAGCGCGGGGTGGATCCAGTCCGATGAAAGCAATCCATGTGCTTGTTGCCGAGGACAACGAAGGTGATGTTTTTCTCGTTGAGGAAGCACTCCGCTTCCACAAGCTTGAGTTCCAGCTGCATGTTGCCGTAGACGGTCTAGCGGCCATTCGTTACATAGAAAACCTAGGTCATACTCCCGAGGCTGCCTGCCCAGACGTGCTTCTTCTCGATCTCAACCTGCCGAAAGTGGATGGACACGATATTCTAAACGCTTTACGTGCGCATCCCCGGTGCTCAAAAGTGCCGGTGATCATCGTGACCTCATCGGATGCGCCGAAGGACCGGCGCCGAGCTGAGTTGCTGGGCGTAACTCATTATTTCCGCAAACCCTCCGATTTGGCAGAGTTTATGGCTCTCGGCGCAGTTGTCAGAGAGGCGATCAGCCGCCAGCCTGATGGAACAGACGAACCAATGGTATCCGGTAATGCTTCGTGAAGGAACGGCAATATGACTGATTCTCTTGAACAGCATTTCGATGATGAGGACGAGCGTGTCTCAACTGGGATTAAGGGTCTGGATGACGTGCTGAACGGCGGTTTTCCCCAGGGGCACTTCTTCCTCATCGAGGGCGAGCCCGGGACGGGGAAGACTACGCTCGGCTTGCAATTCCTCATGCAGGGCGCCCGGAAAGGCGAGAAATCGCTCTATGTCACCTTGTCTGAGTCAAAGCGGGAAATTGAAAAGGTGGCTCGCTCACATCGCTGGTCGCTCGAAGGAGTGACGATATTTGAATTTACGCCCACCGAAGACAGCCTCCGGCCTGAAGACCAGTACTCCGCCTTTCATCCATCCGAGGTCGAGTTCCAGGACACCACGCAAAACATCCTCAGAGAAGTAGAGCGCGTGCAGCCCACGCGTGTGGTGCTCGACTCGCTCTCAGAGATTCGCCTGCTGGCGCGGGACTCGCTGCGTTATCGACGTCAAGTACTTGCGCTGAAGCACTTTTTTACAAACCGGAACTGTACCGTGCTTCTGCTAGACGATCGCACCTCGGGTGCTGAAGACCTGCAGCTACAAAGCATTGCTCACGGCGTTCTGCTGTTGGAGAAAGTTTACCGGGAGTACGGAAAGATTCGCCGTCGTGTGCAGGTTTCCAAACTGCGGGGCTCCAGCTTCCGCGAGGGGTACCACGATTACACGATTGAGACGGGTGGCGTTGTCGTATGCCCACGTTTAGTGGCCGCCGAGCACCGATCCGCAGCTGTCGAAGGCTTCGTTTCGAGCCGCATTCCCGAACTGGACGCCCTCTGGCACGGAGGAATCGATCGCGGCTCGAGTACGCTCCTGCTCGGCCCCGCCGGCTCAGGCAAGTCTTCCATAGCTATGAGCTATGCCATCGCAGCAGCGGAGCGTGGGGAATACGTCTCCATCTTCCTATTTGAAGAGTGGGTGCGTCTAGCCTGCAAACGGGCAGCGGCGCTGAACATAGATCCGTGCCCGTACTTGGATGCAGGAAAGCTACATATCGAGCAGATTGACCCTGCTGAGCTGTCGCCCGGTGAATTTATCCAGAGGGTACGTGACTCTGTAGAGAAGGATGGCGCTAGACTGATCGTGATCGACAGCTTAAATGGGTATTTAAACGCCATGCCGGGTGAGCATCATCTTGCAATCCAGATGCATGAACTGCTTGCCTATCTCAACCAGCGCGGAGTAGTAACAATTCTTGTGCTGGCACAATCCGGGATGATGGGTGCTGCGATGACATCGCCGGTAGACCTTAGCTATTTAGCGGATAACGTCATGATGTTGCGCTATTTCGAGGCCGCGGGCAGAGTGCGAAAGGCAATATCAATTGTG